>Ga0265296_1001320_pt1 | contig 28991 bp, 28 predicted proteins | sample MunlanPumphouse1_FD_189073 | JGI IMG/M metagenome (GOLD analysis project Ga0265296, IMG submission 189073) | Groundwater microbial communities from a municipal landfill in Southern Ontario, Canada - Pumphouse #1 | ecosystem: Environmental > Aquatic > Deep subsurface > Groundwater | place... | reverse complement strand
CTTGATATTATTGGCCATAGTGTTTATTCCCGGCTATTTCCTCTGTCTTTCTATATCTCTTTCTTGGCATATTCCTAGTTGCACCTCTATTAGCCTTAATCCCTTGTTGCTTGGGTTATCCAATTGATGCCATTGATGCCTTTCTGTTATCTTTACTTCTTGGCTGTCAAGAAATATCCATATCTCGCTTCTATGCTTATGTCTTTGTAAACTTGTTTTCCCGAACGGCTTGAGATATAATAGCTTAACCTTAAATCCATTTCCTTTTGCCAGAACTTTATACCATCCCCACTCTTTAAGAACTTTTCTCATTTATCACCCGCACAGTCTCCTATAATTAGAGTAAATAAAATGACCTCTATCATTCTCCTTAACATGCTCTTTTCCTTCCATAAAAAAGCCGTCACCTGATTATTTAATCAGATGGCGGCCCGACCATCCAAAAGCTACCTCCGGAAATACTTTCGCACTCCCAGACCACTTATCTAAATAATAACCATTTTTCTAAATTATTATATACCTAAAAAACCCAAATAAAAAGAATATTCTTAGGTAAGTCACCTTAAATTAATCCTACCGCAACCCCTTCACTCCAAAGCATTTATCCTCTTTAAAATCTCGAGTGCCATCCCGAGCCACTGTAACCAATAGTCATCTAATCCTGCTCAAATACGGCACAATAGTCGTATAATACTGCACCCATCGGCCAACCCAGCGTTTTGATGTAAACACTTTTCCCCCTAACCCTAGCAGTACCATCCACTTCTCGATTTTTATTTATCTCGCTCATAGTTTACATAAAACTGTATAAAACCGATGAATGTAAGCGACTTAACCTGTTATATTTCAAAAGGTTAATCTGATTTTAGTATTTTCTTAAGAAATTTATCATTTTATCGTGTTTTTCCACTTTATCAGCTTCTCGATGTCTAAAACTGTAAAAACCGGATAGTTCCTATAATCGCGCCTTGGCTGAATCCAGCCTTTCTTAATCCAATAATATAAAGTCTCACGATGAACTCCTAATACCTTTGCTGCCTGTGTCATATTGTAAATCTTGGCAGATCTTTTGATGCATCTTCGGAATATCTTTTTGTCGCATTCTTCTATTTGACTCTCGACTATTACTGCCTTTTTTGTTCTTTTCTCTAATAACTCCTCTAGGCATCTTTTATCTGCTTCTAATAAAATCTCTAGAAGTCTTTTAAGTCTCCATTGCCCTTCGCTTTCGTCGAGACAAACCTTTACCTTCTTCTTAACAGAAAACCGCTCCTTTTTTAAAACCGTTCATAGTCACCTCCGTTTTATTTGCTATACTAATTAATTTTTAGTAATTCCCTCTTTTCAACCTGATGCCAAAGTAGAAAGATCACAAAGGCAGCATTTCTTACGAGAAGAACGCTCGCCAAGAGATTACCTAAAAGCCGTGGATGAACTTAATCCTGTTGAATCCGAAGATGCCAAAGAGCAGCCAGAAGAAAAACCAAAGCTTCAAACTAATCAAAAATCTTATTCAAAAACCGATCCCGATGCCTCAACTATCCGTCGTAAAGATAAACCGCTGCAGCTTGCCTATAAGTAGCATATCAGCGTGGATAATGGACCGGCCAGAATTATTACTGCTGCGTTACTACCTCTACTGCAATAGCTGATGAACATAAGCTGCCGTATTTAATCAGCAAGGCCTTAGATTAGCTTTTAATGTGGCTTAGGCAACAGACTCATTATCAACTAGTTGCGCAAATGGCGCTCCCGAGCACTTGCGTCCCTTCGAATAGTTTCTTAGCCCTTTATCCCAACAGCCAAGGCCCAATAGAAATATGCCTCCGGGTTAATTACTTTGAGCCTTTCAAGAATCTTGTATTTTTCAGGAAGTATTATTCCTTGAATCAAAGATATATCAACGTTCTTTATAAGCCGTGGGTTTTCTTTTTCTTTAAGCACCCTCGCCATATATGCAATTCTTGCAAAGGCAACCTTGATATCCTGCTGGTCTATCTTTTGCCGTAAATGATTACCAACCTTATTCAGCCCATCGTTAATAAGCGCAATCTCGAGAAAAGAATTATCTGCGCCCTTAAGCAACGCCTGCGAATATTTAAACGCTATATCCGTAATATCATCCAAAACATCGTCGATAGAATAGGCTGTCCCACGAAAACCGTTCTCCTGTTGTACGGTATTCAAAAAACTCTGCATTATATCATCGATATCGCTTACGATCTTAAAAAGTTCTCCTAAATCAATAACCTGTTTTAAAACTTCCATTGCCCGCTTTTCGTTTAAGGGAATACCCATCGTCTTGGGCGAAACGGCTGTCATTTTATCGCCCAATAATCCCTCCGGCGTTGGAACCCAAACAATCATATCCGAACCAGAAAAAACCAGTGGAAGTTTCGATATATCTTTCTCGACCAGTTTCTTATAAGGATGCTCCGTAAAAACAACGTCTAAGAGCACATACTGCGGAAGTTTTGAGAATTGCGAAGCAAACTGAAATTTATAATGCGCCTTTGGTATCTTACTGTGACGCGGATCCTCTTCTACGGTATCGAACCATTCCGATGCCGATACCATCCTAACAAGCGTATCCTTTAAGCCTGCCCGTTCATTTGCCGGTAAAAGAATATCAATATCTACAGACAGCCGGGCTGGCGGAAAAATATGCAGAAGAATAGACGTTCCGCCCTTGAATATCAATCCTGGATAGGCGCGAAGCAATTCACTTAATAGATTAAACGCGTAAACGGATTTCTCAAATATCCCCGGATCCTTAAAACCCAACTCTTTTCGCAAAGATTCTATCCGGTTGCGATCAGGTATCTGCTTTGTCATAAACATCCTTATTAGATATTACTTTCCCTGCATATTTTATATATGCGCCAAAAGTAACATTATTAAGTCCAATATTATCAATGAGTTGCGAAATTATGTCTCGAAAGTACCTCCGGCTTTTGGCATAAGTAATCAGGGCGCTAACATTGATCCTAAAAAGCCCATCGATACTACGCCACAACTCCCAGTAATCATTATCCGGCATAGTTAAATATTTGTCTTTGATTACGAAAAGATCGACAAGCATCTTTTCAAGGGTAGGTGTATGCCCTTTCCGAGGCGAACCCTTGATCAGTAACCTAACAACGATCGGATCACGCGTAATGTCAAAATCTTTAGGCGCCACCCGGCTAGCCTTTTCAACCATTACAAACCGATAATCGCGCGATATCCTGTCAGCAATAGGACGAATCGCATCCGCCTCTACCTCGACAAAAGTAATATTGTGCGTTTGCTGGTGATGATAATAGGGTTGAAAATATAAGGTGTTCCAAACAAGGAAGTCGAGATCAGGGTACTCTTTTTTCAAAAGTTGCCGGATCTCAACCACGCGACTTTTTTCATCCATGCGGAATTCTTTCGCAACAGAACTATATACCCCTCTACCCGCGGAGAAAATTATTTCGCTCTTCTTCAATTCCTGAAGATAATTTTTGGCAAGCTGATTGCTAATCCCGACCGCCTTCACCACTTCTTCAAGAATAAAATACCTATGCTTCTCGGCGTATTCTTTAACTAATGCTCGTTTATTCAAATCACACCTCACTTCCACCAATACAAAACTTCCTTAATAATTCCTACGGGATTTAATGAATTTTTCCAAATCCTGCGGTTTCACCCGCCATTGGCCGATCTTGGTCGCTTTGATCTTTTTGACCTGAATCAAATCCCGGATCCATTCTTCAGTGACGCCGAATTTCTCGGCAATATCCCTAACGCTAAGATATTTTTTGAAATCGTCTACCATAACGGCTCACCTGTGCTGGTTTCTTTGAGTTTTTGACCATCTGAATACAATTTCAAATACTTACTATTAGTCCATATTGTATATCTAGAGAAATCAATAGTCAATAAAAAGAGTCTGGCTTCACCCGCGACTGGCTTGTCGTTCCCGAAGGCTTCCTGGGTTGTGTAGCCCTTCCAGCCGGCTGCTTCCATCGTAGAAGTAGTATCTTCTAAACTAGCCATAGGCTTAATAAAGATAAGCAAAAGAATACAGAACATTATTAAATAGCTCCATAAAATCGAAAAATCAGTTTCCTTAACAGGTCTCCACAAAGCGGTCAACAGTCCAATAAGAAAAACGGCTAAGCCTATTTTGGTCTCAAAAAATAGGAAATCTATTATTGACTTGGCGTTAACCAAACCAACAACTTCAAATGCCGCTTTTGTGGGAGATATACCAGTGGGGATCATTTTTACAATTCTCCATTCCATGCATAATTATCTATCAATTTTTTCCAAAATTTAGTAATCATTCACACTTTTAATCTCATTTTTTTGAAGCCAATTATCAATTTTTCTTATATCAAATTTCACAAGCCGGCTTATCTTTATAAATGGAATTTTTCTCAGACGAATCCACAAATAAATTGTAAAAACACTTAGGCCGGTATAAACCGATAACTCTTTAGGAGATAAATATCTTTTTTCCATAAACTTATTTTTGAATTAACATCATTTTTGTCAGTAAATAAAAAACCTCAGGCCCGTAGCCTGAGGACAGAGTAGTTCCTTTTTATTTTTTGTTACTTCAAAACTTCTATTTAACTCTAAAATCATTTACACCCTCGAAAGTAAAAAAGATAGCTTTAGCTATCTTTGCTTTCGAGAAGTGTAGAACTGCTACCTTCGGTTTGCTTTATTCTAGTGCTACGTGACGCCTCATACTCAAAAAGCTCTTTGAGGAAGAGCAAGGTCGTCCTGTAGGACTCAACCCATTCGTCATCCGAAAGTGCGGACAAAAACTTTCTTTTTTGCTATCTCTTTATTAATCATATCGTTATAGGAATTTTCGCGTCTGGGTTTTTGTAAAATATAGCTCTTTTTGGCCTAAAATATCACGTACGTTCATCGGTTCCTGGTGAACCACTTTTCTTGATGCTTTTAAAATACGAGGCAACTTTTAAAATAGATGATTGCACAAATTTCATATTTATACTAATGCCTTCATCGGCTCCGAATTCATTCCTCCATATAACGGGTGGCGATTCCGTGGCATAATGGCCATAAGTAGCAAATGCACCAGTTTCGCCGTTACAATTTTTCCATAAAAAAATATTGCATACTCGTTTTGAATTAAGTGTTGTTGGTGTATAGCCTATAAGATTATCGGGACTTGCAGATTTATATACCGGGGTAAATGCATGTAATTCATCGCTATCAATTTTGCACTGGCCTAAGACAGCTCCTGACGAAAGCCTAACACATCTTATAACTAAGATATCTTTATAGTATGAGTAGTTAGATGATAAGAATGGGAAAGGTAAAAGTTTCCAATTTCCATGCTCTTGTTCGGCTTTCCAAAAAAGATAAGTCATACCGCAAAATTTTACTAAATCACTACCTAATGGATGTAATATTTCGTAACCTGCGCCAAATAGGTTTTGCAATGTTAAAATTGTTACGATTTCTTGCGAAAGTAATGCCGTGCTAAGAATTACTGCCGCAGATATCCCTCTTTCGAGTTTATTTAACTGACCGGATGTTAGATCAGATTCCAAATTGCGGGAAACGTCTAAAAAAGCTTGGGAGCCGCTACCCGCAACCTTAAGCCATTCGAAACCGGGAATAGATATTTCGATTGGTTGAACATCGAAATCAAAAATACACATCTCTTTCCCGTTTCGATATATACCAATGATGGATATATTTCCCGGGCCTCCAATTCTATCGAATACCTTTCTCAATGAATCTCGTGAGGGATTATTGTGTATATTGTCAGCAATCACTTCTCGCATAAAATTTTCGGCATGACGCTTAGTTCCAGTCCATGCTACTGCCAACTTTGGGCTTAATAGATTTACTTTTTGACAGAAACTAATCGGCCGATACTCTCCTTTAGATAGGTGTTCATTGGAAATCTTGCCAATGGTTGGAAAAACAATCTCTGTATTCGAATCGTCGCGAGCAGAGAGCAATAAATCACCCATCAATATAGGGCAGCCATCTTTCAAGAATCCCGCAATTAGTGTCATATTATATTATCCCTTTGACTCGCAATCACTTAACCTCTTCAGAATTCCCAATATCATCACGCGGTACTTGCACCATCGGTCATCCGAAGGTACGGATGTAGACTTTTTTGGGCAAATTTTTATAAGCTTTTGATTCTTTTGACATTGCAGTTTCTTTTCTGTTTCTGAAAACAAAAAATTTCCCGCCGTAGCGGGATCCCGCCAAAGGCGGGAAAAGGGGGCAAAAAGAGAAAAAGAAATTCTTTTTTGGGGCAAAGCACCACCAATGGCGGGGGCGATTTTGATGTTTTTAAAAAGCAGATTTAGCATGAGTTTTTTAGTCTCTAAATCCATCTCTTTCTTGTTCGGATCATAGCCATCCAAAAACTCCTCTACCCGGTTAAGATAGTCCTTTGAACGCTCCCTCTCAATCTCCCTAACCTCTTGTAAGGCAATGAGTAAATATTCCCCGCCATGAATGGCGGGGCTAAGCAGGTTTGAGTTTATGATTTTGCATTCTTGGGAATAAGTTTTAACACCTCCCCTCTTAATCTCTTGGCAATCGTTTCGTAATCATTACCTAATTGCTGGGCATAAAGCGGTTTTCCAAAGATAACCTTTATCGGATGCGGCCGGGGAAATTTAGTTCCTCTTGGCCAGGATCGATGTGAACCTTGAATATATACCGGAATCACAGGGATATCTAACTCTTTTAACAAAATCCCCACACCTTTTTTAAACTCTTTAACCTCTCCGTCAATAGAACGCATTCCTTCAGGAAAAATACAGACAATTTTTTTATGGGATAATGCAAAGGAAATTGCCTGCATGCTTAAAGTTAAATGCGAGCTGACATCAATGGAGATAAATCTGCAGACTTTATTTGCCCAGAAAAGGCTAGGATGTTCAAAAATGTGCTGATAACCCAAAAAGTATATATTCAGGGATTGTTTAAAAGGAAGGCTGGAAAAAATAAATAAGCCGTCCAAGTAACTGGCATGGTTTGAACAGATAAGATAAGGTCCTTGCTGGGGGAGATTTTCTCTTCCTTTTATTCTTAAAAACCAGAATAGCCTCAAAATAAATAAGAAAATATTTTTAAGTAACCAGGTAACCGCGCTTTCATAAAACCCGAAATCTATTTTTATTTTCTTGATTATCTCTTCGGGAGGCGGTTCTTTTAAAATTTCACTCCAGGTTTTTTCTTTGGCTTTCTCTTTTTTCAGTTCTCTGCTTTGCATTAAGTCCTCTAAATTTATAATCGCATCCCTAATCGTAGATACTTTATAAAGAATCTCATCAGGAATATTTATCTTAAAGATTGCCTCAAGGCCTAAACCAAGCTCTACCCGGGTTAAGGAATCAATACCTAAATCAATTTCTAAATGGCTGTTTAGATTCACGGGCTTATTAACTTCTCTTGAGACATACTGGATTATCGACTTTGCAATATCCTTATTTAAAATTGCAAGATCCTCCTTCGAGAAAACCATCTTCTCAACCTCAACCCCTGAAGGCTCTGCTTGTAAACCCCCACACCAAAAATTTTGGTGTGGGGGTAAATATTTTTCTCTCACTGCATATCTTTTGAGCTTTCTTAAAGCAGTGCGGGGCAATTCCTCCTTGGTAAGCGTAAAACCCATAATATGTTGATGGAGGCTTAAGTTTTTGCCCAAGGTTTCCAAATCCCAGCGTATCTTTTCATGGATATTTAGTTCTTTTTTTTGACTAAAATATTCTAAATCCGGGACTATAACCGCAAAAAGCGAGTCTTTAAGATAACCAAAAATTTTCTCTTCTTTATGCGTAATACATATCTCTTTTATATAAGGGCTCTTAAGGTAATATTCTTCCAATTCTTCGGGATAAATATTCTTTCCTGAAGCCAAGACAATCACTTCTTTTTCTCTACCCACGAGGAAAAGATACCCTTCTTTATCAATGTAACCTAAATCTCCAGAATGAAACCAATCTTCCTTTATTGCTTGCGCAGTTAATTCCGGCTGTTTAAAATATCCCTCCATTACATTTGGGCCCTTAATCAATACCTCGCCTACTCCTTTTCTATCGGGATTGGATATCTTAATTTCCACATCAGGTATAGGCTTTCCCACAGAGCCAAATTTCACCTTATCTGTTGGATTGATAGTTACTACTGGTGAGGTTTCGGTCAAACCATAGCCTTCAATCAATTTTAATCCTAACTTACTTAAATCACTGGCAACCTCTGGCTCAAGCCTTGCTCCGCCGCTTACACAAAGCCGTAAACTTCCAAACTGCCTCCGTAGTTTCAATTTAACCAGAGGTAAAAAAAGAGGTCGCAGGAAAAAATGAATTTTTTTTATTTTATCAAATATTGCTTTATGAAGGAGTGAAAAAAGTTGTGGCACGCCTACCAAAATCGTAACAGAAGCCTCACCTATTATCCGGCTAAATTCCTGAGATTTAAAACTTAAAGCATAGGTCACTTTGGCGCCCAAGAAAAGAGGCACAATCAAAGTTACCATAAAGGCATAGGTATGATACAAGGGTAAAATGGAAAGGAAATTATCCGAAGGACTGCAGAGATTCGTCTTTTGGATGCTCATAAAATTTGCGCAGATATTTTTATGCGTTAGCATTACTCCTTTTGGTTTTCCGGTTGTGCCTGAGGTATAAATAAGCGAGGCTGTATCAGAAGGATTAACCTCTGGCCAGTTAATATTTTCATAAGAAGTATTTTTTATCTTTATCTCGTCGGTCTCTAAAACCACTGCTTCTACATCGGCTTGCTCAATAACCTGCTTTACTTTCTGCGCAAATATTTCGCAGCTGGTAAAAACAATCTTTGCCCCAGAATCAAGAATAAGATTCTTTATCTCATCTGAACTTAACTGCGGATCCAATGGCACGCAGGATAAACCTGCACGCACAATCCCTAAATAGATTGCTGGCCACTCAGGACGATTCTCTAAAATCAGACAGGCAAAATCCCCTTTCTTCAGGCCTTCTGCGATTAAAAATCCTGCTACTTTTAAGGCCCGCTCTTCTAATTGGCCATAAGTCCATCTTTCCCAAACAGAGCCTTTCTTTATCTGTAGGCACACCCGGCCGGAAAACTTATGGGCTATCCGGCTAAAATATTCAGTTATAACTAAATTCATTTTATATACCGTTCTATGAAATCAGAAATCTTCTCCATGCATTCTGCGTTGTAAATATAAAAGGCATCGTTGTGGCCGCCGCGCATCACGTAAAATTCCTTCGCAGGCTTTGCCTTGGCAAATAATCTCTGGCCTTGGGAAAAAGGCACAATCTCGTCATCCCGGCTGTGGATGATGAGTTTAGGCACATCAATTTTGGCAATTTTGGCATAGGCATTGTAGCTAGGCTTAAGAAAGAGCCAAAAGGGCAGCAGCGGATAGATTGCCCTTGCCATATCTTTAGTAGAAGTAAAACTGCTTTCGGAAATAAGGGCTGCGGCTTTAACCTTGCTGGCTAAATCTATGGCTATGGCAGCCCCTAGAGATTTGCCAAATATCACTATCCTGTTTCTGTCTATATCCTGCCTGCCCACAAGGTAATCGTAGGCTGCCTGGGCATCAAGGTAGGTGCCTTTCTCTGTTGGCCAGCCCTTGCTCTTACCGAATCCGCGGTAATCAAAGATGAAAAAATTCATCTTCCTTTCATTAAACATCTTGGCAATTTCTACGCGGTGGCTGATATTTCCGGCGTTACCATGGCAATAGAGGATCGTGGCCAAGGCGCCTTCTTCTGGCCGCAAGGCCGTGGTTTGGCCTCCCTTAGCCAAAGCCAGAGGCACAAACCATCCGTGAAGTTCAACTCCGTCCGCGGTTCTAAAAAATACATCTTCATATCTTAAATCCAGTTCAGCAGGAGTAAATTCTATCTTCTTTGAAGAATAATAGAGTGCCTTTCTCTCCAAAAAATGCGTATAAATAAGGAGGAAGACGGCAAATATAATTAAATTAAAAATTATCTTCAACCTTGACTCCTGCTAAGTTTAAGCAAACGCGAGAGAAAAATAAAGCCGCAGAGAAAAAATATGTTTAAACTTAAAAGGGCAATGCGGTAGCCTATTTCCCCTAAAGGAGAAAGGAACAGTAGGATTATTCCCCAATAAAGAGCGCCGAGAATCCCCGAGAGGCATCCTATAAGATTGAATAGGCCGAATATCGCGCCGCTCTTCTGCGGCGGGACCAGCTGTATGGCTAGGGCGCGTAAAACTACCCAGGTAGCACCCAGCGCCAAGCCCACCAGCGCACCCACTAACCAATATAAGTTTATGCTTCTTGAAAACGCTCCCAGAAAAAGGGAGATTCCCCATAAAATATATACCCAGATGAGGCTTGAGGCTGCGCCGATACGGTCAGCAACATAACCCGAGACTAAACTACCCAGAATGGCAAAAATGGTGGCAAAGAGCATCAGATGGATTATCTGGGTTTCATTTAACCCGAAAACGCGCGTGGCGTATACAGACATAAAAAGAATAATTACATTGACCGCGCAGAGGCCTAAAAAGGCGCCTTTAAGAAAATCCGGGACGCGCGGCAAACGGTAAACACTTAAAAGGTCATTCTTTAATTGATTGAATACGGAAAATACCTTGTCTTTGCTAAGTCTTTTCCCGCTGACCTCTTTATCTTTAACAAACACAAGGCAGGGCAGACTAAAGAGGAAAAATAACACGCCTGTGGGAAGGAAGGTTGCCTGATAACCGCTCCTTAATACCACCGGCTTGAGCAAAAACAGGGCCAAGATAGCTCCGCTATACCCGAGCATCCTGCCTAATCCTGAGACCAAACCGATTTTGCCCGGTGGCGCAACATTCACCATCAAGGCATTATAAAAAACCACAGCTAACTGGCAGCCAAAATTGGCAAGAACAAAAAATAATAATGCAAAAAAGATGCTTTTAGGCGCACCCAAAAGAACGGTAAAGACAACGGAAAGCAGGGTGAGATAAATTAAAAAGGGTTTTCTCCTTCCGGTTATGTCAGAGAGGCTGCCCAGAATAGGCGCGCAAACCGCGACTAAAAACATGGAGACGCCAAAGGAAAAACTGTACAGAATCTCCGCTTGAGCCTTTTCCAGAGTAAACCAGCGAACAAAATATAAAGAGACCACATTTACGGCAAAGAATTGATTTGCCAGGTCATACAGGCCCCAGGCCAGAATTAAGGACCACTCTCTTATCTTTTCTCTATTCATTAAGAAGAGTTTTTGTTACTGCGCATAAACCAGTTACCACCTCTGACATGGATGCATAATCTAACTTCTCATAAGTATCGGCCGAAGTATGGTAAGAGGGATTACGGTAAAAGGCAGTGTCTGTAATCATTACGGCCTTATAGCCAAACTTCCAAAAAGACCAATGGTCAGAGAAACTGATTGCCGGTGCCAAAAACATAGGCGCCGTTAAAAATTGTATCGGGAAATTTGACTGTTTCCTAAATCCCCTTACTATTTTTCTTAAGAAATCCGCAGAACCAAAATTGCTTACTAGAGCAATAAAATTTCCTTTATCCGGATAAAAAAATCTAAAACCTAAAGGATAACTTTGTGAGCCTTTCTTATCGGAATAATAACCTATGGATTCCAAACACAATACTCCTAAAATATCCTCTTCTTTCTTCTTTGCCTCTTGAGCATAGCGCAAACTACCCATATCTCTGGTCATAAAAAAGGGCGGCTCTTCATTGGTAAAAGCAATGAATTTAATAGTGCGGTTTAGCTCTTCTTGAGATAAAATCCTGGCTAACTCTAAGAGGCCTGCTATACCAGAAGCGTTATCGTCTCCACCGGGTGAACCCACCACCGAGTCGTAATGAGCGCAAATAATGATTATCTTTTCTTCAGAGGTCTTTCCCTTTTTAGTAGCAATGATATTCCTAAAGGTTTTGCCTTCAAGGGTATAAACCTGTTCTTGAGGTCCATACCCAAATTTTTTGAATTCCTGCTTTATATAATCAGCGGCGCGTTCCAAATTTTGGTACTGGCTAAAATTCCTCTCGCCGATATGTCTCGTTAAGACTCTAACATGCCTTTTTAAATTTCCTTCCTGCGCTTCAAGCTCGGTTTCTCTGCTGCCCTTATTTTCCCCACCCTTGAGCATAGGCACGAACCTTACCGGAATAATATCCATGGTGATTAACTTACCTTCTATCTTCCGCACCAATTTTAGATTCTGCGCATCCACTCCCACCGGAATAACTAATCTGCCGCCCTCGGATAGTTGGTCGATTAAAGGACCGGGTATTTCCTCAGGCGCGCAGGTGACAATAATTGCATCAAAAGGCGCCTGTTCCGGCCAACCCAAAAAACCATCGCCTGCTTTCACATAAATATTACGGTGACCCAATTCTGTCAGCAGTTTTTCTGCTTGGCGAGCCAGTGGCTCCAATATCTCTATGCTATAGACCTCCTTTGCTAATTCGGCTAAAATTGCTGCCTGATAACCTGAGCCGGTACCGATTTCTAAAACCTTCTCATTGCCTTTCAGGTGCAATAATTCTGTCATTAGGGCAACAATGTACGGTTGAGAAATAGTTTGTCCCATCCCAATGGGAAGCGGCCCGTCAGTATAAGCTAAGGGCTTATATCTTGAAGGGACAAACAAATGCCTTTTTACTTTGCGCATCGCTGCTAAAACACTGGTATCTTTAATTCCCCGTTGTTGGATCTGTTTGGTTATCATCTCGTCTCTTTGCCGGTCAAAATCTTGCGCTTGGACACTTCTGCTAATATTTAAAAAAAGTACACCGATAAACACTACTAAACCATGCACCACCTTTAGCCTTAACTGCATTATTTTATTTTCTCCTCAATTACACCACTTTGTTAAATTTTAACTATTTTTCAAAAATGTTTTTATGTAACTCGTGAAAAGTCATAACTTACGACATATCAATGCGTTGCAACAATATTTTACTTGCTCATCCTCGTAAAACCCTGTAAAATATGTGTGTTGTGGCAACAACAACCAACTTACAGGAGGACAAAGGATGAGCCTTTTAGATGTAAACATCAGTATTATAAACAAGTTCTGCGATAATTTTCCCGCATAGCGGGATCCCGTTATCGGGACAAAGATAATTTCAGCAATACGCAATTCCACGCCTTTAGTATGTTACCCTACGCGATGCTCAAAGATTATAAACGGCTGAATCTATCTTCCCTTGCCAAAGAGCTGCCTATTAACTACCAAGCGCTGCAATATTTTCTGGCGGATTCCCGTTGGAACTATGAATCCATAAACACAACAAGAATAAATGTCTTACGCAAACAAAGAACAACCGGGTTTTCTAAAGATGGGGTTCTCGCCATTGATGATACCGGGTCTCTTAAGCCTTATGCCAAGAAAACCGAAGGTGTATCTTATCAATACTGCCCTGTCCTCAAAGAAAAGGCCTATTGCAATGTTGCGGTGGTAAGCTGCTATGTGAATCCTACTAAACATATACCTATAAATTTACGCTTCTATAAGACGGAGGCAGAATTTATCTGTGGTAAAAATGATCCTGACTTTTCCCGCTTTGGCGGGATCCCGTTTTAAGCGGGAAAATCAAAACTCGACTTTGCTATGGAGCTCATTGAAGAAGCTATTACTGCCGGCATTGCTTTTTCTCATATCGTATTTGACTCTTGGTATGCGTCATGCGATATAATTGATTTTATAGATGAATTAGGCAAAAAGTTTATCTCAGAAGTCAAGTCCGACCGCCGCCTGCTCGTCGAGCATCCCCTCTCAAAGAAAAAGGCATGGATCAGGGCCGATGAGTTAGTTAAGCTCATCAATAAACATCTCCGGCATAAGACGCGCATGGTCAACTATGGCGGGAAGCTTGTCCCTGTGTATACGCTCAACGTGATGGTCAGGGATTCTTCCGTTAAACTCAAGGCCTTTGTTATCCTGGGTAAATGGTCGGAGGAAGATAACAAGAGCTGCCATGTCCTTATTACCAATGACCTCTCCCTTGACCACAAAAAGGCCTGCGCCTTATACGGGCTGCGTTGGGGTATTGAGCATGCCTTCGAGGAGCTCAAGGATTCCTTCTATTTCGACCATTACCAAGTCCGGCATAAAGAGAAGATTATGCGCTACTGGATGCTCTGTATTTTAGTCTGGACGCTTGTCTACTGGATAAAACAGAATGCCTATTTACACAAGACTATTTCAACTAAGGCATCCACCTGCAACGAATACAAGCGCGCCCTGCTTAAGCTTATGGAGTTTTCCTCTTATGCGTGCCTGACAAAGAACGATTCGTTACGCGCGGAATACTTCGCTTCTATAAAATCGCAGCGCTTTAGGAATTCCTGCTACAGCTGATTTTTAACAAAGTCGTGCTCAATTAATCTTTTAAGCAGCGTATGGGGGGCTTAAAAATTATATTCTTTTTCCCACCGGCATTATATAAAGCGGCTCTTCTTTTATATTTAAAACTTTCTTAACTGCCTCGTCTACAAAAGCACCGATTGCCACAGTGGCTAATCCTAAAGATTCTGCCTGAAGATAGATATTCTGACCGACATGACCGACTTCAATATGCACATATCTCTTTCCGCGTTCTCCATATTTTCGGGTTGTTCTTTGATACTCAGCACAGATAACCAAACTTATCGGCGCATTTTTTATACAACTTTGGAAAAGAGAGGCAGAAAATAAAGCAAATCGTTTATCTCCCTCAATAATCTTAACCAGTGAGTGTGTCTGGGAATTATAACGATAAATAGCAGGTGCTAAATTTTCTACTCTCCCTGCTACTAAATAAATCTCTAAAGGGTATAAAGCACCGGCAGAAGGAGCTGTTCTTCCTCCCCAATTAGCGGTAATGCCAGAAGCTGCCCAAAGAAGGCAAGATACTTCTTTTAAACTTAATGCCTTATCTTTATATTCCCTTACTGACCTTCTTTTAGAAATTGCTTCTTCTACTGAAAGTTTACCGGTTGTTTGGATAGAAGGAAGTTTAATTTCTTCTTTTCCTTGCGCTAAAATTATCTCTTTATTTTTAAAAAAGTATCCACTGAAAAATAATCCTGCAAGTATAATTACGATTGCAGGGCTTTTGATATAATCTCTCTTATTACGAACGTTACGCGCCATATAACTGAGTCCTCGGGGAGTTTTTTATAATTATCGAGGGCTCATCCTGAGGCCGTAAGGCCAAGGATCTTTCAAGATCCCTCGTTTCACTCGGGATGAGGGGTCGGGGAAAATCCCAGACCCCTCAATTATTTTATAGCTTGTCCGGCGTTCCTCCGTATAAGTCCGGAGTCAAATCCGACTGCCAATATTCCTTAGTATCAACGTCCATTATGGTAAGTTTGCCCGACCACCCTGCGCCTGTATCAATATTCCAAACATTACACACATGAATCGGCTGTAACGTATTATAAAGTTCAGTTGTTGTGTGCCCGACAAAAATGTCCTTGTATCGGCCCAATTTACACTTGCGCCCATCTACTTGCATCTTCCACGCCATATCAAGAAGCCTTCTATCCCAGACCAATGCTTGCGCGCTATGGCTTGAAAGCGATACGTCCGGATTAAATCCACCATGCACAAAAACTTGGCTCTCACGCTCAATCCAAAGTTGTCCGCTCTTAAGAAAATCGATGTGCGCCTGCGGCATGGGACCGCCGTTATATGACGCCATTGTCCGGTCACCGCCCTGACTCGTCCATATCTCCGGCTTATCTCCGCGCAAAGCCCAGTCCAGAGCCCACATATCATGATTGCCAATGACCAGATCGCAGTGCTTAATTTTCAAAAGCTCATCAATGCACTGCTTAACGTCCGGATACCCATCACAAACATCGCCCATCACAATCAGACGGTCTTTTTTGTAATCGAACTTTGAACGCTCAAGACACTGTATCAACGCCTTGTAAGCGCCATGAATATCACCAATGGCATAGGTCTTCATTTTCTTAATTTTATCCAATATTCCTGCAAAAATGAAAAAGCCTCTGCCATTGTCTTTTTTGTAACGCCGCAATCTTCTGCCAATTGCCCCTTTAGCTAATCGCGCAGTAATTGCGCAGATCGCGCACTTGTCCCATATGCCCCATAAATGTCCTAAACCAGACATTACCACGTTTACGTCTTTTTATGTCTCCGTTGCCGCAGGTTTTGCTTTCTTCTCTTCCTTCAAAAACGCGGATACAGAAGCACTGATCTCTTCAAATGAGGCCGGGTAATAATTCCAAACCTCAACACAGAGATTCACGACCAAGGATTTCTCATTCAAGCGCTTCACTTTATAACGTTCGTGGATATGCCCGCAAAAATTCCACGGCACGCTGGGATCAGCATCCTCCGCCCGATGCGTCATGCAAATATCCTTAGAGCCATAATGAATATACATCTTCGAGATGATCGTATTAAGGCTATTGTGCCGGTCATGGTTGCCTTTGATGAAAATAAACTTACCATTCAGCCGCTTTTCGAACTGCCGGTATTTCTCTACACCACCTTCTTTCCCACCTTTAAAAATGAAGTCGCCCAGAAAAAAGACCGTATCATCTGGCTTAACCCGCTCATTATGTTTGCGGATAATCGTCTCGTTCATTTCCTCAGCCGTCTCAAACGGCCTCTTACAATATCGGATGATATTGAAGTGCGAGAAATGATAATCTGATGTCCACCAATAATTCATTGTTTAATCCTGTTAATCTCTTCTTCTGCCGTCTTCAATTTCTCCAAAACACTTTCAAAAGACGGCGGGTCCTCAAAAAACATTTCCTGCATTTGCCGGTAGTCCTCATTTAACTGAACAATATGCTCATTTTGAGGCATTAATCGCAGACTACCGGGCTTTGCTAAATCATAACGCGCCTTACTGTCTTTAAAAAATAAGGCCTTATGCTCAGCGACTTTTATCAATAGGTCGATATTCTGAATGGCTTTACCATAAATAGGAGAACCAACCATCTCACCCACATCGTAGTAATGACGAGACATTCTTGTTCGTAACTTTGAGCCGTTGCTTATAGCATGCAATATTGTCGCTTTTTCCCAAAAGGTTCTTTCAGCCCCCAAAACACGTACCTGCGTGCCTTCAATAGTCACCTTACCGGCCGCATTAGAAACGTAAGGTTTGACAGACATAACTTCAACAGGCCAATGATCCGATCGCGCGCCGAGCTCAATCTTTACAACAGGTTGAATATAATTATTCGTGCTATTGTCTATGATGCTGGGATATGTAAATAAAATAGTTTGTTTGTCTGAATCATCAGAATCCAGTTTTATTTCCCATTTTACTATGTCAGATAAAGCGGACCCAATTTTGTCCTTCAGCTCAGGGATGATTACATCACCAATCTTTTCTTGGCACGCCTGTTTCAAACGATCCAGCCTTCGCTGATTTTCTTTACTGCTTTGTTTTCTATCGGGCTCGATTGATTCTTGGCTTGTTAAAAAAGTCCTTTCGATTGAAACATCAACATCTTCGGAAAACCGCTTGATAACGTTATAACACTTAGAAAGCGACGTGCCTCCCTTGAACGTCAAGTGATTGCCTGATTCAGGCAATGAAAAAAGCATTTTGAGTATCCAGCATACCCAGAAGTCTTTTTCTATAAGTTGAGGCGTGACATCTAATTCATTCGCGACGACATCAAAATATACTTTTTTATCTGAATCCTTTAATAACAAAAAATTATCCATAAACCTCTCACTCTTGTATTTTTCTAAAGATATTTCCTATCCATGCTGGCGCATAACGAATATCATTCATAAGTGTGCTTTTATCATCATTAGACAATCGTCTCTTAAGTTTTGAAATTACAGTTGAATCTATATTAACCTGCTTTAAATAACGCAGGGCTTGAATAACTAATCCGCTTATCCGTCCGGCTGTTGCCATGTTTTTGGGCGTTGTTCTTTTTAAAACAATCTTCCGTTTTCCAATTTGCACTTTACGATTAGGGCCGTCCGTGAAAAAAACAATCTTTGCCGGAACCTGCTCTGTTAATCCTAACAGATTGGCGGCATATACGCCGGAAGGCTGAATTTTTAAGTTATCTCGTCCAACCAATGCTTGTGCGATGCGATCATAATTAGGGGGAAGGTCGCCAAAATCAGGATGTTTTGCGGGGTAATCGTACAATCCTCGAGCCAGACGACGTATAGTCCCTGATTTGGTCAGACGTCCCAAAGTCTGATCAACGGCTGTACGACTTCCAAGGTCAAGAAATGTGATTGGAGTAAAGACCCAACCCCTATGCCTTCCGTATATCCTGCTAAGTATCATATTGTCAATGCTTTGCGCCATTTATACCACCTCTCTTCTGTCAGAAAAAATATACACTTTTTCTGACAGAATGTCAAGCCTTTTTTACTGCATAGAGCAGAAAATACGACCAATCCCTAAATGTCCACTATCCAGTAGATATTTACGGCCGGTGGACATTTTCATGTCACTTCATGTCACTCAAAACCGCCCTTTTTGACCATCCCGGACGCCCGCTGAACACCCCTAAAAACGCCTGTTTGCCGTCTAGGAACGATTGTTTACGCCGATATAACCATAGATGCCTAAAATACCAATTGCATTGACATTGACATCAATTTTTTTGACCACAATCACTGACTCCCCGCGCCTCGCCCGACCCTCGCCCAACACCCCCTTCCAAAGACCCGCGACCCATCCCTATCTAAACACCCTATTCCCTTACGCTTGTCAATAAGCGTAAGGAATCTGTACGGATGCCTAAGAATCTTTCAGTGAATTTTATTATATTATTCATCATACCAACTGTCTCAACCGGGTATTTACCCACGGCAGACTCAGCCGAAAGCATGACAAAGTCGGTGCCATCTATGATGGCATTGGCCACGTCTGTAACCTCGGCGCGGGTCGGAGTGTTTTTCTCATGCGCATCATCCTATATCGCCTGATCATTTATTGCGCCAGTGCGAATACTGACGATCTTTTCTATATCAATTACGAATATCTTGCCGTCTCCTTTCCTTCCAGTATGCGCGGCCTCTTGAATACTTTTAACTATCTCATGAGCATTTTCATCCAAACAGATGATTTCAATCCTTACTTTTGGCGTAAACTCGACCACGGATTCGCGCGAGTGATGCGGGTAAGAATCGTCCTTTTCCCTCCCAAAACCCCTTGCATCTAATACACTCATGCCATGAACATGAATCTCATGGAGCGCATCGGTTACCTTCTGTAGCATAAATGGCTGAATATAAGCTTCGATTTTCTTCATAATCGTTCCCTCCTCTTAAAACTCAATTTCTTCTTTTTCGAACCAGCCGTATAACGCGGGCAGAACTATCAAGGTAAGACACCAGGATGAGATGAGTCCGCCCAATATGACAACCGCCAAAGGCTTCTGTATTTCTGCCCCCGGACCGCTTGCCCATAAGAGAGGGAGCAAACCAAACATGGTAGTTAATGTCGTCAAAAGAAGGGGACGTAACCGCAACTCGCACCCTTTTTTAATTGCCTCATGCAACCCCAATCCTTCTCTCCTTAATTGAGCAAAGAACGTCACCAAAACGATTCCATTCTCAACCGCGGCCCCAAAAAGAGCAATGAATCCGACTACCGCTGAGACGCTCAACGTTATTTTAAACAACAACACAAAAAATATTCCTCCCACGAGAGCGAAGGGAAGATTAAGAATAACCAAAAGCGCCGGCTTGAATGAGCCAAAAACCGAAAAAAGCATAATGAAAATCACCAAAATAACAATCGGGACAATAAGCGTAAGCTTTTTCATCGCTCTTTCCTGATTTTCAAACTGGCCGCCCCATATTAAAAAATAGTTTGACGGAAGTTTTTTTTCTATACTGGCTATCTTTTTCTTGGCTTCTTGCACAAAGCTTCCGATGTCCCTGCCACGGACATTACACTCAACGACCACTCTGCGCGCTCCGTTTTCACGGCTTATTTGCGCCGGAACTTCATTGATGGAAATTTTTGCCAATTGCGCCAGCGGTATCTTCTCTCCGGAAGGAGAAGAAATCAGGATATTGCCGATACTCTTTTCATCCGCCCTCATTCCTTCAGGAAACCTTACTAAAATGCCAAACCGCTTGTCTTCTTCAAACAGCATTGTGGCAACTTTTCCCCCGATAGCCGTTTCCACAACTTCATTGATATCGCTGACATTGATACCATACCGGGCAATGGCTTTGCGGTCTATATCTATGTCAAGCTGAAGGAATCCGGCTATCTGCTCCAATTTCACATCCGCCGCCCCCTTGATGCCGGAAATAACGTGCTCTATTTCTTCTGCCTTCTCGCCTAACAACTCCAGGTCATATCCGAAAATCTTTACCGCCACATCTGATTTAACGCCTGAAATAAGCTCATTGACCCTCAAGGCAATCGGTTGTGTAAAGTTAAGTTTTATCCCAGGTATTATACTTAACTTCTTGTCTATCTGCCCGATTAACTCCTGTTTAGAACGCACCTTCCAATATTTTTTGGGTTTCAGCATAATAAAGACATCGTTCTGCTCGGGCCCCATAGGGTCTTCCGCAATTTCAGCCCGGCCGGTCTTAGTCACCACTGTTTTTATCTCGGGAAATTCTAAAAGCATTCTTTCCACGAGCTCGCCGACATGCTTGGACTCTTCCAAGGAAGATGTGGGAAACTTAACGATATTGAGAGCTATTGAGCCTTCATCTAAATACGGCAAGAACTCTGTGCCGACAAACTTAAAGCCTATCATTGCGGCAATAAATATAATTACCGAAATAACCGCGACGGCTTTTTTGCGTTTTAATACTTTATCCAATACCGGCAGATAAAACTTTTTTACCTGCTTTATCCAGAAGTTATCTTCCTCAATCTTGGCTGGCTTAAGAAAGTAGGAACAGAAAACTGGCGTAGCTGTTAAAGCAACAAGGAGCGAACCAAGCATAGCGAATATAATCGTTAAGGCCAGCGGCTTAAACATCTTTCCTTCTACGGCCTGAAGACTAAAGAGCGGTAAAAAAACAAGTACGATGATCAAAATAGCAAATAGAATCGGCGCGGCAACCTCTTTTGTCGCCTCAAAACAAACGCCTATTTTATCTTTAAGCGTCTTTTTCTCGGATAAATGCCTAAAAATATTTTCTCCAACAACAATATTGGCATCCACAACCATACCCAGAGCCACTGCCAATCCTCCGAGCGACATAAGGTTTGCCGACAACCCTGTCGTTTTCATAGCGATAAAACAAATAAGTGCTGACAAAGGCAGGGAAAAACACACAATCGCACTAAGGCGCGCGCTGCCCAAGAGCAAAAAAAGAACCGCGATAACCAGCACCCCTCCCTGAAAAATGGCATTGGATATAGTCTTAATGCAGGCCTGAATCAGCTCGGTGCGATCATAAAACGCGTTGATCTTTACACCTTCGGGAAGCCGGCGCTGAATTTTGGCGATCTTAGCTTTCACGCTCTCCACCACAGTCCTGGAGTTTGCCCCTTTAAGCATAATCGCCATGCCACAGACAACCTCTCCCTTACCGTCGCGGGTCACAGCTCCTTGGCGCACTTGATGGCCTATCTGTATTGAAGCGATATCTCTAAGATAGACAGGAAAGAACTCACGCTTAGCCACGACAATATTCTCAATATCTTCTATCGACTTAATAAGGCCAATGCTTCTTGAAATAATCTGCTCCCGGCCCTTAACAATGAAACTGGCTGGAGCAGTGGCGTTATTCTTCTCTAATGCTTCGGTAACTTCATGGAGAGCAATCTTATACTTAAGTAATTTATCCGGTGCAACAACTACCTGATACTGCTTCGCAAATCCGCCAAAAGAGTTTACTTCAGTTACCCCGGGCACTGAACGCAACTGTGGTTTAATAATCCAGTCTTGGATAGTCCGTAAACCCGTAAGGTCATATTTTGTTTTGTCAGCTTCCAGCGTATATTGATAAATCTCTCCTAATCCCGTGCTGATAGGCCCAAGTTCAGGATCAAATCCCGGAGGCATATTTTCTTTTGCCGAAGAAAGCCGCTCGAAAACAAGCTGCCGGGCAAAATACGTATCCACGTTATCCTCAAAAACAACCACCACCTGCGAAAGCCCGGCTTTTGAAAGCGAACGCACCAGCTTAACCTGAGGCAGCCCCTGCATTTCAATTTCAATAGGGTATGAAATTAAACGTTCTACCTCGGCAGGCGCTAATCCTGCGACCTCCGTCAAAATCATTGCCTGGACATTGGTGACGTCCGGGAACGCATCTATCGGCAGCTTCATCCACGCCAATACCCCGGCAACACCGATAATCAGAGTCGCAAAAATAACCAAGACCCGCTGCTTAAAAACAAAAGCTATGAATTTATCCATATGATCAACTCCCTATAATTATTCAGCACACCCTTCACCAATTTTTGCCTTTAACAATTCCGACTTGAGAAGGAAGCCGTCTTTAGTAACTATTACTTCCCCTTCTTTTATGCCTTCTACGATAGCAACGCTTTCTTTAGATTCTTTTGTAACAACTACCTCTTTAGCCTGAAAATCATTGTCTCCTGCCTTAACAAATACTATTCGTTTACCTGATAAGTGGTGGACGGCATCCTGCGGCAAAACAATAAACTCTTCGTCAGATTCAACAATAACCTCCGCGGTTATGAACATCCCCAATTTAAGCAGATTGCGGCCATTTTTTACTCTTCCTCGTATCTTAATGGTATGCGTATGCTCATCAACGCGCGGCGAAATAAAGGTTATCTCCCCTTCAAATGTCTCCTGAGGATAAGCAATAGAGTGTATGGCGAGTTTTTGGCCTAGCTTAATCTGGGATACATCTTTTTCATAAACATCAAATGAGGCTAATAGTTTCGTTAAATCTACAACCGTGTAAAGCGATGAAATAGTGTCCACTTTCTCCCCTTCTTTAGTAAAATCAGCGATGATCGTGCCTGCAATCGGGGATTTGATTTCATTTAACGTATCGGCTCCGTTAATTTTTATAACGCAGAGTGCGTCATTTTTATTCACAAGCCTGCCGATTTCTGCTTTTCGTTCAGCAATAACTCCTGACTCAGAGGAAACAACGTGAGTAATTTCTTCCGCGTCCTGCGCAATTTGTCCTGTAACTGGGATTTTCTCGATAAAATGCGAGCGTTTTGCCACGACAGTCTCAAGGCCGATAGCCTGCTGGGAAGCCTGGCTTAATTTAATCTCGCCTGCCTCTTCTTCATGGTGACCTTCTTCCTTTTCAGAATAAGCATGCCGTCCTTCTCGTTTAATAAGCGTTCGCGAAACAATTATTCCCAATGTAAATGAAACAATAATAACCGCGACCACGCGAATCAGTTTTGTGTATTTCATTTTAAATATCCCTCCCCTCGCAGCGAACTGTATATTGTTTTTTCCATACCGCTCAATACATCGTTGAGCCTAAACAGGGACTCGTAATAACCAACCCGCGATTCCGTAACTGCCTTTACTTGATCAAGGTAATTTATAAAATCCATATCGCCTTCACTATAGCGAAGATCTGCCAAATGCAAAAGTTCATTAGCTTCTTCAAGAGATTTCTTAGATAGGTCAAGCTGCTTCTTGGCCAGTTCCGTTTCTGCGTACGCTTCATAAACTTCAAAAACAACCTCTCTTTTGGCAGAGGCCACTTTTACCTGTTGGGCTTCTTTTTGCGCCTTTGCTTTTTTTACCTCGCCTTGGTTAAAATTCCACAATGGGAAACTGAATCCCAAAACTACAGCCGAATCATTTTCATATTCCTCGGTTGTCCTCTGGAAACCCACAAAAGGAGACGGCAGTCGGTTAAGCTGCTCTTTTACTAAATTTTTACCGGCAGAATCAAGTTGCAATTTTTCTGATTTAATATCAGGCCGCAGAAAAAGAGCTTTTTCGCTTAATTCCTGAAAACTCAATTCGATATTTTCTTCTTTTAATTCTTCCGCAACGTCGAAGGAAACATCAAAAGAACTGCCTAAAAGCAGATTTAACCTGGCCTTATCTATTTTTAATTCTTTTTCGGCAACGAAATAGCTGTTTTCCGCTTTAAGAAGCTCAATCTTGGCGCGCTGGACATCGTTTTTAATGGCCTGACCTGATTGAAAACGAAGTTGGACGCGGCTAAAAAAGTTCCTCAAGATATTAAGATTTCCCTGCGCAAGCTCTATCTCCTTTTTATCCAAGACAATCTTTGTATAGGCCTGCCTTACCTCTAAATATATATTCGCCCATACCGCCTTGAGGGATTCCTCTTGAGATAAAACTTGATTTTTAGCGATCTTGCCATCAAGCAGCCTTGAGCCCAGAGGCCCTAAATCCTGGCGTATTTCTATATTATCCAATTTTCCTTTTCGTTTGCCTTCTTCGTTTTTTTTCAAACCGCCAATTTCAAATTCCACTTCCGGGTTAGGAAGCGTCCTTGCGGTTATGAGATCCCCCTTGACGGCATCAACAAGTTTCCTTGCTTCAATCATTCGGGGGTTATTGTCGTAGGCGGTCATAAGCGCTTTATCTAAGGAAAGGGTTTCCTCGGCCTTCGCAAGACCAAGGACAAAGCACTGAAAAAATATAGCAGCATAAATAATTACTTTTATTTTCATATTAACATTGCTCCTTCGAGTAAAGCATTAATGGACAGAAAAAGAGGCATGGCATATCCTGACTCGAAGCACGCTAAATCAGAAATGCTAGCAGAGAGCTAAATTAGAAGTTCGGGGGATATTCGGTGCCGTCAATGGACGGGTTCTGATATGGAAGGCTACGAAAATTAAGAATGTTCAAAACAGCCGGAGTTGGCATATTTATTGCCGTACCCTGCGACAAAACAATACTGCAGCACTCAGAACTACAGAGGAAAACACAATGATGCGCGTCATTGTCTATTGCTGACGAAGCATCGCAAGGCGCAAGTGGAGACAATAGACATACAGCTGTAATAATTAATGCTAGTAGTTTTTTCATGTCATTATATCCATGGTAATTATAAAACAAACTATCTCATTTGAGAGTATATCATTTTTTCTCTATAAAACAATTAAAAAATCCAATTAGTCTTTTGTTTCTTTGCTTAAAATTGACTTCTTTTCACATAAATCTCATTAGCGATATCTTTTTCTAATGCTAATTGCGTCTGGGCCACCTGAATAACGAATGATGGGAATATCTGATGGGCTATAACTAGAACGCCCGGCACTATCCCTAAAGACATCAGTTTATGAAGCTGTGGGTGCTCGCGTGTCAATACGTATATTTCCATCTTCTATGAATATTTGGTGGCCGTTCTTAATAGTTCGTAGCGGACCCTGATAATCAAAAGGTATCTTCTCGCGCGTACCCTTTACCTTTTGTTGAGTAAGCCACAAAGTCTTGCGTTTTTTAAGCTCAACCGGCTCGACAAGATCGCCTACCCGAATACGATGACCCTGAAGGTCTCCGAGAAGCTTTATTCGCCTACGATATTTCGCGTTTAGTAATCGAATGAGACTTATCCTGTGGAGCAATTCCTGCGGTTTGCCGTGGGAAAAATTAAGGCGTGCGACATCCATACCAGCACGCATCATCTTTCTGAGCACCGTCTCGCTCGACGACGCCGGTCCAAGCGTGCAGATTATCTTAGTCTTAACCATAGAACTCATCCATATCTAGTAATAAAAATAGTTTTATCTCATCCTATGCCTTCTTGAAGACATAGCGCTCAAGTGTTTCTAACGGCAACCTTTAGTCTGGTTTAAGTATTCCCCCTGAGACTATTAGTTTTATGCCTTCCTCCGCTGACATTTTTAAAAACTTTACCGCACTCTTGGGAACTAAGATGAAAAATCCGCTCCACGGGCTAGGGGTTGAGCCAATAAGTACATGCACTAGCTCCTGACCTGTTAATTCCTGTGCCTCCCTAAAACCCTCATTGGTCATAAAGCCTACTGACCAAATTCCTTTTGAAGGATATTCCACCAAAACTACCTTTTTGAATATATCCTTTTCCTTGGAAAAAATAAAACCGATTATTTGTTTAATAGACGGATATACCTGTCGGACTCCGGGAAGCTTAAGAAACCATCTTTCTATCAAAGGAAGCGCTCTTCTACTCACTAAGTGCGAAACAGCAAATCCTGTTAGTAGAATTATTAAGATTGCCATAATAAAACCTAACCCGGGAATAGAAAAACCAAACGCTGCCTTTAAATAACTGTTGATAATCCCCCCAATAATATTGTCAATCAATGTAAAAATAATAAAAAGAAAATATGTGGTGAGAAAAATTGGGAGAATGGTAAGCAGTCCGGTGATAAAGTATCGCTTTAATTTATTCATGAAAGACCCTCCTTTTGACATAATTATACCACTTATTTTCCATTCTTTAATTCTTCAGGATGATGTCAAAATGGGCCAAAGTAGGCATATTGTTATAGCAAGGTTAGATAGCCTACTCCTTGCTTATCTCCAAATAAACCAGATAAGCAAATAAGCAGCAGTTACCGCGGCAATAGTAAATGGAATTCCTATCTTCATAAAATGAGTGAATCTAACCGGATGACCTTCCTTTTTGAGCAGGCCGCAGACAACAATATTGGCTGAAGCTCCGATAGGAGTGATATTGCCTCCCAGGCTAGTACCAATCAGTAGTCCAAAAAGAAATAAGGAAGGATTAATCTGTAACTTATCAGCCATGATCATGGCCACGGGAAGCATCGCAGCTAAGAAAGGAACATTATCAATAAATGCTGAAAGGATTACTGACAGAAATACAATTGCGGTGTAACCCAGAAAGATATTTCCACCTACCAAGCTAGCCAAATATTTAGCAAGCACCTGGATCCATCCGGTAAGCGAGATACCTCCGACAATAATAAAAATGCCCATCAGAAAAAATGTAGTATCCCAATCAAGCTTCCTGAGGCCGCTCCTTATCGAAGACTTATTAATAAATTTTTCCCAAATCAAAGCAATAATACCAAAAACCATACAGATTTGTCCGGCCAAAGAGCTAAAATCAGCATCGAAAAATGAGGAGAGTGCCAACAAAACAATTAAACTTACCAATAGGATAGTAGGTACCCAGCTTTTTACCTTTTCTATCGGAATAAGCGGAGTTTTGGTTTTATGTTTTCTGAAAATAAAATAGAGCACGAAGAAAGAAAAAAATGCCCCCAACTCTACAGCAAAAAATATACTGGGTTTACCTCGGTAAAAAAAGAAATCCCCGAAGTTCATTTTAGCGAACCCTCCCAACAGCATGCTTGGCGGATCCCCAATTAAGGTAGCCGTCCCCTGCAAATTGCTGGATAGGGCAATAGCAATCATCATGTTGGTGGGATTAATCTTTAGCTTCTTGGCGAGGGCCAAGGCAATGGGCGCTACAATCAATACAGTAGCAACATTCTCTACAAAAGCAGAAATAAATCCGCTTAAAAGACAAATAAATAAAATTGCCCAGGCTGTGCTCTTGGCCTTATCCACAACTATTTCGGCAATATAAGCCGGCACCCTGCTCTGCATAAATACATCCGCAAGGATCAAAGTACCCACAAAAATACCCATGACATTCCAGTTAACCGCCAGGAATGCTTCTTTTAACGATATGGTTTGGGTTAAAACCAACAGCAGGCTACCCCCCAAAGCCACTAAAGTACGTTTATGCGGCAAGCAAACAAACAGGCCATAAGAAATTATAAAAATAATTAAAGCTATTATTTTTGGATTCATGGTTTAAATATTAATATAAATAATCGGGCTAGGCAATACATTTGAGAGTTCCCCTAAAACTGTACCGCTTCCAGGTTTAGATTTTCGCCTTTAATAAAATTACATCTCCCGGAACAAATTCCCGCGCCGGAATCTTTTTTTTCTTTTCCATTTCGCACAACATTGGCCGTAGGAGCGGCCATACGGCGCAGGGCTTCGATGGCGCGTTCTGCGCGATACTCCTGAATAAAACTAAGAATAACCGCAAACAACACAATAACCGCTATCGCGATAGCTTCCACCGCATGCCCTAAGAAAGCTGAAAGCAGTGTCGCGATCAATAAAATCTGTATCAAAATATTTTTAAACTGCTCAAAAAAAAATATCCATGGGGAAACACGAGCTGAAGCCTTTAATTCGTTAGGGCCAGACTCCGCGAATCTTTTCTGGACGTCCGCTTCTTCTAGGCCAATAGATATATCAGTCTTTAAAATTCCGGAAACATCCTGGGGCGATAATCGAAAAAACTCATTTAATGCCATAATTTAACTCCTGTTATTTTTTGGCGCTTACAGCCATCTGGGATTTTATCTTCTTCATTTTTATCTGCTTTGCGATCATATAGACAATTACTGAAGCGACAACAGCAAAAATAAACGCAATAATTAAATACCCAATGCCTATCGGAATAAGGACATCATAAACCGACACCTCGAATAATTTCTCCCATTTAAAATTCTTTATTAACCCGTTCCACCCATCATAAACGTCGCTATAATTCAGCCCCGTTACCACCGAACCGATCTTGATGGCCAATAAAAGTGCTATGAGCCCGACCCAAGTATTAAATAGTATGCTTCCTAAAAGAGCGCTGGCGCGATTTACCCTAAAAAGAAACGCAAGCAATAACGCAATAACCGGTCCGATTCCCGGCATCACACCAACAAAAACACCAAGCCCAAAACCAAGGGCAATTTTTAACGGGCTGTCGTTTATCCTGAAAAGCTTAAGATAAACTACCTTTGCCAGCCGTGATATTTTACTTGGTAATGATCTTTTACGCATACCACTCCACTCCTTGCGCCCCCATATTTAAACGCTGAATTAGATTAAATTTTATCTATAGACCGTAGTCTTTTGACCCTCTCTTTTACCGGAGGATGCGTAGAGAATAAATTCATTACGGATTCGCCCTTGAAATTATTCACAATATACATATGGACGAAAGCTGATTGAGCGCCTGACAATGCGCCCTCACTCTGAAAACCTCTTGCAATTTTAGGGTTTGATATCTTTTCAAGAGCCAGAGCCAGCGACTCAGGATCTCCCTCTATA
>Ga0265296_1001318_pt1 | contig 29004 bp, 20 predicted proteins | sample MunlanPumphouse1_FD_189073 | JGI IMG/M metagenome (GOLD analysis project Ga0265296, IMG submission 189073) | Groundwater microbial communities from a municipal landfill in Southern Ontario, Canada - Pumphouse #1 | ecosystem: Environmental > Aquatic > Deep subsurface > Groundwater | place... | reverse complement strand
AATATTTTCGGTGAAAATTGCTCCAGATATATAGTTGGTGATAATTTGGAATAAAACAGGATCTGGGGTCCGGGATCGGGATTAAATGCGTCCGTAAAATATACTCTGTCGTATTTTTCTAAAAAAATGAAGTTAATATTTCCGATGCTATTCCCCCATATTTTTCCTGACCTTTTATGTTCTTTAAATAAAACATCATAAGATACAAATAAAAAATTACATAGCAACAATAAAATAAAGGTATAAATCATTTTTTTTGAAAGATAATTCATTCCATAGCCGGCGAAAATCATAATAACGGGAAAAGAAAATAAGAAGCGCAGTTGGTCGGGTCCCCGGGACGTAAAAACTGACGGAAAAACCGCCGCAATTAAAAACAAAGAAAACAGAATAAAATGTTTATTTTCTTTTTTAATCATAAATATGATACCGACAACAACGATAGGAAGTAATATTGAAAATATGGGGCCGAAATTAGAAAAACCATGTAACGGGTTTTGATCCCCGGAGGCAAAGAAAAACCGGGGAGTAAGATGTCTTAATAAATTTTCGACCAATTTTGAGACATATATTGTTTTATTGTAAAACAACTTCCCAAGCAGTTGATTACCGAATAATATTTCATTCCCCCTCATCTGGTTTACCCCGTTAATTATTCCTATATCGGAAAAAATATTGAAATCATTTTCAAGAAAACTTTGTTTTACGGCAGACAGACGGAAATACGAATAAATTATCGGGAAAGAAATAACAAATATCGTAAACAGAGAAATAACAATATTTTTCCTTGAAATTAATAAGGAAGTATATTTTAATAAAAGTAGCAAAAAACATAAAAATATCGGTAAGAATAGCCAAGAACTTTTGGTAGAGTAAAAAGAAATTCCCAGAAAAATTGAACCCAACAAAGTATGTGAAATATTTTTTGATTTCACTAAGAAATATGTTCCGATAATTATTAAAAAAAGACTTATGCTCTCAGGAGAAGCGACACGTGAGAGAAAAACTCCCCATGGATTTATTGCAAAAAAGAATGATGACCACAAAACAATTTTAATATTCCCGGGAAAAATATTTTTAACAAATAAATAAAAAAACAATATCGATATTCCTCCTAAGAATGCAAAAGGTAGTCTTATGGAGTATTCTGAAAGCCCAAACAACTTAACAAACGGAACAAGATAATAAGTTGATAGTGGAAGTTGATAATCTTTAAATGAAGTAAAAATTAACGGCCATCTTCTATTGGTTTCGTCTTTACCCGTTTGAACCAAGCTAAGAGCTCTGAACCCTGTAAGTGTTTCGTCAGAACTTAATCCCGGAGGTAGTTGAGTAATTTTATAAATTCTTAAAAATAGACCTAAAACGAGAATTATTAAGACTAAAATTATTTCTTTTTTTTTTATTCTTTTTGGAAGACTCTTTTCCATCTTTGACCGGTCCAAATAATAAAAGTAATCAGGTAGTGCTTAAGCGGTCCGTGAAATATCTTACTCGATGGAATTAGTCTTTTCCACTGATCTTCTTTTCCTGCTAAAGAAGTTCCGCTGGCTCCGTGTACGTGAATTAATTGTGAGCCGGAATAATAATATACTTTATATCCGTTTTTCTTGGCTCTCCGGCAATATTCCAAATCCTCAAAATAGAAAAAATATCTTTCATCCAGCAGTCCGATTTTATCAATAATTATTTTAGGAATTAACATTCCCCCGCCCGAAACCGCTTCCACTTCAATATAATCATTTATTATTGGTAAATATTTAGTATAACTCCCTGTTTTCCCAAACCAAAATTCTTCCATTGCTCTTCTTACTGTCGGTAAATGAAAAACTGAAGGCTGAGGATCCTTGTCCGGATCCAAAAACTTTACTCCGATAATTGACGGACTAACTTTATTTTCAAAATTTAACAAATTTTTAAAAAAATCTTTTTGAATTACCGTATCAGAGTTTAAAAGAAGAATAAGCTCACCGGTGCTTTTTTTAATTCCAAGGTTAACCGCCTTGGAAAAACCAAGATTTTCTTTATTTTCTATTAATATAATTTTTCCCGAATTATCACGAATTTTAACGAATTGACGCGAACTTTTGTTAATATAATTTTTTATCATCTCAACTGATCCGTCAGTTGATCCGTTATCAATAACTATCAGTTCATAGTTTTTATCATCATCAATTTCCTTCAGAACCGACGACAGACACTCTTTGAGAATATTTTTTGTGTTAAAGCTTAAAATTATGATACTTAATTTTTTCACCTTTACTTATTTTACCTTAAAACTTGGCCTTGGGGTTATAAAATGATACAAAATTGTAAAGAAAGCTAAAATGTTAATCATTATTATAAAGCGTATAACAGTAATGTTTGATAAAACCGGTATTATAAAATTAATTTTTGGGTACCACCAAAACCGGTAAAGATTTAATAAATGAATTGTTGAAAGTAATAAATAAAAAACAATATATTTTTTATTAATACAGCTGATAATCGGTAAAAATATCATTGCCGTGTAAAAATACCGGTCATGCATCTTCGGTAAAAAGAGAAATGCGGCGAACGCACACAAAAATGAGGCAATGATTAAACGTTGTTTACTGATATTTTTCCATAAAGCAATAACTATTATTAAAACAAATAAGGTAAAAATAATTTTCCCCCAAACCGATACGGTAAAAAATAATGTTTTAAAATCTGCAGAAGGAATATTTTTAAAACCAAATATTAACTCCCAAAAGTTTAATGCATTATAAACAAGATTATTCAGTTCTCCCTGAAAATTCCCGATATAAAAATTATATGACCAACTTAAAGTATTAATCGGTTGAAAAGGAAAAAACAGAATATACGACAATAATACCGAGGCAAAAACTCCAATAATTAAATCTTTTATTTTTCTTTTTTTTAGAAAATAAATTAAATATACCGGCAAAACAAAAAGTCCTATCGGTTTAACCAAGCCGGAAAATGCCATCGCAAAAACTGACAGTAAATATTTATCTTTCAGCAGAAGATAATAACTTAATAATAAAAATAAAGCATATAGGCTATCAATCTGCCCCCATATTACACTGTTGTACCAAGTTGCCGGTAAAAACAGGAATAATAAAACCGCTGTCCTTTTTAAAAATGAATTACCGGAAATTTCGTCTAATATTTTACTGATAACGTATGCACAACCGATATCGCTTAAGATAATCGGGATTTTATTAAACGCCACTCCGATATCGTGGGTTTGATATAACGGTATTAAATTCGACGGAAAGACGGATACGTTAACATTAATCCACCAAAGAAGATTTCCCAACAGTTCATATATTCCCCGCCAAAATAAAAGTAAATAATAATAAACCGGCGGATAATTTGCTCTTACCGCATCCGGTACGGATTCTCCTAAAAAAGACAAAAATTCTTTTTTTTCCCAAAGATATTTTCCCCAAGAAAAAAAGGAATCGGCATCAGGATGATGTTTAACGGTAATCAGAAGAAATCGCAGTAAAAATGCCAGTACAAACCATTTCAAATATATATTTCTCTTTCTCATTAAAATTTATTTTTTATCTCTTTCCAATAATATAAAACGTCCTTTGTCCGGATTCTATACTGGGAATTTCTTCCAAGATTTCCGTTTCTTTTGTTTTTCCGATTCCGCTTAAAACAATTCCGTCCGAAGGAAAACTGTCGACGTCTCTCTCCCAAAATTTCATGCTTTCGTCGGGAAAATATATTTGCCAGAACAATTGGATATCGCCTTTATGGCTTAAAAAGTCACCGTATTCAATATAGGCCGATTTATTAGTTTTATCCGCCCACTGCCGTAAACTCTTCAGCGAGCCGTTAAAATTCGGTGAAAATTCTCCGCTGATCCTTTTCGGATACGGGACCCAATAAAAAGAGACAAAATCGTAGTAGGTATAAAGAAGCGAGGATCCGAAGATAACAATAATAATAATTTTAAATATTTTATGCTTAATTTCCAGAATATTGCTTATTCCTAAACAAAAAATAAATGTAAACAAGGGTATATAAGTCATTAACCGGCTTGCCCGTCCATGCGAACCGATTCCGATAAACAAAATCGGGGTGAGAAGGAGTGTTAAAAGAATAAAATAATACTGATGTTTCTTTTCCCTGGCGATTTTAAACAAACCTAAGAAAAACAGAAAAAATGTCGGTGCCAAAAACACTCCGTGTCTTTGAGTAGAATGAACGAGCATCGAGTCTCCTTTTATAAATAGGAAAGAAAAATCCATATTGGAAAAAAAAATGTTTGCGGATTCATAAAACGAAGGAATGCTGAAACCCACTTTGTCAAATACCGCTCCGGTGTAAACTTTATTTAAATAGTTTGCCGGTAATAAAAACGGCAGTGATCCAAGGAGAAAGATTGATATTTCCAAAATTATATATTTTATCTTATGAAATTTTTTCTTAAAATTAATTGTGTAAAAGTTTATATAAAATAAATAACAAACCGTCAATGCAAAATAGACCGGTACCAATGCCCGTGCTCCCTTGTAGGCATAAAAATCAATTCCTAAAAAAATTCCGCTAACCAGAAGTTTCCAGCTTTTCGGACGTATTGAATAGGAAAGCAGGCAGTAGAGCCACACCATAAAAAACGGCAGGATGGCAATATTTTCTAAAATTAAATGGCTCTGGATCATTATTGACGGAGAGGTGAAATAAAGCAGTAAGCCGATATAACTGACCAACTCGCTGAAAAATAGCCTGAGAATTTTAAAAAAAACAAAACCGGAAATCAGGGCAAACAGAACGCTCATTAACTTTAAATTAAAATACGATATTCCCAAAACTTTAAAAATTAAAGCGGCGGTATAAATATTTACCGGTTGTTTATAGTCTTTGCCGTCTAATGTTAAAATGAAAACCGGCAGTAAATTATTATTTTGATCTCTTAAATTTTTCGAAATCAAAACCGCATTATATCCAATCGAAGATTCATCAAAATTTATTCCCGGAGGAACAGTAAGCAGTTTATAAGTGAATAAACAATAAAATATTAAAAAAGTGATAACATAAAATACTGGCCTGATAAAATTAACTTTTTTAATTAATTTCACTTTAGTCTCTATTTAATAACTTTAAAATACTTCCGGTTGATTTAAGGTTGTTTCTGCTTATATTTATTTTCTTGGTAACTGCTAATCTAAATATTGCACTAATGATTATTTTTACATATCCGGGAGTTTTTATTGATCTTTTGATTAATAATGTTATATTTGAACTCAACATTGTCCAATTATCAATATTTCTCCAGGTAAGCAGTAAATGGTTTCTTTGTTTTACAAGATTAAGAAAATCAATTTTAAAAGTTTTTTTATTAATAGTCGCTTCGTGCTCATGACTGACGATTGATTTCGGTTCCCAATAACATTCATAACCGAACTTATACGCTCTTAAACACAAGTCTATGTCTTCAAAATAAAAAGGTAAGTAAATTTTATCCATTCCTCCGATTTCCTGCCAAATACTTTTTCTGAAAACCGAACTTCCTCCGTTGCACCAGGCAGTTAGAGAAGTAAGCTTGCTTTTCAAGCAAGGAACAATTTGCAAATATCCATCCTTCCATTGCAGTTTTCCCGGCCCGTAATTCCCTTCGTTAAATGAAACGGCAAATACCCGATTATTGTTAAAAATCGGCAGAGACTTTTCTAAAAAATTTATCGATGGTACAACATCAAGATTTAAAATTGCCACCAACTCAGAACTTGCATTTGATACGCCGGTATTGCAGGTAACAGAATAGCCGTAATTTTTCGGTTGTTCAATTATATTAATTTGCGGGTAATTCTCTTTTAGAAAGGCAACTGAATTATCCGAAGAAAAATCATCAACTACAATTATTTCACTAATCTTGTTGTTTTTATTTTTGAAGGCTTTTATAAGCTGAGGAAGATTTTTTTCAAGTAATTTACGTCCATTCCAACAGGTAATAACAACAGATACATCCATAAAGGAATTTTATACCCCTTCGCTTTGAATTTGCAACTAATTATGGACAAATTCAAAGCTACGGTGGGTATAATAAATTTTAAAATTAGAGTATAAGGAATATAACACTTTTAACCGCAGAAATTAATTTACTGAATAAATCTGGAGATTTTTGCTTTTGATATTAAATCGTTAACCCAAGTTTGTACTTTTTCCCCAATTTTCTGTTCCTTCAGTTTTTCCGATGCTTGCGCTTTTCTTTCCGCTTCCCCTGTCGCAGTTAAAAACTTTCCTTCATCTTTAAGATATTTACTAATCTCGTCTTCGGTAATGGTTATGTCTTTTTCAAGAATTTTGTTAACCATTAGTCTGGTTTTCATTTGTTTTCTGAAATCTACCAAGGTCAGTCCTTGAAACTTTAATGCATCTTCAAGTTTAACGCTTGGATCAAGAGTTTTAGTAATTTTTTCTATTTCATTATCAATATCTTTTTCGGAAATTTTTATTTCTTTTTTTGCCGCTTCTTCGTTAATAAGGTTCTCGACAATCATATTCTCCAGAGTTTGTTTCCCATACGAAGTTGTCATTTTATCGTTTAACTGCGCGCGGGTGATGATTTTTCCGTTTACAACCGCCGCAAATATTTTTCCTTGAGTAATCAAGCCTATCTTTGCCAAAAGCTTCTCTTTTGCAGTTAAAAATAAAATTAGCAAAACTACCACCGTCAATATAATTGTCGGAAATACAATTTGTTTCTTGTCTTTTGCAATATAGCTTTCCGTTTCTTTTTCCTCAACAGAAAAATCTTTTACGATGTTTTTTCTTAAAGAGACACTCTTTCTTTGTGTTTTTGATTTATTTGATTTTGGCATATTTTATTATTATAAATAACTAATCCGGTTTTTAAAAGAGGCAATTTTTGAAGCTCACTACCCTATTGACGACGAGTCTTCTCGTGCGCTTTGTCCAGAGCTGAAATCCGTCCGAAGCGGAATAACGTTCTATATCACCAAATCCCTGCTTTCGGGAAATTCCGCGTAGGCGGATTGAAGCTTCTTTGCTCTAACAACTTCCAACATTCCATGCAAAAACTTTTTATCCACTTCTATATGAAATCCTTGTTTCTTTATAAAATCTCCAATCGGATTTTTATTGTTAAAACTGTTAACATGGGTTTCTTTCCAATGTTTTCCCCAAGTTCGAAGAACAACCCACCATATTGTTCTAAAAAGTAAACTGTCCGTCGGAACCAAAACAATTAAATAACCGCCTTTACAAAGAACCCTGTTCATCTCACAAACAGCCCGCTTAGGATTAACGACATGCTCCAGGGCTTCTAAACAAAAAACGGCACTGAAACTATTTTTTTCAAACGGCAAAAATTCCCCGTCCGCAACCATAAAATTAAATTTTTTTGTGTTACAAAATCTTCTCCTCGCATAATCAACGGAACTTTTTACGATATCGATTCCGACTACTTCATCTGCCTTACTTTTTTCAGCGATAATTTCGGTAAAGGTCCCATCGGAAGACCCGATATCCAGAACAGCCCCTTTTACTTCCGGGATTAATTCCCCGACGTTTTTAAAACGTCTCAAGTGCCAAAACCGCTGAAAAGGGTTTCTTTTTATGCTGTCCAGATAATATCCGGGGGGAATATTATCATGTAGTTTGAAAGCGTATTTTTGCATATAAGATTATCAAACTGTATAACAGTCGATTTTGTTGGAGATATTATCGTAAAACCGATCCATAAATTATGCTTCATTCTTTTCTCTAAATAAATCAATGATCAAAAATAAACTGCTGCCGGCAAGAACTGATCTGATCATACTTTTTAGCTGAAAAACATTGGTATACTTTCCTACGATATCCGACAATCCAACCGCCTTATCCAACCAAGGGAAAATTGGATTAAAAAGCCCGTAAGACAAAGAGGGTTCAAAAAATAAAGTTATTGTCAGCCAACAAAGAAAAATTGATAAAATTATTACCCAATGCTTGAAATTGTTTTCCACCAATTCCCAAATCAAAAAAGGCGTTACCCATAAAAACCATTGCGGATGAAAATGAGTTACCGAATATATTAAAAGCAATACCGACAAAAATCCAAAAACTACGGGGATTTTTTTCCTTGTGTAATATAAATAATAATATATTAAAACCAAAATCAACAAAAACGGAAAAACAACTTCCGCTCCGGAAAGTGGCCACCCCATATACAGCATCTTCTGGCTTTTAGGAGAAAATACCATATTTCTAAAGCTTGGAGAATTTAAATATGGTGCAATAAAAAAGACGAACGGAAGAACGCCGATTACTATTAGTTTTATTCTTTCCCAAAATTTATCTTTAGCTAAAAATGCAAGTGGAAACAACAAAAAAAGCGGGTACATTTTATACGAAGTGGCAATACCGATCAGAAAAGCCGACCAGTTGAATTTTCTTTTTTGAAAGAAGTAAATTCCCAAGACTGAAAAAAAGGTCGGAAGCAAATCGAGTTGTCCTATCATATAGGGAACATAAATTGACAGCGGATTAAAAAGCCAAAGCGTAAAAGCCAACTGCTTCTTTTTTTTATCATGAAATAAGCCCGCCATAATAAAAGCAAGACCAACGTCAAAAAATAAATACGGAAGTTTAAACAAAAACAAATTCGCAAAAAGACCGGGATATTGATGAATTTTATCTAAATTACTCCATAGCCAGGGAATAAAATTAGGATCGATAAATGGTTTGACTATAAACCTAAACAAGCCCAGGGTGTAGTACGTCAAAGGGGGATAAATGAAAATATCTCCTACTCCGAAATTTTTTACCAATGGATGATTTGCCGGTAATCCGGACAGCGTATCATAAGGATTAATTTTTCCTTCGTAAGCTAAAAAATAGGCGCTAAAAGAATGCCCCAGTAAATCGGGATGGAGAGTTATCGGCATTAAAAGAAGTCGTATTAAAACAGCGGTAATTATTATAAAAATAATTTTCTTTGTTTTCCAAAAAGGAATTGTTTTTTCTTTTAATTTATCCATTTATTAAATTATATACTCCTTATACTCTGGTTTACAAATAAATAATACCTACCGTAGCCAGGTACCAGACGGTACTTGGCGAAGGGGTATAAACCTTATTGTAAAAAATATGTTTTGAAAATAGTTTGCTATTTAGTAATCTTTAATTTATATTTCCGTAATCCTCTTTCTGTAATATATACATTAAGAATAATTTTTTTATCAGGGCCATTGATCGTATACAATTTTGTTAATAAATGATCACGGGCTTGAATTTCAGAAATTCCGATTGGTGTTGCGACTAATATATCATTTTCTTTGTCGGATCCTCCCCAGATAATATTTTCAAAACTCACCCTCCCTACCTTGCCAACTGCCTCCCACTGGCTCATTTTATAATAATTTGATATATTAAACGAAAACTGTTTCTGAAATAAAGAAGGAGGATATTTAGTAAAAAACAACCAGTGAATATAACTTATTCCCCTTGGTTCGTCAACCAGAATATCGGCATCCTTATATTCAGAAAGAACACCCGGCAGTACGGTATAACCATAGTTCCACTCCGAATATCTTTCTTGCGGCAATAAATAAAACAAATTTCTTGTCAGCATTAATAATGACAAAGAAAATATAATTACAAGGAGGGATATGAAGATAATTTTATTTTTAATATAAATAAATGATTTTTCCAATCCCATACCAATCACTATTGATAATGGAAAGATTAGGGGTAGTGCCCGTATGGTCGAAAAAGGATCGCCCGTCAAAGAAGCGGGAATCGGTGATAAAAACAAAAAACCTAAAACCAGTTTTTTAGAAATTGTTTTTTCCAAGCGGAAAAGAAATAAAGTTCCTAAAAAATAAGGAATTATCATCCAAAAATAAAAGACACTCAGTTCGGGAAAAGAATGCTGGGGGTCGGAATCAGGGTAAAAGAATAAATTTCGGGGAGAGAAATATGCAACATATAAGGAAACTGGATTTTTGATAATTTGTATAATTATTTCAGGGTGTACGGGAATCCTCTTTATATCCTCTATCTTTACAATGGAAAGATTGTTAATCCGGTTGTTGCCGGCGCTGGTAAACATTAAAAAATATTGGGGAGAAGAAAGTAAAAGAAAGAAAATCAAAGATATTATTATTGTCTTAATTTTCAAATAGCCTGCCTTTTCGCTTCTTTTTAAATAAATTAAAAAAATATAAAGGAGAAAAAACGGTGCTAAAAGTTTCTCTGCATGATATGTATAGGTAGTAATAACGTAATTTAAAACTGATAAAACCATTAGCCATTTTTCTCTTTTTTCTATCGCCCTGATTTGAAATAAAATTGCCAGAAGAAAGAAAAAGAGAGCGGCGTTTGCTTCAAAAGCGCCTCTGGAAAAAAATATTGACCAGGGAGAAACCCAAAAGATAAGTGAACTTATAATAGCTAAAAACTTCCTGTTTTTAAAAATTTCTAAAGACAGGCAGTAAATTATTATTCCCGTTAACGACCCCAAAACAGCAGACGAAAATCGAACCGCAAAGATGTTTAAGCCAAATAGTTTGATTGATAATGTTGTTAAATAAATATAAAAAGGAATTTTATAGTCACCAAAAGACCTAAACAGCAGAGGAAAACTTTTCCCATACTCGTCACTCCCGGTTTCTAAAATCGAATATGCATTATAACCGATAGAGGCTTCGTCCCGAAATAATCCTAATGGAGAAGAAGAAAGATTGTAAAAACGGAAAAATACTCCAACAACGAAAAAGAGAAATAAAAGTAAACGGTTTCTCTCCGTCATCAGACTAAGTAGTTTTAGCATTTTTAAGAAAATAAATTAAGTTTTTTAAGAATAAACCTACAACCTAAGTTAATATTAATGGCAAAAAAAGGAAGGAATAGAAAGGTCAACGGGTCAATCGGATTAATAAAACTAATTAAAGATAAAGTAAAAATAAAGTAAAGTAACCAAAAATATTTTTTGTTGATTATTAAGATTAATAAACCAAAAATAAATACCGGAAAGAAAATAAATATTATTTTTTCGGTTTCTCTTATGCCGGCCCTCTCTCTCGGGTGATTATTAAAAAAATAATAATTAAAGTCAATTGCCTGAAAGAAATTATTTTCGTAATAATAAAAATAACGGCCTAATTTGTTTTCAAAAATTCTGGCGGAAGATGGTAAATAGTATTGTCTCCTTTGATTAATATCATAAATATCAAGCTCGTTTAGTTTTAAAATTGACTGAAAATGAATGAAAGAAAAAATAACATAAACAAAAGGAAAAAGAAAAACAAAATATTTAAATTTCTTAATTTTCTTTTCAATTAAAAGCAGAAACAGAACAATGATAATAATTATTGATTCCAAGTAATAATGTCCTTTGGTTAATTGGATTATCCAAGGAGAAAGTCCCCAAAGCAATAATAAAAGGCAAATAATTTGACTTAAATTTCTCTTCATTAATTTTATTCATTTATTGAAGCTCCCATGACCTGACGGTCGGGGAATCTCAATAATGCACTTAGTCAGAGCTGAAACCCTGCCGAAGGGAAGTACCGTCTGGTACCTCCCGAAGCGAAATAATGTCTTTACTTCCCTCAACCTCACGATCGGGGAATTTCGCGAAGGCGGATTAAATCATTGACCTTATCGTAAAAAATTTGCTTTGAAAATAATTTGCTTTTTTGTACCGCCTTTTTCGCCATATTCTTCATTAAATCATTGTTTGTAATTACATTAGTAGTTTTATCAATCAGCTGCTTTTTTTCATTCCATAAAAAACCGTCAACTTCTTCTTCTATTATTTCCTTTTGTCCGCCTTTAGCATGAACAATAGCAACACACCCGGATGCCATTGCTTCAACGGTAGTCATACCAAAATGCTCGGTCTTTTCCGGATAAATATCTTCATTAATCCCATATCCGGCCGCATGCCAAAATATTTTTGCTTTTGAATATAATTCTGATATTTCTATAAAAGGAACATTGGCTTTGAATTCTATCGGAAATCCTTTAGCTGTTTTTTTTAAATTATTTAGATAATCTTCGTTCCCTTCGGAACAACCGCCGGATAAAACAAATTTCCATCCCTTTAGACCAGAATTAACCATCGTCTTAAAAACATCAATTAAGACGTCTTGTCTTTTTTCGGTCATACTTTTTTCAAAACGGCCGACCGCCAAGATTATATTTTCTTTTTTTCCGGGAAAAAAGCCTTCAACATCAATCGGCGGATACCAAACCAAACTGTTAATTTTATATTCTTTGTCAATAACTTGTTTTGTAAATAAAGAATTGCAGACAACTTTGTTTATTCTCTTAAATTTTATTTGGTCCATAATGCTTCCGCTTCTTAAATCATGAAAGGGAATCTGAAAATGAAGAATATTTTTTTTAGAAAACATCAAAGGAATACTTCCGTCGGAAACCCAAAACATCAAGTCGTATTTACTGTGAGTCGATATTCTTTCAAATAAGTTTTTATTGGTAAATTTACTTAAATCGGATATTTCAATATTTTTCAGAGGCAAACCAAACCTTGTTCTCGCTTCCTCAACGATTTTTCTATCATAAAGCGTAATCTCAACTTTCCAGTTTTTATCAAGCAAAGCTTGGGCAAAAGTTAAGGCGTATTTTTCCCCCCCTCCCAAAGTTTTGAAATAGGGACTTACTATTGCGGCTTTCATATCTTTTTCTTATCTAATTTTAACCTGTCGTCTTCTTTTTTTATATCAGGATTTGTCAGATAACCGTTAAAAACGGTTTTTCCATTGGGTGCATTAATTGTAAACATTTTTTGAAAAAAATGTTCCTTGGCCTGATCTTCCGAAATCGCCAACGGATCAGCGATTATAATTTGTTTTTGAAAAACATCTGTTTTCCATAGTATTGGTCTTACCTCAATATTTCCGAATTTAAATGTGTTTTTCCAATCACCTTCCTCGTAATACCTTGATAAATCAATTTTATTTTGCTCTTTTTGAAATTTTTCCGGAGGATATTTCATAAAAAATAATATTTCTGCGTAATTATCTCCAATGACATCATTAAACAAAAATTTGGTATTGGGGAATTTTTGCATTTCTTCAACCAGCTGCTTATATCCATAGTTCCATTCAAGATACTTTTCGTTTGGTAAAATAAAAAACAAATTTCGGACCAATAACGATAAAGATAAGAAAAATAAGCTGATAAAAATTATATAGAAAACCTTTTTGCTTAAAAATAATTCATAGATTTTTTCAATCCCTAAACCGATTAAAATCGATAAAGGCAATAAAAGAGGGAGTCCCCTTAAGGTTGCAAAAGGATCCCCTGTTATTGAAGCGGGAACAGGAGAAATGATCAATAAAGAAAAAAGCAGCTTCCTTGTTTGTTTTTTTTCCTTGAATAATAAATATAAACCGAAAAAATAAGGAACAACCATCCAAAAATAAAAAGTACTTACTTCCGGAATCGCTCTCGTCTTTAGTGGATCGGGGTCAAAAAATAAATTTCTTGGAGAAAAATAGGCAAAATATAAGGACGATTGTCTCTCGACAAACGGATACAATTTTTTCGGATTTTTTAAAATATCATTTATTTCTTCCGCTTTAATTATCGAAGTGCTTTTTATCCTGGTGTTGCCGGCGGCAAGGCGAAATAAACTGTATTGCGGAAAAGATAAAAAACAAAACAAGGTAAATCCTGCCAATATTTTTTTCCATCCGATTTTATCTTTGTCCGATTTATTGTTGAAGCTCCCATTATCTGATAGTTGGGGAATTTTAAACATACGCTTCGTCAGAGCTGAAATCCTTCCGAAGGGAAGTACCGTCTGGTACCTCCCGAAGCGAAATACTGTCTCTGTCTCACCCGACTTTCCGATTGAGGAATTTCGCGAAGGAGGATTAAAACACCAATAAATAGCTAAAAACAACATCGGTGCAAGTACTTTTTCGGAATGATAAGAATAAACGGAAAAAGCATAAAATATAGAAGAAAGAAAAAGATATTTCATTTTTTTATTGATTAAGGAAATAACCTGAAGATAGATTGCTGACGTCAAAAAGAAAAACGCCAAATTTGACTCAAAGGCTCCCCGGGAAAAGATAATCGACCAAGGTGACAGTAAATAAACCGCTAAAACAAACAACCCGAGTCTGCGATTTTCCTCTCCGAATATTTTTAAAACCAGTAAATAAATAATCAATCCGGTTAATGTTCCGAAAATTATTGAAGTAATTCTTAAAGAAAATACGCTGACTCCGAAAATTGCGATCCAAGGTACGGTAAAATAAAAATATCCGGGCATTTTAAAGTCAGCAAACGATCTGAAGGCAACAGGAAAATATTTTCCATACTCGTCTTTTCCGGTTTTTAAAACCGAAAAAGCATTATAGCCTATCGAAGATTCGTCCATTGTTATCCCGGGAGGAATTTCCGATACTTTATAAATTCTTAAAAGAAATCCTAAAGCAAACAAAATGCACAAAAACAATAATGATAATTTTCGGTTTTTCATAATTCTTTTCTGTCTAAATACAGAAATCCGTTAAAAATACAAATTGCCATAAACGGAAAAAATAAAAATGAGTAAATATCAATTGGTCTGAAAAAAGACGCCAGAAATATTGAAGATAAAAAATATAAAAGGTAAATAAATTTTTGTTTTTTTAATAAAGAAAAAAGTCCAACTATAAAAAAAGGCAGGTAGACAAAAGGAAATTTTCTTATTTCGGTTATTCCAACCCTTTCCCTGGGATGTGTCCCGAAAAAATAATAATTTATATCCAGACCTTCAAATATATTTTTCTGGTAATTGAAAGAAAATCTGAATAATTTATTTTCATAGATTTTTCCAACCGATAAATTGGGGAAATATGCCCGGCGTTGGTTGATAAAATAAATCTCTTCGGGAGATAAATTAAAAACCGTATTTTTATAGTTAAAGGAAAAAATAATATAAATCAGCGGAAGAAGAAAAATTAAATATTTAAACTTCTTAAGATAATCCGAGATAAACAGTAAAACGGAGATAGATATTACTATAATTAATCCGGTTAAATTATGACTAAACAAAAAATGTGTCCAATAATTCCCGATAACGACTAAAATAAATAAAAATAACCTGACGGAGTATTGCTTAAAGTTATTTATTTTTGTTATTTTGTTTAAGTTGTATTTCCCAAAGTTTGGCATAAGAAATAAAAATACTGAAAATTTGATATCTAATTTCCAACAAACCCTCCAATCCGTCCCTGAATCCTTGGTAAACAAAAAATCTTTTATAAAATTCTCTGCCTATGGCAGAAATAAATCTTGATATGTTCATTTTCGGGTGGTTTGCATTAAACATTTTATCAGCTTCAATATTTGACCACTTATTTGTTGTTGCTACTTTATGTTCCAAACTTCCGCGATGGCTGAAATGGATAAACGGACTTTCTAATTTTCCCACATCCCCGGATATTTTCGGTTGTTCGTGTAAATCACCCACCCATTTAATTAATTTATCTTTTTTCATTAACCGAAGTACGTAGTCCGGCCACCAACCGCCGTAATGTAATGGTTTTGTTAGCCGGATATTTTCCCGAGGGATAGCATAAGCAACACAATTTGAAATTTGAAATTTGAAATTTGAAATAACACTAATTATTTCATTTTTTAGTCTTTCGGTAACTCTTTCGTCGGCGTCAACATAAAGCAACCATTCTCCCCCGGCTGATTTCGCACCAAGATTTCTTCGGTCGGAAAAAGTGGATGCAACCGGAGCAATAATAATTTTTTTTATTCCAAATCTTTCCGCCAATTCAATTGTCCTGTCGGTTGAGTGATCGTCAACGATTAATATTTCATCCGCCCACATGACCGATTCCAAACAATCAACAATCACTTCTTCTTCATTTTTTGTCAAAACAATAACGGATATTTTTATTTCTTTGTTTCCCATAATACTTAATACTAAATACTTAATACTAATTTCACTTCCAGCTTCCCTTCCCAAACTTTCCTAAATAAAAGTCTTTTATTCCGATTCTCTGCCACGGTCTGCCGGAAAAGAATAATTTTATGCTTTCCCTGAATAAGGAAATTTTAGTTCTCAACGATGCATATTTCATTCCGAAAAGCATTCTGTTCCTTGTCGTAAAATATTCATGTAAATTTGAGCCTACGGAAGAAGAGCCGGCGTTAATATGCCAAATTATTGACTTTGGACAATAAACCAGCTTGTAACCTAAACGCTTAACTCTTTGGGAAAAATCCGTGTCTTCGTAATACATATAATATTTTTCATCAAACAATGTCCGGTTTTTTAATATCTCGATTCTAATAAACATTAAGCATCCGTTTACAAAATCAGTTTCCTCTTCTTTTTCGTATCGGCCATTATCAACTTCATCAATGCCTTTATTGGAACCGTAAACGTTCATCCAATCTATTTTTCCACCAGCGTACCAAATGACTTTTCCCCGATCACCTTCTTTGTATCTTTCTTTATGAAATTCATAATTTTTTTCAAAATATATTTTTCCGCCGATTAAACCGATTTTATTATCATTCTCCGCACAATCAAAAAGTGCTTTTAAGAAATTTTTATCCACCCTGACATCATTGTTCAGTAAACAAATATAATCAGCACCCTTTTTTAATGAAAACTGAACCGCAATATTATTTCCCCGAGCAAACCCTTCGTTTGTTTTATTTTCTATTATTGACAAAATTATTTTGGAATTTGAAAATTTAAATCCGTTTATTTTTGCAAAAGAATCATCAGTTGATCCGTTATCTAATACAACAACTTCAACAATAAAATTATCAATTTGAATATCATTCAAAGATTGCAAACAGTTTAATGTTAATTCGCATCTGTTCCAATTTATAACAATTAAAAATATTTTCTTTTTTTCGAGCATTATAAACCCCCTTTAATCTTATATAGAATCTTTTCAAAGATATTTGAGGTAGTTTTCTGCTGCCAATATAGAACTTCATTAATATTCTTTTTTAAAATTTTATTAATATCACCTGTCTCATTTTCCGGAAAATTTTCCGTTTCCCACCTTTTAAGATATACAACAAATTCGGAAAACGCCTGTAAAAGCGACAGTGCCAGTCCATGTATTCCGTCTTTATATCCTTCGCCGGCAAAATATCGCGAAAGAAATTCATTAACCGGTTTATTAACAACATCTTTCCAGGAAAAAACATATCCTTTCTTTCCAAGCTCTGAAGATTGAATATCAGAATATCGGTTCAATCTTTCCATGTATTGAAATATCGTTTGAATATTATGATGAATTATGGCATATTCTTCTTTTGCTTCCAATTCAACTGCCTTACCGCTGGCGGTTGGCGGAACGTGAATTTTGTCTGAAAATGCAACTGTTCCTGTTTTAAAAAATCTGATTAAATAGTCCGGCCACCAACGGCAGTGCGTAATCCATTTACCAAAAATAATATTTTTTCTTGGAATCCGCACGTAATCAGTATTTGAGCTGGAAATTTCCTTAAGTTTAGAAAACAGGGTCTCGGGTAATTCCTCGTCCGCATCCAGCAGTAAAATCCAGTCACCGGTTGCTTTTGCTAAAGCAAAGTTCCTGGCCGGTTCAACAAACCTGGTATATTCGTGTTGAAAAACTTTTGCCTTAAATTTTCTGGCAATCTCGACTGTTTTGTCGTCCGAATGCATATCAACTAAAATAATCTCATCTGCAAAATCCTTAACTGACTGTAAACAGCGATTGATATTTTTTTCTTCATTATAAGTATTTACTACAACTGATATTTTCATATATTTATATATTTAAAATAACATAATAAAAATTAACTTTGTATTTGGTATATTTTTACTTCTCCGTTTTCAAATATTAACCGGCAATTAATATCGTTTTGACCAAGATTCATCTTCTGTCCTTTAACTAAATACATATATTTTATTTTATTCTCCTGTAAAAAATTTACCGCCCACTGTCTATTGTCAGTTGAAAAGAACCGCAAGGCATTGTCCCTTCTTGGCTGCCAATTATATCCGGAAATCTCCAGATTCATTTCGTCTTCCAAATAAGTAATTTTCCCGCTTAGGGCTGAAACGTAAGCGGTAGTTTCATATGCATACAAAGGACGGGGTTCGGAAAAGTTACTCCTCCATTCTTCCATAAAAGGATACGACAAAACAACCCCCCTTGGTTTTGTTCTTAAAAAATTAAGAGCTTCCAGTTCTTCAATACTTATTCGGGACGGAGGACGCCACGGAAGATAATCATTTCGAAGGGAATTTATTGTTGTCGGGATCGTAAGAAAAATTATCAATAATGTAAGTATAAAATTAAAAGGCAATTTACCGATAGTCAGTCCTGCCATAATCGCTAAAACAAATTGAAAATAATAAAAAAATTGAATCGTATTCCAGGGATTGCCTTTTTGAATAAACAAAAGAGGAATTATTAAGGAAAATATTAAAGCACTGTAAATAAATATTTCAATTTCTGAAATTTGTTGTTTCTTTTTCAGGATAAAACCTCCGTATAAAAGTCCGATTACCCTTGTCCCAATATTCCCGAAAATAAAAATTGTAAGTGCCAAGCCTTCGGCTAAAACCCATTTTATCCATTTCCCTGAATAAAAATAGGCAATTCTGGCATTCTCAAGCTTTATCCACCCAAGTCTGTCCGAATAGGCCAACATAGTTCTTGAAAACCACAAAGGATTAAAAACCAAAAGCGAAGAGGCTTTCAAATTAAAAGGCAAAAAAACAATTAAGGCTACCGATAAAGTACCTAAAAATAATCTTAAAATTTCTTTTATTTTGTCTCTTCGGAAAAGCAGTGCAACCGGCAACATGCAGGCGAGTGAAAGTAAGACAATTATTCCAATGTATACTTTTATTTGCATCAAGATTCCTAAAAGCAAGCTGCAAACTATTAAGTTTTTTTTATCCGGTTTTTTAAAATAATCCAATAATTTAATCAGGCCGGCCAATAAAATAATTAATGACAGCGCGTAGGGAGGATTGATTAAGGTTGAGATCGACTGATTTGCCCAAAACATCGATTCGCCCCCAAAATTCCCGTTTCTGAGGTAATTAACAAGCCAACCTAAACTTCCGCCAAAATACACAAAAAATGTTGACCATAACGCGCTTTTATTGGACCCCGTCCATTTATTGACAAAGCTGTAACATAAAATTCCCAATAAAACCGCCAGTACCGGCGGCAATATCTGAAAATACAAATTGACAGGCATAATACCTGTCAATCGAAACAGAATAGCTGTCAGCAGGTCAAAACCAAAATGATAATTAGTCAAAATATTTCCGCTGAAAGTAGGATGTTCCAGCGAAAACTTGCTTAGTTGATTGATAAGGGAAATGTGCCAAATACCGTCATGTCCGTTCGGTCCCCAAAAACCCATGCCAAAAGAATAAACCAAACCGGATTTTACCATTACCAAGGAAAGACAAACACTCCCTAAAATTATCAAAAGGAAAAGCGGTACATTTTTTCGAAAGAAAAAACATAAAATACAAATTAACAATAAATAATAAAGATAAAATACAGAATCCGACATTTTAAAAGGAATTTTTTGAAAACCAAAATTTTTAATTATCCTTTCCAGGTCTTTTTGGTCTTTAAATTTTAATTCCGTTCCTTGATTTCTTACAGCATCAATTTTTGAAGGATAATTTAAAGAAAGACTTTCCCACGGATTTGCGGACAGTAAATTCGGTTCAGGCCATTTTTCGTTGTAAATCCTCAGATCTCTTAAAAAATTTTTATCGTCTTTAGTTATCGTACTTACTCTTTTTTCAATACTCATTTCCCATCCGTCAATTTTTTGGGAAGGAGATAGCTTGGGAAATTTATTTATATACCAGTCAGAAAAATCTCTCATCGTTAACACTTCAATTTCGTTTTTTTCCTTTCTCTGTTTTACTTCATCCAGCTGAAGATCAAATCCACTGCTGATTTTTTGCCAATCATTATCATTTTCCAAACCGATCGTAACTTGGCCGAATAGATTTTTCTTATCCAGATAAATATCAAGTAATTTTTTAAAATATTCTGATCCTAACCCGTGACTAATATAATCATTTACTTGGACACTGTAAGTACTTTCGTCAACCGTTCCTCCGTAGCCTAATACTGGATCCCTGGCCGCCCACCAAAAAATCACTAAATCAAGCTTGTTTTTTAACGTTTGAGCGGGGGTAAGAATATTTAATTTTGAAGGATAAAATGGAACACCCCACCATCCTCCCCAAATTTGATATCTGTCGGTTCCATACTGATCGGCGCAGATCAATACTCCTGTAACCCCATATTTTTTTTCCATGTAATCCGCAGAAAAAGCATCGATATGCCAAGCACCTACCGACTTTGGATAGTAACCAAAAACGGATTTAAAATTTTCAAATGTCCTGTCGATGAGTTTTATTCTATCCTCCGGCTTGTATCCTGAAAGAAAAATTTTGTTCGCATCATGCCAGAATATTCCTTTTTGCGGGTAATTAATTGAGGCTTCTCTGGCCAAATTTGGCATTATTTCAAAAAAAATCCCTAATTCGTGAAAATTTGAAAAGGACTTAAAATATTCAGCCGTTTCTTTTGAAGAAACGACATCCGATCTTAAAAGCCAAGTCGCCGGAAGAGTTTGTTTATCAACCTTTTGTTTTTCCAATTTAGCCAAATCAAGAGGACTTTCGGGGTTTGATCCCCAAGTTTCAATACCCCGAATCGGATTAACAATCGTGACAAAAAGTTTGGTCGAAGCAAAACACGGTTTTGGGAATACTAAAAATAGAAAAAAAATAAAAAGGATGCGAATTTTATTTTTTAAATTCATTGCGGATCTTTGAGATGTCTTTAAATAAGCGGTCTCCGAGTAATAAATAGCTATAAAGCAAATAAGAGAAAAGTCCCAAAATAATTCTAAGTATTATTGATAACTGCAAATTAACGACAAATGGCTTGGCAAAATAAAGTGTTAAACCCATTAACAAAGAAGCAGCTAAAGGTTTTACTGCATATTCAAAAAGATTAAACGCAACGTATTTTCTGGCAAAATATATCGCGACAATTGAAGATAAGGATATTATCGCAGAAGCGAGAGCCACTCCGTTATAACCAAATTTAATTCCTAAAAACGGCATTAAAATCCAGGTTAAAACCAGCCACATGATCATTAATTTAAAGGTCAGTTTAATTTTCCCGATAGCGTTAAGCAGGTTTGTCATTGAGGTGGAAATTGAAGCCCAAGCACTGTTGAAACAATATAAATAAAGAGCCAAAAGCGCCGGTTCCCATTTGGTGTAACGGGGAATAATTTTAACCATATCGGAAGCTAAAACCGAACATCCGGTCAAAATCGGAAAAGTAAGAAACGATAAAAAAAATATTGTTTTTTCAACCGCTCTTGTTAAATGTTCTTTTTCTGTCTGCATACGGGAAAATGCCGGAAAAACCACTTTTGAAACATTGTCCATAAAAAACCTTAGTGGTATTTCGGCCCATTTTTTCGCCCAACCAAGATATCCCAATCCTTGCGTTCCGATGATTTTACCTAATACTATTGTCATTAAATCGTCTTTGGCAGCTGCAATAAAGGTATTTGCCTGATACGGAATTCCGAATTTTAACAGACGTTTCAACGGCTCCTTGGAAAATCCGTAACCTATCTTCCATGGAGAAATAATATACATTGCGACCAACCCTACAACTGCTTGAGCCAAAACCGCAAAAGTAAAACTGTTAACGCCAAAACCCCGCCAAGCAAGAATAACAACAATAAGGTTATAGACTAAGGTTTCCAAAATTTGAGGAATAATTAACAAGTTAAACTTTAAAGATCTTTCCAGCAAGACCGAGGGAATTGTTTTAAGAGAAGAAAGAAAAAAACAAATTGCCAAAGAATAAAAAAGAAAAAGAGCAGATTGGTCAAATCCGTAAAACTTCTTGAACAGAGAAGACAAAGAAAAAATTATTATTAAAAGCAAAACAACTAAAATCTGCTGTATCGTAAACGTAGTCTTTAAATCTTCATCGGTTAATTTTTCTTTTTTTTGAATAAGAGCAGCCGCTAAACCAATATCGGAAAAATACCGAAAAATATTAATTGAGGCAGAGACTAAAAAAAAGATCCCAAATGTTTTCGGATCCAAAAAAATTGTCAAAAAAAGATTGGAGGCAAAAGCGATCACCTGAATCAAAAAACTTCGGGAAACGAGGGAAACAACACCTAGGAGTGACCTTTTTTTTACTGTAGTTATATCTATTTCCTCAATTTGATTATTGCTGTTCATAGTCGTTGTTTTATGTATTTTATCATTATTTATATTCAAATTTAAACAAAGGCAAGATTAATCCAATTTAACAATTAAAGGATAAAATTGAATTGAAGCGGAAGGACTGGAATTATCCTCAAAAAAACAGGTCAAGCTCGGATCATTAAATACAAATTGCGGACCCAAACATTCTGAAAGTGCAATTCTCGCCTGAGTACTGGTGTTTCCCCACTGCTCAGAAGGAGAGATATAATTTTTGTCATTCAAAAAATATAAAACAGATCCTTTCGGTAACTTGGGAAATTGGTTTTTAATTTCGTTTATAATTTTATAAGAAATTTTTGAACGGTTTATTGCCCAATAAGTTTTGTTATAAAAACTTACCGTAAGAAATGATCCCAATAAAAATAATAAAATAAATAAAATTTTAAGACTCTTTTCTTTATTAAAAACTGTAGCGATCAAACCGCTTAAACCCAAAAATGGTATTTCCAAATAATAAGCAAAGCGGTGGTTAAGCAATATGACAAAAGGTAATAAAGTCACTATAAACCAGGCAATTAAAAAATAACTATTTCCCTTCTCTTTTGTTTTAAAAAAATAATTAATACCTCTTATTAAAATAATAATGCTTATTAATATCGGGAAAATTAGTACAAATAATCCTAAAGGAGGAAAATACAAAAAGAATCTTGTGTTAATCTTTAAACCGGGGCCTATAAAATCTACCAGGCTTTCCGGCGCACCTAAACCCCACAAACTATACCAAAAATAATTATTAATTATTTTTTTGGGGAGAAAAGTAAAAGAATATATCTTGCCGTCCGGGAACGTTTTAAAGTAAAAGCGAAATAAAATATAAATTGCCAGTATTAAAAAATATGGAAATACTTTTTTAATTAACGCCCTAATATTTTTATTCTTTTTGATAAAAATTTCATACATTAATATAATTAATGGTAAAGTTACGGCCGTTTCTCTTGATAATAACGCAAGTGTAAAAAATAGAATTGCAATTTTCCGATCTTTCAAATAAGTGTAAAAGCTTAAAAAAAAGAAAAAAGCCACTCCAATTTCTTCAAAAGCCGAAAGATAACTTAAAGTAGTTAAATGAAATGAGGATAAACTATAAATCAAACACGCAAACAATGAAGCTCTTTCTTCGTTACGAAACAAAATTTTAAATATTTTATAACACAGTATAATATTTAAACAAAAAATAACAAAACTGACCATTTTAAAACACAGATAGTTTTCCCCAAAAACTGTTTGACCAATAAATAAAAAAACTTGTGTTGTTAGAGGCCGATAAAATCCATATCCGAATTGATTTCTAAATGAAAAGAAGTTAATAAAATCAGGAATGCTTTTAGCCTTGGAAAAATTTAAATGAAAAAAATCATCTTGTGAAAAATAGACGTTAAACGAGCTTTTATAAAAGAAAAAAAGCAATAAAATTATTAAGATTATGAGTTTGTTTTTCCAGAAAAACCGGAAAATCTTTTTATAGTTCATTGTAAGTTTATTAATTAAACTGTGATAAAAACAATTATTGCACAAAAGATCTGATTTATTTAATTAAAATTTCATAAACACCCGCTTTTTCTAAAGCAATTGTATAATTATTTTCTTTTATTTCCGGTTTTTTTTCACTTCCATTGATATATATCTTCATTCCTTTGTTCATCGGCAAAATAACTTCGGCAATTGAGGGGAAATTATAATTTAAAATTAATTTATATTCTTTGTCTTTTGTCCAGCTTACTTTAATATAATGTCCGCTGCTTACCGGAACCGTTCCCGAGGCGTATCTTAAGCCGCTTTCGAAATTTGGTTTTACTTCAAATCTTGAAAATCCGGGCAGTAAGGGGTTAACTCCTAAAATCCATCTGGGCAGCAAGTACGCAGGACCGGAAGACCAACCGTGCGACAAACTTTCTCCAAATGATGGTGTTTCTCTTCCTGTTTTTGGATCATAGGTTTCCCAAAACGTCTGAGCATCTTTCTTAACCATCGCTCCCCAGTAATTTTTTATCAAATCAACTGCTTCTTTGTCATAATTTTTGGAAAACAGTCCGTCAGCGACAAAAAAATTGAAATAAGGAGTAATGACTTGGGGAAGAATATTGTTATTCAAAAGTTCATTAACTAAAGCTTTTTCTTTAGATTTTGAAATAATTTTTTCTCTTAAGGCGAGAGTGTTGGTTTGCCGGCTAAAATGTCCGCATTTTGATTGACCTATTAAACAATCATCATATAAATATTTGTTACCAACAAAAGCAAGACTGTTTATTGAATTAACCATCTTGTTTGATAAGCTAAGATATTTTTCTGCTTCGTCATTTAAAGAAAGCTCTGAGCATATTTTTGCATAATTTCTTAGTGTTTCTAAATAAATTAAATTAAAAGAAATAGATTTATCATTATTAAGCTCCTGTTCTCCGTGATCAATAAATATTGACCAGTTGTTTTGTCTTCTAATCAAACCGTCTTTATCGGCGAATTTTTGAAAATATTGTAATTGTTTTTGTAGATAGGGAAATATTTTTTTCAAAAAATCAGAATCACCTGAGTATAAATAATATTCCCAAGTAACCGAAATCCACTGAGCGGCATAATCTGGAAATTTAAGTTTATCTCCGGCCGGATAAACAGCGCTAATATCCCCGTCCTTATCTTGAGAAAGAGCAAATTCCCAAAGCGCTTTTTTGATTAATCTTTTGTCGGAATAATTAAAATAATTAACCAGAGAAACAATCCTCATATCGCCAACATATTGCGCTTTTTCGCGGTGTGGACAATCTTCAAAAATTTCCTGGCGGGCGATTTTAGCGGTGTATTTTGAAATTTCAAAAATTTTATTAAGCAAAATATCAGAAGAAGCAAATTCGCTTTCCCTATCATCAGCGGGATAATTGACTGAATTAACCATAAAATCGATTAGATTTGCCTTATGGGAAATGTTCTTTCCATAAATAAAAGCGTAACGAAAGGCCCTTCTTTCAAACCATTCATAATCTAAGCTCTCTTCCGAAATAATTATCGTATCCGCCTGCGAAACCATTTTTGCCACATCGGGAGTTCTGTCCGGCCTTAATATTTCTGCAAACCCAAAATTTAATACTGTTCCTTTGCTAAAATTTCCTTTTATCATTGGATAACCGACAACAATTTTTCCAAAATCTAACAGTATAAAATCCTGATTGTTTAAAACCAGTTTTTTTTCTTTAAAATTTTTATCTGCGACATTTTCACCTCCGTAATTTACTTCCTTTATCCCTTCACCAATAAGAAACGCAAGGTCGTCGGTTTTAACTTTTGGATTTTCCTTAAACTTTCCGACAGTAATAATTTCTTTAGGATAAACAGTGAATTGAGAAAGAAAAGGAATCGGCCTTTTTTCGTAACTACCTGAAAAATAATCTTTAGGGGTGTCTATTACTTTAGTTTTAACAGATAAAAAGTTATTATCATTTGCGTATATTTGCTGAAACCCAACCAGCTTATGAACACGATAAGTTTCAAAAACATATCTTTTGTCGACTAAAGATTGCCAATCTTTTCCGGAAACAATTCTTTTTTTTAACAACCCTTTTCGGGCCTCAAGCTGAAAAATCATTCCACCTTCTCTTTTAACCATTGAAAAAGTTGAAAGATACTGATTACGACATTCAATTTTGACTGAGTTTTTTCCAATATTTAAATATCTTTCCACAGGAAAACTGTCATAATACAAAACTTTTTCCGGGCTTTCCAATCCGCCTCTACCAATAAATTTATTATTGACCCAAAGAAGATACTCACTTTCACAATGGGAATAAACGAATGCTTCTCTTGGTTTAAACAAAAGGATGAAATCTTTCTTAAAAGTAATATGGGCGTTTTCTTTATTTCTCCAACCATCAGCCCAAATCCAGTAACCTTTCCATTTCCCTTGAAAATCGTTAAATTTCAGCAAAAAACCGCTTTGCCAAATTACGATAAATATAAAAAGTAAAAGTAAGAATTTCTTTGAAATTAATAATTTTTTAAAAAATACAATAAATGTCAAAAACAATCCTCGATTTTTTTTGTTATTAAACAAAGAAATCAAAAGTAAAAAGGCAATTATTAGAAAAATACTATAAAAAACTTTTTCTCCGTCGCTGATTTTGTATGGTTTTAAGAAAAACCAATTGATTTTCTGACAAAGATCTATTCTTTCCAATTTAAAAAAGAAAAGAAACCAAAAATTAATTAAACCAAATATAAGGAATAAAATCTTGTTCTTTTTTTTAAAAGAGATAAATAACAAAACAATTACCAATAGGTCAAAAAACAAAAATGGGAATCTTAAAAATAATAATTTGACAGATTCTTTTTGAAAAAATACAACAAGTCCGGATGGAAATATTCTAATATTTATGTTTAAAAAAAATATTATTTTTTCTAAAAATAAATATATTGCATCTCCACTTTTCAGAAAAGTGTTTTCCGGTGGAAACCTTCCGGGAATTGGCCATTTAAAAATTTCAATAATCCCTAATATTTTTAATAAGGTTATAATCGCAAACATTTAACTAAACTTATTTTTAATAAGGCTTACAAGTGCCAATAAAGCATCTTTTGTTTTAATTTTCTTTCCTTCCTTATAGTTTCTTGGTTTTACCGTAATCGGAATTTCCAGAATTTTATACCTTTTTTTTAATATTTTTGCCGTAATTTCCGGTTCAATATCAAATCGATCTGACTTAAGGTCCAGGTTCTGGTAAACTTCTTTTGAAATCACCTTATAGCATGTTTCCATGTCTGACAATTTTGATCCATACAAGAAGTTTGTTATCCCGGTTAAGATTTTGTTGCAGACAAAATGGAGCGGAAGCGGTGTTTTGTTTTTTCCAAACAACTTAAAATTCAATTTAGCCAGCCTGCTTCCATAAACAACACTGGTTTCTCCGGCTATAATTGGCTTTATCAGCTTTTGATAGTCTTTGGGGTCATATTCCAAATCGGCGTCTTGAATAATTAAAATGTCCCCTTTTGCCTTTTCTATCCCCGCTCTAATTGCCGATCCTTTGCCTTTGTTTAAGGATTGAAAAATCTTGACAACTTTATTATTTTTAATTTTTTTAATGATTTCCTTTGTGCCATCGGTAGAACCATCATCAATAATAATAATTTCCTTTGGTGTCTTCTCGGCTAAAACAAGATCGACAATTTTTTTAATTGTAGATTTTTCGTTATAGACAGGAATTATTACGGAAAGCTTCATTGAAGATTAAATGATTTTTTTTTATGAAAAAAAATATACAGTAAACCGAAAATTGCTAATGAAAATATACTTATTGCGTCCGAAATTTTTCTAATCAGACTTTCTTCAAATTTAAAAACAACTTCATGTTTTCCTTTTTCAACCGAAACAGACATGTTCCCGTGTGGTTTTAGGATAACCGGCTTGACTTCTTTACCGTCCACCCAAGATTTCCACCCCGGAAAGTAATAACCGAAAAATTCCACGCTTGTTTGCCTGTCTGTCATAACAATTCCTTTATAGTTTGTCGGATTAATTTCTTCAATCTCAACTTTTCCGGAAGACACAGACATTTTGTCTGAAGGAAGAGAAAATGGTCTTTTTTCAGTCCAGATCGTTAAAGGTAAATAATCTTCACTCCAATTATAATAATCATTTGAAATTACCTCGCTTTTTCCTTTTGACGTCCGGTCGGCAAAAAAACGCTTAAGGTAATAGTCATCATTAACCAATATTTGGTTTTGCGGTTTAAAATAATTCCATGTCAAAACAATCGAAACCAAGGAAAATAAAAGCAAAAGATACTGCTTGTTTTTTGAAAGAAAATTTTCTAAAAAACCAAAAATAAAAGAGGTAATAAAAGTAGTAAGTATTAAAAATCTCCAAGGAAATTGTATATATTCACCAAGAGGAAATAATCTCCATAAAAAACTTGACCTGATATTCATTAAAAAAACCGAAGCAAAAAATAAAAATAGGAGGATAATAAGCAGGGGTTTAGTTTTGGGTTGTATTCTATTTTTTACAAATACCGGTAAAAATAAAACAAGGGCGATAGTCAACAAATTTACTATTCCGATTTGAAACGACATTCCGTCACCCGGCCCCCACTGGGATATTCCGTATCCCCAAAAAGGAATAATCAGTTGTTTAATAAAAGGAAAATTATCAAAAGGGTTAAACGGAGTTCCCGGTTGCATAAATTTTTTTTCCAAAATCGCCGGAAGCCAATAATACGCTGATAAACAAAAACCAAATAAAAAACCGCCCGCTAACCATTTAATTAATTTTTTGTCTAGTGAGTCAACAGACAAGGCCAACATTATCAAAAGCGCTGGTGGTAAAAACATCATTGCGGTTAAATTATGTGACAAAATTAAACCGGCCAAAGAAATAGAAAACACAACAAATTTATTTATTGATTTCTTTTCAAGCAAGTTTTTGAAAGAGAAAATAATCAAAGGCATAAAAACAAAAGCCAGTAACTCTCCTACCGCCCCTCTTACATAAAGATCAACTGCCCGATAAGGAGTAAACATATATATCACGCTTCCAGAAAACGAAGCCATTTTTCCGAAAAATTTTCTCATCATTAAATAAAAAAACAGTCCTGACAATGGAACACTGATAAGAAAAACAATTTTTAAAGACCAAAACAAGCTCGCGCCAAAAGACAAGTTTATTAATGTGCCAAGATAAAACGGTAAAGGATAATAAAAATTAAAAAACGGGTGGCCGTAATTGAAACTCATGTCCGGCGCCCAACGGGGAG
>Ga0265296_1001317_pt1 | contig 29062 bp, 26 predicted proteins | sample MunlanPumphouse1_FD_189073 | JGI IMG/M metagenome (GOLD analysis project Ga0265296, IMG submission 189073) | Groundwater microbial communities from a municipal landfill in Southern Ontario, Canada - Pumphouse #1 | ecosystem: Environmental > Aquatic > Deep subsurface > Groundwater | place... | reverse complement strand
TTCCATCACCTGCTTCTGCGACAGCAGGCTGAGGTCGACCACCTCGCGCGCCTGCGCCACGTAGTACGCCAGCTGCTCATCGCTACGCGCGAGCGAGGCATCCAACGCACCGCCGATCTGTTCCAGGCGTCCCGACAGCTCCGCCGAGGCGGTGCCGAACTGCTCGACCGCAGACCCGAAGGTGCCGGCCAGCTGACCTACCTCGCCGGCACTGCCGTTGAGCAGGGTGGCGATGCCATCGAGCTTGCCGGTCTCGGCGGCGATGTGGTCGGTGAAGCGGTTGCCGACGCGTTCCAGCAGTTCAGCCGAACCACCGACCAGCGCGTCCACGGCCGTGCGCTGCTCGTGCGAGGCGTGGTTGATCGCCTCCAGCAGGGTCTGCACCGTGGCCAGCAGGTGGCCGCGTTCTTCCAGCATCTTGTTGTCGCGCACCAGGCTTTCGGACAGGGTGCTGCGCAGTTCGTTGATGACCTCGGCCGCGGCTTTCGGCGCTTCAGCCGCGGTCTGCAACAAGGTGGATACTTCGGCCAGCGTGGCGCTGGCCTGTGCGCGGCCGTTCTCGCCGATCTGTTGCGCGGTCTGCGCCAGCGTGTCGCACACCTGTTGTTGCTGCGTGGACAAGCGTTCGCCATCGGCCTGCAGGCGCGCGGCAAGGTCGGTCGAAACGTTCTGCAACGCATCGCTCCAGCGCTGCAGGCGCTGTTCGTCAGCGGCCACCAGCTGAGCCTGCAATGCGGCATGCGCCTGCTGCAGCTCGGTACTCACCGCGTCCCAGCGTGCCTGACGCTGCTGTTCGCGTGCATCCAGGCCCGCCTGCAGTTCGGCGTGCGCCGTGGCGGTGGCGGCCTGTGCAGCCTGCCAGTCCTGCAGGCGCTGTTGTTCGTGGTCCTGCAGCAGCGACTGGCCGGCGGCGTGGCGCTCGTCCAGCGCCTGCAGCAGCGCCTGCGCACGTTCGTCCAGGTGGCTGCTGGCACGCTGCAGTGCCTGCTGCTGACGCTCGACCAGTTCACTGTTCAATGCATGCTGCTGTTCGGCAGCGGCACGCCAGGCGTCGGCGTTGCCGCTGGCGTCGGCCTGCAGGCGCTCGCCGATGCGCACCACCAGCGCTTCACTCTGCGCGCTCTGGCCTTGGCTGAAGGCCTGCAGATGCTGGCGTAGTTCAGACACCAGTGCCTGCTGCGCGCTAGTCTGCTCGGCCACGACGTTGGCCCAGCTGGCCTCGGTGGCCACACGGCTGCGCTCGAAGCCTTCTGTCAGGCCGTTCAACTGCTGCTGCACCGCGTGTTCGACGCGCGAATGCAGCGCTTGGCCGTGGCTGGCCAGACCGGCCAGCGTGGCTTCGGCCATCGGCTGCAGCGCGCCCCCGATGGCGGCGGCACTGGCTTCGGCGCCTTCGCGCAGCGACTGCTGCAGCGAGGTGGCCAGGCGTTCCTGCAACGCCTGGCTCTGCGCCAGGAATTCGGCCTGGCCGGCCAGCAGGCGCTCATTGGCGGCCGCGCTGTGCTGTTCGAAGGTGCTGGTCATCGCCTGCAGGCGATCGACCAGCGCAGGCAGCGCCGCGGACTGCGACTGCAGCAGGCGCAGCGACTCGGCGCGCTGCCAGGCTTGCGAATACGGATGCAGGTCAGTGGCGATGGCGCGGTCCAGCTGCTGCACCACCTGCAGGCGGTCGCGGCGCAGCAGCGCCGACAACAGGCCCAGCATGGCCGAACTGGCGACACCGGCGATGGACGTGCCGAACGCCACCGCCAGGCCCTGCACTGGCGAGGCCAGCGAGCCGCGGATGGCGGCCATGTCGGTAGCGCTCTGCAGGGCCAGGCCCGTGCCGCGCAGGGTGTCCATCATGCCCAGCAGCGTGCCGAGCATGCCCAGCAGCACCAGCAGGCCCACCAGATAGGGGGTCAGCACCGGCGAGGGCAGGGCGGTGCGCTCGCCTTCCACGCGCAGTCGCACGGCGTTGCGCAGGCTCAGCGGCACACGCTCCAGCCACGGCGCCAGGCTGTCCTTGGCCAGCGAAACGTCATTCAGCGCGGCGCGCAGGCCATTGCTGGCCTGCCGGTAGCGGTACAGCTCCACGCCACCGGCGATGTAGCAGGCCGCAATGATCGCTGCCACGGCCGCACCCAGCGGGTGAACCGAGACATAGCCGACACCGATCCAGCACACGGCCAGCAGGCCAGCAAGGAAGACAAGGACGTGGAAAACAGTTCTGGACATGGTGTTCCGGTCAGTGTGAGCGCAGGGCGGCAAGCAGCCCCTGGATCGGGTGGAAGCGCAGTTGCAGCTCGGCGAGCAGCAGCGTGCGCATGTCGTGGCGGAAGGACGCGCGCCAGCCGGGCTGGCCGTGCACGCGTTCGAATCGGGCACCCAGCACTGCTGGGGCGGTGGCGAGCAGGCTGTGCTCGCGCGGGCTCAAGGTCTGTTCCATCACCGCATCGACCTCGGCCAGCCGCGCCAGCTCCGGTGATGCCAGCACCAGCTGGTCACGCAGGCGGCCCCGCAGGCGGCCGGTGGCGGTCTGGATGGCCTGCTGCAGCACGCGGTAGCGCTGCCGCAGCGAAGCGAAGTTGGGTGCCGCAGCGGCCTCGGCCAGGTCCAGCAGGCGCTCGGCCTCGGCATCCTCGCTCAGCGAGGCCAACAGGCTCGCTTCGGCCTGGGCGCAGTCGGCCAGCAGATCATCCAGCGCTTCGGCGGCCTCGGCCGGTTCAGCCAGGCGGCCATCCAGCGCCCCAGCAAGGGCCACGGCACGGCTCCAGTCCACCCACTGGCCGAGGCGATCGGTCAGGGCGGGACTGGAGGCCGGCATCGCGCCGTCGCTGAGACGGGCGAGCAGACGGAGGAAGTCCGGTCCACCCAGGACCGGCTGCGCTGCGTTCGCCATCAAGGGGGTGGGGGCCAAAAACCGTTGATTTTACAACCAGATGAAGCCGGCCGTATGAAGGCGGTGCGGAGGGGCAGCAACGATCGGGCCACAGGGCTTAAAATGGTCGGCTGTACCACCGCACCCCGACTTCTGGAGCTTGAGATGACCGTTGCGCAGTTCTACCCGATCGGCACCCCCGGACAGCCCTGGGGCGACGCCGAACGCGCGCAGTGGCGGGCCCGCCAGCAGCGGCAGCGCAGCTACCATGAAGACGTGGTGACCGCGCTGGAGCGGCTGGACGAGCGCTTCGACGTGGTCCAGTACGGCCAGCTTGACTACGCCCCGGACCACTACCCGCTGTTTGCGGTGGTGAACCACGACTGGAACCCGGCCCTGCCGACCGCGCTGGTCACCGGCGGCGTGCATGGCTATGAAACCAGCGGCGTGCATGGCGCCCTGCAGTTCCTGGAACAGCACGCCGAGCGTTACCTGGGCCGCTTCAACCTGATCGTCGCCCCGTGCGTGAGCCCGTGGGGCTACGAGCGCATCCAGCGCTGGAATCCCAATGCCATCGACCCCAACCGCAGCTTCCGTGACGGCGGCCTGATCGAGGAAGCCGCCTCGCTGATGCGCTGGGTGGCCGAACGCAAGGCCAACATCCGCGTCCACCTGGACCTGCACGAGACCACCGACAGCGACCTGCACGAGTTCGACCCGGCTCGTTGCGCCCGCGACGGCAAGCCCTTCGAGCGCGACACCATTCCCGATGGCTTCTATGTGATCGGCAACAGCGAAGACCCGCAGCACGAATTCCAGAAGGCACTGATCGCCGCCGTGGCCCCGATCACCCACATTGCCCCGGCCGACGCCGAAGGCAATCTGGTGGGCATGCCGCTGCAGTCGCCGGGCGTGGTGTGGGGCGAGTCGCGTTCCATCGGTGCATGTGCTGGCTTCACCGATGCGCTGTATGCCACCACCACTGAGGTGTACCCGGACAGCCCGCGCACCAATCCGCAGGAATGCAACGACGCCCAGGTGGCGGCGGTGTGTGCGGGGTTGGATTTCGCCCTGGCCAATTGATGGCTGTGCCGTAGCGCCGGGCCACGCCCGGCTGCTGCGGTCGGCTGCAGGATCAGTCGATGCGTTCGGCCTGCGCGCGAAGGCGGTCGGCGTCGTCGACCAGCCCAAGTGACTGCAGCTGTTCGGCAAGAACGGCAAGGTACCGTTTCTCGGCCACAAGAAACGCGTACCCGCCATGCGCCGGTCCCCAGAAGCCGTAGAGCTCGACCTGGCCGTCGGGGATGAACAGCCCTTCCACCTCCCGCTGATATTCATCCAGGTCGTCGGGATAGACGATGCCGAAGCCTCCGTTCGAATCAACACATCCCTGCCGCTTCAGCGCGAAGGCGGCGAGAGCGGCAGGGTCACCCCATGCATTGATGACTTCCTTGACGCGTGAAAGGGTTTCAGGTGTGGGCCGCATGTTGAACGATATCCTCAGCGAGCAGCGCCACAAGTGGCGGGGTGGAGACCGGTGTAGTTTCAATGCTGGATACGTCGATGTCGAAATCATCGCGAAGCTCGCATCCTTTCATGATGGGCAGCGTTACGGAACAACGCTTGGCCGCCCCTCGTGCCCGGAACCGGCCCAACCCCCACCCAGCGCCAGGAACAGATCCACCTGACGGTCCACCCGCTGCGCACGCGACGCTGCGAGCGCGGATTCTGCATCGGCCAGCGCGGCCTCGGCAGACAGCACATCGAGGAAGCCGATCCTGCCGAACCGGTACAGCTGCCCGGCCTGGCCGCTCGCACGTGCCGCGTCGTCGCGGGCGAGGGCAAGGCTGTGCTCGCGATCGATCTCCTGCGCATACGCCGACAGCGCGGTTTCGGTCTGCCGCAACGCATCCAGCACCGCGCCATCGAACGATGCCAGCGCAGCATCGGCGTTGGCCCCGGCAGCGTCGATCCGTGCGTGGGTTGCGCGGCGGTTCGGCCAGCGCCACGACAGCAGCGGTCCGATGGACGCGCCGATGCTGTCGCTGCCCAGCAGCTTCTTGAATGAACCTGCCATGCCAGCGGACGCGCCGATGCTCACTTGTGGATACAGCGCCGCCGTTCCCACGCCGATCATCGCAGTGGCGGCCGCCAAGCTGCGCTCCGCCGCACGGATATCCGGGCGACGCTGGATCAGCTGGCTGCCATCGCCGACAGGAATCAGCTGCTGCAGGCGCGGCGGTTGTTGGCAGTTGGCGACGTCCTGCGGGTAGTCCGCTGGTAGTCGGCCCATCAGTGCTGCCAGTTCGAACAGGGTTGTCTGCCGCTCGGCAACCAGATGCGGCACCGCCGCCGCGCTGCGGTTGACCGCCGCGCGCGCCCGGCTCACGTCAAATTCGGTTCCGCGTCCGCCGGCCGCCAAGCGGGTGGTGGCGTCCAACGTGGCGCGCTGCGTATCGAGCACCCGCTGCGTCGCCGCCAGGGTAAGGTTGGTCGAACAGATGCCGACATAGGCGCGGGTGACGGCGGCGGCGACAACCACCCGCACCTGGTCACGTGCCGCAGCGACGGCCTCTGCATCCGCGTTGGCGGCCTCGATGCCGCGGCGGATGCCACCGGCCAGATCCAGCGGGTAGGACAGGTGGATGCCGAGCGCGTACACCTGCGGTGGCGAGGAAGGGGAGGTGTATCCCCCGGCGCGGGCCAGCGTGGCCGATGCGTCGGCGTCGGTGCCTACCGAGCCCTCGGCCCGGGCCTGCAGCACCAGCGCCGTGGCGCGGCGCAGGGTGGCGTCGGCCGCGCGCAGATCGGTATTGGCCCGCAGCGCTTCGCTGACGTAGGCATCGAGCCGTGGATCGTCGTACAGCTGCCACCAGCGGTCCGGCGGCTCGGCCTGTATGTAGGCAGCCTCGTGCCCCGATACGAATGCGCGGCGGGCCGCCGGGGCGGCGGCGACCGCGTTGGCCGGAAGTGTGTAGTCGGGGCCGGACACGCAGCCGGCCAGCGACAGTGCACAGGCGAGCACACCCACACGTGATGCGTTGCCGATCACTTGCAGGCTCCCGGCGCGCGCGGAGTGATGGTCACGCTGGCGGTTCTGCCGACGATCAGGCGGGTGTCCGGCGCCACGTTATCCAGGCGGATGCGGACCGGTATCCGCTGCGCCAGCCGCACCCAGGTATAGGTCGACGCAACCGACGGCAGCAGGTTGTGGGTGCTCGATCGCTGGTCGTCGGCGATACCGGCAGCGATGCTCTCGACATGCCCACGCACGTCGCGACCATCGCCCATCAGGTGGGCGACCGCGGAATCGCCCTCGTTGATGCAGTTGAGCTTGGTTTCCTCGAAATAGCCCTCGACCCTCAGGCTGCTGCTGTCGATCAGGGCCAGGGCCTGCGTGCCCGGCTGCAGGAAGTCGCCCGGGTGCAGGTCGAGGTTGGTGACGGTGCCATCGGCGCTGGCGCGCACTTCGGTGCGCTGCACGTTCAACTGTGCCACCCGCCGCTCTGCAAGGGCCTGCGCCAGACCGGCCACTTCGGTATCGACCTTGGCCGCATTGCGCTCGCGTGTCTCCGAGGCGACAAGGTTGCCCAGCGCCAGATCCCGTTTCGATTCGCGGCGGGCAAGGGTAAGCGTGGCCTGCGCGCTGCTCACAGCGGCATCGGCCTTCTCCAGCGCAGCGGCATAGCGCGGCTGGTCCAGCACCAGCAGCAGCTGCCCGGCTTTCACTCGCTGGTTGTCCTGCACCAGCACCTGGGTCACCAGTCCGCCCATGTCCGACGCCACGCGGATCACATCCGCGCGTACCCGGCCATCGCGCGTCCAGGGCTGCGTTTCGTATCGGTTCCAGAGGGACAGGGCCGCGATGACGGCGACGGCGAACAGGCAGAGCGTTGCGCTCCAGCGGCCAATGACACTCAGCACGTGTTTCATTTCAGTTTCTCGAACAGGGGCGCGAGCTGGATCAACAGCTCCGCCAGGATCACGAACAGCGAAAGGCCCACCAGCGGGCGATAGGCGAACAGCCGGTACAACCCGAGGCTTGCCAGCAGCCGCGAGGCCATCATCGACAGGGCCAACGCAATGAGCGCCACCGCCAGCAGGCCGGGAACGAAGACGCCATCGATGGAGATATCGGAGAACATCGCATCAGTCCTCATGAGCGAGCAGGTCGCGGCGCAGGCCGGAAAGCAGTGCAAGAACATGCTCGGTTCCGGGCGCGCTGCCAGTGCTGACGGCGTCACGTGTGCGTTCGAGCGATTCCAACAGCGGCGCATTCACCAGGCGGGTAGCGGGAGCGCGGAAGTGGGCGGTGGCGCTGTGCATCAGCAGCCCATGACACTCGCGGCTGCCCAGGTCCTTGAGCGTCCTGCCGATCACGCGCAGTTCGGCCACGGCACTGGCCGCGCGCATGTCTGCAAACATCGTCCGCAAAGTGCGGGCCGCATCCGGATGGCCGCGCAGGCGAGGAGCAAGCAGCGCAAGCCGATCCACCATGCGGCTGGTCCAGTCGCTGGCATCTCGAACGTCCCCGGCCGCCCGACGCGCGATGTCCCGCCTGATCACGTGCTGCAAGCGCGCGCGGCTCCGATTGCTGTCCAGGGTCTGCAACAGCGACATGCTGCACAGCGCCGCCGCCGTGCCGACGAACAGCGCGACGCCGCTGTTGAGCGCACCCACGATGTTGCTGGCGTTGGTCGCGCCCAATCCTGCAATAAGCGGGAAGGTGAGCACTACCCCCAACGCCGCCATGATGAACGGCGGGCGGGCGAGGAACGAGCCACACAGCAGCAGCGCGGGCGCCAGCGCCATGGCCAGGCCGACGAAATCGGACAGGCCCGGAAAGATCACCAGCGCGTAGAACAGCCCAATGACCACGCCGATGGTCGACCCGATCAGGTAACGCATGACATGCCCCGCAGGTGCCTCGGCGGTCCCGAACAACACGCAGGCGGTGCCGATGATGGAGACGGCGGTTGCACCATCGGACCACGCGGTGGCGATCCACAGCGCGCAGCTCAGTACGATGCCGACGAAAGCACCCAAAGCGCTGCGCAGGGCGATGCGGTGATCACGGTGCAGCACGTGGCCATTCGCCTTGCTGGCAAGGTGCACGGGCACACGCCGGCGCCAGTCCGGGCGGGCGTCGTGCAGCTGCTCTTCCAGCAGCCGGCAGTCGTGATGCGCAGCATCGAGTTCGGCCTGACGTGTGCAAAGCGCTGCACGCAGCAGGTCCGGCCATGCTGTGTCTGTCGTGCCAACAGGCTGCGCGCGCAGCTGGGCCATCGATTCATCTACCGCGCTGGACAGCATCAGCACATCCAGCATCCGGTCATGCAGTGCGCGCAGGATCTGCACCTGGGCAACGCCGTGCGCGCTGTCGAACGGCAGGTGGATGGACAGCGTATGCAGTTCGAGCAGGTCCGCGGCCACCCTGGAGCGATCCTCCGCCAGCACCAGGGCCTTGGCGCCTGCGCGCATGTCCTGCGTCCAGCGTTCCGCATCGCCGAGAATCGACGCCACACGCGCGTGCACACGCGGCGAGACCCGGCGTGGCAGCACCAGCCCGTGGACCAGCGTTGCCGCAAGAATGCCGATCGAGATCTCCTGCACACGGGTGATGGCAATGGTGAAGACTTCACCGGGCACCATCACCGCCGGGAAACCGATCAGGCTGGTGGTGTACCCGGCCAGCAGGAAGGCATACGCACGCGGTGTGCGGTCGAGCATGGCCAGATACAGGCACAGGCCCATCCAGGCCGCCAGCACCACGCTCAGGACCAAAGGCGCGTTGGCGAACCGCGGCACCAGCAGCACCGTAGCAACCGCGCCGCCGACGGTTCCCAACAGACGGAACAGGCCCCGGCTGAGCGTTGCGCCGGACATCGGCTGCGACACCAGGTAGACCGTGCCGATTACCCAGAACGGGCGGGTCAGGCCGATGCGCAGCGAGACATACAGCCCGAGGATCGCGGCGAGCAGGCACTTGAGCGAGAACAGCACCGCTTCGCGGTCGACCTTCAATGCGGGCGACGTCAGCAGCGCACTGGGGCGCGAAAGCCAGGGGCGGGTGGGGGCGGGAATCTGCATGCCGCCATCGTATTCAGCGAGGCCTGCAGCCGAATTTCGCTAGAATGCCAGCCTATCGCTGAATCTGGTCATTGAGAATGACTCGCATCTCGCTGCCTGGCTTTGATCTGGACCCGGACGCGACGGATCGGCCGGCAGTGGCCAGCCGTCTGCAGGTGGCCGACCACGATGCCGAGATTCCGGTCCACGACCATCGCAAGGGACAATTGATCCTGGCACTTCATGGCGCGGTGACCTGCGAGGTGGCCAATGCCTTGTGGATCGTGCCGCCGCAGTGCGGCGTGTGGATTCCCGGCAGCATGCCGCACAGCAATCGCGCCACGGCGAACGCGCGCCTCTGCTATCTGTTCGTCGAGCCGGGCGTCGTCGACCTGCCGCTGCACTGCGTGACGCTGTCGATCTCACCGATGGTGCGCGAGATGATCCTGCACCTGGCCGATGTGCCTCAGGACTACCCGCGGGGCGGGCACGTCGAGCGGCTGGCGCGGGTGCTGCTGGACGAACTGGTGCAGATGCCGGCCGAGCGGTTGTACCTGCCGGTGAGCGATCACCCCAAGATCCGTGCGCTGGCTGCGGCGCTGTCGACCAATCCGGCCGACCGCAGCACCATCAGTGAATGGGCCAAACGCCTGGCACTGGGCGAGCGCACGTTGACGCGGTTGATTGATCGGGAAACCGGTCTGTCGTTTGGACGCTGGCGGCAGCAACTGCACCTGCTGGTTGCGATTCGCGAGCTTGCAGGCGGCGCGGCGGTGCAGCGGGTTTCTGAAAGCCTGGGCTACGAGTCGGTGACGGCGTTCATCACGATGTTCAAGAAAGCGCTGGGGCAGTCGCCTACGCGCTATTTTGCCGCGCGGCTGCGTGGGCAGGATTCTGCTGCTAGCGGCGATTGACGTTGACGAGCTGACGTTGACTGGCTGAAAGGGCGCATCAGCTCTCTGCGGAACTGCGTTTGTCACGTATCGAATAGATCACTGAAAAGATCTTCCAGCCCCGCTCGGTGCGGACCAGTTGCCACATTTCCCTGCCCCAGTTCTGTTTCGCACCGTTGGCGTGGAAGCTGTAGTTGAACGACACCGATGCCACATCGCCGCCCGTGTCGATCTTCGTGTTGAAGAACTTCTCCTCTCGTGGCGCTGCAGTGGCCACGGCCTCATCGATGAGCGAAATGAAGTTGTTCGATGGGATCTTTCGTGCCTTGATCGCATCGGGCTTGGCCCTGCGGATGTCCGCCAATCGCCGGCCCTCGGACACGAACTGCCAGCCGATGTCTTCCGGTCTATCCGAGAAGAACAAGCTCATGTAGGTCGGTTTGTCCTTGTTGATCAGCGAGGTGCGGAAGGACTCGATCACCTGTTCGATCGCTTCCACATCGGCAGGCGTGCTTTGCTCTGCGCAAGCTGGAAGGCAGGACAACAGGCAAAGGGCGAGGGTGGTGAGGGCCGTTCCTGGAATGTGCATCTGTAGTGTCGCGTTGAAGGAGAGGGCGGGCATGCGCATCAGCGAGAGTACGTGCGCCAGAAGAGCACGCGATTGCCTGTGCTGCTTGTTGCGACGAAGATCGACTTGCCGAATTCGGGTTCGCAACGAAAGAAGGTATAGGAGCGCTTCAGAGCCGCCTCACTCGGCCACCAGCTTCGATTGAACAGTGCCGGCTGGGTAGCGCTGTGGTTGACGGGCCGGCAACCGGACGGCAAGAGCAGCTGCTTACTGCGTGGTTTGCTGAAGGCAAGCGCGCTCACGTTTGAATCGAGGTCGTGCACCTCGCGCAGGTCGGTCGCCTCCTCGGGCACCCACGCGGGAATCCAGCCCTTGGCAATCATCTCGGCGTCGACGGCTTCCTGCTTCGTGGCGTAGGAGCTGTCCATCACCAGATCCAGATCGCAGGAGGCAAGTATCAAGCAGAGTGCGAAGAGGATGGGCAGCCTCATGCTGCTTCTGGCACGTTGTCGGAACGTCATTGCTTCCATGCGTTGCCTCGCGATCTACCGGGTCAATGCCTCGAAAAGACGGTTTCGATCCGCATCGGTCATCGACCACGATTGCCCGGCCGGCACCATGCGCACGGTCTCCACTCGGCCGCAGGCCCGGTATTGCCAGGTTTCTGTGCCGTCCGCATGCGTTGCCACATCGATCCCGTCCAGACGCGCGCATTGCAGCCTTGCAAGTGCCATCGGCGCGAAATGGAACATGTAATGTTGCACTCTCTCGGCTGGCATTGCCGAGCCTGTCGGCAGCGGATGGGCCGGCGAATACTCGCCCAGCAGGCTAATGCAGGTCGCGGCGGCAGACAGCGTATTGCGGCCGAAAGCACGGGAGGCGTCACGTTCTACGTCCTTCTCGAGCTTCTTCCCCTCCTTGCTGGCGGCGTACGTCTGTGCCACCTGAAGCTGCGCGGGCTCGAAGGTCGACAGCCACCGTTCGCGGCCGTCCTGCAGCTGTAGTTTCAGGCCCGGCAGGATTTTCTGGCAGCGCGCCGAAATCGCCTGTGTCTGCACGAAGTCCTGGGCCCGATCGCTGGGAGTTGCGGCTGGCTGTGCTGCCGTCGCGTACGCCGCCAGGAAAGCGGAGGTGATGACCAGGGCATATCCAATCCTGCTGCGCATCCTTGCACCTGTTGGAGGTTTGATTGCGCACGCTATCACGGATGTTGGGTGGGACGTAGCTTGGAAGGGGGGCTCCCGACCTGGGTAGACCGCCATTTCCGCAATCGATAACCGTGACCTATATCTCAGGGCTTGACTTGATTATGTAATGGTCTTGCGCGATAAAGGCGCCATGCGGCATTGCCGCATTCCGGAACAGGGATGATCCGAGGCAGGGCGCGACAGGGCGGTGATCCGCCTGTGTGCCTTCGTCCCTCCCGGCGCGGTATTCGCTCAGGAAGGAGAACACGGATGTTCGGACGGACAATGAAGCTGGCGTGTGTGGCGCTGACGATGGTCGCGCTTGGCTGCGCGGCCCCCCTTGCCGCGCATGCGCAGGAGAGCAAGACAACCTGGCGCATCTCCCAGCCAAGCGGGAATTCGACGCAGTACAAGACCCAACAGCAGGCGGTGCAGGCGATCAAGAGCCTGCCCGCGCCGAGTCCGTTCCCGCCTGAGCTCCAGTTCGGTTGGCAGTCCGTCAATTCGATCAAGTCGAAGGTCGTGGACCTGGAGGGAAATACCTCAATCACGTACTGGATGGGCAAGTCCCAGCCCTCCGACCCTGATTGGTCGTATCTGAGTACCGCTATATTCCCGACCGAAGAGGCGATGGTTGCCGCCTACCTGGCCAAAGTTCAGGAGGCAAATCCTGTATGTCCCGGAGCGGCGGTCACCCCGACGAGTGAATGGTATGCACTCAGCCCCGACATGGAAGGGACGATCGAGACCCGCGATTTCCAAGCCACGTACATGATCGGCGACAACACAGCCGAGTCGCCGTGCACGCCCTATCCAAGCGATGCCCATATGACGCGGACCCGGCGTCTGAACTGCCCGGTCCCCCTCACCCAGTGGTCCAACAAGCATGAAGCGTGTGTCAGCGAAGAGTTCGTAGCAACCATCACCTCCAAGACGACGCAGTGCGAAAAGGATGGGGGTAGCGCCGGCTGCCCCGATGAGGATCAGGCCCCGTGCAACGGCACCGTAGGCAACCCCTGCGACGTGAAGACCGGCGAGAAGTACGAGATCGCGCAGGACTTCGATCTGGGCTGGATTGCACTGACGCGCTATTACCATTCGGGAATATCCACCTCGTCCGGAGGGTTCGGCTACGGCTGGACACATTCGCTTGGAGCGCAACTGGCACTGGATGGGGCGGGTGGCGCAGGTATCGTTGAAGCCACTGGTTTCCAGCGCGCCTTCAAGAAGATCGGGCAGGTCTACGAGGCCGCCGACAGCAGTGGCGATCGCCTGGTCCAGAATGGGAACTGGACGCTGTACGCGTCCGACGCCATTTCGACGTTCGACGATGCGGGTCGGCTCGCCGCGAAGCGCTTTGTGGACGGCACCTCGCTCACCTTCGTCTATGACGATAGCCAGCGCCTCGCTGCCGTTATGCACAGCAGCGGCCGTACGCTTGAATTCGTCTATCAGTCCAACGACTACGAAGCCCTGATCAGCTCCGTTCTGGTCGCGGGCGTACCCCAGGCGAGCTACACCTATACCGCGCATGGGCAGGTCGCTACCGTCACCTACGCGGGCGGCGGGGTGCGCACCTATCACTACGAGAATCAGGATTTCCCCCAGCACCTGACCGGCATTACCGCCGAGGATGGGCGCCGCTACAGCACCTTCACCTATGACACCATCGGCCGGGTCATTTCGAGCCAGCACGCGGGTGGCGCTGATGGCGTAACCCTTGCCTACAGCCCCAATGGCGGTGCGGTGGTTACCGATGCATTGGGCCATCAGACCGATTACACACTGACGCCCGGTGGCGACAGCGCGCCTCCCCGCAAGGTGTCGGGCACGACCGATGCCCAGGGTTCGATCAGCCGCACCTACTATGACGGCGCGGTCGATTTCCGCCGGCGTCTGGATACCTATACGGACCGGCGCGGCGTCCAGACCAAGCACACTTACAGCGAAGGCGTCGACGCGGTGACGGGCCGACCGGTCAACACCCATACCATTACCGATGCAGTCGGCCTACCTGAGCAGCGTGTTGTGCAGACCACGCGCGACAGTGTGACCAACGCGGTGCTGGCTACGACCATCGCTCAGCGTGAGACGCGCACCGCCTACAACGCGCGCCGACAACCGGTGAGCGTGACCCTGAAGGACCTGGCGTCCGGGCAGACGCGTACGGCCACGTATACCTATTGCGAGGCCGCGGATGTAGCCGCAGCGGGCAGTTGCCCCATGGAGGGACTGCTGAAGAGCGTGGATGGCGCGCGCACTGACGTGGCCGACGTCAGCACCTATGCCTACTACGCCGCAGACGACGCAGGGTGCGCGACCAATGGGGCCTGCACCTATCGCAAGGGCGACCTGCGCAGCGTCACCAATGCACTCGGTCAGACGGTGGAGACGTTGGCCTACGACGCCCACGGGCGACCGTTGTCGGTGAAGGATGCCAATGGCGTGGTCACCGACTACGCCTACCATGCCCGCGGCTGGCCCACCTCGGTGACCGTACGCGGCGCCACCACCGCCGAGGATCGATCCACCCAGATCAGCTACTGGCCCACTGGTCAGGTGCAACAGATCACCGAGCCCGATGGCAGCAGCGTGACCTACGTGTATGACGCAGCACTGCGACTGACCGATATCGAGGACAACGCGGGCAACACCGTTCATTACATGCTGGACAATGCCGGCAATCGCCTGAAGGAGGATACCCTGGATGCGGGCGGCACCCTGCGCCGCACCCTGGCACGCACCTTCAACACGATTGGCCAGCTTACGGCGCTGAAAGACGCCGGCAACCACGCCACAGGCTTCACCTACGATGCAAACGGCAACCCGCAGACGGTAACCGACGCCCTGCAGCGCGTCTCCAGCCAGCAGTACGATCCGCTGAACCGACTGGCTCGGACGCTGCAGGACGTGGGTGGCGTGGCAGCGGAGATCCGTAGCCAGTACAACGCGCTGGACCAGGTCACCCAGGTGACCGACCCCAAGGGCCTGCACACCACCTACGCCTACAATGGTTTCGGCGATCTGACCGGCCAGGTCAGCCCGGACACCGGTACCAGCAGCTTCACCGTGGATGTGGCTGGCAACCGCAAGACCGCCACCGATGCGCGGGGCATCACCGCTACCTACAGCTACGACGCGCTCAACCGCCTGATCGGCATCGCCTACCCAGACCCCAATCTGGATGTGGGCTATAGCTATGACGTGGCACCGGCTGCCTGCGCCGCCGACGAGCGCTTTGCCAAGGGGCGCCTGGGGCAGGTGTTGCACGCGAATGGCAGCACCCAGTACTGCCATGACCGCTTCGGCCAGGTCACCCGCAAGGTGCAGACCGTCAACGGTGTCGTCAGCACGTTGCGATATGCCTACAGCAAGTCCGGCCGCCTGACCGCGTTGACCTACCCCGACGGCAGCGTGGCCGACTACGTACGTGACACCCAGGGCCGTGTCAGCCAGATTGGCCTGACGCGCACCGGCCAGCCGCGCCAGATCGTGGTGAACAACGTGAGCTATGCAGCCTTCGGCCCGGCGACCGGTTGGACCTATGGCAACGGCCGTCAATTGCAGCGGCCGCTGGACCTGGACTACCGTCCGCAGGCCGTGCATGATCCGGCAACAGGTGGGCTGTCGCTGAGCTATGGCTATGATCCGGTGGGTTCGATCACCGAGCTGAAGAACGGCGCAGGGTCCGAAGTGCTGGCCAAGTACGCCTACGACAGCCTGGGCCGCCTGACCCAGACCCAGGACGGCGCGACCGGCACGCCGATCGAAACCTACGGCTACGACGCCACCGGCAACCGCACCTCGCTGACCACTTCGGCAGGAACGGTCAGCTACACCTATCCAGCAGCCAGCCACCGGTTGATCGCGGTTGATGGCGAGGTGCGTAATCATGACGCGGTGGGTAACACCACCAGCATCGGCAGCAAGACATTCACCTATAACGATGCCAACCGGATGAACGCGGTGAAGCAGGGCAGCGCCGTGCTGGAAAGCTATGCGTACAACCATCGCGGCGAGCGCGTGGTGCGTACACCAATAGGTGGGGCAGCACAGGTCACCCTGTATGACGAGGCAGGGCAGTGGCTAGGCAACTATTCGGCCACGGGGCAGGCGCAGCAACAGGCGATCTGGCTGGACAACTATCCGGTGGCACTGATCAATGTGCCGAGCGCGGGCGTACCCGAACTGGTCTACGTCCAACCGGACCATTTGGGTACGCCGCGCGTGGCAATCGATCCGGCACGCAATGTGACGATTTGGGAGTGGAGCAACAAAAGCGAGGCCTTTGGCGATCAGGCGCCGGCCAATGATCCAGATGGCGATGGCGTAGCTTTTGTGCTATCGCTGCGCTTCCCGGGGCAGCAGGCAACGGATGCGAGTGGGTTGTTCTACAACTACCAGCGCGAGTATGACCCGGCGGTGGGACGGTATTCGCAGAGCGATCCGATTGGATTGCTCGGTGGCGTGGGCACCTTCGGCTACGTCAGCGGTAATCCCGTCAGGCTTGTTGACCCCCTGGGTATGGCTGGGAAGCCGGTTGATCTCGGAGATGGCTATACAGGGCGTGTTGACACATTCAACTATCGTGGCGATGCGTCCTTTGAAATTCACGTTCTTGGACCTCGCGGAAATGAAGTTGGCGTCTACGGGCCCGACGGCTGGATAAATAAGCATGGATTCAAAGGCGCTCCTTCAGGTCTGCCTAGTGGTGTAGAGGATCAGTGCAAGACAGTTTCCGCTGACTACTCTCGTCGAATTGGAGTCCATATGGGACGAGCCGAGAAGCGAGCTTCGAAATTGAAATCGGTTCTTCGTGGCTGGCCTATACTGGGGACGCTTATAAACGAAATGTCAACGCCGAGCCCGAAGAGAATTTGTGAGGATGCCCCCGACTATCCCGGCTGTGAGGACATGTAAGAGTTATGAGTAGGATCTATCACGACGGCATATCGTGGAACTACACCGAGTATTTCGACTATATTGATGAAATGGCCAATTGCATGCCTCCTGGGCTGAGGGATTTCGCCGCGAATGTGCGAAGTTATTCGCTCCATGGCAAGGGGACGCTGCACGATTCGAGAGTGTTGTCATTTATGGTTTCAAAGAGCTATGCGGATAGATTCTCTGGCTCTAGGACGTTCGTGGAAATCAGTCTTGTCGATCAGCTGTTCGAGGGGAAATTTGTCCTCAGTTACGATTCTGTGCATGACTTATTCTTGAAGGAGTCCAGTTTGAAAGACCATGCCCATGCTGATGTTTTGAGGCATGAGTTCTCTGTCCTTCGGCCGGGGTTGTTTGAGCATCAAATCATTTTGGATCACGAGGGGGAGATCCGCATTCAATTTTCTGATTTTTCGTGTGAATGGACCGCATTTGCCTCTTGAACTGATCGGCTCAACTGTTGCTTCAGGCGCCGCAAGCCTTCAACGACCAGATGCGGATGGTGCGGCGCTCGAACTGGCGCTGCGCTTCCCCCGGGGCAGTAGATGATGGATGTGAGTAGGTTTCTCTAAAACTGCCGGCGGGATTGTGATCTGGCGGTTTGCCCCAAACCCGCCGTTTGCACGGATCAATTTTCGCGGATATCAGTACCTGGAGCCATACTGCAATGGCGGCTTGTCAGCCATTTTGGCTGGTGGAGCTGTAGTTTTATGACTGGGGCGTAATTTTCAAAGTGCGGCTTTCCCGAGGTTGGTATTTGATTCGTAATATTTCATCGGTGTTGGAGTCGTAGATGTCGAAATCGAAGCGAGCTTGGCGTCCCCTTGTTTTCTTTCCGGGCTTGGTATTCTCCAGTCTGGCTGCCTTCATGGGCATCTTGGTTCTGAAGTTCGGAATCAACAATAGCGGCACGCTGTGCGGTCGACTCTGTGGGATCGGATTTGCGATTCAGCAGCATTTTGGCCAATTGGCCTATGAGAGGGCCGTCGCACTGATGTGCTTCGTCGCGGCGGCAGTAGTATTGGACATCGCGATCCGACAGGGGCGGCGCGACAGTCCATCAGCCAAGCCAGGAATAAAGCGGCGTCAATGATGAGGGCTTGCCAGTTTCACGGATGCCGACGTTGCGCTGCAAGCCATCGTGCATCAAGGAGTACGAGCAGTACTGTTCATCATGCGGCCGGCTCAGCTATCGAACCCAGGCATGGCCAGGGCACCCCAAGGCTGACAGGTTGTGCGTTCCGAAATGGAGGGGGGTGATGACGTGGACACTGGCTGTTTTCTATGCGGCTCTCTCGGTGCTCGCATATTTCGCAATGGCCGGCAGAACTCCCACCAGGCGGCTGTTCTCCGCGATTGGAATCATTTCGGTTCAGATAGCTGCGCTTGTGTGGATTCAGATCATTGCCAGAGCGCTGGGCTCACAGTCCAAGCATGGGTCTTACTCCACGGGAGTCGGTGAGCTCTACCTCGCCATACGACTCATTCTCTTCTTCAACGTGGCGGTGTGCGTCGCCCTTGTTCTGATCTTTCTGGCTGCTCTATCCGGATAGAAGGCAGCCAGCGAGTGAATGAATCCGGGGTGACGCCTGGGCCACGTGGTGTAGGCTCACAGATCTCGGAACGTGGCGAGGGCGCCGCGCCCAATCCTATGCTCAACGACGCGCTTGGCTTTGTGGTTCTTGGCCCGGCGGTCACGCTGGCAGCGACGCTCTGCATTTTTGTGGCCCGACAATGACTAAGTTCCTGATAGCAGTGCTGCTGATTGGAGCTGGACTCGGATTCTCCAGCGGCACGTCCGCAGTTGGCAAGCGACCCTTCAAGATGGTTCAGTTCTGCGTGCATGACCAGCAGGGTATGAATAACTTCAAGAAGACCCTCGGGGACATGGCCACAGCTGAAAGAATGCAGTTCTTTGACAGGAGCGCTGCCTTGGAGCGACATCTTGCCAAGTCAAACGTCAATCTGAGTCGCCCTGTTGTCTATGTGGGGGTGAAGCGAGAGGATGGATCTGGATTGGAGGCCGGTAATCTTGGTCTGGATCGCTTTGAGATCGCTATCGGCTTCTCGGAGGGAGAGAGGCCGACCGAGGCCATGTCTTTTTCAGTTCGTGTCGAACGGACCCTGAGTCAACGTTGGAAAGTAATCGCGATTCCTTCGGATAGCGGCGCTACGCCGTTGGCCTGCCGGACCGGGGCGCCGACAGCTTCCAAACATTGACTTAGGTGTTACCGGTGGGAATCACCGTGATTCGAGAATACAAGGGTGCATCTTCATCTTACCATTTTCCCAACCCGCGTGCGGGTGCTCAGCTTCCGTGACTCTGGGCTCCGCGCGTCCCAAAGAGTGGTGAAGGGCCGGCATCCTTCTCTCTGTTCGTTGGCGGCCTGGCAGCGTGAGATGATTGCACTCCATGCAGTTCGCAATCACCCCTCCACCTGCAACCGCCCCACAGCTTGCGCACTCAACGCCAGGCACGCCAACATCAGCCCTTCCATCACCCGGTCGCCCACGTAGTCCTCGGGCTCGCCGTTCTGCCGGGTCCGCTCTGCCGCCAGCAGCACCTCCTGCACCACCCGCAACCCGGCCAATGCGCAATCGGCATCGGCCAGCGCCATGCAGCGCCCCGGCAACTGATGCCGCTCCGGCCAGGGCTGCCCATCGGCCGCTGCACCTTTGCCGATGCGCTTCAGGTTGGCAATCAGGGTATTGGTATCGGCGGAGCGCACAACCTCCGGCGCGTCTTCGGCGTTGGCCGGGTCACTGTAGGCGTGCAGGTGGGGAAGGTCAGATCCGTTCATGGCAAGGCTCCGTGCAAGGCAATCGGTAGCCGCCACACAGAGGTGGCGGACGGTACGTGGTTCGAATCCGGGTTGACGTCAAGCCGGTGGGCGCGAACGCCCCCACGCACCGCCCGCCATAGCCGGCAGACGGATTGCCAGCCGGCGCCACGGAATGTGGACGCCGGCTGGCAAGCGCAATCACTCAACGCCAACACGGGATTCGAAACCCGGCCACCCGCTTTCGGTGGCACGCCATCTGAGCCCGCGTCGCTGTGCAATGCCAATCAGACGAGTTGTAAATAGCTCGCGATTGAAGACGCTTTCGGCATTGAACCACGCTGTTAAGTACTGGCAGCGCTGGCTGCCGCGTTGGTCCAGCGCGACCAGGCAATCTGCGACAGGTGTCGTGGTTGGGTGCATGGAGTGAGCAGGACGGCCTGGGCGAAGGCGACATCACAGTGAACCCGGATGCATTCCGCCGGGCACGGCCCGGCGCTACCATTCCGTCGTGCCTTGACGTTCCCAGCCACCAAGCGCAGGCTTGCCCAGCACGTTTCCTAAACACCAAGGAGACTTATGACAGCCACCGCGTCTCTGCACCCCGCGCCCGACACCCAAGGCCGTTCACGCCTCTGGAACGTCTTCTGGCTGCAGGGGGTCATTCCCAGCAACATTCTCTGGGCTGTTGCCCTCTGGGCCCTGGCCAACCAGCGCACCACGCTGGTGCTGGCGATGTTCGCCGTGCTGCTGCTCTATACCGGCTGGATCATTCCGGCGGTGTGGCGGGCGGCACCCACCGCGCGCACTCCGAATCTGGGCGTTGCTGCGCGCGGGTTGACCGTGGCCTGGGGCCTGAACACGGTGCTGCTGATCTTCTTCCTGACCCTGCAGCTGGTGGCTCAATAGAACTGGATCGGCTCACCGCTGCGGTCGAAGGCGGCGAAGCGGCCGATCTGGCCGTCGTTGATGGCATTGACCATCAGCCGCAGCGGGCGGGTGGCCTCGTCGGTGGTGGGGGCGAAGCCAGCACGGCCGTCCATTGCCGCCACGAACACCATGTCCCACTCCACGCCGGTGGTGGTGGACTCGCTGGCCAACACCTGGAAGCTGGGCACCTCGGCCGGCAGCTTGTCCACGCACAGCACCGGCGACAGGGTGCCGCCTTCGCGGCGGTCATGCCGGTCACGCTGGTCGTCGGTGGGCGACTCGGGAAGGTCGGCGCGGGCGAATACGAACAGCAGGCGTTGCGGTTCGGCCTGTTCGCCGGCGGCCTGCAGCAATTGCTGGAAATCGTTCATCATCATGATGGCTGTCACACGCACACGGCACGGAAAGCCGCATGCTGCCACAACGCCTGCGCGGCGTGGCCGGCGGCGATTGATTTAAGTCATCCCGTTGTCAATGCCTGCCGCGTAGGCTGGCGTCAGTCTCAGCAGGCGAGGGTATCCGGGCCGTTCCGGGCACAGGCAAGACGGTGGAACAACAAGGTGGACCAGCCATGAGCCAACTCACCGACGGATTCGGGCGCAGCTTTCCCTACCTGCGCCTGTCGTTGACCGAGGCCTGCAACTTCCGTTGCAGTTACTGCCTGCCCGATGGCTACCAGGCCGATGGCCGCCCGCGCTTCCTGGCGGTGGACGAGATCGCGCGCCTGGTGCGCGCGTTTGCCATGCTGGGGATGACCAAGATTCGTCTTACCGGTGGTGAGCCCAGCCTGCGCAAGGACCTGGACGAAATCATTGCCACGGTGGCGGCCGTGCCGGGCATCCGCAAGGTGGCCATCACCACCAATGGCACGCTGCTGCCGCGCCGCCTGCCGGGCTGGCACCGCGCCGGCCTGACCGCGCTGAACGTGAGCATGGACAGCCTGCAGCGCGAGCGCTTCAGCACCATCACTGGCCACGACCGCCTGCCGGAAATCCAGCAGGGGCTGGAGATGGCGCAGGCACTGGGCCTGCCGGCCATCAAGCTCAACGCGGTGCTGCTGCGCGGCCTGAACGACGACGAGCTGCCGCAATGGATGGACTTCCTGCGCGACCGTCCTTTCAGCGTGCGCTTCATCGAACTGATGCGTACCGGCGACAACGAAGCCTATTTCCAGCGGCACCATCTGCGTGCCGACGTGATGATCGAGCAGTTGCTGGCCGCCGGATGGCATGAGCGCCCGCGTGCGGCCGATGCCGGCCCGGCGCGTGAATTCAGCCACCCGCAGCATCGCGGCACGGTGGGCATCATCGCCCCGTACTCGCGTGACTTCTGCAAGGGCTGCAATCGCCTGCGGGTCACCGCCAAGGGCGACCTGCGGCTGTGCCTGTTCGGCGAATTCGGCGTGCCACTGCGCCCGCTGCTGCAGAGCGACGATGACCAGGACGCGCTGCTGGCACGCATCACCACACAGCTTGGCCTGAAAGCGGCCGGGCACGGATTGCATCAGGGCCAGACCGGGTTGACCCCGCACCTGGCGTCGATCGGAGGATGAGGAACACGATGAGTGGTGAATTGACTGCGGCCTTCCACATGGCCGATGTGCGCGACAAACGCGTTACCCGCCGCCGCGCGGTGGCGGTGGGCGAACTGCATGCCGGACCGGTGGCCTACCCGCTGATTGTCGAGCGCCGCCTGCCCAAGGGCGATGCGCTGGTGATGGCCGAGATTGCCGGCCTGCAAGGCGCGAAGATGGCCTCGATGTTGATGCCGTTGTGCCACCCGCTGCCGCTGGAACTGGTGCAGGTGTACTGCGCGCCGGTGCCGGAACGGCAGTCGATCCGCGTGTGGTGCGAGTGCGCCAGCGAGGCCCGCACCGGTGTGGAGATGGAAGCACTGGCCGGAGTGAACGCCGCACTGCTGACCCTGTACGACCTGAGCAAGCCGGTGGAGCCGGCGCTGCGTATCGAGGGCATCCGCCTGCTGTTCAAGGAAGGCGGCAAGCGCGGCCTGTGGCTGCACCCTGAAGGCATGGACGACAGTGAGCGCGAGCGCTTCAGGCCGCGTCCGCCGAAGGGCTTGAACGGTGCGGCCTGCGCGGTGATCACCCTGAGCGATCGCGCGAGCGAGGGCACCTATGCCGACGAGTCCGGGCCGAAGCTGGTGAGCGGGCTGCAGTCGCTCGGTGGCGAGGTGGTGGCTGCCGAGGTACTGCCCGATGGCGTCGAACCGCTGGCGGGCCGCCTGCGCGCGCTGGCGGGCGAGGGCGTACGCCTGTGCCTGTGTACGGGCGGCACCGGGCTTGGCCCGCGCGACCTGACCCCGGAAGCGCTGCGTTCGTTGAGTGCGCGCCCGGTGCATGGACTGGCGCAGATGGTGCGTGCGTTGAGTGCGCAGCACACGCCGATGGCCTGGCTGAGCCGTGCCGAGGTGGTGCAGCTGGATGACATGCTGGTATTTGCGCTGCCGGGCAGCCCGCGCGCGGCTGCGCAGTGCCTGGACATTCTGGCGCCTGTGCTGGGCCACGCGCTGGCGATGGTCGATGGCGGTGGCCACGCATGATCGCCTACAGCGAAGCGCTGCAGCACCTGATGCAGGCAGCCACACCGCTGCCGGCCGAGTGCCTGACACTGCATGAGGCGGGTGGTCGCATCCTGGCCACGGACATCATCAGCGGGCAGTCGCTGCCGCCGTTCGACAATTCGGCGATGGACGGCTTCGCGCTGCGCGCCAATGGCACGCCCTTCGAAAGCGGTACCGGGTTTGCGGTGCAGGGCTGGCAGGCTGCAGGCGATGCCGGTGCCGAGGGCGGCGAAGGCGCCTGGGAAATCATGACCGGCGCGCGCATGCCGGTCGGGCTGGATACGGTGGTGCCGATCGAGAACGTTGAGATCCTCGCCAGCGAAGATGGCCGACCGACGCGCATCGCGTTGAAGTGCGCGGTGAAGCCTGGCCAGAACGTGCGCCTGCGTGGACAGGACGTGGAAGAAGGCGAGCGCGTGCTGCAGGCCGGGCAGGCGCTGGACATCAATGCACGCACCCTGTTGCACGCCATCGGCGTGGCCGAGGTGGCGGTGGTGGCACGGCCGAAGGTCGCTGTCATTGCCACCGGCAAGGAGCTGGTGACCGAAGCGGCGCAGGCGCTGGACTCCGGACAGATCCGTGACAGCAACCGGCCCTATCTGATCGGCCGCCTGCAGGCCGCCGGTGCCGACGTGGTGTGGCAGGGCACGGTGGGCGATGAGGTGGCTGCCTTCGATGCAGTGCTGGACGACGCGCTGGCGGCAGGGGCACAGGTGCTGGTGAGTACCGGCGCGGTGTCGGCCGGCCGCTACGACTTCATTCCCGATGCGCTGCGCGCGCGTGGCGCCCGCATCGTGTTCCACAAAGTGGCGATCCGCCCGGGCAAGCCGCTGTTGTTTGCAGTGCTGCCCAATGGCGCGCTGTATTTCGGTCTGCCCGGCAACCCGGTGTCGGCGGCAGTGGGGCAGCGCTTCTTCGTTGAACCGGTGCTGCGGCGCCTGCTGGGCCTGGCCGCCGAGCCGCTGCTGCACCTGCCGTTGCAGGCCGACGTGCGCAAGCCGCCGGGCCTGCGCTTCCACGCGCGGGCGCGGGTGGAAGTTGACGCGCAGGGGCGCTTGAGCGCACGCGTGCTGGCCGGCCAGGAATCGTTCCGTTTGAAATCCATGCTGCAGGCCAACGCCTGGGTAGTGCTGGAGGGCGAGGGTGACCTGGCCACGGCCGGCACACCGGTGCGCGTGCAGGGCTGGGGCCATCAGGACCCGCTGCAGCTGGCGACCCAGGAGTCATGATGAAACAGGTGAATCTGCAGTTGTTCGGTGCGTTTTCCGATCTGGATGCCAGCCGCGAGATCGCGCTGGAGGTGGCCGGCGGCACCGTGGCCGATCTGCGCCAGGCGTTGCGTGAGCTGTTGCCGGTGCACTTTCCCGGTTTCCGCGCCGGGTTGCTGGACTATTCGGCTTTTGCCGACCAGCAGCGCGTGCTGCGTGACCACGACGCGCTGCCCGCCGATGGCAAGGTGGCGATCCTGCCGCCGGTGAGTGGGGGCTGAGCGATGAGCAACGTGACTGCGAAAGTGGTGGACCGCGCGCAGCGCGCCATCGATCCGGCCGAGGGCATCGCAGCGGTGTCCGACCCGGCATTCGGCGGCATCGATGTGTTCATCGGCAAGGTGCGCGACTTCAATGTGGGGCGGCCCGTGACCGGCATCACCTACGACCTGTTCGAACCGCTGGTGCTGAACGAGATCCAGCGCGTGGCGGCGGAGATCGAGGCGACGTTCGGGCCGAAGCTGAAGCTGTATGTGGCACATGCCAAGGGCCGTCTGGGCATTGGCGATGTGGCGGTGGTGGTGGCCGCAGGCAGCCCGCACCGTGATGAAGCGTTCCGCGCGTGCCGGCAGCTGATCGAGGCAGTGAAACACCAGTGCCCGATCTGGAAACAGGAACATTACGAAGACGGCAACAGCGAGTGGAGCGAAGGCTGCACGCTATGCCACGCCGACAGTGAGCCGGCACATGAGCACCACCATTGACCCCAGTAGATCCACGCCATGCGTGGATGGGGCCTTCCCGTCGCGCCCGGCCGGGGCAGCCACGCATGGCGTGGCTCTACCGTGAGTATGACCTTGCCCGGACCCGTCGCCGGCATCGTGCTGGCCGGTGGCCTGTCCAGCCGCATGGGCCGCGACAAGGCGCTGCTGCCCTGGCAGGGGCGCACGCTGCTGGAGCACATGCGCGGCACGTTGCGGCTGGCCGGGGCAGACCGTGTCTGGGTGAGCGGACGCTATCCGGCCTTCGGCGGCGTGCCCGACCAGATCACACGGTGCGGGCCTCTGGGCGGCCTGTTCAGCGTGGCAATGCAGATGCCCGATGGCCCCGCCTGGGTGGTGCCGGTGGATACGCCCCGCTTGACCCCGGATCTGCTGCAGCAATTGCGTGACGGGCATCGCAGCGCTTGCACGATCTTTGACGGGCATCCGCTTCCGATGCTGTTTAATGTGGACAATGAAAGTCGCACGATCCTCGAAAACATGATCCACGATCCCCTCGGCCCGCGTTCCCTGCAGGCCCTGCAACACCGGCTGGACGCGCAGACCCTGCGCCTTGCCCACGCTGATGAAAGCGCCCTGGTCAACTGCAATACCCCCACCCAATGGGAGGACGTTGCCTCATGAAGGTGCAGTTGCAAGAACAGACAATGCGCCTGCGCCTGGACGAAGCCGAACTCGCGCAGCTGCTGGCCGGTGAAACGGTGGAAAACCTGACCCGGTTCGGTGGCAGCGGCGGCTGGGGTACGGCCGTTTCGCTGCATGGTGGCGAATCGGCCGTGCTGCTCGACAGCGGCACCGATTGCCGGCTGGTGCTGCCACGGTCGTCGGTGGAGGATCTTGCCGGGCGCCTGCCATGCCGCGATGGTCTGGCCTTTGCGCTGTATCTGGACGACGGCACCACGCTGCAGCTGCAGTTCGATGTGGATGTACGCGACAGCGTGCGCCAGCGCGGGGTGACCCGCCGCAGTTCCGCATCACCGGTTTGACATTTGTCAGGGGCGAGGGGGAAACCCGCGCCTGATTGATCCAGATCAACCCCGTCGTTGCTGCTGCACGGCCTAATGGCTGCATGACGACGGGTTACAACTTGAAAGCAGTACCCACGTCATTCCACAGCCTTGGAGCCATGTATGACCGTCGGTAGCGATCCTGTTGTCCGCAGCACTGCCAGTCCTGGTCGCGTCATCAGCGACTGGACGCCGGAAGATCCCGGCTATTGGGAGCGCACCGGCAAGCGGGTCGCCACCCGCAACCTGGTCATCTCCATTCCCTCGCTGCTGCTGGCGTTCTCGGTCTGGGTACTGTTCTCGGCGGTGACCATCAGCCTGCCGAAGATCGGCTTCGGCTTCAGCACCGATCAGTTGTTCTGGCTGGTGGCACTACCCAGCCTGTCCGGCGCGACGCTGCGCATCTTCTATTCGTTCGTGATTCCGATCTTTGGCGGTCGCCGCTGGACGGCGCTGTCCACCGCATCACTGCTGGCACCGACGATCTGGCTTGGCTTTGCGGTGCAGAACCCGGCGACGCCTTACTGGGTGTTCGTGGTGATCGCGATCCTGTGTGGCTTTGGTGGGGCGAACTTCTCCTCGTCGATGTCCAACATTTCCTTCTTCTATCCCAAGCAGAAGCAGGGCCTGGCGCTGGGCCTGAATGCCGGCCTGGGCAATGTCGGCGTGTCGGTGGCACAGGCGGTGATTCCGCTGGTGATCACGGTGGGCGTGTTCGGTGCCCTCGGTGGTGCGCCGCAGCCGGTGGTGGAAGGCGGTGCGCCGCTGTACCTGCAGAATGCCGGCTTCATCTGGGTGCCGGCCATTGCGATCTGCGCGGTGGCGGCCTGGTTCGGCATGAATGACCTGACCAGCGCCCGCTCCTCGTTCGCCGAACAGGCGGTGATTTTCCGCCGCAAGCACAACTGGCTGATGTGCTGGTTGTACATCGGCACCTTCGGTTCCTACATCGGTTTCTCGGCCGGCTTCCCGATGCTGGTGAAGAGCCAGTTCCCCGCCGTGAACCCGCTCGCCTACGCCTTCATCGGCCCGTTGCTGGGTGCGCTGATGCGCTCGGTGGGCGGCAGCATGGCTGACCGCTGGGGCGGTGCGCGGCTGACGTTCTGGGTGTTCGCGCTGATGATCGCGGCGGTGTTCGGCGTGCTGCATTTCCTGCCCAGCGATGGCCAGGGCGGCAATTTCTACGGCTTCCTCTTCAGCTTCATGGCGCTGTTCGTGCTCAGCGGCATTGGCAACGGCACCACCTTCCGCATGATTCCGGTGATCTTCCGCACGCTGCATGAGCGCCTGTCGGCAGGTGCCAATGCTGAGGGCAAGGCCACGTCGGCGCACCAGGCCAGCATCGAGTCGGCCGCGGTAGTGGGCTTCTCGGGTGCGATCGGTGCCTACGGCGGCTTCTTCATTCCCAAGAGCTATGGCTCTTCCATCACGTTGACCGGCAGCCCCGACATGGCGCTGTACGGGTTCGTCGTTTTCTATGTCACCTGCCTGGCCGTGACCTGGTGGTGGTACTACCGGCGCGGCGCAGAGACGCCCTGCTGACATGAAAACGCACCGCAGCCAGATGACACACACAGCCACGATGCAGATGTCCGCAAAGGGAGACCCCCGATGAGTTATTTCCTTGATCGCTTGCAGTTCTTCAAGCGTGACCCCCAGCCCTTTGCCGATGGCCATGGGTTTGCCAAGAGCGAAGGCCGTGACTGGGAGAACAGTTATCGCCAGCGCTGGCAGTACGACAAGATCGTGCGCTCCACCCACGGCGTGAACTGCACCGGTTCGTGCAGCTGGAAGATCTACGTCAAGAATGGTCTGGTGACCTGGGAAACCCAGCAGACCGATTACCCGCGCACGCGCCCGGACCTGCCCAACCACGAACCGCGTGGCTGTCCGCGTGGCGCCAGCTACTCCTGGTACCTGTACAGTGCCAACCGCCTGAAGTACCCGCTGATCCGCGGCACGCTGCTGCGCCTGTGGCGCGAAGCACGCAGGACCCAGGGCCCGGTGGATGCGTGGGCCAGCATCGTGGAGGACAAGGAAAAGGCGCGCTCGTACAAGACCCGGCGCGGCATGGGCGGTTTCGTGCGACTGAACTGGGAAGAGGCCAACGAGATCATCGCGGCCTCCAACCTGTACACGGTGAAGCAGTACGGACCGGACCGCGTGGTCGGTTTCTCGCCGATTCCGGCGATGTCGATGGTGTCCTACGCCGCCGGTGCGCGTTACCTGTCGCTGCTGGGCGGCGCCTGCCTGTCCTTCTATGACTGGTACTGCGATCTGCCGCCGGCTTCGCCGCAGGTATGGGGCGAACAGACCGACGTGCCCGAATCGGCTGACTGGTACAACAGCCGCTACATCATCGCCTGGGGCTCGAACGTGCCGCAGACGCGTACGCCCGATGCGCACTTCTTCACCGAGGCGCGCTACAACGGCACCAAGACGGTCTCGATCTGCCCGGACTATTCCGAGCTGGCAAAGCTGACCGATCATTGGCTGCACCCCAAGCAGGGCACCGATGCTGCGCTGGCGTTCGCCTTCGGCCATGTGATCCTGCGCGAGTTCCATGTCGATTCGCCGTCGCAGTACTTCCAGGACTACTGCCGCCAGTACTCGGATATGCCGATGCTGGTGCGTCTGGAGCGTCGCGCCGATGGCCGCCTGGTGGCCGGGCGTTTCCTGCGCGCCAGTGAGCTGGGTGGATTGGGCGAGGCCAACAACCCGGACTGGAAGACCCTCGCTTACGACGAGACTAGTGGCCAGATCGTGGTGCCGAACGGTTCGATCGGCTTCCGCTGGGGCGAAAAGGGTCGCTGGAACATCGAGGAGAAGGCCAGCAACGGCGCGGATACGCGCCTGCGCTTGAGCCTGTCCGATTTCAACGATGGGATCGAGGCGGTCAGCTTCCCGTACTTCGGTGGCATCGAGAGTGACGGCTGGACGGCCGCCCCGGCCGAGGAAGTACTGGACCGCAACATCCCGGTGCGCCGCCTGGCCACTGCCGATGGCAGCGAGACCCTGGTGGCGACCGTCTATGACCTGCTGCTGGCGCAGTACGGCGTTGACCGCGGTTTCGGCGGCGCCAATGTGGCCAAGAGCTTCGATGAGAACGTGCCGGGCACGCCGGCCTGGCAGGAACGCATCACCGGCGTGCCGCGTGGCGAGGTGATCGAGATCGCCCGCGAGTTCGCGCGTACCGCCGACAAGACCCATGGCCGTTCGATGATCATCGTCGGCGCGGGCATGAACCACTGGTT
>Ga0265296_1001316_pt1 | contig 29062 bp, 26 predicted proteins | sample MunlanPumphouse1_FD_189073 | JGI IMG/M metagenome (GOLD analysis project Ga0265296, IMG submission 189073) | Groundwater microbial communities from a municipal landfill in Southern Ontario, Canada - Pumphouse #1 | ecosystem: Environmental > Aquatic > Deep subsurface > Groundwater | place... | reverse complement strand
ACCCGCCGAGCACCTTGCCCTCCCGACACCGGAAGAAGTATACGAAGGTGTCATGAGTTCCCGTATCGCCGCCCATGTCGGCGATATGATCAAACTCAAGAAGACCCGGGAACTCGACCTCGAGATGGGCCATGCCCGCCGGGATCTCGACTGGGACCGCCAGTTTGCCGTTGCCATGAATCCTGCCCGGGCAAAAGCCATCCGGGACGAGCGCATGCCCGCAGATACGGACGGATGTACCATGTGCGGCGACTACTGCGCGATCAAGATAGTCAACCGTCATTTCAAATTCTAACCATCTTTTTTGCCACGCACTTTTTTTATCATGACTGAAAACGGTCCTGCAACCTGCGCGAGCCTTTGAACTTCCCGACTATTGCACCGACAGGGGATTCCATAAAAAATTCCAGGTACCCCACCATTCCTGCCTGAAAATTTTCCGGCAGGGCACAGCTGATTAATCCGGCACCTCCCACTGGAAAAAACCGGACACCGTGAGATAATTATCCAATTGCTGGCGGGAGATCCAACACCCTGCAACCCTGCCCCGAATTGACCTCCGCCTTACCTGCACGGTCCATGGTACTGGGCGGGCGGCGGACCGCATGCCCGGGCTGGATCGCAGATGACTCAATACACTGATATAACGAGGGGAATAAAATAAACCGGCACGGTGATCCTATCCAGCTGAATTTCGGGGGATTTATCCCGCTCTCAACGATTGACTGGCGGGGAAGAGCGGTCTGCACGGTATTTTTCCGGGGTTGCCCGATACGGTGCTCCTACTGCCAGAACGAGGGAATTATCACCGGTGAAAATTTCCGGGACATTGCTGATATCAAAGAGATGATAAAAACCTCATCGCCGTATATCAGCGGGGTTGTTTTTTCCGGTGGCGAGCCGACCCTGCAGAAAGATGCATTGGTTGAACTGGCCCGGTTTGCAAAAGAACAAAACCTTGCTGTCGGGATCCAGACCAATGGGTTTTTCCCCGATACGCTGGACAGGTTAATAGATGAAAACCTCCTCGATAAAGTGGCCCTGGACTTCAAATCACGGTTCGAAGGATATTCCTGCGGAGAGGGAAACAGCGGATTTCATTTTGAAAATTACGAAAAAAATGTCCGGAAATCCTTTAAATTGTGCAAAACTGCCTATGCCAAAAATAGTTTAAAGGAATTCGAAGTGGTAATTACGGTATTCAGCGAGAACGAGAATTATATAAGGGAAATTTCACAATTCATTGAAAGAATACCCCTTGTTCTTCAGCAGGGTGAACACAAGATACTAAGGTTAAGAGACATCCCATCCAATATGACTGAAGGCGAATACCGGGAAAAAAAGAGAAAGCTCCAGGAAAGCATTCACCCCCTGACACTGGATGAAATTAAACGGATTGCCGACAAACTAGGAAGGAAAGTCAGGATACGAACACGGGAGACTGGAGAGATCCTGTATAAAGGAGAAGTTGTTTCATGAAGGTACTGGGTGTTGTCGGGCTTCCCGCAAGCGGTAAAGGTGAATTTTCAAAGATAGCGGCCGACATGGGCATCCCGGTCATTGTCATGGGCGACATGATCCGCAAAGCCGTAAAGGCTGCCGGCCTGGAACCCACCGATGCGAATTTCGGGATGACCGCCAACCGGCTCCGGGCCGAGCAGGGAATGGATGCTATTGCCCGGCTCTGCATTCCCGAGATAACTGCCCGGGCCGGACCACTCGTGCTTATTGATGGCATACGGGGAGATACAGAAGTTGCCCTCTTCCGGAAGAATTTTTCCGGGTTTACTCTTATCAGTATCACCTCCTCGTTCGACAACCGGCTTGCCCGCATTGCAGCCCGGGCCCGGTCGGATGATTTCACCTCCGCAGACGCTCTCAGGAACCGGGACGAACGCGAACTGGGCTGGGGTCTCGGGAACGCGCTCAAACAGGCCGATATCACAATAACGAATGAAGGGAGCCTTGAGGAGTTCTCTTCAGCAGTCCGGACCCTGCTGCGGGACATGGAGCAGGAGAAATGACCCTCAAGCCCTACTTCTCCTCATCATCGAAGGTCTGGGATGACATCAGCTGGGTGCCCGGGATCGAGGAGGCAGGATATGCCGGGTGGGAAATTGTTGCCGATGGCAACTACCGGCTCGATGACCCGGCCTGTTTTACCAAGATCCGGGACGTGGTCGGGAGCACAAACCTTGGCGTGACCGTCCACGCCCCGTACGGGGACCTGAACCTTGCCACCCTCAACGATCCGATCTGGCAGGAATCGGTCCGCCAGATCTGCACCTGCATAGAACATGCATCGGAGCTTACCGACCGGGTAACCATCCATCCCGGGTATCTATCCCCCATAGGAAAACTGATGCCGGAGAAAATATGGAGCCTCCAGAAGGAAGCCCTCCGGAGGATTGGGAAATGCGCAGCAGAGCATGGCGTCCTTGCCTGCCTTGAGAACATGATAGGCGTCAAGGAATTCCTCTGCCGATCCCCGGAAGAACTCATCGGCATGACGGAAGGGATCGAAGGTATTGGCATGACCTTTGACTTCGGGCACGCGAACACGGTAGGAAAAGTAAACGAGTTCCTCCCGCACGTGGCAAAAGCAAACCACATCCATATCCACGACAACCACGGGCTCTCGGACGAACACCTCACGCTCGGTGACGGGACCATCCCGTGGAAGAGGGTAGGAAAAGCAATCGCCGCCCGGTATTCCGGCGTGGTAGTTGTCGAAGGCAGATCCATTGAAGAGGCAAAGCGTAGCCTTGCCGTATACAGGGAGTGTTTCATTTGAGCGGGGAGACGCTGCATGTCTATTTCCTGGGTACAGCCGGGGCACTCCCGACGCCGACCCGCAACCCGCCCTGCATCATGATCCGGCGCGGATCCGATACGCTCCTCTTCGATTGCGGCGAGGGCGCACAACAGCAGATGATGCGATCCCGGTGCGGTTTTACCATCAACGCCATCTTCGTCACCCACTGGCACGCCGACCATTTCCTCGGCATCTTCGGACTTGTCCAGACCATGTCCTTCAACGGGCGCACCGAACCTCTCACGATCTACGGGCCCGAGTGGGTGCACGACTTTGTTGCAACCCTGCGCATTGTTGCCAGATTCAACCTCAAGTTCCCCATGGAATCAGTAGTGCTTGGCCATGGATCGTGGGTGCGGTTTGAAGGGTACACGGTCTCCGCCTTTGCCGTCAACCACGGCCTGCCCGCTCTTGGCTTCGTGTTGGAGGAAGACCCAAGGCCCGGCAGGTTCAACCGCGAACGGGCAATAGAACTCGGCGTTCCGCCGGGCCCGCTCTTTGGGAGACTACAGCGGGGAGAGACGGTGAGGATCGGGAACGGTGAATCAGCCACTGATATCCGACCCGATCAGGTTCTGGGTGGGGGCAGGCCGGGTCGGAAGATTGTCTATACCGGCGATACCCGGGCCATCCATTACGGGATCATGGACATCGCCCACGATGCCGACCTCCTTATCCACGATGCCACCTATGACGAATCCGAAGCACCCCGGGCATCCGAATTCTACCACGCGACAGCGGCCCAGGCAGGCGAAGCCGCAACAGCCCTGAATGCCCGGACACTGGTCCTTGTCCACACAAGTTCGCGGTACACGGACACCCAGGCACACGTGAGCGATGCAAAAAAGAAGTATGCCGGGACGGTCCTTGTACCAAACGACCTCGATATGATAGAAGTCCCCTTCAGGGACTGATCTTTTTTCCTGTCGTGTAATTCCGTGTACCATAACAAGTAAATTAAACATCCGGGCACTCATTGATAATCATACGGATCCATTCCAAACCGCGTAGCGTTGACGATAACAATACCATATCGCAACAATATGCCAAAAACGCCAGTGTGTGGTGAGAGACAGATGCAAAATACCGAAACCAATGATGTACTCGTATACCGGCTCGGTGCCGGGTGCGATCTCGCAGATATCGAAGAAGGGAATATTTACCAGGGAAAAGTCCAGGGGTTCGCAACCTTCGGGATGTTCGTCCAGATAAACGACCGGATCAAGGGGCTCGTCCATAAAAGCAATATGAAAAGCGAGCACAAGGAGAAAGATTCAGTCCTGGTCAAGGTCCGGCAGGTCCGCCCGAACGGCAACATCGATCTCGAAGAAGTCCAGATCCAGGTGTACCAGGTCCAGAGCGTGGAGAGGAAATCCACAACGGTACGGATCTCCGATCTCCCGGATAAAGTAGGTAAGACCGTCGCGGTAGAGGGTGAGATCGCCCAGGTCAAACAGACAAGCGGCCCCACCATCTTCACCATCGTGGACGAGACCGGGACGCAGAACGCGGCAGCCTTTGTCGAAGCCGGTGTCCGGGCATATCCCGAGGCCGAGCTTGGCAACATCATCCGTATCATCGGCGAAGTGATGATGCGCAACAACCAGCTCCAGATTGAAGTCGACGCTCTCACGGTCCTTGCCGAAGACGAGGCGGCGGCAGTCCGGGTGCGGATCGAGAAAGCGCTGGATGTCAGGGCAGAACCCGAAGAGATCCCGCTTCTTGTAAAAAGCGAAGTGATGGAAAAGCTCCGTCCCGAGATGCGGAAGGTAGCAAAACTCATCCGGAAAGCGGTCTTCACGTCCCAGCCGATCATCCTGCGCCACCATGCCGACGCAGACGGGATCTGCTCGGCAGTCGCAATCGAGCAGGCCGTAGTCTCCCTCATCCGCGAGTCCGGCGGGGACTTCGATGCAGAATATTTCCTCTTCAAGCGGGCACCCTCAAAAGCACCGTTCTACGAGATCGAGGACATCACCCGCGACCTTGATTTCTCCTTAAAAGACCATGTACGGTTCGGCCAGAAGATACCGCTCGTGCTCCTCACCGACAACGGTTCCACGGAAGAAGATGAACCATCGTACAAGATAGCAAGCGTCTACGAGATTCCCTTCATCGTGGTCGACCACCACCACCCGGATGCAACCATCGACAAGTACCTCCAGGCACACGTGAACCCCTACCATGTTGGCGGGGATTTCGGGATCACTGCAGGAATGCTCGGGACGGAAGTGGCCCGGCTCATCAACCCCAAGGTCGAGCCGCTGATCCGGCACCTCCCCGCGGTTGCAGGAGTGGGGGACAGGAGCGAAGCTCCCGAGCGGGCACTCTTCCTTGCCCTTGTCCGCGACCAGTACTCCGAAAACGACTGCAAGGATATCGCCCTTGCCCTCGATTACGAGCAGTTCTGGCTCCGGTTCAATGACGGACGGGAGATCGTCAAGGACATCCTTAACATTTCCGGCAATACGGAACGCCACAAAAAACTCGTCGCGCTCCTTGTTGAAGGTGCCAACACGATGATCGAGGACCAGATGAACGCCTCCATGCCCCACGTAGTCCCGCGGGTGCTCAAGAACGAGGCAAACCTGTTCCTGCTCGATGTGGAGATTCATGCCCACAAGTTCACGTTCCCACCCCCGGGCAAGACGAGCGGGGAAGTGCATGACCGGCTCTGCAAACAGAATGCCGGAAAACCGGTTGTCACCATAGGCTTTGGCCCGGACTTTGCTGTCCTGCGCTCGCGGGGTGTGTTGATGAATATCCCACGGATGGTACGAGACCTCAGAAACGAGATCCCCGGCGGCGGTATCAGCGGCGGCGGGCACCTGGTTGTCGGCAGCATAAAATTCGTGGAAGGCATGCGCGAGGTAGTGCTTGAAGCGCTGATAGAAAAGATCGCCGATGCAGAGATCCAGCGATAACCCATAAACAGATTTTTTTACCAACCGGGATTATATTACGACGGAATTTTGATTCGGAATCAATAAAACATAATTATGGGTAACTGCTCAATGGGAAAGCCCAATAAATGTTTTCTGGTCAAAATTATGACCCGGTACAATAAAAAAGACAGGAAAATTGATACGAAAAACAGATATTTATAAATACAAGATAACTCATATGAGTTTTTAATGCTGAGGCACACCATGACAACAACAAAAAACCTTCGTGATAAGTATAACGAGACCCAGCACAAGATTGTCCAGTACCTCAACTCCGGTATAACCAAAGGCAAACACTATTTCAAATCAAAATATATTGCAAAAGACCTTGGGTTATCCCCCAAAGAGGTCGGGACAAACATGGCAATTCTTGCAGACTGCTGCAAGGAACTTGACATTATCCGGTGGAGTTATTCGAACAGCACGACCTGGATGGTTACGCCTCGTGCGATCTGATCCGGTCAACAGTTTTCTCCCAACAGCATTATGACAAAAGTTCTAGAATTAGAGTCCGAGATAGAATTTGTCGCGGACATCAACGACCAGAAAGACTGCCTGATGTCGCAGGATCCCACCCAGGACAACCCAAACGCCCTCTGGTTCAACATAGACATTCCCAAGGGCCATATCCTCAAAGCAGGAGACCGGGTGCGGGTCACCATCGAAAAACTGTAAAAGGAAAAGCCAGCCAAAAAACCGGCTGGTTCCATTATTTTTTTTTATTTTCCGTTTGATCATTACCGTGGACGGTAGAGATCATAATAGGTTCTCGGAGTCTCGAGATCGATCCGGTACTGGTCGATATATTGCGTAGTAATAATCAGGTAAATGTCAGTATTGGAAACCTCCATTGAACGGTACATGGTTCCACGATTCAGGATCTCGGCCCCGTCAATTATCTTCCCATTGCTCGCATAACAGATGACCATGCGGAAATCGCCGTATTGTGGATTGCGCGTGGCATTGACCGTCATGTTGAGACCCCAGACCGGATAGGGAACTGAAATTTTCTGGGTCAGTCCACCGCGTGTTTCCTCGATAAAGGCGAACGGCACGAGTTCCTGGTTGCGGGGTGGAATATTGGAAGCCCCATACGTCTCCATATGATCCGGTATCTTGTACCGGGGATAGGAAAACGGAGTGTCCGTATAAAAAATCCGGTACGGCTGGGCATCCGGGAGTATTGGTGTCGGGGTTGGCACAGGCTCCGGGGTGGCAATGAGGATAGGAATCAGCGTTTCTTCAGGAGTCAGAACAGGTGTGACGGTGACCGTGACCGTTGGAGCAGCCGGCTTTACGGATGACATGATGCCGGCGAGGTATTGCGGATTTGCAATGAGCGCAATGGTGATGACCAGCACAAGCCCCCCGACAACCGTGAGAATATCCCCTTTTTCCACAACTAGTACTGGGAGTCATCATAATAAAAAATGGCGATATGAAACCACCCGCACCCGCGGCCGGTTCAATAAACCGGGATACCCGGGCAATCGGCAGGACATAAAAATCCGGGACCGGTTTTTTGATCCGACGATATTTTATTATGCGTAGGGAGAACAACGTTGAGTATGGAATTGCCCGGGCTGCGGACGTGGATTGTTTTCTACCTCCTGTCGTTCGTGGTATTGCTCTGGGCAGCATTTCTCTCGGCAAAAGGCGTCATGCTCTGGGTGAGCCTGCTCCTCGTCATCATCATTATCGGGGTTAATTTCATGACCGTCTTAAACCAGGTCAAGCTCCACGCCGCCCGCCAGGAACTGCAACGGAAACTGACCGAGGGCTTCGAACGTAAAAAAGGTACTGAAGAGGAAAAGAAACACTGATTCCCCTGTTTTTTGGGGAATTATTCTTTCTTGACAAATATCTTGAGGGACGAATTCTTGGCAGTGAACAGGTTCTCGACCTGCCGGCCCAGGTACTCGGTCTTTCCCATGATGTAATACCCGTTCGTCACAAGAGCTCCATGGAAGAGGCTGGCCAGGTCATCTTTCTGTTTTTCCGTGAAATAGATAGTCACGTTGCGGCAGGTGATCAGGTCCAGCCACCGGGCTATCGGTGCCCCCCCCATCAGATCGTGGGGGCGGAACCGGATCAGTTCCTTGAGGTGCGGTTTCACCTGGAAATTGCCATCCGGCAACTTGGTGAAATGACGGTGAGTCTGCGTCTCCGAAAGTTTGACCATTGCCTTCGCAGAATAAATCCCTTCCTGCGCTTTGGCAAGGACGATTTTATCGATGTCGGTCGCATAGATCTGGCCGGAGAATTCCGGGTTCTGCGCCATCATATCATGCAGGATCATTGCGATGGAGTAAGGTTCTTCCCCGGTCGAGCACCCGGCGCACCAGATACGCACCCGCTTTCGCTCCTTGAAGATATCGGGCAGGACCTCTTTTTTCAGCGCCTCGTACACATCATTGTCACGGAAAAACTCCGTGACATTGATGGTGAGGGCTTTTCGGAGCACCTCAAGTTCCGGTGTATTTTCCTTGAGGTAGCGGAGGTAATCGCCATAGGTCGTGGTGTTGGTAGATCGCATCCGGGAGAGAAGGCGGCGCTTGATATAATCCTCCTTGTAATTCCCGCACTGGATCTTCAACGTCTGCTCGATAAACCGTTTCAGAAGCTCAAAATCGTCCATCGTTTTCTCCGGTCCTGATTACTGATCCACTTTGGCAGAGGAAGTATTTAGTCTCCCCGCCCCCGGCAATCGGTGACAGGGTATTTTAAAAAAAAGGGCGGAACTTTTGGCCCTGTCACTTGATGCGGAACCCGCGGATCATGGTCTTGCAACCCTCAGCCATCGTGGAGAGCTCGGCCGAGGCGCTTGCGATCTCTTCTGTGGATGCACTGGATTCCTCGGCAAGGGCAGCCATATCTTCCATCCGTTCCTGGTTATCCCGGGTCAGGTTGCCAAAGGACTCGATGCCGGACATCAGCTGGTTGGTTGCATGTGCCTGGTCCTCGGTTGCTTTCGTGATCTCGTTCACACCGAGAGAGACGATGTTTGCCTCGGAAATGATCAGGTTGAGGGATTCAACCGTCTTGTTGACACTCTCGATACCAGCCTTGATCTCTTCGAATGAGTTCTTCATCGAAGTCGAGGTCTGTTCGCTCTGGGCCTGGATCGATTTGATCAGGGTCTCGATCTGGCTGCTCGCTTTCTTGGATTCCCCGGCAAGGTTCTTCACTTCGCCGGCAACAACAGCAAAGCCCCGGCCGTGTTCGCCGGCCCGTGCAGCTTCGATGGCCGCATTGAGCGCAAGAAGGTTGGTCTGGTTTGCAATATCGGTGATGAGATTGACAATCTTGGAGATCTGGCGCATCTGCTCGTTGAGAGCGGTGATATCGTCAACGCTCTGTTTCGAGATCTTCTCGACAATCTGCATCTTGTTGGTGGCGAGGTTCCCGATCCCCGCAGCCTGGGCACCTTCCTTTGACGCTTTATCCGCATGGGTCCTGACATCTTGGGACGTGCTGGCAATCTGTTCGATGGACGCGGAAATTTCGGAGATTTCGTTGGATATTTTCTGGACGCCGCCCAGCTGGTTCTTTGCATTATCCGTTGCCTTCTGGCTCTGGAGGGCTACCTGCTCGGTTGCTTTTGCAATTTCGTCGGTACTCTTGATCGTATCGTTGATGGTTGTGTCAAGCCGGTTGACTGCCTCCGAGAGAGCTGCAAGCACATCCCGGATCGCGTCGGCAGCCGAATTGTAATCCATTTTCAGTTTGACAAGCGGGTCGGCCTCATCGATGCTGACGCGGAACGTGAGATCGCCTGCGGCAATATTGGCCATGGCAGACTGGAGCTCGGCAGCGCTCCCGGTGAGCAACTCGGCGTTCGCCTTGGCCTCATCCATCATCTCCTTGATCCGTTTCTCCTGCTCGCGCTGGGTGGTGACGTTATTGTACACGCAGAGGATCGTGGAGAGGTCGCCTTTTGCATCCATCATCGGGATGCCGTATTGCTCAAGGACACGGACACCGGCAGGGAACTCGATCCTGATCTCGCCAAAACTCCTTTTTTTGTCAGTGAGGACTTTCTTGAGCCCTTCACCTTTCTGTTCAAGGATCTTGAAGTCCTTGGCATTCATGTCAAGAAGACGATCTTTCGCAAGACCGGTCAGGGAGGTGTATGCCTCGTTGACCATGATAATCTTGAACGCAGGGTTCATGAGCATGATCGGCATCGGGTTCTGCGTGACGATGACGTCCGAGCGCTGCTTGAGGGTGGCAACTTCCTCCATCTTTTTCTGGAGATCGATCTGGCTCCTGCGCTGCTCTGTTACTTCGTTGTAGACAAACAGGAGATTTGCAATCGTGTTGTTGCCGGTGAGAATCGGTACCACGTACTGTTCGAGGACGTGGGTGCCGCTCGGGAGTTCAACGGTAACCTCTCCAAAGGCACGCCGTTTTGTTTCGATTGCAACCTTGGCTCCTTCACCTTTTTGTTCGAGGATCCGTATCTCCCGCAGGCTCATGCCGAGGATGCGTTCGCGGGAAATGCCGCTCATCTTCAGGTATGCATCGTTCGCTTCCGAAACGGCAAAGGCGGCATTGGTCATCAGCATGGGGATCGGGTTCTGCTGGACGATCGTGTCCGCGGTCTGGTGCAGCAGCTGGATCTCTTCCATCTGGCGCCGGTCATCCGTGATATCGTTGTATACGATCAGGATACTCCCGACCTCGCCATGGGCATCCGTTATGGGGATGCCGTACTGCTGCATCCTTCGGACACCGGATGGGAACTCCACGGTCACTTCCCCGGCGGACCTGCGTTTCTCCGAGATCACCTGTTTGAGTCCTTCACCGCTCTGGTTAAGGATACGGAAATCGTGGAGGGTCATTTTGAGGAGATCCTTTTGGGGGATACCGGTCAGGCCGACATATGCTTCGTTCACTACACGGATATGGAAGCCCTTGTCCACAAGGATGATCGGCATCGGGTTCTGCTGGACAATAATCTCCGAGCGGTGTTTGAGCTGCTCGATCTCCTCATTCTTTTTCTGGTGTGCAGTAACATCGTTGTATACAAGGAGCAGGGTGGTTATCGTACCGTCAGCAGCAATGACCGGGATGCAGTACTGCTCAAGGGTTCGTATACCGGAAGGGAGTTCGAGGGTCACCTGCCCGAACGAGCGGCGCCGTTCCTGGAGTGCCACTTTTGCGCCCTCGCCACTCTGGCTGATGATCCTGAAATCCGCAAGGCTGGTCTTCTCCAGGTTTTCCTCACGGATCCCGCTCATCTGGGAGAACGCGGGGTTTGCCTCGAGGATGGAAAAGGACGGGGTGGTCATCAGCATGGGGATCGGGTTACGTTCGACCATGAGGTCCAGGCGGTGCTGGAGTTCCTGGATAATGCCATCCTGCTGCGTGCCCGTGCCGGTCGTTATGCCTGAAGGAACCGCTCCTGCCGGAACCGGCTGCAACCGGTCGGTTTTCAGCCGGGTAAGGGTGGTATTCACGGCCGCGACAAGCGTCGTGTACTCCGCCCCGAACTTCGTTACTTCGAGCAGTTCGGCGCTCTTCCCGGCAACAGCAAGAGAGAGTGCAGATGCAATCTCATCATTGAGCTGTTTCACGTGTGCCGCAATCTCATCAGTGTGACTTGGTGCTGACGGGGCGCCTGCCCCGGTGAACAATGCTTTTCTTCCCGGTCGTTCAGTCATAGATAATCCCTGCGTTTCTTTGCTGCTGATCCCAACATTTCCTTATCGATCCTATTTCCTTATCGATCCATTCACGGATTAGGTTACAACATCCGTGAGGACTTTCTGCATGTCGATCCAGATAATCAGGTTCTTCTCTTTTACATCCTTATTCTGCGACTCGTCACCATGTATCTTGATGATGCCTTTCACAAACGAAGAGAACTCCGATGCAAACCCTTCCCCGATATGATCGATATCGTCCTCGGGAACCTGCATGACGCTGCTCACATCGTCAACAATGATACCGACATTGCTTCCGCCAGCGGCTTCGGGAACGAGAACAATGATCTTCTGGTTGTCGCGGATCTCCTGGTTCGCAAGCCCGAGAAGCGTGTTCAGGTTCATGATGTTCGTAATCTCTCCCCGAAGATTGATAACCCCCGAGATAAAGGGGGGCGCTCGGGGGATCGGGGTGATCTGCATCATCTCGACAATCTCCCGCACCAGCTGGATATCGAGGGCATAGCGTTCGCCCCCCAGCTCAAATTCAACTACTTCAACAGTCGCGGCCATGATTCACTTCAGTTTGAATTGTTCCATCATCTTCTTTAAACGTTCGGCCATGGATGCAAGTTCGGCCGATGCGCTGGCAATCTCTTCGGTGGACGCGCTGGTCTCTTCAGCGAGGGCCGCCATGTCTTCCATCCGTTCCTGGTTCTCGCGGGTGATGGCGCTGGACTGCTCCATGCCCTGCATAAGGCGGGTAGTAGCCTCGGCCTGGTCCTCGGTCGCCTTCGTGATCTCGGTGACCCCGTTTGCAACGATATTGGATTCCGCCGTGATCCGGTTGAGGGCATCGATGGTCTTGTTCACGCTCTCGATGCCGGCCTGGATCTCGTTGTAGGAGCCCTTGATCGCAGCCGAGGTCTTGTTGCTGTTATCCTGGATGGAACTGATGAGTTCCCCGATCTGGTTGGTTGCGGTCTTGGATTCCCCGGCAAGGTTGCGCACTTCCCCGGCAACCACCGCAAAACCCCGGCCATGTTCCCCGGCCCGGGCGGCTTCGATAGCCGCATTGAGCGCAAGGAGGTTGGTCTGGCTGGAGATGTCCGCTATCATCTTGACGATGTTGGAGATCTCTTTCATCCGTTCGTTGAGCGCAGTGATCTCGGTTACGCTCTCCCCGGCGATCTTTTCCACCGTCATCATCTTGCCGGTGGCGATCTTCCCCAGTTCCGCAGCCTGGTTGCCTTCCGTTGCTGCTTTCTGGGCATGTTCCATGAGCGTATGGGACGTGCTTGCTATCTCCTCGATGGACGCGGAGAGATCGGATACTTCCTTGCTGACCTTTTCGATCTCAACGAGCTGTTTCTTGGTGCCGTCAGCAGATTTCTGCGTGGAGATCGCCACCTGCTCGGTAGACCTGGAGATCTCGACCGTGCTCTTGCTGGTATCGGCTGTCGTGACCTCGAGCTGGCGGACTGCTTTTTCCAGTTCGCCAATCACGTTGCGGACCTCGTTGACGGCAGCATTGTAATCCTTTTTCAGGATAACGAGCGGGTCGCCATCCACGATCGGGGCCTGGAAACTCAGGTCGCCCCGGGCAATCAGCGAGAGACCGTTCTGGAGCACGGAGGCGCTTGCCGAGAGGGCTTCGGCCGTTGCCTGCGAATCTTCCATGAGTTTCTTGACCTCGGATTCTTTCCTGCGCCGGTCGGTGATATCGTTATAAACCACGAGGAGGCTCTCAACATTGCCTGCTGCATCGAGAAGCGGGATATAATACCATTCAAGCGTGAACGTGCCTGACGGGAACTCGATGACGGACTCGCCCTGGCTGCGCCGTTTCGTCTTGATAGTACCTTCAACCGACTCTCCCTTGTTCTTGACGAACCTGAAGTCCTTCATGGAGAGTGTGGATGCCCGCTCGCGGGAATAACCGGAAAGTTTCATGAATGCCTGGTTGGAGATTTTCAGGTTGAGGCTGGAATCGACGGTGATGAGCGGGTAAGGGTTCTCCTGAAGGATCTGGTCCACGCGCTGCTCTACCTCCTTTATATCGTCGATCTTCTGGTGAGCATCGGTGTAGTCTACCCAGACATAGAACGCACCGTCAATCTCACCGTTTTCATCCAGAATGGGAATCGCGTTGAGCGTGAGATATTTTTTTACGCCGTCGGGGAATTTGACAAGCGCCTCGGTGATTGCCAGTTTTTTTGTCGTGAAACAGGCATAGAAGTCCTCCCCGGACAGGACCGTGATGTCGAAGTCATACAGCTTCTTCCTCATCAGTTCCTCGCGGGTGCCACGCCACGCAATCTCGTACTGTTTGTTGACGGAGATCCGGCTCTTATCTTTCCGGAGCACGGCAATCGCAAGCGGGTTATCCTCTATCATACGGTCGACCCGGTACTCCATCCTCTTGACAGCATCCATTTTTTCGTGGAGATCGGTGTAGTCTACCCAGACGTAGAACGCACCCTCAATCTCGCGATTATCATCAAGGAGGGGGATTGCATACAGCGTGAGATATCTTTTTACCCCGTCAGGGAATTTGACAAGCGCTTCCGTGACCGCGAGTTTCTTGGTCTCAAAACAGGCATAGAAGTGTTCACCGGACAGGATCGTGATGTCGAAGTCGTACAGCTTCTTCCTCATCAGTTCCTCGCGGGTGCCGCGCCATGCAACTTCATATTGTTTATTGATGTCAACCCGGCTCTTGTCGGCTTTCAGCACCGCGATCGCAAGCGGGTTGTCCCGGATCATGGTATCGGATCTGCGTTTGGTATCCTCAGCCTCAGAAAGCCGGTCAATCGTGCGGTTTATCTGCTGTGCGATGGATCGGAGTTCCGGTTCAACGTATTTCTCATCGATGCGTTTTGAAAAATCACCATTATTTGCTCGTGCAAGGATCGTCTCAAATTCCTTTAATTCCATCTCAACACCTCTTCTGCGATGGTTTTGTAGGCCAGGCCTGCGCTGCTGTCGGGAGCACAATGGGATAAGGGAAGACCGCGCTTCTGGGCTTCATACACCGCGGAGGAGAACGGGACCGTGTACACGAGCGGGAAACGCCCGCGGATCTCCGCAAGTATTGCCTCCAGCCGTTCGTGTTCGGCCATCTGTTCCTTTTCTGCTTCCAGTTCGGCAGGGGTTGGCTCGGTTTTTTTGTAAAAAAAGCTGCGGATAAGCGACAACAGATCCTGCTGCCCGGCAGGTTCCCTGACGTCACCGGCGGTGCACGTACCTTCGCCCCAGCGGGTAACGATCGCCATATCGGGTCGGATCTCTTTTCCCAGACCTTCCCTGATATCGCCAAAGATCGTATTCATGGTCGCAATCCCGTCCAGGGCAAAGGTTCCTGAATCGAGGGTAACGATGATACGGTCGGCTGCAAAGAGCCCGTTGATGACCAGTTGCCCCATGCTCGGAGGGGTGTCGACAAAGATCAGGTCATACGAATCCTTGACCCGGGAGAGCGCCTCTTTTAAGATGCCCGCCCGGTTCGGTGTGCGATAGAGATACGGATCTGTCCCGACAAGGTCCAGGTGGGAGGGGGCCAGATCGATTCCTGAGTCCGTTCGTTTGATGATATCGATAATCCGTGTCTCGGGGAAGTCTTCGATTCCGCTCATGAAGACGTCATACATGTTCCGGTCGGAATTCTGGAGACGGATGCCAAGTCCTGCCGTGGCATTTGCCTGGGGGTCGCAGTCAACGACCAGCACTTTTTTCCCTTCGCGGGCACAGAACCCGGCAATGTTCAAGCAGGATGTGGTTTTACCGGTGCCGCCTTTGTGATGGGAAAACGTAATGGTCGCCATGATATCACCTGATTGAATTTTTGTAGATTGAATATATAACTAATTTTGCTTTTGTTCTGGCGTGGAATTCGGGAGATCCTGTACATTTGATGCGGGAAAATTTCCCGGTTTTTTCTCCAAACCCCGGACGTTCCTTCTTTTTTGGGATCGGGTCTGATTTGGGCTCAATTATTTTTTTCGTATACATAATACCATTATAAAAAATGAGAGGGATTATTTGGACATCCGCTGACAAACCCCAGATTTTTATGGGGGGAAGGAAGTATATCTGTTTCATGTCCGTCCGAACCTGTGCCTGCGTTCTGATTTTTATCCTTGTGGCAGGTTGTCTTCTTGCGGCCGGCTGCGTTTCGACAAGTGTGGGCGAGACCGGCTACCATAACGGCACGGTTTTTGTCACGGTAACAAACCCCTCCGGGCCTGCTGACGCGTACGTCCAGGTGACCGTGAACCTGGTAAAAGATCTTCGCCAGGAAGAAGTCGCTGTTTTCGGCTCTCCGGTGAACCTTGTGCCGGGCGAGAACAGGGTGATTATCCCGGGACAGATCGGGCCCGGGCAGTACAAGTTATACATATATGTGATCCAGGATGGGGAACGCAGGACTGCGGCGATCCGGGATATCGTGGTGTGAGATGATGGTGACCGTAGTAAACGACCTGATCGATGCTGCCCGGGGACTCGTACCGGCAGACTGTGTTTTTAAAAATGCCCGGATCTTCAACCCGTTCACCTGCACATGGGAGGAAGGAAACCTTGCGATCAAGGATGGCCGCGTTCTTGGGATCGGCAATTACGCCGGGAAAGAAGTGCGGGACCTTTCCGGTCGGTATATCGTACCCGGGCTTATCGATGCCCACGTCCATATCGAGAGTTCCCTGCTCGCGCCTCAGGAATATGCCCGGCTCGTTGCCATGCACGGCACGACAACGGTGATTGCCGACCCGCACGAGATCGCCAATGTTGCGGGCAGCGATGGGATCAGGTTCATGCTGGCCGAACGGGGCGGGGCGGCTGTCGATATCCGCTACATGCTCCCATCCTGCGTCCCGGCAACCCCGCTCGATGTGGGGGGTGCAACCCTGGATGCACACGACCTCTCGCAGTTTGCCGGGCGCGATGGCATATCCGGCCTTGGCGAGATGATGAACGTCCCGGGCGTGCTTGCCGGGGATGAGGGAATTGCAGGAAAACTGGCGCTCTTCCCGGTCCGGGACGGCCATGCCCCGTTCCTTTCAGGAAAGGATCTCAACGCGTACATCCTAGCCGGGCCGGACAGTGATCACGAGTGTACGACCCGGGCCGAAGCCGAAGAGAAACTCCGGAAGGGTATGTACATTTACATCCGAGAGGGATCGACCGAACACAATATTGCTGAGCTCGTACCGCTCGTGAACCCGGTCACCGTCTCCCGTTGCTGTTTTGCAACGGACGACTGCCACGCGGACCTGCTGATGCAGGATGGGCATATCGATCGGTGTATCCGAAAAGCAATTGCCTGCGGCCTCTCCCCCGAGCTCGCAATCCGGATGGCAACGCTATCCGCTGCCGAGCGGTTCGGTCTTTCAGACCGGGGGGCGCTTACCCCGGGAAGACGGGCGGACTTCTGCGTCATCGACGACCCGCGCACCTTTGTCGTGAAACAGGTATTCCGATCCGGCAAGGCGGTCTCCACCGGCCACCCCACCACCCCGGCGCACTTGCACACGATGGTGCAGTGCATCCCGCCAGCGATGAACGACATCCGGATCTCCGGGACCGGGACGGCACGGGTGATCGGCCTTGTCCCGCACCAGATCCTGACCGAGTCCCTGCGATACGTGATTGAAGATCCGAATAAGCCGGATTATGACCGGGATATCCTCAAAGTCGTGGTCTGCAACCGGTACGGGAAGGGCAAGCGGGGTATCGGCCTTGTCCACGGCTTCGGGTTCCGGCAGGGGGCCATTGCGTGCAGTATCTCGCACGATGCCCATAACATCGTGGCGACCGGGGCAAGCGATGCTGAAATCTGTTCTGCAATCGAAGCCGTAGTGAAAGCAGGGGGCGCGATGGCAGCAGTCATCGACCGGGAGGCAACAGTTCTCCCGCTGGACTGTGCCGGGCTCATGTCCACCCTCCCTTACGAGGAGGTTGCAGACCGGCTCGGGCAACTCAAAAACGTGACAGGAACTATGGGCGGGATCGAAGACCCGTTCATGTACCTCTCGTTCCTTTCCCTCACCGTGATACCGGCCCTGCGCATCACTGACCGGGGGGTATTCGATGCCGGGGAATTCCGGGACGTGCAACTATTCACGGACAGGCGCGATGAGCCAATAGCCGGTCATCCGATATAGATGGGGATCAGATCCGTTTCATTACGCTTGGTACTGAAGATAACCAAATGCAGTTCTTGTCTCGGGATGACAGGCAGTTCCTGGCGGTATGTTGCATTTCCGTCAATAATTGCCGTAAAAACATACATCCCCTGCGATGCAACTGGTACCGGTGAACGAACACCGGAACGGGGAGCGATATTGGATGCATTCTCAAATACCGTCCTGTGTCCTGGATCCATAACCCGTATATGGACGTGGTGAGATGACATCCCATCAGGATTATACAGGTCCAATTGTAGTGAGTTTTTTCCGAAAAAGCGTATACCGGATCCCCTGGCGGGGGATTTTCCGCATTCCATAGGACAGATGTCGCTATGGCCAGCAGGATGAAGAGGATTAGTCCGACTATGGCAACGATAATTGTAAGATTGTCTTCTTTCTTTTTTGGGTCCATCATCACCGCTGCAATTTCCAGGAATCCAACCAGGACGATGGCCAGTACCGCCAGGATACGGGAATTCCCCGTTTGCGTTTTTCCATTCTCATTCATAACGCCAAAACCTCAATTGAGGGCATGCAGGAACAAAAGGACCCACACGCCGGCAAGAGCGATCGCTGCGGCAAGGCAGGGCTTCGTTCTCTGTGCTGCACAATAGCCCGCACACCCGGAGATACCGGAAAGTACCGCGATAAACAGGAGGGTTTCCTGCTCGGGAACCCGAACCATAGAAAACCCGTTTGTTACAACAGATCCCAGGAAAAAGTAAACCGGAAAGAGAATTATCCCGATGAACGCGGCCAGGTTCTTTTTTCCCGTGTACCAGCCAAACAGGATCGTGGCTGCGGGAATGAATGAAAATAAAACGGCGACTGACACGACCATGAGGACATAGACGAGAATCTGCCCGGGTTCCATCTGCCCTGACGGGGGCATCCGCAAAAACGTGTATAAAATGATGGCCAGCCAGACGGCAAGGAATGTTATGAGAGCAACCTGTTTTCGGATTCCTGCCCGCAGGGTCATCTTAACGAACCCCATAAGACCGTGACCGTCCGGTCACCGGGGACGTTGGCAGGAATCCAAAAGAAAAACCGGATTGCAGACATGACCGGCAGCCCTATTCCTTCCCGGTCTTCTCCAGCGCATCCATCCGCTTTTCGATCCGGGCAAGCTGTGTCCCCATTTCTGTCACGGATTCGGTGAGCCCGGTGAGTTCCGGGGAACCGGACCGGTTGCCGGCCGCAATTTTGTCGACCTGCACTTCCGCCCAGTTCTTACAATCAAGGATGAGCAGGATGATGATTACAAAGACAAGAATCACCAGCGCCAGCATTAACTGCATAGTAACGATACCGAAGAGCGCAAGGAGCGCTCCCAAAATTACCAGAAGAATGACACGTTTCTGTTGCATGATTAACCACATCTCCATTTCAGTTTTTCACCAGTGCAGATGACTGCCATAAGTGAGCCGGACATCATTTCCGTCATCCTGGATACTCCTTCAGCGCAAAGAGCACCCGGTCGTCCGAATTGAGTTCTGCGAGCATTTTTTCCTGTTCAGATTTTTTCATCGCGGGATCATAATCGATTTCAACGGTTTTCATGGGTTTCAGTAGAACTCCCTGTTCCTTCAGGTGCAGGTAGTTCGCCTCTTTCGGAGCTCCGATTCCAACGGGGATCGTAACCGTGCCATTTTTCCGCTTCAGGATCTGGACATATTCCCGCATCGCGGTAACCGGTTCGGGAACACCAGCAGATCCGTTACCTGTAAGGATCTGGAATGTCCGGTTATAATCCGCTTCATCAACCCGGAGGTAGTAATTCCTTTCGATCGAAGCCTGCCATACGCGAACAGTATAGTAATAGGGAATCCGGTGGCTGGCGACAATCCGCCCGATATCCCCGTCACTGAGCGAAGCGTCGACTTCGATATAGGTGAACCAGTCCGCCTGCTCGTGCCATGCCCGGGTTGTCGCATCCAGGGTAGGTATATGGTCCGGTTCCGAGTAGAGCGGATTGAATGGTTCCCGGCCCTGCCAGTACACGGGAGCGGTTTTGGAAAAATAGGTGCCGAGAGTCACGATCTCCCGGTCGGTCAGCGGGCGGGCTGCCGGGATTTCCTGCAATTGTGCGTACGCGATGAAATCCCGGTCTTTTTGATTATCTTCTTTCCATCGACGGATGTTGTCGGCAAAGTCCGTGGGTGTCACCTTACAAAACAGTGACTGGTTGACCTCATGATCTTCATTACCCGTAACCGGTTCAACCCGGCGGTTCAAGGTATAGGCATCAACAAGAATCCGATTGATGCCACGGGTCCCCGGGGTCTCCACTTCCATCATGATCGTAACATTATGACAACAGTTGTCGGCAAGTGAATAGACCGGTCGGAGCGAGAGCACAGCAGAGCCGTGGAAATCCCGTGCAGCCATATCGCGAGCTATCTGCGTTGCGTTTACGATATCGTAGTCCCCGGCTGGCGTCTCAAGACCCCATGGATGGGAAAACAATCCTTTGTTGGCCCCGACAATAATTTCACTGATGGCAATCCCGCTGCGTTTAACGCCGAAAACGTAATAGAGATTCCGGCCCTCGAAATCCTCGATAATTGCCGGTTCCCTGCTGTCGAGCGTGGCATTCCGGTAGGACAAATATCCATAGATCTCTGGACGATCGACCTGCCTTTCCCAGAGGGTTGATTGCGCCTGGAGACGGGCAGTCTCTACCGGAACTGCATTTTCCCGGATCAAATCATCCGTTATCGGGCGGCCATCGGTCTGCAGGTAGGACTCATCGGTTTCCTGCGAAGGTCCGGCCCGGGCTGACTGTTCCTGGGATTTGGCTTCATAATAGTTCCTTATGATACTCGCATTTTTCTCTGACAGTGGAAGCTGGGGATTGATGCCCTGTGCCATGACATAATCAACAATCGGAGTGGCATTTGAATCCAGCAATTCCCACCGCACAATGTTGGCCGGCCAGTCACTCTGCGGAATGGAGTCCAGATAGGACCAGGCATAGACATGGCCTCTGTTGTCATCAGAAGGATGATTGGGGACAACCTCATGAGTATAAGAATCGATAACAATTTTTTCAAGGGAACCCGAGCTCGTGTTCCGAAGTGTGAACTGGGTGCCGGTATAGGGATCGCTGTAGATGACTGTTATTCTTGAGAGAACCGGATAGTCCGGGTACCGGGATTTCACGATAGGTTCTGCATCGGCCATAGCAATCGAGTAATTTATTGCAGGGGTCCCTTCACAGATACGGAATACCGGGGTTCCAAGGAGTTTGTTTGCAGTAGTCCAGAAATAACCGGGGATTCCTGAACCGGATCTTAAGTAAAATACGTAGTACAGCGGTTCCCCATTCACGTCATAGATGATCGATGGGGTAGGATCAAGAGATGCGGACGTCCAGTTCCTGTCGGCAGCATAGGGACCTTTACCTTTAATGGCAAATCTCCAGAATGTGTCCAGAGTCTCGTTGTACGCTGTTTCAACTGGTACTGTATGGGGATCTGAATAACCGGATACCAGGGCAACCGCATGTTGTCCAGTAGAACTCATGCCGGACCGGTTGGAGTCGCCCGACGATCCCGCAGGATCAACGCACCCGGCAGATACCAGCAGGACTGCCAGTATACCAAGATAGCATACCATCAGGGTCATGAAAAAAATCGTGCCCGTTTTCAGGGTACTGCCGGACCCGGCAGATGCCTGTGTTTCCATATCGCATAATTCAGGTTTCTTCTGGATCATGGTAACACAACTTCCCGACAAGATTTTCAGGAATGCTTCGTTACCTCCAGCGCATCCAGCCGCTCTTCGATCCGGGCAAGCTGTGTCCTCATTGCCGCAACGGATTCGGTGAGCCCGGTGAGTTCCGGGGAACCGGACCGGTTGCCGGCCGCAATTTTGTCGACCTGCGCTTCCGCCCAGTTCTTACAATCAAGGATGAGCAGGACGATGACTACGAAGACAATGATCACCAGCACCAGCAGATACTGCATGGTAACGATACCGAAGAGCGCAAGGAGCGCTCCCAAAATTACCAGAAGAATAACACGTTTCTGTTGCATGATTAACCTCCTTTTTTATTCATAAGGGAAGCCACCGATCGCCAGGGATACCCATCACAGGCGATACTCCATCCGGCTAACCGATACGGATTGGGGCGGAACAAATGCAGAATCATTCCCGCGGTCGGGAATTTCCGACACGGATATGGACTGGTTGTTCAATGCCGCCTGCCGGGATCCGGGCAGGCCGAAATAGAAGTCCGGGCAGACCGTTTTAAAGTATGTCCCGGCTGATATCTCCTGATCGGCAAGCGCGTTCGATACGGCGATCATAGAATCATTCAGGATACACTGCCCGTATGGATTCCCCACATCGGCAACCCGCACGTCTTCCGGCGCCTTCCGGAAACCTAAAACCGCAATGGCAGCACCGGCAGAACCGGACTGCATGCCCTCATCCGGGTTACTGAGATTCGGTACCCGGGTCTTCATCCGGTAATACGCTTCCCGGACTTCCCGGGGCCGGGAATCGAGATACCCGGGGTTGGTTATATCCAGGTATTCACCGACAGGAACTTCCTGTCCCCCATGTTCCAGCATCCACCGGGTAACATTCGCAGCATGTCCATCCGGGGCAGGCTGACCCGGCAGGGCAGGATGGTCCGCAAACCCGATCCAGTTTCCAGGAATCACCAACAGGATTACCAGGAGTGCGAGAATGAATACGGACATTACAAGAAGGAGGCGACGGTTCGTCTTCCACGCGGTCATCCTGCATACTCCTTCAGCGCAAACAACACCCGGTCATCCGCGCTGAGTTCTGAAAGGACGCGTTCCCTGTCTGCCTTTGTGGGCATATTCGTGTAATCATAACGGATTGTGACTGCCCGCAGAGACATCAGGGGAACTCCCGCAGCAATCAGCCGCCTGGTATTTGCCTCCCTTGGATAGCCAATGGAAACCGGGACCAGGATCGAACCATTCTTTCGTTTCACACCCTGCACATACTCCCACATCGGGGTTACCGGTTCGATAATCCAGGCACTGCCGTCATCGCGGAGAAGGGCAAACGTGCGGTTGTAGTCCGGTTCCGATACATTGAGATAATAATTCCAGCCCACCGAACCGCTGGACTGTATATCAAGGGTATAGGTACCAGGCAGAGAATGGTCCTGCACGATCTGTTCAATCTCTTTTTTGTCAAGCAATGCATCGACAAGAATGGAACTGTACCAGTCTGCCTGTTCGTGCCAGTTCCGGGTTTCGGGATCGAGCGTTGGGCGGGCTTGTGATTCTGAATGAGGGTTATACAATTCGCCCTGCCGCCGGTACTGCGTATCGTATTTAAAGAGATACGTGCCAAGCGCTATTATCTCCTTATCCGTAAGTGGCCGGCTCCCGGTGATTCCCTGTGATTGTGCAAATGCGAAGAATTCCCTGTCTTTTGCATCCTCCTTCTCCCACAGGTCCGTTGCATCGAGGGCATCCTGCCGGGTAATCCGGGTGAAGACTGACAGGAACTGCTCCGGGTCTCCTGATAATGATTCATTCTCAACCAGAATCTCAAAACTCTGGGAATTGACCGCTACCCGGACCAGACGGGGATCGCGACTCCCTTCCGCAAGGACGAAATCCCACATGCCGGGGTGTTCTCCGATAGAAGAGACCGGGCGATCATAGATGATCCGGTAGCCCGGGTAATCCCGACCGAGAACCGCCCTTGCAGTCAGGGAGGCATTGGAAATATCGTAATCACTCCTCCCGGTTCCCCCGAAGTTTGCTCCGAGCGCCTTGTTTGCGCTGATAACAATGTTCCCTGCCCCATGACCCTCCCGTTCAACGGGAAAGAGATACTGGACCGGCCTTCCGGCGATATCTTCGATTACGGTGTATGAGGTCATGTTCAGGCTCGCGTTCTTCCATGACGGCCAGCTGGAGAGTTCGGGACGGTCCAGCTGGATCCGCCAGAGAGAGACCTGTGCGGAAGTGCGGGCAGTCTCAACCGGAATATGGGTCCGGGCGATCCCGTCATCGGTAATCGCGTCAGTAAGGGAACGCTCCCCGGAAGCGGGCGTGACTGTTGGGGATACCACGGGAGGTAAGCCATAAAAGGCACGGATAATGCTCACATTTTTTTCTGACAGCGGAAGACGGGGATCGATTCCCTGCGCCAGTACGTAATTGACAACAGGAGTAGCGTTTGAATCCTGCATTTCCCACTGTGCAACCAGAGCCGGCCATGTATGCTCAGGAATGGTATCAAGATAAGACCAGGCAAAGCCATGACCCTTGTACTCATCAAAGGGATGATCGGGAACGATCTCATGAGTGAAGGCATCCACAACGATCTTTTCAGTTGTGCCCGAACTCGCGTTCCTGATCATGACAACAGAACACAGGTAAGAATTGCCACCATAGAGTGCCGGCGTATTTGACAGAACATGATAACCGGGGTACCGGGCCCGGACCACTGATTCCGCATCCCGCGCAATTGCCGAATGATTATACGGGGGAGGCGACGGATAGATCCGGAAAACGTTATGCCCCATTATCCGGTTTGCCGCGGTCCAAAAATAACCCGGGACGGAGTCACCGTTCCGCAGGTAAAATTCATAATACATCGGGCTGCCGTTGATATCAGCGAGAATGACCGGTTCCGGGTCAAGGTATGCAGAGGTCCAGTTGGGATCGGTGTCATAGGGGCCAACAATAGCAAAACTCCAGAACATTGCAAGGGTTTCATTGTAGGCAGTGATAACTGGCACCGTGTGGGGATGCGGTGCATAGAAAGGGGATGGGATTCCGTGGGGATCCGACAACTGCCCGACAGGAAGTCCGGTTGAGCTGGTATTCCCTGAGGCTGCGCCGGTATCTGTACATCCCGGGATGAGGACTAATGCACAGAGCATTATCGATAACAACAGAATTGTTCCCTTGGTTTTCATGAGATTGCCTCCATGCGATCAAAAGTGAACAGGACGCTTTCGTTATATTCAACCACAGTCCGGTTCTCGGTCTCATTGATCATCGCCCCGTTCGGCACCTGGACCGTTCTCCCCACAGATTTCTGCGCAACCGGGTCTACCATGAAATCAACTTCAAGCCCGTTATACCGGATCAGGAGGGCCGGGTAAACCCCACCGTCCTCTGAATTGGCACGGGCACTTCTCTTGATAGCCATGCGGACCCCAAGAATCTCGCCGCCGGAATCCACCATCCGTCTGGCGGAGGGATCCCGGAGAGCGATGGCTGCAACTGTTTCCGGGTTGTCGATTTCACCCGGTGCGAGGTTGAGGAGGGATGACGTTCCAAGCGACCCGGCTATCCGCACGAGTTCGTCCCGGGAGAGAGAGCCGTCCAGCTCGTAGGTGCCATTCCCCGCGTCCCATCGGACATGATTCAATCCGGGTTCCGACCAGAACAATCCCGTACTGTTGCCGATGAGGATTGCTGTCTCCTGCCCGGAGAGGGATCCAAACGATGCCGTATATCCCGGACGAGCCTGGATCAGGACAAGATCTGCGGTCCCGTTGGAATACACAAGCGAATCCCGGCCGTCGCGGTCCCGGTAATGCAGGCAGTTACGGAACGTATACCCTGACGGGAGATAGGAGGGAGTCATCAAATCCGGGCCGAACCGTTCCTTTGCCGGGTAGAGATTACTTGTATTCACCGGCGCGAAGAGTTCTGCAAGGGTGGGCGAAATTCTGGTCCCGGCAGGTGGCTGGAAATCAAACAATTCGTCAGGCAGATGGGGATTGATACTGGTATTCCGGATCCGGACCAAAAGGATGGTCTCGTTGTAGTTCCCGACCAGTTCCATCCGTGTCATCGTGAGATTATTCTCATCAATCCAGACACGGATCCTGCTGAACGGTTCAGGATAGTACGGTACCGGGTTCCCGTCAGCCTTCGCTTCGAGGATAACATTCGCGTTGCCGTCCAGGACTTCAGTCCCGTTCATCATGGCAGGAAACTGTTCAAGGATCCGTGCGGCGATTGCCGGGTAATCCTTCCTTGCAAAGAAGGTATTAGTGGGATCTTCGATAAGGTCAGGACGGGCGATCCGGGGATCCGGATGATACTGCCACACAAATGTGCCGTTCGCGACAACGATCGTCCCGTTGCCATGGATTGTAGAGTGGATGTATTCAGCGCGGAACCGGTCCGGCCTCCTGGCAAAAAATAGGTACTCATCGTCATCGGAACTGTATTCCCCGGTCGTGTGTACCATTGCCGAATAGCCGGCAAGATTGGCATTTTGCCGGATAAACGCGGCAGCAATCTCTCCGGAAGGCATCTCATGCAAGGGGGGTTTTTCCGTACCGCGGCCAGGAGGAACGGAAGGAGTGGCATTCCGGTCCGGAACGGGATTATGGAAACCGGTCTGGATACATCCGCCGATAAGAAGAAGAACCAGTGCAGCAACGATCAGCCACAGGAGTTTATCCATGCGAGCCACCACCCCCGGCCGGGCAGGGAATCTTATCATAGTTACACCGGTCTGCGAAAACCGCGTTCAGGTCCGGGAAAAACCGGAACCTCGATTCCGGATGATTCAGGACTACCAGATCGGGATCCCGGTTGTTCAGTGCGAACATGGTCTTGGGGAGTTGGTACAGGGCAACGCGTTCGTGGAAGCTGGTATTCCGATAGACAAGGAAATCCGGGTACTCTTTGCTATTCCCAAACGTTTCGTTAAATTCCCGGGCGGTGATCCGGATATTGATGACACCTGTTGTGGTGCTGTTGTTATGGCTGCGGATCCAGGTCTCGGGCATGATGATTGAGGTAAGCTCGGATACCTCCAGCGGTTTTGCCACGCCAGGTTCTTTTTGGGGCAGGGTCTGTATGAGCCGGTCGTCGACATGGACAAGGGATTTTGCCATCCTCACCATCTCGCTTTCATCCGCCATGCCGGTGAGCGAGTAGACATGCCCGTCCCGGATCATTACCAGCTGGTTTTTATCATGACCTTTCACGAACACACCGGCCGTCCGGTTTATTGCCACCACGATGGTCTCCCCTTCGACCGGTTCCGAATAGGGCCTGCCGACAACCGGGGAATCGATATACCGTATCTCATTTTTCCCGTTGACAAGCGAAAGGGAGATGGTCCCGTCCCCCATCTGGTATCCCCCGCTGTAAGCGTAGCCTTCCGGTACCCAGCCGGGCACTACGAGGCCGGACCCTGCAACCCGGTACGCATCGTCAAACGACATGAGGAAAACAACCGGGTCATGGTGCCGGAATTCCGGGGGAGGATTTGGGACATTGAGCGGATCGAAAACGAACGCGCTGTCGGGAATGCCGCTGTTGATTTGGATATCCCCGTAATTAACAGTCATGGAGGAGGGCCATTCGATATCAGAGAACACGATCTTCTTTACCGTCCATGAACCTGCATCGATCCAGACCCGGACGCTCTCATAGTTGTCAGGAAGACCGGCAAAGGATTCGCCCGGTTGCGCCGAGAAGACGACAAGGTACGAGTTGCTGACCCGGTCAATGCCGCTCAGGTTGTAAGAACCGGGATAGTTCACAAAGAGTCCGGTTATGTCCGCCTGGAAATCATGGTCCGTCAGGCAGGTAGTATTCGGGTCGAAGTGAGTGGTTGTGCGTACCGTTTTTGACAGCGGGTTATACCACCATATGACGCTGCCGTTAGTCTGGATAAGAGTGCCATTGGGTTCGCTGCCAGAATTGAGATACTCCATGGAGTACTGGTACGGGAATTTTTTCTGGAACCGGAACTGGTCCGTATCGGTATAGTTTTCCCGGCCGATCACAACCGTCTCCGACAGATCCCGGATGGTTTCCTGATGATGTACATAATTTCCTGCAACTTCGGCGGCGGTCAGGTTCGCCGGCCCCGATACGCATCCCGCGCCGGCCATCATGCAGACGATCAGCCCTGCAACGATGCTGCACATCGATGCGGAAAAAATGGTTTTTTTCTTCATGGATCATTCCCCCGTACTGCATGCCGTCTCCCGTACTCATCCAATGCCCGGAGAATGGAACCATGCCCGACACAGGCAAACACAACCGCGATACCGGGTAATGCAAACAGCACAAAATTTCCCGGAGAGAGAGGTGTCGCGGGAAGAATATTCATAAAAAAATCGGTCATTACTACCGTGAAGACCCCACAGGCAACGATCCATGTGCTGTTGACCGCGATCCGATCAAAATGCGGCTCGAATAGGAACAACGGGATAGTCACTGCGAACGCAAGAAGGGCACAGGCAACGAGACCTGCATTCTCCGGGCGGAGAAAACCCACAACCTGCGTAAGCCAGAACCCGGTGAGCGCAAGAGCTGCCGGAACTGCAAGAACCACAATTTTCCGGAGTATTGCCAGCCGGATCCCGCCGACCAGGAGCGTGAGACTCAGGGCACAGCACCCGATAAAGAACGGGGCGAACAGCAGGAGTGCGATGACGGGCACGGCCACATAGGTAAGGTAATCGTGCTGCATGCCAGCCGTTTTCTGCACCAGATCCCGCAGGAATACGTAAAATCCCAGGACTGCCAGGCCGAACAGCACCATCTCGCAAAACGAGAAGAGCAAGAAGAGAATGTCGGATACCTCCGGACTCAGAACCGGCGGAATAGTCCCTGTGACTGCCGGGCCGAACAGCGCAGCAAAACCCATCAGGAATGCTGAAAGGAACGAGATGACAAAACAGGCAAAAAATACAAGATGCGGGTATTTAGGCCGGATGTGAACCGCCATGAGGTGCCAGGCAACAATCGATCCCAACGCCATAATCGTGAGGCGGAGAAATGCCGTGACAAAAAACGAGGCCGGTCCAAGCGAGATGAACTGGTCAGGGGTCAAGGCGGCCCGCAGGAAATTGTCATACGGGTAATTCACGAGGGACAGGATGACGGCAATGGCAACCGGGACAAGCAGCCGGAGGGAATGCCGTGGGATCCGGCTGATGCCGGTAAACAGGAGCAGCGCATACCCCCCGACAAGGAGCGGCGGGAGGAGGAAGATGAAACAAAAGCCGAGAACCGGCCCAATCAGGGGAATATCCACAAACGGATTCATATTCCCAACCCCGGAAATATGCGGTACTGCAGGAAAATATCCGGTTTTTGGCCGGGGATAACGTAAACAGGATCCATGAGCGTCCACCCGGACTGGCCGTACGCAACAACCGAGCCGGGCAGGCCCGGTCGGGTTGCATTCACATTGTACACTATCTGGTGCGTAAAGGAGGTTTCGTACCGGGTGACCGGCAACCGGCAGGACTTCGATACCATCCACCCGTCTCTTCCGCACGCGGTCACGTTTGGATCGTGACGGGCAGTCGACTCGTTCATGGTCCGAACCGGTTCGACACGAAGGGGCTGGCTGTACTTTGACATGTCCCGTTGCCCGGCAAGGTGTTCCCCATGGGTCAGGTAGTGCGAGGGGTCAGTCGTGTTGATATCCGCACTCGCACCGGGCACGGCGATCATACATGCCAGCAGCAGG
>Ga0265296_1001314_pt1 | contig 29078 bp, 27 predicted proteins | sample MunlanPumphouse1_FD_189073 | JGI IMG/M metagenome (GOLD analysis project Ga0265296, IMG submission 189073) | Groundwater microbial communities from a municipal landfill in Southern Ontario, Canada - Pumphouse #1 | ecosystem: Environmental > Aquatic > Deep subsurface > Groundwater | place... | reverse complement strand
TTCTCCTCCTTCGTCCCACCAAGCGGGATTACGACGGACTTCTCAACACCCACCTTGCCAGCGAGGCAGGTCGTCCCACCGTCCCAGCTTTTCTTAAATAAAATTCAGGCCTTTAGCCTGATTTTTTATTTTTCGGATCTTGACAAAACCGCTAAAATATGCTAAAATTTTAACATTAACCATTTGATCTTTAAAAATACCAGCAATATAAGGAGGAGGGAACGTGAAAAGAAGCTGGAGGAAGAATCTGGCTTGGGCGTTAATCGTCTTCGCTTTGATGTGGGCGAGCTATCTGGCGATAATGCCTTGGTATAATCATGCCTACAATAATCATTATCCGAACCAGGCAGCGTTGAAGAATACACCGAGCCCGGCAGATATGGCGCCTTGGCCGACAGTTATTATTTTGGTGCCGATTCTTGAAGAAATTATTTTTCGAGGCGGTCCGCTATTCCTCTTTATTCTCGTGGCAAGAGAGATGATAACGGATAAACGCAAGAAAAAATTATTGGCTTTGCTTATTATCATCGCCTCTGGAATAACCTTTAGCTTGATGCATTATCATAATGGGGGAATCTATCAGTTGCCACCGATACTAATACTCTTGGCCATACACGGAGCGCTTTTGATGTTTTTGGCCATTAAAACCAAAAATATCTACTGTTCCATTGTCTTGCACGCGGCTTGGAATGCCATGTGATATTTCTAATCACCAAAATCAAAACCGAGCTCACAAAGAGCCCGGTTTTTTATATTTCAATTTTTATTTATTATTTATGTCGTCCCAATTTACTTCCTAAAAAATCATGATGGCCGGCCAAAAATTCTTGGGCCGACATTTCTTTTTTCCCTTCCATTTGTAATTTTTTAATAATAATCGCTCCTTCTTTACATTGAACGCTTAATTCTTTATTTTCGTCCAAATAAGTTAAGCCGATGTCTTGGTGGTCGGGAAGCGGTTGGAGAGGAGAGGCAAGTAAATCAATAATTTTTAACCGTTGATCGCGCCAATAAGTATAAACACCTGGCCATGGCTGATAAGCGCGAAAACGCGCGTCTATTGCTTCCGCGCCTAATGACCAGTCAATCAAACCATCTTCTTTTTTAATTTTTTTCGTAAAAACAGCTTTTGAATGATCTTGGGGAATAGCTTTAATTTCTCCGCTCATCCACAAGGGCAATGTTTCTACAAATAATTTTGCGCCTAAAATAGCCAATTCTTTTAATAATTCTTCGCTTGTGAATCTTCGCTTGTCAATATTGTAAATCGCTTGTTTTATAATCGGGCCGTGATCAACTTCTTCGTCAATTAACATCAAGGTCGCGCCCGTTTCCTGATCGTTATTTAAGATAGTATTCTGAATAGGCGATGGACCGCGATATTTGGGAAGCAGAGACGGATGAATATTTAAAGAACCGTATTTCGGTATTTTTATAACATCTAAAGGAATTATCTTCCCGTAATCGGCGATTAAAATAATATCCGGCTTTTGGTCTTTTATTTGTTGAATGAATTCCGGAGTTTTTATTGAGTCCGGCTGCCAAATTTCTAAATTATATTTATTCGCCAAAACTTTAACCAACGAAGGGGTCAGAATTTGTTTCCTGCCGGCCGGCTTGTCCGGTTCGGTTATAATTAAGATATTTTTAAATTCGTTCTTTATGTAATCCAAAATTATTTCGGCGAAGCTTCCGGTGCCAAAAAATATTAATTTTGTATCTTGATGATTCATTGCTTAGTGTCCTCTATTTCTTTTGTTTTTTCCAAACTATCTCTTTCTCGTCGCCCGCGAATTCTTTCCATTCTCCGTCCTCGGGAATCACATACCATTTCTTTTCGCGTTCAGACCAAAACATCGGCAGATCATTATAAAATGGTTTTTTAACTATTTCTTTGGGCTGCAAGCGATCTAATTCCAGCCATTTTTTAAAAACCGTCTCAATCGTGTAGTCCAAACGGCGTGATTTTGCCCAATTAGCCACTGTATCAATGGCTGCCTCGGCTTTTTTAATCGAACCGGCTAATTCCAAAAGGTCTTTGGCGGGTCGAGTAAAACGCGAATAAATTATTCTTCTTTTTTGAGCGTTGTCTTTGATCTGCTCCAAGCTTAAACCCTTGCTGTAAAAGTAATGATTAACGATTTGCTGAATCGGTGATTCTTCTTCTTTCTCTTTAATCTCTTTAATTTTTTTATTTGTTTTTGGTTTAGTCATATAGATAATTATAACAGAATTTAAGCGATATTCAAGGTTATTCATGTTTCATGGCAAGCTGCCTAGAGGGCAGTAAGCTCCGCTTTACTGCCTTGTGGATAACTCAAATTGACGAACCTTGTTATATCGTATACTATGTGTATAGATGACACTAAGTAATTAAATACAACCATGACTAAAAAAATTAAAATTAAAAAAGAAATAATAGAAACGCCTCGTTTGATGGTGGATATCGTGCTTTTTAAAGTTATTGATAATACCTTAAAACTCCTCTTAATTAGGAGGGGAGTTAAGCCTTTTAAAAATATGTGGGCCTTGCCCGGCGGCCATGTGGATAAAAATGAAGCTCTGGAGAAAGCCGCTTTCAGGGAACTAGAAGAAGAAACAGGCGTTAAAAATATTTACTTAGAGCAACTCTATACGTTCGGCGATCCTTATCGCGACCCCCGCGGCCGGGCCATCTCCGTGGCTTATTTTGCTTTAGGGGAGAGCGGGCAAAAGTTTCATTTGAAATCCGCGACTGACGCGGCTGAGGTAGATTGGTTCTCGGTTAAAAAATTGCCCCGCCTGGCTTTTGACCATAAAAAAATTATAAATTACGCTTTAAAGCGTTTATGCTGGAAATTGGAGTACACTAATATTGCGCGCAATCTTTTGCCTAAATTATTCACGCTTTCAGAACTGCAAAAAACCTACGAAGTCGTTTTGGGCAAAAAAATAGACAAAAGAAATTTCCGCAAAAAAATTGTCGCTTTAAATCTCATTAAACCGATAAAGAAACAAAAGAAAAATGTCGCTTATCGTCCTCCTCAATTATGGACTTTCGTGGCCGGCAAAAATTTAATTTTAGACAAACGAGAATTAATTTTTTAAATTATGAAAATTGCTTGCCTGGGCACCAGCGCCAACCCGCCGCATTTAGGCCACGTAGAAATAGCGCGTCGTATTTTGAAAAATAAATTAGTTGACGAAATTTGGCTTATCCCTTGCTATCGCCACGCCTTCAACAAAAAGATGCTGCCGTGGAAATATCGTTGGCAAATGATCAAAATGCTTGAAACGCCAAAAATTAAAGCCTGCGATATTGAATCTAGATTAAAACAAAAAAGTTATACCATTAATACCGTTTTAGCTCTTAAAAAACATTATCAACAACATACATTTTATTGGCTCATCGGCTCTGATATTGTTTTTTCCGGTGAATATAAAAAATGGAAAAATTGGCCGCGACTAAAAAGAGAAATTAAATTTATAGTTGTTAAGCGAACAGGATATCCGTTGCCGTCTAAATTGCCCAGATATTTCATAAATTCTAAAACACTAACTCATCGGAACATTTCCAGCACGGAAATCCGCCGAAAATTATCTCAAAATTTATCTATCACGGCTTTAGTTCCCAAGAAAATCGCTTTTTATCTAAAATATTTAAAGAAAAACAAACTTTTAAAATATAAACCGTAAAACTATGAACATTTCCACTCTTTCAATTATGGTCGGCGACTCGGCTTGCAACGCGCGTTGTAAATATTGCATAAGCCGAACAACTTTTAATATTAATAAAAAGAATAAATTATTCGTTCCCTCTAAGGCCTTAATCGAAAAAGCAGCCAGAGTTTTTGCGGCGGGCGATGGTTTCACCGCTCTAATTACCGGCAAAGGCGAACCGGCTCTGTTGCCTCATCAAAAATTAACTAATTTAATCCGCATTTTATATCAATATACGCCGGTGGTTGAACTACAGACCAACGGTATTCTCTTAACCGATCAGTTGGTCAAAAATTACGCTCAGGCGGGCTTAAGCACCGTAGCTATCAGCTGCGCCAGTTCTAACGACGATTTTAACTTTAAGGTTATGGCCGACGGATATGGCAAACGATGGCATCTGGCCGATAAAGCAAAAATGGTGATTAATAACAATTTGATTCTGAGATTAACGGTCATCGCCCAGCGCGGAGGAATTGACAGCGTTAATTCATTTATAAAATTTGTTCAATGGTTAAAAGCCTTGGCCCCTCAAAATTATCCCTTACAATTAACCGTCAGACGCATGGGCTTGCCGTCACGGCATGATTTAGCCACGGAAAGGGGACAGGAAGTTGCCAAATTCGTTAAAGCCAATATAGTTAACACCGATCCTGTTTGGCGATACCTCCAAAAAAACGGACAAAAAATCATTACTCTTCCGTGGGGATCGGAGGTTTTTGATTATGAAGGCGTGGCTGTTTGCGTTTCCGATTGTTTAACTACGCGCCCCGAAGACGACACTATTCGTTCGGCAATTCTTTACCCGGACGGCCATCTGCGTTATTCTTGGGAATATCCCGGAGCCGTAATTTTTTAAATTTTAAATTGACCATTATTTTATGAAAAAAGTCTGTTTAATCCTAAAATCTAAAAACCCGGAAGCCAAAAAATCGTTAACAGCGGCGCGAAAGTTTTTATCGCAAAAAGGATACAAGGTTTATCTGGATCTTAAAAAATCTATTTTAAAAAACAAATTAGAATGGATAATGGTGTTCGGCGGCGATGGCGCGGTCCTTCACGCGGCCAACAAAACATCTGTTTATAATATTCCCTTGATCGGCGTAAATTACGGACACAAGGGTTATATTTGCCAGATAAAACCCTATCACTTGATAGATGACTTAAAAAAACTAATCAAAAAACAATATAGCATCAGAGGTTGCGCGCACGTCAAAGCCGAGATAATCAATCAGCAAAAAAATAGAAAAACAATTGACGCGCTTAATGAAATCGTCATCGGTGGAATTACGAGAACGGTTTGGCTGGATATTAAGATTAAAAATGGCAAAGACAGAAGAACCATGGCTTTGGTGGGCGACGGCCTTATCGTATCCACCAAAACCGGCTCAACGGCTTACAATCTTTATGCCGGCGGATCGGTATTATTAATCAATGCTTTTAGCGTGGTAGCCAGCAACGCCCTGATTAATTCTACTTATTTTCTGCCAAACACAAAATCTATCATCGCTCCGCTGGACACTATATTTGAAATAACCTCTCAAAGAACCGGTAAATTTTTACCCTATGTTGTCGCGGATGGCCAACGCGATTATCGTCTGCGCAAAAATGACAAAGTGATAATTAGCCGCTCCAACTTAATAACCAAGCTAATTGAATTAAAAAAATGAAAATCACGATTGCGCAATTAAATCCAACGATAGGCGACTTTGATGGCAATTTAAAATTACTCATTGGCGCCATGGAAAAAGCCCGCAAGGATAAGTCTGATTTGGTTGTATTTTCCGAAATGTTTATCACCGGTTATCCGCCGCGCGATCTCTTGGAGTATAAAGAATTTATTTCAAAAGCCCAAGATGTTTTAAAAAAGATAGAAAATATTTCCAAAAAATATCCGCAACTGGGCGTTCTGGTCGGCACGGTTACGCCGACCAACCAAACTCAAGGCAATAAGCTTTATAATTCGGCGATTTTGATTCAAAATGGAAAGATAATCGGCCAACAGCATAAAACGCTTTTACCGACTTATGACGTTTTCGACGAGGATCGATATTTTGCCTCTAACCAGAATATTGAAGTCATGCCTTTTAAGGATGAAATTTTGGGCGTTTCAATCTGCGAAGATATGTGGAACGTAAACGAAGCAACCCTAAAGAAACATTACCTAACCGATCCCGTTGCTGTCTTAGCCGAACAAGGCGCTACACTTTTAATTAATCTTTCGGCTTCGCCGTTTAATATCGGCAAAAATAAAATTAGATATGAAATTATAAAAAATCATATCCAAAAACATCATCTGCCTTTTATTTTTGTTAATCAAATAGGCGGCAACGACGAATTAATTTTCGACGGCAAAAGCATGGCATTTGATAAAAAGGCAAAATTAATTGACATGTTGCCGGCCTTTAAAGAACAGGTTAAAACTATAGACCTGCGAACAAAGAAACGAAAAGATTTTACGGCCGAAAATGAAATAACATCAGTCCATGAAGCGTTAGTCTTGGGATTAAAAGACTATCTTCACAAAATTGGATTTAAAAAAATAGTCTTGGGTTTATCCGGCGGAATTGATTCAGCGGTTACCTGTTGTTTGGCCGTTGAAGCCCTAGGCAAAGAAAATGTCTTGGGAATCACCATGCCGTCAATGTATTCTTCCAAGGGGAGCATAGATTATTCTAAAAAATTGGCGAAAAATTTAGGCATTAAAATTAAGAATATTCCCATTACAAATATTTACAATGTTTATCTGAAAGAATTAAAAAAACACTTTAATCGCAAAGCCGCCGATACGACCGAAGAAAATATCCAAGCCAGGATTAGGGGAAATATCCTGATGGCTCTTTCTAATAAATTCGGGTCTCTCGTGCTTTCCACGGGCAATAAAAGCGAGTTGGCTGTGGGCTATTGCACGCTTTACGGCGATATGAGCGGGGGATTAAGCGTTATCTCTGATCTTCCCAAAACTATAGTTTATAAACTGGCCGATCATATAAATAAAAATCGTAGAATTATTCCTCGAGAGACTATCAATGTTGCTCCTTCGGCTGAGTTAAGGCCGAATCAAAAAGATCAGGACACCTTGCCTCCTTATAAAATATTAGATGCTATTTTAGAGCTTTATGTTGATAAAAATTCTTCAACCGCCGAAATTATAAAGAAAGGTTTTAATCCGCAAACCGTAAAATGGATCATAAAAGCCATTAATCGCAACGAATATAAAAGGAAACAAGCCGCGCCGGGCTTAAAAATTACCACTAAAGCTTTTGGCGTAGGACGAAGAATGCCGATTGTCGCTAAATATGATAATTGACAAATGGCCTATTTTTGCTATGATTTAAATAATTTAAAAAAAAGTTCTTTTAAAAATAAATCCTAATAAGCCGAAAGGTAAAAAATGTACGCATCAAGCCCCATTATAAGGTCTTTGTTAGACCTGGATTACTACAAATTAACCATGGCCCAAATTGCCTGGAAATATTTTCGCGAAATTCCGGTAACTTACGCCTTCAAAAATCGCACAACCGGCGTCCGATTATCAGAACGCATTCCTCTTGATGAACTTATGGTTGAAGTTGACTATGCAAGAAATTTAAAGTTCGCGAAAGAGGAAATTTCTTATCTGCGCGAAAGCAAATACATTAAAGCTGGTTTCTTCTCTGAAGATTTTCTAGGCTTTTTAGAAAATCTACGTCTGCCGGCGCCGCAGATAATCATCAGTGATGGCAACTACCAAATAAAAGTAAAAGGCAGTTGGCCGGAAACCATTCTCTGGGAAACCCTGATTTTGAGCATTATGAACGAACTTTATTATCGCCATTTAATAGGCGATCATGCGGCTATGAACGACGCTCTGCAAGAAGGGCTTTCGAGATTAAACGCGAAAATCGCGGCCATCAAGAATCATTCGTCTCTGCCACTCCTTATCACGGACTTCGGCACCAGGCGGAGGTTCAGCCAAGAATGGCAGGAAGAAGTGGTCAAAAAAATGACCAACGAACTCCCAAGCCAATTCCTTGGCACTTCTAATGTTTGGTTGGCCAAGAAATATGACCTAAGGCCGATTGGCACCTTTGCTCACGAAATGTATATGGTATTTTCCGGCATCTACCACGGAAACGACGAAGAAATAAAATCTTCGCACAATAAGGTTCTGCAACTGTGGTGGCAAGAATACGGCGAATCGCTGTCCACCGCCCTCACCGACACTTACGGTACTGATTTCTTTTTTCGAGATTTCACTGCCGAACAAGCTAATCTGTGGCGAGGATTTAGGCATGATTCCGGCGATCCAATCGAATTCGGCGAAAAAACCATCGTGTTTTACCAGAACCACGGAATCGATCCGAAAACCAAGGTAATCGTTTTCAGCGACGGCTTGGATCTTCCCACTATCTTCCGTTTGAACGAACATTTCTCTGGCAGAATAAAAGTAATGTTCGGGTGGGGGACTAATCTCACCAACGACTGCGGCTATCCAGCTCTTTCGTTGGTCATCAAAATCGTCGAATCGTGCGGATACGGATCGGTCAAACTAAGCGATAATCTGGCCAAAGCCATCGGCAAACCCGAAGACATCGAGAGATTCAAAAGAATATTCGGTCACACCGTAACGACCAACGAACCCTGTAAATATTAAAATCCTGAGAGGAGAACGTTCAGATGAAAAAGATTCTGATCGTCGTGGATATGCAAAATGATTTTGCGCATCCCGATGGCGCGCTTTATGTGCCAGGAGGAGAAACTCTAACCAAACCCATCAACCGCTTAATTGCCGTTACTGATTACGAAATAATCATAACCACTCAAGACTGGCATCCCGAAAATCATTATTCGTTCCGTGAAAACGGCGGAGAGTGGCCAAGACACTGCGTCGCAGACACATGGGGCGCAGAAATAACAATGGCCGGTTTTTTGGGAATAACAGAACAGGCGAATCATTATTCTGTTATTCTAAAAGGCACTGCCGCCGAAGATAGAAATGACTATAGCGGATTCAGCGGCCGGGACAGATTTATGCCAGAAATAGGCGGCATAAAAGAAGTCGTCGAATATTTCGGCCACAGCAAAGACGATGATATCATCATCGAGATCGTCGGTCTGGCCCTGGACTACTGTGTCAAAGCCACGGCCATTGATGCGGCCAAATTAGGATTTAAAACCCGCGTCTTACTCAAGTACACCAAGGCCGTTAACATTAATCCGGATGACGGAGAAAAAGCCATCCGGGAGATGAAGGCCGAAGGCGTGGAGATCATTCAGTAAAAAAAACAAAGCTGGGTCAAAAAAACCCAGCTTTTTAATTATTATAATTTTTATTTCATTTGTGTCGTTCTACGGAAAATCTGAATAATTCTATTTTGTCTTGTTTTAAATCAATCCCGGCCTTGCGGGCGGCAATAGATATTTGTTCTTCAACGGTATTTACTCCTTCCAAATCCGGCAACAGAAGTCCGCTCTTTCTGCCGCTTCTAACAATCACGCCGTATTTTTTATGATTTAATTTTTTGACAGAATCAACAGCCTCTGGCATAGAAAGAATATCAACTGATATTTCCAAATTATCCAATTCATCGGGTCGAATAGGCGAGAACCTGGGATCTTCCGAAGCCGCGGCTACCGCGTTATAAATAATTTCTTCAGCGATATTGCGCCGTGTGGGCAAAAAAGTCCCGATACAACCCCTTAATTCGCCGTTTTTTAAATGTACGGAAACAAAAGCCCCTGCTCTTTTTTCCGTTAATTCTTTGGGTAATTCAAGCGCGTTCACGTTAATAATTTTGTCGTCCTTAATGAAGGTTTTTATTGTTTTAAAGGCCAATTCTACGTATTTATCTGCCATTTTCTATTTTTTTATATTGTGATATAGTTATAAGGATAATTATATCACAATTTTATGGAAAAGAAACTACTAAAAACATACCAAGATATAAAAGCCCTAAAAATCCAGGGCGCTACGGCTATAGCCAAAGCCGTTATTTCTGCGCTTAGAGATTATGGCATTAACTATCAGTCTAAAACGATTAAAGACTGGGAATTAAATATAAAAAAGGCGGCTTTTTATTTATTGTCTGCTAGGCCTACCGAACCTTTAGCTCAAAATGGAGTTAAATTTATTTTATTAGAATTAAAAAAATCTAAACCTAAAAACACAGTTCAAGCTAAAAATTACCTTAGAAAAACAACCGACAAATTTCTGCGCCTGATAGAAAAAGCGGCTAAATTAATTATTCCATTCGGAAAATCAATTATAAAAAACAATGACAACGTTTTAACCCACTGTCATTCATGGCTGGTGGAGCAAATTCTTATCTCAGCCAAAAAATCAAATAAAAAATTTCGGGTTTTCAACACCGAAACAAGGCCATTTTTTCAGGGCAGAATTACTTCCAAGCAATTAATTAAGGCGGGTGTCGATACGACAATGATTATCGATTCATCTGCCGGATTTTTAATTTCACGGCATTCTGGCAAGAAGATAATGATTGACAAAATCATAATTGGCGCCGATGCCATCTTAAAGAATGGAGCGGCTATTAATAAAATTGGTAGCTTTGGAATAGCTGTTGCGGCTTTTACGGAAAAAGTGCCGATTTATGTGACAGCCTCGCTTTTAAAATTCCGCCCGACGACGTGGATTAAAATTGAAGAGCGTTCGCCTAAAGAAATTTGGCCGCAGGCTCCTAAAAAATTAAAAATTGTCAATTTTGCTTTTGATTTGATCCCGCCGGAATACATTACCGGCTTTATCACGGAATTTGGCATTATTAAACCAAAAAATTTGCGTAAAACTTTAAAAAATAAATATTCTTGGATTTATGAGTAAAATCAGACAAAGTTTCTTTTTGCGGGCAAATAAAATAGATTTACAAGCCGGTTATCCCTGGATGGTGGCAATTCACCAAAAGGACGCCGCTCGCTATGGCCTTAGAGCCTCGGATAGCTTAACTTTAACCTGGAAAGACCATCAAACAGAAGTGGCCATAGATATCACAGATAAATTGGTTAAACCCGGTTATGTCGGTTTGCTTAATGACATTACGGAGAATTATAAAATTAAACACGACGAATTATTAGAATTCCGTTTGGCGGGAAGGCCTATCTCTATCAAAGCCATCCAAAATAAACTGTTGGGCAAAAAACTGAGTTATAAAGAAATCAGCTCCATTATTCGGGATATCGTCGATCATAAACTTGATGACGTAGAAATTGCTTTTTTTGACGCCAGCAGTTTTCCAAAAAATAGTTTTTCCAGAAAAGAATTATATTATTTAACCAAGGCTATCGCTGAAACGGGCGAACAATTTCGGTTAGATGGCTATCGTTTAGCAGACAAACATTCAATCGGTGGATTGCCCGGCAATCGCGTAACGCCAATCGTCGTGGCTATTGTGGCGAGTTATGACGTTTATATACCGAAAACTTCATCTAGGGCCATTACTTCGGCGGCTGGCACGGCTGATACCTTGGAAGTTATTATGCCGGTTAAATTAAGTATCGCTAAAACGAAAAGTGTTGTAAGAAAAACCCACGCTTGTTTAATCTGGGGTGGAGCGGTAAAATTGGCGCCTGCCGACGATCGTCTGCTTAAGGTTTCGTATCGTTTGGCGCTTGAACCGCCTTTCAAAATGGTAGTAAGTATCATGGCTAAAAAAATAGCCATGGGTGTGAAGTATCTAATAATTGATATGCCTATTGGCAAAACCGCCAAGGTTATTCATTTGAAAGACGCAAAAAAATTGTCATCTCTTTTCAAATATATTGCTAAATGTTTTAAAATTAAAATCAGGGTTGTTATTCATAAAGCTGATGGACCTGTTGGTCGGGGGATAGGACCGAGCCTTGAAGCTCGTGATATTTTGCGAGTGTTCCAACAAAAAGAAAATAGGCCATTAGATTTAGAAAATAAATCCATTGCTTTGGCTGGTATTTTATTGGAACTTTGCGGTCGAGCCCCTAAAGGGAAAGGAAGGATTATGGCAAGGCAAGCCATCGTTAATGGCAACGCCTGGCGAAAAATGCAAGAAATAATTAAAGCCCAAGGAGGCAATGAAAAAATTGATTCTGAAAAAGTAAAACAAGGCAATTATACTTTTGTTTATAAATCGGGGAAGACTGGCAGGGTGGTCGACATCGACAATAAAAACTTGGTTGAAATCTGTCGTTTGTTAGGCGCGCCGGCGGAAAAACAAGCGGGCGTTTATCTTCATAAAGTTGTGGGAAATAAAATTAAAAAAGGCGAACCGCTTCTCACTATGCACACCATCAGCCAACTTCATATTAATTTAGCCAGAACAGTAGCAAAAAAAATAAATATTTTTAAAATAAAATAGTAGAAAATTATTATTCGCTATTAATAATGAATAAGATAATTAAAAAAACTATTTTTGTTGTTTTTGTCGGCCTCATTGTTTTTCCTTGCGGCTATATTTTTGGCGCAACTCCTGAATTTAATCAAAATTATATTATTTCCGATTTCGACTTAACCAATTCGCAGTCAATGTCTTTAGAAGAAATAAATAATTTTTTAATAAAACAGGGTGGCGCTCTAGCGAATTTATACGTAGCCGACATAGACGGAAAAATTAAACATTCTTCGGAAATAATTTTTAGCGCTAGCCAAAAACACGAAATAAATCCTAAGGTGCTGATAACATTAATTCAAAAAGAACAATCCTTAGTCACCGATAAAGCGGAAAAACAAAGCCAAATAGACTGGGCCACGGGCTTTGCCTGTTATGATGGTCGGAAGCCTGTTAGTCGATTCGCGGGCTTTACCAATCAAGTTTATAGCGCTGCTTGGCGATTGGATTATTTTTTGAAACATCCTTGGGAATTCAAATTTCGTCCGGGACAATCTTCAAAAACCAAAGCCGGATTAATTGTCCCGCAAAATTTAGCCACAGCCGCTCTGTATAATTACACCCCTTATATTAAAGCCAATAAGTTATTTTGGAGAATATGGAATAAATGGTTTGGCTACGAAGAAGGCCCCTTAGCAGAAGGATCTTTAATTAAATTAGCCAATGATCCGGGTATTTGGCTTATACAAAACAACACAAAAAGGCCGTTCTATTCTAAAAATATCTTTTTAGCCAGCCATAGTTATAAAAAAGTTAAAACCGTCAGCCGAAAAGATTTCGCCAAATATTCCATAGGTGAACCGATGCTGTTTCCCGACTATTCTGTTCTAAAAGAAGGAAACGACTTTTATTTAGTTTTTAAAAACATAAAAAGGAAATTTAACGGATATGAATTAGTTAAAAAGATTGGAATCAATCCCGAAGAAATTATCGAAGTTAACAAAAATGATCTGGCCCTATATCAAGATGGACCGACAATTAATACGCCTTATCCGACCGGTTCTTTAGTTCAAAATATAGACACGGGATCGGTTTATTACATCGTCGACGAGGCCTATCATCCGATCATCTCAAAAGATATTTTAAATAATAATTTTTCTTATCGAACGCTGGACAAAATCAGCAATTCGGAATTAGAATTATTAAAACCTGGCGAGTCAGTTAAACTCGCCGATGGCACTCTTGTGAAATCAAGCAACAATCCAACCGTTTATGTGATATCTCGAGGAAAAAAACTGGCCATTGCCAACGAAGAAACTTTTTTAGCGCTTGGCTACGACTGGACCAATGTCTTAGAAACTTCTTCGACGGTATTAGATTTGCATCCGAACGGTGAAAACTTGAATTTAATTTCAACCTTATAGTCGCTTCGCTCCTGAAATTGGCTCGCTTCGGGAATCAGACAAATTTTTTTTGTCTATTCCCTCACTCACCAATTATAAATATAAAAATATGCTAAATTTTGCTGCCTTTGTTCCTCATCCGCCCATTGCTATTCCCTCTATTGGGAAAGAAAATATAAAATTTATAAAAAAAACGGTTCGCGGATTCGGCGCATTAGCTAAAAAAATCGGCAAGGCCGCGCCGGAAACGATCATAATAATTTCACCGCACGGACAGATATTCGGCGATGCTTTTTGTATTAATTTATCCGAAGATTATTACGGTAACTTTAAAGATTTCGGTGATTTGTCAACACAATTAAAATTTAAGGGTGATGTTAAATTGGCCCATCGAATAAGAGAGAGCCTGGAAACAAAAATCCCCCTAACAATGATTAGTGTCCAGATACTAGACCATGGCGTAAGCGTCCCTCTTTATTATTTAAGCCGCTATTTAAATAATTTTAACATAATACCGATAAGTTATTCTTCGCTTGATCGCGACGCGCATATAAAATTCGGCGCGCTTTTAAAAGAAGAAATCCTAAAATCTAACAAAAGGGTGGCTATCATCGCATCAGGCGACCTTTCTCATCGTTTAACGGTTAACGCACCAGCCGGTTATTCACCGCAGGGAATAATATTTGACCAAAAAATTGTTGATATAATCAAGAAACCAAAAACAGCAATCAAGTCTTTGCTTGACTTAGACGAACCGCTCCTTGAAGAAGTAGGAGAGTGCGGTTTTCGTTCTTTACTGGTTTTGATGGGCATCCTATCTGAAACCAAATACAAAACAGAGGTCGTTTCTTACGAAGGGCCATTCGGAGTTGGTTATTTAATAGCTAATTTCAAATTATAATCGTCCGCCAGTTGGCGGACTCGTGAAATTGGGGCGCTCGGAGTCAAACTAAAAGTGAACTTTTGTTTAACCTCCTCGCTACCAATTATAGTCGCTAAAACTATCTTTTACTAATTTTACTAATAGAAATTTTATTATTAACGGCGTCAACCTTGATTACGTTTCCTTCTTTAATTTTACTTTTAATTATTTCTAGGGATAATGGATCTAAAATTTCTCTCTGAATGACTCTTTTAAGCGGGCGGGCGCCGAAAACTGGATCATAACCCTTCTCAGCGATTAAAGCTCTGGCAGGTTCGGTTATCTCCAGTTCTATTTTCTTTTCAATTAATCTTTTATTCACCTTATCAAGCTGAAGATCGACGATTTTTTTAATATCGTCTTTATTTAACGATTGAAAAGTAATAATTTCGTCAACGCGATTTAAAAATTCGGGCTTAAAATTTTCTTTTAACAGGGAATTTATTTTTTCTTGCAAGTCTTTATTGGACTGAACGCTGTCTTCTTCCGGCGTAAAACCAAAACCGCCGGCGCTTTTGACGTGCGCCTGTATTATTTCGCTGCCGATATTCGATGTCATAACAATAATCGTATTCTTGAAATTAATTGTCCTGCCTTTCGCGTCAGTTAAACGACCGTCGTCTAAAATCTGTAATAAAATGTTAAAGATTTCAGGATGAGCCTTTTCAATTTCATCAAACAAAATAACGCTATAAGGACGACGTTTTATAATCTCCGTTAATTGTCCGCCTTCTTCATAACCGACATATCCTGGCGCCGCGCCAATCATTCTGGACACGGTATATTTTTCGGAATATTCAGACATATCAAAACGAACTAGCGCTGATTCGCTGTCAAATATAAATTCTGCCAAAGCCTTGGCTAATTCTGTTTTTCCCACACCCGTCGGACCCAAAAAGATGAAAGAGGCGATTGGGCGATTTTCCTCTCCTAATCCGCTTCGTGACCTTCTAATAGCGTTAGCCACGGCCTTAACGGCTTCTTCCTGGTCAACCAATCGTTTATGAATCTCGTTTTCGAACTCTAGTAATTTCTTGGTTTCTTCTTCCATCATTTTATTGAGAGGTATGCCCGTCCAACGAGACACTATTTTGGCAATATCTTCTTCGGTAATTTCTTCTTTCAAAATTCTTTTGTTTTTCTGCAATTTAGATAATTTGTTTTGTGTTGCTCCGAGCTGTTTTTCGGCTTCCGGTATTTTACCGTACAAAACTTCTGCCACTTTCTGAAGATCGCCTCGACGTTCGTTCTCTTTAACTTCTTGTTTAAAATTATCAATCTTTCCTTTAAACGATTTAATATTCAAAATTAATTCTTTTTCTGTTCTCCATCTCAATTCAAAATCAACCGCTTTCTCTTTTAAATCAGCCATGGTTTTTTCTATTTTTTTAATCTGTTCTTTGGCTCCTTTATCACTACTAATGGCCGTTTTTTCAATCTCTAATTGTTTAATCTTTCTTTTTAGTTTATCTAATTCTTCCGGCTGGCTTTCGATTTCCATTCTTAAGGAAGACGCGGCTTCGTCAATCAAATCGATAGCTTTGTCCGGCAAGAAGCGATCGGTAATATAGCGTTGAGAAAATTTAACGGCCGCGGTAATGGCATCGTCGGTAATTCTAATGCCATGATGAATTTCATATTTTTCTTTAATACCCCTGAGAATAGCAACTGTATCTTCTGTTGATGGCTCGACAACATAAATCGGTTGAAATCTTCTTTCAAAAGCTTGATCTTTTTCTATATATTTCTGATATTCTTTTAGAGTGGTAGCGCCGATACAATGAAGCTCGCCGCGCGCTAACGCAGGTTTTAACATATTTGAAGCGTCAACCGCTCCCTCCGCGCTTCCGGCGCCTACAAGGGCGTGCAATTCGTCAATGAATAAAATATAAATACCAGATTTATTAATTTCTTTTAAAACAGCTTTCAGGCGATTTTCAAATTCGCCTCTAAATTTCGTTCCGGCAATAAGAGCTCCTAAATCTAAAGAAATTAATTCTTTGTTTTTCAAAGACTCCGGCACTTCTCCGCTTACGATTCTTTGGGCCAGGCCTTCAACAATAGCGGTTTTACCAACGCCTGCTTCACCGATTAAAACCGGATTGTTTTTTGTTCTTCTAGAAAGTATTTGTATCACTCTTCTCGTTTCGTCATCCCTTCCAACAACGGGATCAATTTTTCCCCGTCTAGCCATATCGGTTAAATTTGTAGTGTATTTTTCTAACGCCTGATATTTGCTTTCTGGCTCCGGTTCTGTAATTTTTTCATTGCCACGAATGGTAACCAATACTTTCATAACCTTATCGTGATCAACGTTAAATTCCTTAAAAATGTCTTTTATAATAGATGGTACGGTTAAAATAGCCAAAAAAAGATGTTCGGTGCTGACATATTCGTCTTTAAATTGTTGAGCTTCTTTGGTCGCCTGAAAGAGCGTCTTCTGAAGGAGGGGAGTGATAAACATTTCGGCCAAACCGACGCTGCCCGGCAATTGTGTTTGCGGAATATATTCAATGATTTTTGAAGTTTTATTTTTTATTTTATCAAAATCAGTTTCTAGTTTTTGTAAAATTGTTGGAATAATCCCTTCTTCTTGAATAAGAAGAGAAAAGGCTAGATGAGCGGAGTCAACTTGCTGTTGATTGTTTTCTACGGCTATATTCTGGGCGTTTTGCAAAGCCTCTTGAGCTTTGATGGTAAAATTATTCATAAGATAATATTTAACAAAATTATTTGATAATCATAACATAGACGTTAGCACTCGTCAAGGGAGAGTGCTAATTATCCACTTAACTAAGAATCAAATCTGCTTTTGTGTTGCACCTGGGACATTTACCGTTTTTATCAAAACAAAAAATTTCATAACCGATTCTTCTTATTAAAATATTGTTGCACTTGGGACAATGAGTATTTTCTAAATTTAATTCCGGCGCATTACCCGCGTAAATATATTTAAGGCCGGTCTCTCGGCCGATTTTATAAGCCAGCTCCAACGTTTCTATGGGCGTGTCGGGCAGGTTATTTAATTTCCAAGAAATTGCTCCGGAGAAACGACTGATGTGCCAAGGAGTTTCAGCGCCTAATTGATCATAAATAAATTTAGCAATTTGTTTAAAATTTTCTTCTGTATCAGTCAGGGTGGGAATAACCAAGGTGGTAATCTCCAGCCATACTCCGCCCCTTTTCATTAATTTTAATGTTTCGAGAAGTGGCGCTAATCGCGCGGCGCAACTCTGCCGGTAAAAATCATCTGAGAAGCTTTTGAGGTCAATGTTGTTGGCTGCGAGATAGGGGATGACAAGCTTGACCGATTCCGGAGACATAAAACCATTACTAACCCAAACATTTTTTATTTTTGCTTCTTTGGCTAACTTCATTACTTCCAGCGCATATTCTAAAAAAATTGTCGGCTCCGTATAAGTATAAGAAATTGACGAGAGATTATTTTCTTGGGCGATTTTAATAATTTCTGCCGGTTCAATATCATTTCCTTCAATTTTTTTATATAATCGCGGGCCTTGGGAAATTTCCCAATTTTGACAGTTCGCACAGGCAAGATTACAGCCGGCCGAAGCCAATGATAAAGATTGGCTGCCCGGCAAAAAATGAAATAAAGGTTTTTTCTCAATTGGATCAATATTAAGCGCGATAATTTTGCCATAATTTAAAACATAAAGCTTTCCATTTTGATTTTCGCGCACACCGCAAAAACCCCGCTCGTCGGGCTTGATAGCGCAATAATGGGCGCAGGTTTGGCATTGGATTATTTGTTTGTCTAGTTTTCGATATAAAATTGATTCTTTAAGTATCATATTACCATAATATGCCGAGCTGCCCATTTAGTCAACTTGGTTGCTTTTTTGGCGATTTTTGATACCATAAAAACATGAAAAGACGCTTATTTGTCGCTATAAATTTACCTCAAGACATTAAAGATTATCTAATTGGCCTCATTGATTGTCTTAAAAATAAAAATAGCGACAAGGATGTTAAATGGGTGGGAATAGACAATCTACATTTAACGCTGCATTTTTTGGGCTATATTGAAGAAAACCAGGTTAATAATATTAAAAAACAAATTACCGAAGCCGTCGAAGAAGCCAAGGGAGAAAAATCAATTTTTCAGCTTCAAAAAATCGGCGGTTTTCCGAATATCAAAAGAACGCGCGTAATTTTTATCGAACCGAAAGAAATTAAAGGGAATATAAATAAAATACAAAAAATAATAGGCGAACATCTGAAGAAACTTGGCGTAGAAGTCGATGATAGACCATGGCATCCGCATTTAACTCTGGGTAGAACGAGACAAGAAAACGGGCTTTCTCTAAATTTTCTTGATCAAGTCAAAGTAGAGCCCAAAGAATTTAATATTGAAAGCGTCGATCTAATGGAAAGCCATTTGTCGCGAAAGGGCCCAACCTACGAATGTTTATTTAAAAAATCTTTAAAATAATTAATAAAAAATATGTCAAAATTTGAGGAGATTAAAAATACGCCGGATCAAAAATTGGCGAGAGAGATAACAAAATTCATTGAACGAACGACCAGGTCGATAAAAGCCGAAAACGAAGAAAGCGGCAAGATTAAAAATCTCAATGATTATAATATCAGCCAAGAACTGATAGAGGATGTAGGTGAAAAAATTGAAGAAATGAGAAAAAGAATTAACGCCGATCTCACTTTAAACAGCATATTAGAACCGTCTTTAACTGATTTATTTAAAGAATTCGGTGGAATAATTCCCGAGGCCATGAAAGATGTTTATCTTAACTCTTTAGTTAATAATCTGACCGATGAATTAAAAAAAGACCCCGAGCTGGACATAGAGAATATCAACGGGAATGAAATCTTCATCAATAAAATGCATGACCTAAAAAGACAAGGCATATCATTAGAAAAAGAAAATCATCAATTTATAATCAGCCAAATTAAAGAACTTTTAAAAACTTAGTAAAATGGCTGCGCAGAAATTTAATCTATGATATTAACCATAATTACCACCAAAAAAGAACCGCTAACTTTAGCCATAGCGCTAGATAATTTAGAAAAAGAATTGATTATTAATAATCACTCTGGTAATTCAGAAATTTTAATCGTTGGGCCGGACGAAGAAACAGAAAACACCGTTAGACGCTTTCGAGAAAAATATAAAAATATTTCCTATTTAAAAGACGGGGGAATGGGCAAGCCGGCAGCCCTAAATCTTGCTTTTAATTGGCTAAAAAATAAATATCCTGCCGAATCGAGTAATATTATCGTCTTAACTGACGGAGATGTTTATATTAAAGATCAATCTTTAAAATATTTACTAGAACCCTTTTCCGCCGAAGGCGGATCCGCCTCGGGCGGAAAAAATCAGAAAGTCCTAGTCCAGTCTGCCTTGACGGGACAGAATAGGGTCGGCGCTGTTACCGGCCATCCGATTTCACTGAACAATCGCGATAATATTTTCGGTTATTGGTCTCATTTCTTAACCGAGGCCGCGCATCAAATGCGGTTGCATCGTAAAAATTTTCCTTGCTCTGGCTATCTTTATGCTATTCGTCAAAATTTAATTGATTCTATCCCGGAGAATTCCTTGTCTGATGACGCCGTGATCACCGAAGTCGTTAAAAATAATAAATACCAGGTCGTTTATGCGCCCGAATCGCTGGTCGCCGTGAAATATCCTAATAATTTCAAAGACTGGCTTTTGCAAAAGAAACGTTCTTTGGGCGGATATAGCCAATACATCCGAATAGGAGAACGCCGCCTAAAAATTAATCGACTAAGAAATTTCATCCAAGAGGCAATGGGTGGTTTTAAATTATTTATTAGTTATCCAAAAAACATTCGTGAATATTGGTGGACTATTATGCTTTTCTTGTCGCGAATTTATCTTTGGTTTTTGATTCTAATAGACATCAAATTTAGAAAAAAATCATTCCAAAAAATATGGCAACGAATAGAAAGCACCAAATAAATGTGAGTTGCCGACCAATAGATATTTTGATAAAATAAAGAGTATTAACTCTGTGTTGCCAGCGCTTGCTCGGAAATGAAAAATTTCATTTTTCACTTCTCTCGCTCGCTCGGCAATAATAAAATTATGATGCAAATAAGAACGAGATTCGCTCCATCGCCAACAGGATATCTACATATCGGCGGGCTTAGAACAGCCCTCTATAATTGGCTTATCGCTAAAAAAAACAACGGTTCGTTTATTTTAAGAATTGAAGACACGGATCGTACTCGTTTCGTCCCCGGCGCAACTGAAAACTTGATAAAGATTTTTAAAATTTTCGGCTTAGAACCAGACGAAGGACCTGTTCTTAACGAGAAAGAAGAAATCGTCGAAAAAGGGGATAATGGTCCATATATTCAATCCAAAAAATTGGATGTTTATCGAGAAGCCGCCAAACAATTAGTAAAAAATGGCCACGCTTATTATTGTTTTTGCAGCAGCGAAGAATTGGAGCTTAACAAAGCAGAACAAATAAAAAATGGAGAACCGCCGAGATATAATCGGCATTGTCGCGATTTAGACAACGGAGAAGCGCAAAAAAGAATAGAAACCGGCGAACTATACGTAGTTAGATTAAAAGTCCCGCTTCAAGGAAAAGTAAAATTTAATGATCTGATTAGAGGCGAAGTAGAATTTGATTATAGCTTATTAGACGATCAAGTGCTCTTAAAATCAGACGGGTGGCCAACTTATCATTTAGCGGTAGTGGTTGACGATCATTATATGAAAATCACCCATGTACTAAGGGCGGAAGAATGGTTGCCCAGTACGCCAAAACATATTTATCTTTACCAGGCTTTTGGTTGGGAACTGCCGCAATTTGGACATTTACCGCTCTTATTGAACCCGGATCGTTCTAAATTATCCAAAAGACATGCTGATGTAGCGGTCGAAGATTATTTAACCAAAGGCTATTTAATTGAAACGATTATTAACTTTATTGTTCTTTTAGGATGGAATCCTGGCACGGATCAAGAAATTTTCAGCCTTCAAGAATTAATTCAAGAATTTTCCATCGAAAAGATCCAAAAAGCAGGGGCGGTCTTTGACATTAAAAAACTTGATTGGCTAAATAGTTATTATATTAAGAAAAAAAATGTCGAAGAGCTAACTTCGTTGGTTTTACCATTTTTGAAACAAAGCAAACTTATAGACGATTTAACCGAAGAACAATCAGTAAAAATTAGAAAGATAGTCGCTCTTTCGCAAGACAGGCTTAAAAGACTAAACGAAATAGGGGCGATGGCGTCGATGTTTTTTAACCCCAAATTAGATTATAACGGCGATTTATTAGTCTGGAAAAATGAAACAAAAAACTCAATTATTAAGAATTTAGAAGACATAAAGAATCTTTTTATAAATATTGATAACCGTGATTTCGATAAACAGCACCTTAATGAAAAAATTGTCGGCTTGACCGCCGAAGTGGGCAACGGACCCATTCTTTGGCCGTTGCGTGTAGCGCTTTCCGGAGAAAAAAATTCACCGCCACCACTCGAAATTGCAGAAATCTTAGGCAGAGAAGAAGTTATTTTAAGGATCGACAAGGCGATTAATAAATTAGAATGAGTAAATATTTCAAAAATATTCATCTTTGGCTTATAATAATCAGTTTAATTTTTATTAAGCTGGATAATTTTGTTTTCGCCGAACAATCGATTACTAATAACGATGAAATTTCAGCGCTACAACAACAAATCAACAAACAACAAGAAATATTAAAAGATCTGGAAAAGCAAATGGATATCTATCAAACCAGAATAGACAAAGCCCAAAAAAATAGCACAACCCTAAAGGGACAAATCTCTAACTTAAATAATCAAATTTATAAAACAAACCTGGAGATCAAACAACAACAAGCGAAAATCAAAGAAACAGAACTAAAAATCACCGACCTACAACTGAATATTCAAAATAAACAAAAAGATATCGACTCACAAAAAGAGAGGATTGTTTATTTACTACAACTGATTAATAAATACGATAATGAAAATATATTAAACATTATTATTCTCAATAATAATGTTTCTGATTTTTTCGATCGCATCAAATATCTTAAAAATATTCAAGGCGCACTACAGGAAGAAATTGATAAATTTAAAATCATTAAGAGTGGTTTAGAAATACAAGAAAAAGATTTGCGCGACAAACAACAAGATATAATTTCATTAAATGAGAAATTGGTTAAAACAAAACAAAATCTAAACACTGAAAATGTCGGCAAAAAACAATTATTAACAGAAACACAGGGAATGGAGTGGAAATTTCAAAACCTACTTGCCGAAGCTATTCGCGAGCAAAAAGCAGCCGAAACAGATATACAAAAAACTGAGACTCTAATTAGAAATAAAATTAGCGCCCAGAAAGAACAAGAAATGCTAAACGACCTTGAGCAAAATGGCGGAGCATTACTTTTTTCTTGGCCAGCACCGAAAGATAAAATAACAATGCAATTCCATGACCCAGATTATCCATTTATAAAATTAATTGGGGAGCATTCTGGTATTGACATAAGAGCTGCTCAGGGCACAATTATCAGGGCGCCGGCCAGCGGTTACGTAGCACGAACTAAAAATGGAGGCAGAGGATATAGCTATATAATGCTTGTTCACGCTGATGGTTTAGCCACTGTATATGGGCATGTTAGCAAAATCAACGTAGAAGAAGGTAATTATGTCAAAAGGGGAGATCGTATAGGCTTAAGCGGGGGAATCCCGGGCACTAGCGGCGCAGGGCAATTTTGTACTGGCCCACACTTACACCTTGAAGTTAGAAAAGATGGCATACCCGTTAACCCAATTAGTTATCTTCTATTATAATCTTTGTGATTTATTATTAATCGAAAAGAAAGGGTGTTGTATAAATTTAACAGGGAATAGCTCAAAATAAACATACTACACGTCGCACAATATCTCTTTTACGACGCAAGATAATAATCAATATCAATAAAACGCAATACCCCCCAAAAGGGGTTGTTTTTCCGATATTTAAATTAAATATTTTATTTTGATAATTAAATATTTTTTAAATAAATTATAAGTGTTCTCTATTTCCGATTCCCATATCATCCTAAAATAATATCTACTCCCTATTTTATTTTTAAATCGAAAAAGGCCCACTTTTTAATAAGCAGGCCTTATAATTATTATTTCTTGATTAACTGAGTTTTTCGACCTTCTGCCAGATGAGGTCAGCGATCTTCTCCTGTGGCATTATCCAATCGTTTTCCGTACAATTGATTATGTGCCACCCGAATTCGCCGGCCGCGAACCTGCCTTGCTCGGAACACCGACGCTGGTAATCGACGTTTTCTTCGTGACCGTCCTTCTTCTGGTTGCCCAAATATTGGCGTTGAGCTTTGGCTAGCAAAAGCTTCTGGGAAATTTCTGTCGACACATCCAAGTAAATAACGGCGCTGGGTCGCGGAATTCCCAAAAAAGAATACTCTAACCTGTCCAGCCAATGCATAAATTTCAACCGCTTCAATGTGTCAGCGACCTTAACAGCCTGGTGAATCTGGTTTGACGTTGTATAGCGATTGGAAATTATTATTTTTCCTTCTTTGAGCCAGCGACACATCTTTCTTTTGGCCAAAAACCTATCCATAGCGTAAAGAATCGAAGCGAAATAAGGGCTGATCTTCGTCGGATCGCCGAACTTACGCTTCAGATATAAACCGATCAAATAACCCCAAATATTATCTTGATATCTGGGAAAATCTACTATCTCGGTTTTATATCCTCTTTTCTGAAAATTTTGGATCAATAAGTTAGTCTGCGCGGTCTTGCCGGCGCCGTCTGTACCATCAATCACAAATAATTTCCCCGGGTACTTTTTATCCATTATGTCTTCCTTTTAATGATTACTTAATTAAATATTTTAAAGAGCCAATATTATTTATACTCGCTTCGCTCGTGAAATTGGGGCATTCGGAGTCAAATCAAAAGTAAAACTTTTGTTTGAGCTCCTCATTACCAATTATAATATCAAATTTATATTACAAGTCAATTGATAAAATTTTACAAAAATTTCAGATGTATCAATTAATAAAAAAATTATTGAGTGTCGTAAAATATCCGATAAATTTTAATAAAAGGTGCTATACCCTGTGTTATCTTCGCTCGCTCGATAATACTTCGTGATATCCGCTCTCGCTCGGAAATAAAAAACTTCGTTTTTTATTTCGCTCGTTCGCTCGATAATAAAATTAATTAGTGATACAATTTATCTTATGAAATTTATAAAAAAATGTCGCACCTGCCCGTTTAACTGCGGGGTAAATCGAAAAACCAAATTAGGCGTTTGCGAAGCGCCTGATTATATTGAAATTAGCCATAGCCAAATACATTTTTGGGAAGAGCCCTGTATTTCCGGCGTAGACGAAAAATTGGGCGGCTCGGGGACAATATTTTTCAGTCATTGCAATTTAAGATGCGTGTTCTGCCAAAATTATAAAATCTCTCAATTAAATCATGGGCGAAAATATTCTGAAAAAGAATTACTAGAATTATGTTTAAGATTAAAAACCAAAGGAACCTATAATATTAACTTTGTCTCCCCTACCCCGTATTCTTTATATCTAAAAGAGTTTCTTGAAAAATATAAGAATAAAATAGACCTGCCTATTGTTTGGAATTCTAACGCATACGAAAAAAAAGAAACCATAAAATCCCTCAATGGCCTTGTTGATGTTTGGTTGCCCGATCTTAAATATTTCAACGATGATTTGGCTCTAAAATATTCCGGAGCTAAAAATTATTTTCGATACGCTACATCTGCAATTATGCAAATGCGGCAGTGTTCGCCCAAAGACTCATTCAATAAAAATGGTATAATGACTAAGGGATTGATTATCCGAAATTTAGTTTTGCCAGGCCATATCAACGATTCCCTTAAAATTTTGAAATGGATAAAAAATAATCTTGGCGAAAACACAGCGATAAGTTTAATGTCCCAATATTATCCGGTCCACCGCGCCAATGAGTATCAGGAAATAAACAGAAAGATTACAATTCAAGAATATCATAATTTAATTGAATGGCTTTCGGATAATAATTTTTCTAATGTTTTTATCCAAGATGTATCTTCGGCCAACGAAGTTTTCACGCCCAATTTTTAATCATTATGGAAGAATTAATTGAAAAGATTCAAAATAATACTGACTTAAAAAATATTTACAATAAAATATTAGATTATCTTTCTAAAAGAGATTATTCGGAAGAAAAATTAATCCAAAAAATAACCGATCTCAAGAAGCATTATCCCCGCTCTCGACGCTATCAAAATTATAACCGAGAAAACGCGGAGATTGCCTTAGTTTTGATTAAAGAATACGGTTATTTGGATGAAGAACGATATGCGCGCAATCTATTTGATTGTTTAATTAACAAAAAAGATGGTCTGCAGAGAATCAAACAAAAAATGCTTAATCGCTTAATTAAAAAAAATATTATCGATCAATTAATTAATGATTTCCAAAAAGAATCGAAACAAGATTTGACGCGAATTATTGAATTAACTAAAACTAAACGCGGACAGTTGGAGAAAAAATATAAAAACGACAGAATAAAAACCATTCAAATCAAACCAAAACTATACTTATTTCTTCAACAAAAGGGTTATACAGGAGACGAGATAAAAAGAATTTTTTCGGGAATTTAAGAATTATAAATTATAATTATATAAAGGATATTTTACCCTGCGTTGTCTGTGCTTGCCCGGAAATGAAAATTTCATTTTCATTTCGCTCGTTCGCTTGATAATAAGGGGTATTCAACCCCGTGTTATCCGTGCTTGCTCGCCCGCCTAAATTTTTCAAAAAAACTTTGGCGGGTCTCACTCGCTTGATAATAAAATAAAAAGGCCGAACATATTATATGTTCGGCCGATATTTGAAAATATCACGTTTAGTACTTATTATGGGTCGCCCCGCAACTTTTACAGATCGCCTGGTGTTGTTTCCGTGGTGACTTCACGTGATGGCCATTTGGGCAAATCCACCACTTGCCTTCGCGCCGCCAAATTTGCACCTGTGCGTTGATGTCAAAATTGTTGACACAGACAACGCCATATGCAAACTGTTTTTTCAGCTTCTCGAGGGTTAATCCTTCCGGCAGAAAACTTTCGATTTCCGCCAGAGGAACTTTAACCTCTTTCTTCGACAAACGCGCGCCGTTAAAAACGATTAACTCCTTGAAAACAACGGTGCATTTGTCTGAAAGCAATCGAAAACTGCGACGATCGATTTTTACCAAATAAGGTGCCATAGAAGCCAGAATATCCGGTTTAACCAGGCTAACCATAGTCAGTAGATTGTGAACGCGTTTAGAGCCAGATAAGGTTTCGATCTCGATATCAATCGGCAAGCCTACGACCCAATCAACATGTTTGTCCATTTTGACGACCGAGTCTTTGCTCAATTGACGAACCTGAGCATCCTCATTATGGCGACAGAACCCACGACGATTTTCCCGGTAAAAGTAAAGGTCGTCCACCATACCGGCTAAACAAGCCTTGAGTATCTTGCCGCGTTTGCCGCAGGACTCGAAGCTCAAATAAGGATTTGCTTTGTTGAGCTCATCGACCAGTTTACCGCGCATCTCTTTGGCGCGAGAAAAATGAACCAGATTAACGCCGTTTTCTTTCCGATCATTATCGTTAACCATACCCAAAGCCGAATTGAAAACATCCATCTGGGCCAACAGGTCAGAACCTTCTTCGTCGGTTAAATGCCGCCAATCGTTCTCACGATCGAGAATACCGCCGACTTCGAAACAACTAACGATAGTTATCACATCTCCTACGACATTGTATTTCTCGGCTTCGATGAGCATCCTGGCGAACTTAACTGACAACGGATAAGTTGCCATTTCTTCGCCAATGGGCGTTACTTCGCCGCGCTCATTGATAGCTCCGAGAACATACAAGCACCGCCGAGCTTCCTTGAAGATTTCCTTGTCGGGCTGATGAAAAAAGTCTAAACCAGATGCATCGATCCCCATCTTGGCCAAACGCAGGACTAGCTGATCCAAACGAACGCGTTCGATCTCGGCCTTCTGGAAAGCACGTTGATCTTCTTCGCCGTCGTAGAAATTAACATAGATGCCCGGCTTGCAACGTCCCGCACGCCCTTTTCTCTGTTCTTCGTCGGCGCGGGAAATTCTCCTCAGATAAAGCCCTTCGATACCGTTAATCGTCTCCGCTTGACGAACCGTGCCAGCATCGATAACCATATCAATATCATCGATGGTGATACTGGTCTGAGCGATATTGGTGGCAATGACGGCTTTCGGTTGTCCGTAGTGGGAAAAAACCTTGTCTTGCTCCTTTATCTCCAGTTCGCTGTGCAACGGAAGGATAACGGCATTGAGCCTCATCTTATTGAGCGATTCGACGGTCTCGGCGATCTCTCTTTTTCCCGGTTGGAAAATTAAAATGTTGCGACCGCGGCGCAGCCAGTAAGCTGCTTCTCTGACTATCGTATCGCTCGTGGCAGACAAATTTTCCACCGGATACGTCCGACCAGGAATTTTCATGATAACGGCACCGCCCAAATATTCGGAGAGTCTCTCCAGGTCAATGGTGGCGCTCATGATCACTAATCTGAAATTCGGATCTTCGTTGAGCCGGTTCTTGCTCCAAGCTAGGAGCGTTTCCATATTGACGTTCCATTCATGGAGTTCGTCAATAACGAGGATGTCATGGTTGATGGGATGATAAAGTTCCCTAACGAGCTCTAAACCATCTGTGCAGAAAAGGCATTGAACTTCCGGCGAATCGCAGCGCTCGAAAGCGGTGCGATAGCCGATCTTTATGCCCAACTCGGAACCATCTTCGAAAGCAACGCGAGTCGCCAACGATCGGGTCGCCAACCTTCTGGGCTCGGTCACAATAAGTTTGTAACCGCATTCCAGTAGATATTGAGGCACCTGGGTGCTCTTACCGGCTCCGGTTTCAGCGGTAATGATTACCACTTGGTTTTCTCTGATCGTTTCCAGGATCTTATCCTTAAAAGGATAAATCGGAAGACCAGTATTCATTTTATGGCTCCTTTTTTATGAAATTCGGAATTTCTTTAACGTGATTTTTAAGGTACAATTTATTAAAATTTAGCACAAAATTAGCCTTTTGTCAAGTTGAAAAAATTATTGTTTTTTCTAAAAATTCAAAGAAAAAACAAAAAACGAGCATAATGCTCGTTCTTTGATATAAAAAATTTACAAATGTTATTATTTTTTTATAAAAATTCTTTTTATAAACCTGAAAAATCTGATTATAAAATTACTTTCTTCCTCACCATTCGCTTCTGCCGCAAAACCACCGGCCAACAACATTAAACCCCCAACAACTGCTCCGCCCACACCAATCCACAAAACAACTTCAGCAATATGTCTTTCAGCCGCGGCATAATCGTCAAAAAGAGCTTGATTTTCTAATCCTAAAACTCCCCACAAACCTATGCCGACCAAAATAATACAGATAATAATCAAAAAAGCGCCAGCCCAAATTATTTGTTGCTTAGTGCCGAAACCGCGAAAATACAATTTAAAAGACTTCATAAATTAGATTTATTTATTAAATAAAGATACAAAGAATATTGTAATCTAATCGTTATCAAATGTCAAATTAAGATATAGGCGCTATTTTATCTTTATTTTGTTTCTTTATTCTCGAAAACAATAAAATTACTACAAACAAAACAACAAGGATAATGGCCATATTCCCCGTGCCTATATAACCCGTCGCTTTATTCC
>Ga0265296_1001313_pt1 | contig 29107 bp, 32 predicted proteins | sample MunlanPumphouse1_FD_189073 | JGI IMG/M metagenome (GOLD analysis project Ga0265296, IMG submission 189073) | Groundwater microbial communities from a municipal landfill in Southern Ontario, Canada - Pumphouse #1 | ecosystem: Environmental > Aquatic > Deep subsurface > Groundwater | place... | reverse complement strand
CGGACAAAAGAATTGTGGAACAGGTCAAGGCCTGCCATGAAAACGGGTGGAAAACCGGGAGCAAAGGCTGGGGCTATGAATGGAGCGAAGAAATCGCGAAAAAAGTGATGCCTGCGGCGCATGGAACTGCGCACAGCGCAAGGCAGCTTGTCAAGGGCGTTGAGGTTCCCGGAAAATACTTTGCGATTGCAAGGTGCTACAGGCCTGATGTTGTTGACGCCTCCCATTTGATTGAATTCAACCAGATGGAAGGAATAATTGTGGGAAAGGATTTGAACTTCAGGCATTTGCTTGGAATGCTCAAGGATTTTGCAGTAGAATTTGGGAAAGCGCAGGAAGTAAAGTTCCTCCCTGATTATTACCCTTTCACAGAGCCCTCGGTGCAATTGAGTGCAAAGCACCCCAAGCTTGGCTGGATTGAGCTTGGCGGCGCGGGAATATTCAGGCCTGAGCTCACTTTGCCGTTGGGAACAAAAGAGCCTGTGCTTGCATGGGGCATTGGGATTGACAGGCTTGCAATGCTGGCTTTGGGAATAAAAGACATAAGGCAGTTGTTTTCGCAGGACTTGGCCTGGCTGAGAAATGCAAGGCAGGTGGTTGAATGAGAAGGGCAACACCAAAGAACAGAAGACATGCAGGGCCGACCACAAGGTTAAGCGACGAGCAATTTGTGAATGCGTACGGAAGCCTTTTGGGCCCGCAGACAGTAAGGATGGTTGCGGCAGAAGCAAACGTGAGCCATGTGACCATAATCACCTGGAGAAGGCAGGCAAGGGCTGCCGCCAGGGAAATAGGCCTGGATAAAATCTTGAAAAAAGGGCAAGCTTACTGTGGCCTGTTTATCAAAAACGGCCCTGAGCTTGCGAAAGTCCTTGGCGTTTCAAGGAATGCAGCAAAGGGGCTTGAGATTATCCTTAGGGGCAGCGGGCTGCTCAAAGGAAGCAGGGTTGACAACATATTTGAAATGCTGAAAAGAAGCCGCACCCCTATTGAAAAGAGGGCCATTATGAAAAAATATCATTTGAGCAAGACCGAGTTTTACAGGCTGGTTGAAAAAATGGAGGGAAAATAATGCCCAACGTTGAAGCAAGCAAAAAGGATTTGGAAATGCTCATAGGGAAAAGGCTTTCGGGAAAAGAGCTTGAGCAGGCAATGCTATTTGCCAAGGGCGAAATCGATTCCGAAGAAGGCGATTGCATTGTAATTGACGAGAAAGACACCAACAGGCCGGATTTGCTGAGCGCCGAGGGGATTGCAAGGGAGATAAGGGGCAGGCTGGCGAAAGAAAAGGGCGTTCCAAAGTACAGTGTGAGGAAAAGCAATGTTTCGGTCATTGTTGACAAGAGTGTCAAGGGCATAAGGCCCTGCATTGCCGCCGCAATCGTGAAAAATGTGAAGATTTCGGAAGAAATGCTTGTGCAGATGATCAACCTGCAGGAAAAGGTCTGCATGACCTTCGGAAAGAAAAGAAAAGAGGCCGCAATCGGCATTTATGACTGGAGCAAGCTCAGGGCGCCTATGCATTACACGAGCTATGCGCCAAAGGCAAAAAAATTCATTCCTCTGGAATACAAGGTTGAAATGGACCTTGAGGAAATCCTTTTGGAGCACCCGAAGGGAAAAGAGTACGCGCATTTGCTCAAGGGCTTTTCAAGATACCCTGTTTTTGAGGATTCAAGGGGAACTGTTGCAAGCATGCCGCCGATAATCAACTCGCAGCTCACGGGCAAGGTTGCAATGGGCACAAAAGAGGTTTTGATTGAGGTAACAGGCCATAGCCAGGAAACAGTGAACACAGCGCTCAATGTAATGGTTTCCGCAATGGCTGAAAGGGGCTTTGATGTTTACAGCGTCAGGGTAAAGTATCCCGGCAAGGCAATCGTGACGCCGGATTTCACTTCAAGAAAAATCAGCGTGCCGCTGGAGGAAATCAGGCAGGTAATGGGAATGGAGCTTGATGCCAAAAAAATTATCGGGCTTTTGAGGCAGGCAAGGTATGACGTAAAGGCAAAGGGCAAAATGCTTTTGTGCGAGTACCCGGCCTACAGGCAGGACATTCTGCACCCAGTGGATGTTATAGAAGATGCGTTGGTAAGCTATGGCTTCAACAATATAATGCCTGAGCCTGTAAAGCTTGCTTGCACAGGCTCGGAATTGGAAGAAGAAAAGCTGAAGCGCGCGTTTGAAGAAGTGTGCGTGGGCTTGGGAATGCAGGGCGTTCTAACATTCACAATGACAAGCAAGGCAAAACAGGCAACAATGGTTGGCCTTGAGGAAGAAAAAGAAGGCTTTGTGGAGATAGCAAACCCGGCCAGCGAAAACTACGCCGTTTTCAGGAAAAGACTGTACCCGGAGCTTTTGGAGTTCCTTTCAAAAAACAAGCACGCCGCCTACCCGCAAAAGATTTTTGAGGCCGGAAAGGCTGTTGAGCTTGACAAGGCAAGCGAAACCGGCGTAGTGGAAAAAAACAGGCTTTGCATTGCGCTCTGCGGCAAGGGCGCAGAATTCACGGTGATAAAAGGCGCCCTGGATGCGATTGCAGCCAACATTGACTTCAAATACTCTTTGAGCGGGCAGACCGAACCTGCCTTTGAAAAGGGAAAGGCAGGGGCAATAAGCATTGAAGGAAAAACCGGCGTGCTTGGAGAGCTCACAAAAAACACGCTGAAAAATTTTGGATTGGAACAGCCCACCGCAATTCTTGAAATGGAGATTTGATTATTAAAAAAGCCTTGTCTGGTTGTGCTCTTCTTCTGGCTCCGGCACAGCCGCGCTTTCCGGCTCTTCTTCGGCTTGTTCCCGGCTGGCGGGCTGGCTTGCGGCAAAGCCTTTTCTTTTCTGCAGGCTTTCCTTTTGCCTTGCTTCCTGCGCTTCCCCGAATATCTTTTCCGCCTTTTTTGAGCCGGTTTTGGCGCCCAAAAGGAATGCAATCTCTTCGGGAGCCAGGTCAAGGGCTGCTGACATGGCAACGGCATTTTCCTTTTTTTGGAAGGCAAAGTGCAGGAAAGGCAAATCCTGCGCAATGACTGCCCTGCTGCTTGAATGCATCCTGCCCCCGATTTTCAGGCCAAGCTCTTTTTTCAGGTTGCGCAGAGACTTGCTTGCCCCGAGCTTTCTCAAAAGCGAAGGGAACTGGTACTGAATCCAGCCGCCATAATCATGCTCACTGCTTAATGAAACGCCGCAGGTCATAAGCTCAGAGGAATAGCGCAAAAAGCCAAAGTGCTGGCGCCTCATTATCCTGCCGTTGAAAATATCGGCCTTGCTGAGCCTTTCAAAAGCCAGGGCATTGTCATCGCCTTTGGTAAAATGCCTCGGAATATTTTCCTCAATCCAGTTGAAAAGCATTTCAGAGTCAATGTCGGATTTAAACCTTGCATTCCTTATCTGCTCAACAGTAGAGCCCTTCAAAATTTCACCCATTGTCCTGAAAATGTCCTGCTGCCTTTCCCTGTAGCCAAGCGAATTCACGGCATCCAAATCTATTTTTCCGGAAACAGCAAGCGCCTGCGTGTCAAGCAGGGCGGAACGGAAATCGCCGGCACAGTTCTGCGCCAAAAGCAGCACAGCTTCCTGGTCAAAGGGAATTTTTTCCAGCTCAAGCAATTCCCTGAGCCTTTTTGCAATGCCCAAATAATTTATTTTCCTGAATTGCACCAACTCGCAGCTGCTCCTGAAGGAAAGCATTTTCTGGTTGCCGTACACGTCATTTGCGGTGAGAATCACAGGGTTCTTGCTTTGCTTTATCACGCTGTTAATTGCCGCTACGCCGCCCCTGTCGGCATTGCCCTGCAGGCCGTCAACCTCATCCAAAAGAATCAGCCTTTTCTTTCCGGAAAAGCTGCTGCCCTGCGAGGCTGCGCCCGCAACCCTTTCAATTATGTCCTTTGTCCTGTCATCGGATGCATTCATTTCAAAAAGCTGCCACCCGAAGTACTGCGCAATAAGCAATGCAAGGCAGGTTTTCCCTGTGCCTGTTGCCCCGAAGAAAAGCAATGGCTTTTGCTGCTTTCCTTCCTCCCATTTTTCGCCCCAGCCCCGCACCATTTCCACAATCGCGGAATTGCCGATGAATTCGCCGAGGTCCTTTGGAAAAAACTTGTCAGTCCAGATTTGGCTCATTTTTTTCGTCTCCTTTCCAGCCGGGTCTTGCAGCCCATGTCCTACGCAACCGTTTCCAAGCCCTTTTTCACTGTTTTCAAGAAAATTTTTATCCATGCACGCCCCTGAAAAGAACAGTGCGGCACTGCCTTTTTATTACAATTTGAACCCGCAGAAAAAGGAAAAAATGGAATTTTGAGGGGGCCTTTTTGGATGCGCCGGCGCCTGCTTTTTTTGCACTGCTTAGAATAAAAATACATTGAGGCAAAGCTGGATTATGCAGATTGGGGTTGTCGGCAAGCCGAGTTCGGGAAAAAGCACTTTTTTTGCGGCAGCAACGCTGATTGATGTCGCCATAGCAAATTACCCTTTTACCACTATTGAGCCGAACAAGGGCATTGGCTTTGTCAGGGTTGAATGCATTGAAAAGGAATTCGGGGTGAAATGCAATCCAAGGCAGGGTTATTGCAGGAACGGCATAAGGTTTGTGCCTGTTGAATTGATTGATGTTGCCGGCTTGGTGCCTGATGCCCATCTTGGAAAAGGCAGGGGCAATGCTTTTTTGAACGACCTGAGCCAGGCTGATGTTTTGATTCACGTTGTTGACGCTTCGGGCAGCACAAACGAAAAGGGCGAGCCTGTTCCGGCAGGCTCTCATGACCCCTGCAAGGACATTGAATTTTTGGAGAAAGAGATTGATTTGTGGTTTTTGGGGATAATTGAAAGGAACTGGGCAAAGATTTCCAAGGCGCCTGCTGACAGCAAGGCAAAGCTTGTTGCCGCAATGTCACAGGCTTTGAGCGGCATTGGCGCAAACGAAAAAAATCTTGAGGAAAGCCTGCTTAAGGCAGGGCTTGGCGAAAAAAAGCTTTCTTCCTGGTCAGATGCGGAAAAACTGCTTTTTGCCGAAACACTGAGGAAGATTTCAAAGCCGATAGTGGTTGCGGCAAACAAGATGGACATTCCTGCGGCGGAACAGAACCTTAAGAGAATGCAGGAAATGTTTCCGGACAAGCCAATCATTCCCTGCTCGGGGTTTGCGGAGCTTGCCCTGAAAAAGGCGGCAAAAGAACTGTTCATTGAATACGAGCCTGGCTCGGATGATTTCACTGCATTGAAAGAACTGAATGAAAAGCAGGCAAGGCTGCTTGAAAACATAAGGGAAAAGGTTTTGAAGCACTTTGGAAGCACAGGAATACAGCAGGTGCTTGACAAAACGGTTTTTGAATTGCTCCATTACATTGCGGTTTTTCCAGCAGGCGTAAAAAAGCTTGCCGATTCCGAGGGAAGGATTTTGCCTGACTGCCTTCTCATGCCACCAAAATCAACAGCGCTTGATTTTGCTTTCAAGCTGCACACTGACATGGGCAAGGGCTTCATAAGGGCAATTGACGTCAAAAAAAACCTGATGGTTGGAAAAGAGCACGAGCTCAAAAACAGGGACGCGGTTGAAATAGTGTTCAAAAAGCCGTGAAAATAAAGCGCATTTTTGGCTCTAAAACAGTTCAGGAAAAATAATCAGCGCAGTTCCGTTTTTTCGGTTCTTTCCGTTGTGGTAACGGTTTCTGTCACGCTTGGAATGGCCTCTTCCTTTGTTTCCGAGGCAAGCTGTTTCTCGTCAATCACGGCTTTTCTCCTGGCTTCTTCAATGCATTCCTTTGGATTGCCAAGCTTTGAAAGCACGTAATAGTAAGCGTTCATTGTCTCGTCGAGGGAAAGGCTTCTCTTGAAGCCAAGCCTTGCGACTTCCTTGAAATAAACCCCGACAATCCTTGCCGCAATCTCCTCATTGCCCAGACCAGCCATAACAATTACCCCTTCCGCCTGCCAATCATTTCCTTGACGGCATTCATTTCAACGCCTTTCCTCTGGACGCGCATAAGGCAATAAAAATAAGCATTGACAACCTCGTCCAGGGCAAGTTTCCTCTTGAGGCCATACCTTGCAACCTCGCCAAAGTAAACGTCAATCATCTTAAGCGCAAGCTCCTCATCGCAAGGCAATGCGGAAGAAACGCTTTTTGTTGAGACGGTTTCCTCAACGCGCTCAATCTTTCCGCTCTGAACCCGCTCCATGACCGATTCAACAATTCTTGCAACCTTTTCCTCGGGAAAAACCTCTTTTGAAACCACAACAGGCCTTCTGGTGACAACGCGCCTCTTGCGCCTGACAACCCTTCTCTTCACAGGCCTCTTCCTCTTCACAGGCTTCTTTCTCTTAACCGGCCTTTTTCTCTTCACAGGCATCCTGTGCGCAACCCTCTTCTTGACAGGCTTTTTCTTCTTAGGGCGCCTTTTTTTCTTCGGCGGATTCTTCAAAATATTCCATGCCCTGATTGCCTGCTTCATGGTCTTGCCCTGCTTCAGCTGCATTGAAACAAAAACATTGTAAGAGCTCCTCTTCCTGTTCTTCTTCGCAGACTCTTTCTTGCGCCTCATCCAAAGCGCGGCAGCCTGCCTGAAAGTCCTGCCAGCCCTTATTTGCACGCGCATAAAACGCTGGTACTCGCTCAGGCCAGCCCTTTTTTTCCTCTTCTTAAGCAGTTCAATTTCTCGCCTCAAAAGATCAAGCTCCTTGTCATGGCCCTTGGACCTGGTTGAAAGAGTCCTGGCATTAGTGGAAACCTTTCTGGTCAATGCGATTTCCTTCCTCAAGCCCTTTTTCAAAGACCTGATGTCCTTCCTGACAACCCTGGAACCAGCCTTCTTTGCGGCAGGCCTTTTTGAAACAGGTTTCTTCCTAGCCTTCCTAACAGCCATCACAATTCACTTTTGTTAATTAATGCGTTATATATACTGCCCACAACTTGTTTTTAATGGTTTCGCAGGGCAGGGCTACTGCTTTTCTTCCAGCCTAGTTTTCGGGAATGCCAAAGAAATCATCCTTGTCCTGCCCCTTGGCTCTTTCATTGCGATTTCGGCATTCACCAGGTTTTTCTTTTCAAGCCCTGAAATCAGGGTTCTGAACCTTCTCTGGGTCAGGGGCTCCTTTGAGGCTTTCTCGTATTTGCCAAAAAGGTCGCCTGAGGCAATCGGGCTGTTTGCAGGCACAAGGGAAAGGATGAGCTTTTCATCAGGAGTCAAAAAATCAGCTGCTTTCTGCAAGGCCCTTGAATCAACCTCGGAAAAGATTTTGCGCAAATGCTGCACCGAAACTTTTTCCGCATTCTCCTTTTCCGCTTCCCTGCCTGCGCGCAGAAGGCACTCTATTGCAATTCTTGCATCGCCCCCAAGCTTTGCCGCGTGCGCAGCAGCAACATTCACGGTTTCGGCATCAAGGGCGTTTGACTGGAAAGCGTATTGCACGCGCTGGTTAAGTATTTCCTTGAGCTGCTGCGGCGAGTAGGGCTCAAAGCTTATTGTCTGCTCTGAGAGGCTGCTTTTGACCCTTTCGTCAAGCATTGACACAAAATCAGGAACATTGCTTATGAAAATAAGGCCAAACCTGCCCTTGCCATATTCGACAACGCGCAAAAGGTCATAGAACAGCTTGCTTGCCTCCTTGTCGTGCAATAATTGGTCGGCCTCGTCAAGGACAACAACTGGAATGAAGGAAGCGTGCTTCATTGCCTCAAGCATTTTGGAAAAAGCCTCGTCCGTTGCAATCCCCCTCCTTGGGGTTGCGTCGCCCAAAAAGTTTGCAATCTGCGTGAGGATTGAATGCCTTGTGCTCAATTGGAAGCAGTTCACGTAAAGGCCTTTTGCCCTGTCGCTGTACTGCTGCAATTCGTTCAAAACAAACTTTACGGTTGCTGTTTTTCCCGTGCCTGATTTGCCGCACACAAAAACATTCTGGGGCTTTTTTCCCTGAAGCACTGGCTGGAGCGAAAAAACAAGCGCGTCAATCTCGGCGTCCCTAAAGGGCATCCTTTCAGGCACAAATTCGGGGTAAAGGAACCTTTCGTCCCTGAAAAGCTCGTTGGCCTTTGCCCTTTTTGCAAAAACGTTTCCCGGCATGAAAAAGTCAGTATAATGAAGGGCGGCAAATTAATTAAATTAGTATTGACATAAGAATTGGTGGCATGACAGCCCAAAAAATGCTTTTTGGAACGGCGGGCATTCCCATATCCGCAAAAAAAAGGGACAGCGTTTCAGGCATTGAACGCGTCAGGGAACTTGGCCTTGACGCAATGGAGCTTGAGTTTGTGAGGGGCGTGAACATGGGCGAAGAAGCGGCAAAAGAGGTAAAAAAGGCGGCCCTGGAAAACAATGTGAGCCTGAGCGTGCACGCGCCTTATTACATAAACCTGAATTCAGGGGAAAAGGAAAAGCTTGAGGCAAGCAAAAAAAGGATAATGGATTCCGCACGCATCGGGGAGCTGTGCGGCGCGGAGATTGTGACGTTTCACCCGGCGTATTTCCAGAAGCAGCCTGAAAAAGAGGTGCTTGAAAAGGTTTCCGGAATAATTGCCGGGCTTGCTGAAGAAATTGAAAAAAACGACTGGGGCATTATGCTTGCGCCTGAAACAACGGGAAAAGGAAGCCAGCTTGGCTCGCTCAGGGAAACCATTGAATTATGCAAAAGAGCAAAAGGCGTCCTGCCAATGGTGGACTTCGCGCATTTGCATGCCCGTGATAATGGAAGGTTCAAAAGCAAACGGGATTTCAAGGAGGCAATTGAAGAGATTCCGGCAAAATGCCTTGGTTTCCTGTACATGCACGCTTCAGGCATAAATTATTCGGCAAAGGGGGAAAGGAACCATATGGAAATGAATGACAATGGGAACACATTCAACTACAAATGGTTTCTGGAGGCATTGCACGAGGAAAAAGTTTCGGGCAGGATAATCTGCGAAAGCCCGAACATTGAAGAAGACGCAATGCTCATGCAAAAATACTGGAAGGGGCTCGTTAAGCCATGAAAAGGATTTTAATGAGAGGCAGGGATTGGCTGCTCAAAAAAAGCACAAAAGTTGTGTCCGGAAGAAGAGTCAGGAGCACGAAACCGTATTTTGAAACCACTATGAGGGCTGTTGCCGAGGTTGTTGGCCCAATAAGAAAAAAACATCCTTTCTTCAAGGGTGTGTGGATTTTTGGAAGCGTCCCTGATAAAGTGCACAATGACCCGGATGTAATAATTGTGATGGATGAAGCAGGATACAATTTTCACGGAAACATAAGAACCCATATAGCAGAGCAATTAAAACAAAAGCTTGGACTGAAAAAAGTTGATTGGATGACAATCAACACGCAGTGCCTTGAAAAAGACCTGACACATATAAGAAGAATGATGGAATTATGGAGGCCAGACATTGAGTGCTTTTACGGAGACCCTGAAACAAAGCAAAGATTAGGAACTGCCCTGAAAAGTAAAGTGAAGGGTTATTATGCGCAATATGACAGAAGGGTTCTGAAGGATATGAAAAGAAGCCGAAAGAAGGAAAAAGGGCTTTAACTTCTTGAGCCCACAAAAAGGCTTACCCCTATCCCTGCCACCAGTGCAACAAGCGCGCTTGTCTGGAAGTACTGCGGGGAAAGAAGGGTTTCCAGCGGAATGGAAAGCCAGACATTGCTTAAGGCTATTGAGAGCGCGCCGCCTGCGGCAAGCGCCACAAGAAAGTGCTTTATGCCCTTGAGGGAACTGTGATAGGTGCTTTTGATGAACACAAGCGCCGCAACCAAAAACAATGCGAAGAAAATCAGGCCGATGTCAATGCTTGGCATTGAAATTGCTATGCCGCTTATTACGCCGAATTCCACAACAATCACGTAGCTCAGCACTGCAAGAAGGCCCCTGTCGTGGAATAAGGCGAAGAAGCCTGCCGGCGCCTGCCTGGAAACAGGCGCAGCCTGCCGTGCCTGCGCTGCGGTTATTTCGGGCATTGCCTCGTTTTGAACATTGCCTGCAAGCTCTCTTTCAAACTGCTCGGAAACGAGCTTTTTCATTTCCGACTTGAGTTCCGATATTTTTTGCTCTTTGGGCTTCTGCCACTCCCTTTTCAGGGAGATGAAAGAAATCGCAAACGCCACTATTGCAAAAGCTGTTCCGATTGCGCCCGCAGCAACAAGGGCAGTGCTTGGCTCAGCCGCAAAAATCCTGCTCTGGAAGGAAAAAAGGAACAGGCCGGTTGAAGCAGCCACAATAATGAAGAGCAATAAGCGCTTCACAAGGTTTATCAGCCAGGCAGCAAGCTCGACAAGCAGCACTACTGCCACAAAAACCACTATGGCGGCAATGCCAAGCATGACAATGGTTGACACGTCGCCGGCAAGGGCCTTTTCAAGAAGGTTATTTGCGGCAGGCATAGTCTGCCCGTACAAAAAGTTGTTCAGGTCGGGGAACATAATCTAATCAACGATTTTTAGGTATATAAAGAGGTGGGTCGCCTTTTCAGGTTTCGGGCAAACCTAAGCAAAATGAAATACTTTTAAAGAAATTGATGGCATATCTGTCTGGCAATTGCAATGGATGGCGAAATAAAGCTTTCGGGAACGGAATTCAAGGCCCTTGCCTCCGAGACAAGGACAGGCATAATAAAGCTGCTAAAGGACAGGAACCACACGCTTACGGAAATAAGCAAGAAGCTGCAGCTTGCCGCCCCGACCATAAAACAGCATTTGGGCATTCTGGAAAAGGCAGAGCTCATACAGGAACTTGACGAGGGCAGGAAATGGAAATACTACTGCCTTACGAAAAAGGGCAGGAACATTTTTTCGCACGACACCCCGATAAACGTTTTAATAGTGCTTGGTGTTACAGCTGTTGCACTTGTCGGCCTGCTTTACTCTTTTATCTCAATGCTCGGGGCAAATGCGATGAACCTTGCGGCAAGGAATGCTGGAGGAGAAGCGTTTATTGCAAAAAGCAATGAAGACATGCTTGCCTGGGTGCAAGCCTCGGCAGCACAGCAGACGCCCCTGGCGTTGGCAGAAACTGCTTCTGCCGGCGTTCCGGCGATTTCGCCGGAAATGGTTGCGTTGCTCATGGCAATTGTTGCAGTTTCGCTGGTTGCCGGATTCCTGATTGCAAAGGCAAGAAAATAAACCTTTGGCCTTTGCCTTGGTTGCATGAATCACGGTTGCACACAAGCCGCAGAGGCATAGTTCGTTGAACAACGCAACCCGGCCCTTGTTTTAAAGCCGTTCCATATTCCACCATTTTTTGCAACATGAACAACAAGGGCCTTTTCTGCTTCCTGCTCCTGCTTGCATTTGCCTCAATCCAAACAGGGCTGCTTGGCAGGGCAACCGAAATGGAAACAGGCATGGCAGGGGCGCTTGCCTTTGAGGCCGAACAGCTTTCAACCGCAAGGGCAATAATGGAAAACGGCATTGACCTGGGGGCAAAAGAAGGGCTGAGGCAGGGCATTGCACTCAATCTCGAGCCTGAAGAGATTAAAGCGCTTGTGAACGCAAGGCTTGTGCTGCTTTTTGAAAAAATGGAAACACAGGGGTTTCCCGGCATCAAAACGGAATTTGAAGAGAAAGGCAAAAACATTTCTTTTTTGAACGAAAACAGCGCGGTTTCCGTGGCAAGGATTGCAGGCAGGGAAGTTGAGGCGGAATACTGCTTCACGGGCGGCCTTATGAAAGACAAAACCGTCAGGGCAAAAATCTCTGGCACAAAGGCGGCGATAACAATGGAATTGCCTGTTGGCTACACCGTGAAAGAAACGGCGATTGGATGAAGAGAAATTGCCGCATGGGAAAAAACATTCCGGCGAAAGGCCAGCTGCAGCTGGAGGCAATAATCTGCCTTGCGGCATTCCTTGCAATACTCGGCCTTTTTTTGGCTGCGCTCAATGAAGCCGGAACGCAGGCCAATGAGGCGCTGAATGCGCTTGAGGCAAAGGCGCAGGCTGAACTGTGCTGCCTTGCAGCCGACATAAGCTATGCAAGCGGAGTATCCGAAATTTCCGAAGAAGTGCAATGCACTGCGCAGGGCAGCAAGGTGGAAAGCGAAACAGGCGGCAAGAAAAAAAGCTGCGAAAGCATTGCACCCGAAATAAGGCTTGTGCAGGAAGGCGAAAAAAGCGTTCTGGAGGTTGCGCTCAATGAGCACTACAGGTAAAGGGGGATTCGCATTCTCATTGGACCTTGCAGTTTCGGTTATTGCAATGGTTCTCATGCTCTCGCTCATGCTTGCAAGCTTTGAGGCTGCAAAAGAAGAGGAGACTGCCCAGGTGAAAAAAGCGGAACTGCAGGGCAAGGCAATTTTCCTCCTGGATGCGATGGCAAAAAACAGGAACGAGGAACAGCCATTGCTCGGTTCGGCCTTGTATGACGGGGAAAGGCACAGGGTTCTTGCAAACGAAATTGACGCCGGGCTTTTGGAAAAAGCCCAGCAGCTTGGCTCGGAAAGGTTTTTTGTGAAAAGCGTTTCGCTGAAAGGAATGGAGGAAAAGGAAATCCTGTTTGAGGGCGAAGGGAAAGAATGCATTTCGCTTGACAGAGTTGTCCTTGCAGGCGGAAAAAAGGCAATGCTAGGGGTGATTCTTTGTGAAAAATGACGGCTACTGGCTGAGCATTGAGGCAATTGTTTCAATGGCGCTGCTGGCAACACTGTTATCGATGCCGCTGCAGGAAAACATTCAAAGCTTTTCGGATTTGCACCTGTTGAAAAAAGAAAACGACCTGCTTTTAATCTGGGCAAAAGGCTTTGAAAGAACAGGCATTGAACAGATGGCAATTGACTTTGAAGAGGCTTTTCCAGGAAAAAAGGGTGTTGTTTCAATTGACGGAAAAGAGCTTGCTGTCGGCAAAAAAGGCGTGGAGGCGATAGCATCAAAAGCCGTGTTCTTTGACAGGCAAATGCAAAGGCACGAACTCTCATTGGTTGTATTCAAGGAAGATTTTTCCTGAGGCCTTGCGCAAGGCAAAGGTTGCCTTGCCATCAAGAAGGACAATGCCTGTTGGCATGAGCTCGTTTGGAAACCCGACGGCAAAGCGCTTTTCCCTTCCGTCCGGGCCTAGGACATTCAGGGCAAGGGTTTTTCCCGAGGGAGAAATGCGCCATTGTTCCAATGGCTGGGCCTCAATCAATGCCAAGGAGCCGTCTGCCTGAAAGGACATTTCTTCAACATGGGACTGAAGCTGCTGCGTGAAACGCTTTGCATTCACGCAGTCAAGGCCAAAGAGCCCTGCCTTGTAGGTCTGGTCAACAAGCGGCAGGAGAGCGGCAAAAACCGCGAGCAAGGCAAGCAGCAAGAGCAGGTACTCAAGGCTGAGCTGGCCATGGCAGCGCATAGCATTCGCCTAAATGCCCTCTATTTCCTCGAAAATCTTCTTGCTTTTTTCCTCAATTACCTTTGTGCCCTCTTCGCTTGTCTGCTGCAACTGTGAAACAAGCAGTAGCACAAGGGCGACAACAGCGGCAAGAATGATTATCAATTCCACGGAAATCTGCGCCCTGCATTGCAAAAGCAATGCCCTTTTTCCCAAGGCTTTTTTTCCAAAGGAAAAAAAGGCTTTGGAACCCAAAAACTTTTTGTCCATAAAAAAATGCCCCTTGGGCAAAGAATAAAAAGGCTGAAGCAAAGTTCGGCAAAAAACGAATTCCTTTGGGAATGCTTTAAATTCCTTTTCAGGCTTATTCCTTTGATGAAAAGCGCTGAAATAAGGGACCTGCTGATTTCCTGGCTCACAATAGCCCTGGCTTTCTCAATACTGATGAGCCGTGACTTTCTTGACCTTGCGGAATTCGCAGTAGTTTTCCCAATAGCCCTTGTTACTGTTGGAACAGGCTTTGTGTTCCACGAAATGGCACACAGGACAGTGGCAAGGCGCTTCGGAAAGCACGCGGAATACAGGGCATGGCGAATCGGCCTTATTTTTGCCATACTATCCTCTTTTGTCGGATTCATTTTCGCGGCCCCCGGCGCCGTGTACATCTATGGAAACGTGAGCAGGAAACAAAACGGGCTCATATCAGTTGCAGGGCCTGCAACAAACATAGGGGTGGCATTGTTTTTTGCAGGGCTCATGGCTGCAAACATGGGTGAAATTACGAACGCCATGGGTGCAATAGGCATGCAGATAAACATGTTTCTCGCGCTGTTCAACCTGATTCCATTCGGGCCATTGGACGGCGGAAAAGTGTTCATGTGGAGCAAAACAGTGTGGATTGCGGCATTTGGAGCGGCATTTGCAGGCACGTTCCTGCTGCCAATGCTCTTTTAAAAAAAGTCATCCGACATAGGTCGGCTTGAATTCGGCAATGTGCTTTTCGAATTCAGTGTAGGAATCCTCTACCTTTTGCGTGATGCTTGCGCTTGCCGAAGAAAGGGCTTTTTCAAAGTCCTTCATTGTAATGGGAACAGGCTTCATCGCGCTTTTCCTCAGCGCAACCAGTGCAGCCGTCCTTATAAGACCCTCTATGTCAGCGCCGTTGAAGCCCCCTGTTTTCTCCACAAGGGCCTCAAGCGAAACATCCTTGTCAAGCATGACATTTTTCGTGTGAACCTTGAATATTTCAAGCCTGCCCTCCTTGGACGGTGCCTCAATCCTGACAAGCTTGTCAATCCTGCCAGGCCTCATAAGGCCGGGATCAATAAGGTCAGGCCTGTTCGTGGCCGCCATGAATATCACGCCCCTGTTCTGCTCAATGCCATCAAGCTCTGTAAGCAGCTGGTTGACAACGGTTTCGCTGACATGCGAGCCGAAATTAAGGCCCCTCTTCGGCGCCAAAGCATCAATTTCGTCGAAGAAAACAATGCAGGGGGCAACCTGCCTTGCCTTCTTGAAAATATTCCGGACGCCCTTTTCAGATTCGCCAACCCACATGCTCAAAAGCTCAGGCCCCTTGATGGAAATAAAGTTTGCCTCGCTTTCCGAGGCAACCGCCTTTGCAAGCAGCGTCTTGCCGCAACCAGGCGGCCCGAAAAGAAGAATGCCTGCCGGCGGCTTTATGCCCATTTGCTTGAAGCTTTCAGGGTGCTTCAGCGGCCATTCAACGGCTTCCTTCAGGTCGCGCTTTGCGTTCTCCAAATCGCCTACATCAGACCACTTCACGTTCGGAATTTCGATTGTAACCTCGCGCAAAGCGCTTGGCTGCACGTCCTTCAAGCCGTTCTGGAAGTCCTTTTTGTTTACCTCCAATGATTCGAGAATCTCCTGCGGGATTGTTTCGGCCTCAAGGTCAAACTTGGGCAAATAGCGCCTCAGCGCCTTCATCGCCGCCTCCTTTCCAAGCGCGGCAAGGTCGGCGCCGACAAAGCCGTGCGTTATTGAAGCGAAATAATCCAGTTCAACATCTTTTGCAAGAGGCATTCCCCTTGTGTGAATCAAAAGAATGTCCTTCCTTGCATTCTTGTCAGGCACAGGGAACTCAATTTCCCTGTCAAACCTGCCAGGCCTTCGCAATGCCTCGTCAAGGCTGTTCACCCTGTTGGTTGCGGCAATGACTATGACATTGCCCCTTGCCTCAAGGCCGTCCATCAGCGCAAGGATTTGCGCAACAACGCGCCTTTCAACCTCGCCCATAACAGTTTCGCGCTTTGGCGCAATGGCATCAATCTCGTCAATGAAAATAATGCTCGGCGCGTTCTCCTCGGCTTCCTTGAAAATCTGCCTGATCCTTTCCTCCGCCTCGCCCACAAATTTGCTCATAATTTCGGGGGCATTCACAGACTTAAAATGCGCATTGGTCTCGTGCGCAACCGCCTTTGCAAGCAATGTTTTTCCTGTTCCCGGCGGACCGTACAAAAGAACGCCTTTCGGCGGCACAATGCCAAGCTTCCTGAAAATCTCAGGGTGCCTCATTGGCAGCTCAATCATTTCCCTGACCTTTCTTATCGGTTCATCAAGACCGCCTATGTCGTCATAGGAAACGCTTGGAACAGTTTCAATCTCGCCTTTTACAGGCGCTTCCTTCAGGACAATCTGCGTGAAATCTGTTACCTTGACCGCGCCCCTTGGCGTGGTGTCTATAACCTTGTAAACAAAGCCCGTGCCGAAAACGCTTATCCACACGTTGTCGCCGAACGTAAGCGGCCTGCCGAGAAAAGTCTTTTTGAGAATGCGGTCATAGCCCGAGGCAATAATCCTTATTTCCTGCGTGGGCGCAAGCACCACCTTTTTTGCCTCCTTTGGAACGCATTTTATCACGGTTACCTTTTCGCCGATGCCAACGCCTGCATTGTGCCTGATCAGGTTGTCCATCCTTACCAAGAGCTTGCCCTCATCTTCGGCCCTCGCAGGCCACACTATTGCCGCGGTCTTTTTCTTCGGGCCGGCAATTTCCACAATGTCCCCGCTTGTGATTTCAAGCTGCCGCTTGGTTTCCCTGTCCAAAGTGACAATGTTCCTGCCCACATGCGTAGGTTCAGGGTCAGCAACCTTCAAATCAATGCTTTTTTCAGGCAAAACTCCCACCACAAAAAAATCTAATAATAAGATAATTTCCCAGAAAAGATATTAAAACAATTGCTAAAAGAAAGGGAAGAAGGGTTTAATTAACAATGGAACAAATATGGCATAATATGGCGATTACCCCCGAAGCAGGGATGGCAATGAGGGCAAAAGCGCTTGACAGAAGAGAAAAGAAGCTTGACAAAAGAATCCATCCCGACAAAGAACTGCTTGCAAAATATATGAACAAACCGCCAACGCTTGAAACACTTTTTGGACTGATTAGGGGAGGGCGACTGAACCCAGAAAGCGCCAAAGCTTGCCGCATTTATTTAATTAGGCACTTAGTGGACACAGCTACTGAGAAAAAACTTGCAATAAAAGCCAGTATGGCAGACAGAGAGGGCACAACCCTGTCATTTGCAAGGGCATTGTTTGAATCCAGGGCAAGAAAGCAAGGCAGGGCAAAGGCAAAAGAACAGCTTCTGGAAGAGATAAAGCAGGTTATTAGAAAGATAAAAAGCCAAAGCAGGGTATTGCTGAATGTTGCAGAAAGGGAGGCAATGGCCCAAGAGCCGATAAAAGCAAGCATAGTCAGGCACAGCGGCCAAGGAGTGATAAATCTTGCAATTTTGCAACCATTGAACACGCTTCTTGAGGAAATTGAAAAGCTCTGAAAATTATTTTTATTTTTCCCTAATTTCAAGCGCCTCACCCGGAAGCAATGCAAGCACGTCATCAAGGGAAATGTTGTTTTTGCCTGCCTTTTCGCCGAATTTTGCCAAAATTGCCTTTGCTGCATCGCTTTTTTTCAGCTTGCCGAACAATATTTCAAAGCGAACAGGGCAATGCCTTTCCACTGCCTTTGGAGGGCCGCCCATTGGGACAAAAGAGCCTTGTTCCTCAAGCAAGCCTATTGAAAAGCGCAGCGGCGTTTTCCTGAACCACTGCCTTTCCCCATAAATCATGAAGCCGCCTGTTGAAAGCGCTTCCCCTGTCGGCGCGCTCTTTGAAACCTGTTCTTTTGCCACGGCGTAAACGTCAACGCTTGAAAGCCTTTGCTGCCAGGCCTTGCTTTTTGCCGCGGCAAATTGCGCGGCCTCCTCAAGCGATTCCAATGGAATTGCTTTGCCTTCTGCCTTGACAATGCAGGCACTGCCTCCCTGAATTTCGGCGTGCAAAAAAAGGTCACCTTCCTCCATGTGCTTTTTCACAACTGTTTCGTTGCTTTTCGCGTCCCTGCCCCCGATTACAAGGAAGCCCTGGCTTGTCTTGAACCAGTTGAAGGCCTCAAACCACTGCCTTTTTCTCTTCACTGCAAGCTTTTCCTCCGGCGCCTTTTCTTTCAGCGAAGAGGCTTTTTTTTCAAGGTCAAGCATCGCCTTTCTCAGCCCTGAAAGCTTTTTCTTCGCAAGCTTGCTTTTCTCAAAGTAAGAGGAGGCATTTTCCTCAAGGCTTTTCTCAAAGTCAATTTCAACATCCATTAAAAAACATTCTCCGCTTTCCTCAATCGCCTTTTGGATTGCCTTCCTTCACAAGCTCGATGATGCATTCCGTCCTGCTTTTGTTCTTGAAAATCGGCTCCACAGAAAAAAAGCTCTGCATGTTCTTTATAAGGTCATGGTAGCCCGGAATTTTCATGTAGCGTAGCTGCAGGTCGCGGTGGTATGATTCAACATCGCGGTAAATGTGCCTGCATATTATGTTCCAGTTGCCGGAACCTATGATTGAACTCACCCAATAGATGTGCGGGTCATTTTCCAGCGCCTCAAGGAATTTCTCAAAGGCTTTCTGGTGGCTGAGGTCAACCTGCAAAAGGGTCAGGACCTCAAGGTTATAGCAAAGCTTCTTGAAGTCAACCTTTGGGCCAAAGCCCTGCAGGATGCCCTGCTTTTCAAGGAAAAGAAGGCTGCTCTTGATTGTTGCCTTGTGGTAGCCTGTGTGCCTCTGAACCTGCCTTATGTTTGACTGCACGCTTTTTTTCTTCAAAAGCGCGCCAAGCACGTTTATCCTGATGGCATCTGTGGCCTTAATCTGGCTTGGCAATGCAAAACACCCAAAATGTATATATTGGAACACTGTTAAAAGGTTAACTGTTTAAATTGTGGCACTCAAAGCCTGGGAGTTGATATATAGAAAGAAGGCGTATATTCTAATGCCAAAAAAAGGAGGGATCTTATAAGAAGCGGCAAAAAAAAAGCTGATTCATAAGAAAACGTTGGGGGTAGGAAAAAAGGCTCACCAGGCTCAAACTGGCTCTCAAAAGCTTTTCTTGCCCCCAACAACCTAATTCTTTCAGCAAAAAAAGGGGATAATGGCGGCAGTATTAATAACCAGAAATTCTGTTAATTGTTTATGCCAAGAGAACGAAAACAACGCTTCAGGGTTATTAAAGATGCAGTTGGCCATGCAGCAGGTTATTATAGGCGAAAAAACAGCCTCGTACGGCAGGCGCTCTCAATTGAGCAAGGGATAGCGAAAACAACTGGAAAGCTGCCGAAACCAAGTGAAGCAACCCAGTTGCTGGAAGAAGCAAGAAAGCAAGGAAATTTTGATATGCAAAAGGTAAGCCGATTGAAGCTGCGGCTTTCTACTGCAAGGAAAAAAATGATTGCGCAAAAAGAGGCCTTATCAAGATTGCTTAAGCAGGCTGAACACGATAAAGTTGAATTGCCAGCGCAAAAAAGGTCAGAAGAAGAGCTCGAACAGCGCATTGAACAGTTGAATTTGATGATTGCGCAATTGGACGGAATCATTAATCCTGCTACAACAGGGCAACCAAACGAAACCATTAAGCCGCTTTTTACAATCAAGCTTAACAAACGGAACCATTAAGCCTATTTTTACAATCAAGCTTTTAATTGCCCTTATTTTTTCTTTTGGCTGCTTTGCCCAGGAAAGTTTGTTAATGGCCGCTTTTTGGCTTTGGGCGCCTTTTTTTCTTTTTTGGCAGCCGTTTCCTTTTTTTCATTTTTTGGAACGGTTTCTTTTGCTTCCTTTTTGGCATCGGCTTCATTTTGCCCGCTTTTGCCAATGACTTCATTTTTTTCTTTTATGGCAGTCATTTCTTTTTTGGCAATGGCCTCCTTTTTTGCCTGCGCCCTTTCCTCTTTTTTCCTGGCCCAATCCGCCTTGCTTTTGCAGTTCGGATTAATGCACATCTTGTATCTAAATCTGTTTGCCGCAACATGAATCAGGGGCGTGCCGCAGTGCTCGCACTTTCCTGGCAAAACAGAGATGGTCCCGTTCTGCGGCAATGGCCAGGTGACAGTGCATTTTGGGTAATTGCTGCAACCCAAAAACCTTTTTCCGGTTTTCCCGTGCCTCACAAGCAACTCGCCATTGCAGCCCTCGCCTGTGCACGGCCCGATTATTGAATCGGCCCTGGCTGCGTGCCTTATCGTGCTCCCAATCTCGTTCTTGTTGAGCAAAAGCTGGGCAAGCGCATTGGAAAGGAACTTGCGGCTGTCATTCACAACAGCTGCCTTGGTTTTTTCCCCCGAGGCCACAAGGTCCATTTCCTTTTCAAGGTTTGCGGTCATCTCCGGCTTGACAACAGAACTGCCGTGCTTTTCAAGGCTGTCGATTACGGCAAAGGCCATCTTTGTGGGGACAATTGCCTTCTGGCCCTCAATGTACTTCCTGCTGTAAAGCTTCTGGATTGTCTCGGCCCTTGTGCTCTTTGTGCCAAGGTTCAGGTCAGACATTGCCTTGATCAGGGCGCCCTGGCTGTATCTTGGAGGGGGCAATGTTTCCTTGGCAAGGTTTTCAAGCCTGACAAGCTTGGCCTCGTCGCCTTTCTCAAGCTTTGGCAGCACAACCTCTGTTGCCTTGCTGTAAGGATAAAACAATTTCCAGCCCTTTTCAAGATAAATCTGGCCTGTTGCGCCAAACGGCTCGCCGTTCAAATCAATTTCAACAAGCAGGTTTTCGGTAATTGCGTCTGTTGCAAGCGTTGCCATAAAGCGCCTGCACACCAACTCGTAAATTTTCCACATCTGGGGGTCAACCTTTTCCTTTTGCATGGCAGTAACAGGATGGATTGGGGGATGGTCCTTTGCAAGCTTGCCTGCGCTTGGCTCAAGCTTTCCAAGGGCGAGCAGCCTGGAAACAAGCGGCGCAAATTCCCCTATTGTTCCAAGCTCCTTGAGGACAGCCTTCAAATCAAGGGTCGGAGGGTAAACCGAATTGTCTGTCCTTGGATAGGAAATGATTCCTGCCTGGTAAAGCGATTCGGCTATCTGCATTGCCTTTCCGGCAGTGAAACCAATTGCTGTTGCAGTAGTCAAAAAAGAAGTGGTATTGAATGGCTCCGGCCTTGCAAGAACCTTCTTCTTTTTTTCAACGGAAGAAACAACGCCTTTTGGCGGCTTTGCACAGGCCATCACGGCTTCAGCTTTTTTCGGGTCCAAAAACTTGCCTTCCCTGTGCAATGCATTGAACTGCACCTTATCTTTTTCAAAAATCGCCTCAACCTGCCAGTATTTTGTTGCCACAAAAGCCATCCTTGCCGTTTCCCTGTCAACAATCAGGGCAAGGGTCGGCCCCTGCACCCTTCCGGTGGAAATGAAGTCCCTGCCAAGCCTGCCTGAAATAAGCGACAAAAACCTTGTGAGCACAGCGCCCCAGACAAGGTCTATCTCGCGCCTTGAATTCGCGCTCTCCGCAAGATTGTAATCAAGCTCCGCAAGGGCTGAGAATGCGTCCTTTATGTCTTTTTCCGTAATGGCGGAAAAGTTCGCCCTCTTAACCAGGACATTTGGATTGATTTCCTTCAGAATGTTCAATGCCTCAAGGCCAATGGCTTCACCCTCCCTGTCGGCATCAGTTGCGATTATCACTTCCTTTATCTGCGGGGCAATTTTTTTTATGAGGCCAGAAATCGACTTTTCCGTTTCAACGTAATTGACATCGGCGTCAACAAGCCTTTTCAAATCAGTGCCAAGCCAGTTCTTGTAGGAAACCGGAAAATCCACATCAACAATGTGGCCGCTCAGGGGAACGACAACCCATTTTCTGCCGTCTTTTTCAAAATCAAACCTTACGGCATAACCTGATTTTTCGCCGGGAAGCTCCTTTCCCGCAAGAATGGCGGCAATCCTCCTGCCTGCAATCGCCTTTTCAGCAATAATGAGAATCATTGAAACCAAAACCTGCCTGCAAGAATCATTACAACAAAAGCCATAAAAATAAGGGAGAACGCTTTCGGCAATTGCCACAGGCATCAAGATGAAGGGGCAAAGCAGGCGCAACAAGCGCAAATCCTGTCTCCCAGCCATCCAATGTAGCGCCAATATACTATTTCATTCATTAGAAATTTAATCAGGTTGTAACGCTAAGCTATTATGTACATTCCTGATTGCGAAGAGTTTCGCAAAGGATATAAAGAATTTGAAAGGCAAGAGCCACGCGATGCCATGTACAAAGTGGCAACATTCCTCGTAAACTATTTTTGGGACAAACCTTCAAAGAGCACAGATAGATTAGGGATAGCTGATGGACTAGGAGTACTGTTGTTAACTTGGAACAATGCTTTTTATAGGTACGGGCCATTTGATTTTGAGAAACTTGAAAAATGCATAATTGACAATCTTCCCAAAATTGAAGAATTCAGGTCCAGACCTATTTCAACATTATCAAGTTCTGATAATGACAGCATAAAACAGTTATTCATTGAATTTCTTTCTGCTCTGCAAATCGACATCATAAGATTCAGTGACAAAAACACCAAAAAATATGCTCAGAAGCAATTAACTGACCTGCTGCTAAAGCTCGGCGTAAAATACAGAACTAACGGCAATTTGAGGTCGCTCTATGATTCCATAAAAGATGATCAAAAAATTAAAGATGCTTTAGAGTTTATCGATGAGAAGAGGTCTAACTCAAAAAAGAGCTACGTCGTGATAAAAATAAGCAAGCTTACTGATAGACAGCAAAAAATAGTTGAGTCTTCAAAGTTGATTATGAGAAGCCCCGTTGCCGTGGCCAAGGCATTGCATCTTCTAGCCCCTGAATTCTTTCCCCCCTGGGATAATAAAATTGCGCGAAAGGGTTACCAATGCAACTATGCCAAAAATCCAGCCGAGAAATATCTTACATTCTGTCAGAAAATGAAAACAATGGAAAGCAAGATTAAAAACTGTGCAGATAAGCCAAGCAAACTTATCAAATTAATAGACGAATACAATTATTCAAAATACACCCAAGGATGGATTTAGGGGACCCACTTTACAGCAGCTGTTTTTTCATGATTAGCTTCTTCATAAATCAATTGATTCAAACATGCCCAAAGTTATTGTTTTTAAAATTTAAAAAATGGGCGTTGGGGAAAACTTTTATTCAGATGAAGAAATTAAGGAGTGGATAAGGCATGGCAAAGTCAGGGAATTCAAAAGATAGTTTGAGATGCAAGATTGTTTCCGAAGAATTGGAAGAGTTCAACAAGCTAGTCAAAGGGCACCAAAAACTATTGGAAGCAATTGGAAGGCTGTGAATTTTCAAGCAACTGCAAGCCTTAGCAAATTTAAAGCGTTTGTGCCAAATGTAATTTATGAAAAAGAGCTGGTATTACTGGATGTACAAGTCGGCTTTGAAAGATGGTTTTGGCTCGCTTACCCCAGATTTTCCGTCTTATTTTCCAATGGATAAAAAAGAGTTTGACAATTGCGTGATGGGGCAAACTCTTCACAAACTAAGCAAAGAAGAATTGAAGAAATTAAAAACAATGGCTGGTTATAAGGACTAAATCCCGCCTCCCAAATTTGCACTTTGAAGGCTGCCAACAGTTTCGCGCTTAAAGTTTTTTCTGCAGTGCGCCGGCGGGTAGCCCCGGCCCGCATTTGAGTTCGGACAGGACAACAAGGGTTTTCAAGTCTATTATGCCGTCAATCAGGCCAAGCCTTGAGATTGTTTTTTCGGCGGCACCCAAATCGTTCACAACGATTTTTGCGAGCAGGTTGTATTCGCCCAAAACCTGGTACAATTCGGTGATGCAGTCGAATTCGTTGAGCTTTTTGAACAAATCCTTGTTCTTGCCGATTTCGCTTCTTATCTGGATGTAAATAGGGTTTTCAAATCCAAGCACCTTGAGGTTCAGGTTTGCGTTGATGCCGCTGATGACGCCTTTTCGCTTCAGGCTTTCAACGCGCTTTTTGACCGCAACATCCGTGAGGCTTATCTGCTTGGCAATGCTGCTGAAGCTTGCCCTTCCGTCCTTCAAAAGGTTGTTTATTATCACAAGGTCCACTTTGTCAAGGCTCACTGCCATAAAACCAACTCCATTGCATTAATAATTCAAATAAAACTATATTAAAAAGTTTGCTTTTCAAAGGAAATGGGCAGGCTGTTAAAAACTTCGTACCAATCCATATATTTATGGCGGAAAAGCCTATTGAGGCAATGATTGAAAAAATTGCCAAGGAATGCGAAGAGGCAAATGCCGGCAAGTGGACAATCACGAAGATTGTCAAGGAGCTTGCGCTTGAGGAAAACAAGGGCCTCAAAAAGATGAGGAAAAAAGCCATTGAAATGTTGCAGCTACTTGACCCAAAGGCGGCAGCTGTTTACGCCTCTTTCCAGCAGATGAGGGTGAGGACAAGCAGCCAGCTCATTGAAGGGTTTGACAGGGGAAACATAATCAAAAGCCTTTTGCATGAAACAGATGTGCCAAGGGGCGTTGCCGAAAAAATAGGGCACGAGGTTGAGGAAAAAATAAAGGACCTTGAAATTGAAAGCATCAGCACGCCATTGATACGTGAAATGGTCAACGTAAAGCTTTTGGAATACGGCCACGAAAACATAAGGAACCAGTACACAAGGCTTGGGCTGCCTGTGTTTGAGGCGAGAAAAAAGGCCGAGCGGCAGCCTTACAATGACAAGGCAACAATGACCGAATACAGCCTGCTGGCCGTGATTCCGGCAAGGCTTGGAAGAATGCATTTGTCCAGCCAGATTTTTATTGCCGAACTGCAGGACTTTTCAACAAAGGCAATTGCCGCAAGCATTGAGGCAGAGCCGGCGGAAAAACCGCGGGATACTGTGTTCAGCGTGCTTGAAAAGGCAAACAGGCTTGGGAGGATTTTGAGCTGGCGGCCGAACATTTTTGCATTAAATGCCGCGCTTGCCGCAAAAAGCAGCAAGAAGGCCGCGGTTGATGCGGCAGTTATTTTTTCAAGCGCTTCAAAAGCCGTTTTCCTCGGCGGAAAGGCGCTGCCTGCATTCAACACAATAACCTTGTTTGAGCCAAAATGCCTTTCAGGCAAGGGCGTTGAAAGGGAAGGCATGGTTGCCGCGGCAAACGCCATGCTGAAATCAGGGCAGGGCGAAAAAGCACAGCCGTTTGAAAACGCGGTTGCCGTGGACACAAAATACAGGCTCAAGCTGCTTCACAACCACGCGCCGAAATGTTTCCTCAACTGCAGGAACACGGAATGGTCGCTTGCCAACGGCATTGCGTTTGAAGGGCAGGGCTTGTGCTCTTTCACTGCATTGAACCTCACAATGGTTGCGCTGGCAAACCAGGGCAATGAAAGCGCGTTCTTTGAGGAGCTTTCAAAAAAAGCAAAGGCAATTGTTGAACTTGACCAGCTGAAAAGAAAAGAGCTTTCAGGGAGAAGCTACATAAAAAACCAGGGCGTCTCAATTGAGGGCTTTTCCTCGGCACTGGCTTTGGACAGCCTGTTTGAGGCAGGCAGGCTGGCGATAGCCTCGGAAAAGCCGGGGGAAACGCTTGCCTTCGCGGAAAAGACTTTGTCAGAGCTTAAGAAGGCTTTGCCGGAAAATTTTGTGCTCACCGAACTCAAAAACAGGGCGGCAATAAGGCGGTTTGCGCTTCAGAACAAGAGGGCCTTCAGGCACATTGCCAAGGCTGGCGGAGAGGAAAAAGAGCTTGCAAAAAGCAAAGCAATCTGCAGGGCATACAGCTTTTCCGCAAAAGCGGAAAGCGCAAAAGAGCTGAACGAGCTTATTGACGGAAACGCAAGGATTATTGAAATGCGGGAAACTTTTGGGCTGCAAGAAAAAAAATAGGAAAAATCATTTCTTGGGGAACACTGCCGCAATTGATTCCGGGTCAGGGCCGAAGAACAGCGGCTTTTTCCTTTTCGCAATCTCGTGGTGCTTTATCAAATCAAAGCGCATCAGGTACATGTAGGTTTTCATTACCTCAAGGAAAGGGAAAATAAAAACAAGCGCAATGAGAAGCGAAATGTAGGGCGAAAGCAGGGTGAACTGCGCAAGGGCAAATTCCACAAGCTGGAGCAGGGCAAGCAATGCAACGCCCACGATTGCGATAATCGCAAAAGACCGCGGGCTGTGAAAAAGGAAATCAAAATTGCTTGACAGGGCGTGCCTCAGCCCCTCCTCGTCTATCACAACGGCCTGCGGCACAAATAGCAAAAGAAAAGAGGCTGCGAGCAGGATAATGCCGGCAAGCGCAAGCGGCGCGCCCAAAGCAATCAGGCCTGACATCAGCAGGAAAAGCAAAAGGCAGAAAAGGAGGAAAAATGCGAATAGGCGAAGCGCAAACTTCCTGATCATTTCATGCAAATAAAACTGGAGTTTCAGCGGGCTCAGGTTTTTTCTCACAGAAAAAATTATAACCGAAACAAAAAAAGAATAGAACAAAAGGAAAAGGGCAGTGAGGCCTGCTTCAGCAAGCAAATCAAGGGGGTTTGCCTGCGCAAGATTGTAGTCGATGAAAATCGAGCCGCCGCTCACATATATATTCTGGAAAAACGAAAAGGCAGGCACAAAGACGAGAAGCAGCGCAAAAACCAGCGCACTCTTGAAATTCAGCCAGTATTGTTCCCACGAGTTCTGGAAAAGCAAAAGATTCCCCCGAATAATAATTGCTGCATAATAGGTTAAAAACCTACTTGGAGCCGGCCAGAAGATAGGTTTGGAACGCCTTTCCTATCTTTACCCTGACAAAGCGCCCCAAAACAGATTTTTTGAGTGCCACAGGCTTGTAGTTCTGGTTCCTTCCCACAAAACCGCCTTTTGGGCCTATTTCATTGACAAAGATTTCCTGCTCTTTGCCCACAAAGCGCCTGTTCCGCTCCAGGGCAATTTCCCTGCACAGCTTTGACAAAATCCTGCTGCGCTCCTTTTTCACCCTGCCGTGCAGCTGCCCCGGCATTTTTGCCGCCAGGGTATTGGGCCTTGCACCAAACCTGCTTATGTTCACAACATCAGGCCCAACAGCTTTGACAAGGGAAACCGTTTCAAGAAATTGTTCATTTGTTTCGCCCGGAAAGCCTACTATTAGGTCAAGGGAAATGCTTGCGTCAGGAAAAGCCTTTCTTATGCACCCCACAATGCGCAAAAATTGCTGCCTTGTGTAAGGCCTGTTCATTGCCCTCAGCACTTCATTGGAACCTGATTGCACAGGCAGGTGAAAAAACCTGTAAAGCCTTTTGTCCCTGAACAAATCAATATACGCTGGCAGGAATTTTTGCAGATGCCCGGGATTCATCATTCCGATGCGCACCCTGAAATCATTGCCGCTGCATAGCAAAAGCCTTTCCACCAAGGCCACAAGATTTGTTCCAAGGTCAAAGCCGTAACAGCCGCAGTCCTGCGCAGTAAGCCAAATTTCCTTTGAATCTTTCAGGCAGGTAATGAATTTTTTTTCAAGCGAATCCATTGAATAGCTTTGAAGCGCGCCCCTTGCGTTCTTCACGCTACAGTAGGCGCAGTTTCCAAGGCAGCCTCGTGCAATCGGAATGATTGAAACCAGCTTGTTTTCCTTTTGCCCGGCAAGCTCGGGGGAAAATGAGGCCGGAGGCAGCTTGAGAAAAGAAGCAAGCTGCTCAAGGCTGGGGCCGAACAGCACAATCTTTTTGGAAATCTTTGACACTGCTTCAGGGCTGGTCTTTGCAAGGCAGCCGAACACAACCAAAACGGAATTTTGCCTTTCCGCAATTGCGTTGAGCTGTGCAATCCTCCTGAGCATTTTTGACTCGGTCTGCTCTTTCACAGAACAGGCATTGAGAATTATCAACCCGGCTTTTTCCGGCTTTTCGGCAAGCCCAAAGCCGTTTTGCAGCAGGAAGCCCCTGATTTGCTCTGTGTCAGACTTGTTCAGCGAACAGCCACTGCCTTCAACAAAAGCATCCATATTGTAAGTACGTTTGAATAAACTTTAATAATAGAGCAATGCTTATTTTCTTTATGGATGCGCCAAAACAAATGCTGGCAGTTTTTATGCCTGCAAGAAATGAAAAGAAAAACATTGGAAAAAATGTTGATGTGCTAAAAGAGGGCATTCAAAACGGAAAAATAGATTATGCTGTTATAGTTATTGATGGCAGCACTGACAGGACAGCGGAAATAGCATTCACAAAACTTGGTTTAAGCAAAAGGCAAATAATTGCCTTAACCGAGAGAAACCGCGGGACATTGGTTTTACAGGACGGGTTTGTAATAATATATCACAAAAAACCAGAAGGCAAAGGAAGAAATTTCTGGGAAGCTGTTTTTACATTGAAAGGCAGGACAAATTTTTTTAAAAATCCCAATTCAGTGCTTGTTGATGTTGATGCGGATGCAGTTAACCTGACAGTACGCAAAATCACTGGAATAGCCGCAGAACTTTCCAGAAAAGGCTTGCCAATGATACTTGGCAAACATCTTGAAAAGACAGCAGATACCATACGCCCTTGGAATCCGCGCCCCGAATCCACCGGTTTTCGGGCAATAAAAGCAACATCACTAAAGCCAATGCTTCAAATGAAAAAATATTGGGTAAGGGTTTTCCCAAGAGGGTTTGGAATGGACTATGCATTGAATATGCTGATTCTTGAACAAGACTATTTGGCCAGGAAAAAACCCGGAAAATTTGACAGAAGTGACATTCCGGTTTCCCATATAAAGCTGCTTCATGAAAAGCCAGGCAAGCACGGCTCAGACTACGCCCAATACCAAAGAAGGTGGGATGCAAGGATAAGGTGGTTTCGGGATAAACCAATCCATCTTTATCATCCTGGGCCGGAAAACCTTGCATTTCATGAAAGGGCAAAGAGAAAAAAATTAGTATAATACAGCACTTTCATTTCATGCCCTACTGCAGCACAAAAAGGCTTCTTTCTTTCCCAAGGCTTTTTTTCTCGTAAGGAAAAAAAGCTTTGCAACGCGCAGCGTTGCCTTTCTTTCCCAAGGCTTTCTTTCTTTAGAAAGAAAGGCTTAAATTTTTATTTTTTCAACTGCGTAGCGCGTGATTATTCCGAAAATGCCGCCCCATATGAAAAGCAGGAAAGCGCTGTTTGTGAGCTTTCCCCAGAAGTCAACCTTGTCTGGCGTCAACTCAACGCCGCTGAGCTGGGCAAAGTTTGCAAGATACCAGTAAAGCGCAATGTAGTAGGCCGAAAGCGCAAGGACAAAGAAAACCGCGAAAATGGCAAGGCAGAGCCAGCCAAAAGGCAGCTTTATTTCAAGGCCCTGTTTTGCCTGGTCAATCATAAAAAACAGGACAAAAAAGCCAAACAGGGGCATTATGAAAAACATTGGGCTGTCAATCAGGGAGGGAACGCTGAAAATCGGGAAAAATGCGGTAGCCGGGCCTATGGTGGCCCTGGCGGAAAAAAGCGCGAAAAGAATGGCGTAGGATATCAGGCAGGCAAAGCATGCTATTACAAGCTTGTTCGAGGAAAGCGCCTTTTGTTCATGCGCTTTGTTTGTGGAAAGAACCTGTGCTTTTTCTTCAGCCATTTTTTCACCAG
>Ga0265296_1001312_pt1 | contig 29154 bp, 25 predicted proteins | sample MunlanPumphouse1_FD_189073 | JGI IMG/M metagenome (GOLD analysis project Ga0265296, IMG submission 189073) | Groundwater microbial communities from a municipal landfill in Southern Ontario, Canada - Pumphouse #1 | ecosystem: Environmental > Aquatic > Deep subsurface > Groundwater | place... | reverse complement strand
CAGATCAATGAAAATGTTGAACTTGTTGAGGCATTGAGAATTGCACTTACCCAGGTAGTAGGAACATATGCTATTGTGATCATTTCCAAAGACGACCCTGATTCGCTGATTGGCGCCAGAAAAGGCAGCCCTTTGGTAATAGGTGTCGGTAAAGACGAAATGTTTATTGCTTCCGATCCGTCTCCGATTGTTGAATATACTAAGAAGGTAGTTTATCTTGGCGATGAAGAGATTGCTATTATTAAACGAAATGGGGATCTTAAAATTTTAACGATTGAAAATATAGAAAAAACTCCTTATATTCAGAAGCTTGAAATCCAACTTAGTACCATTGAAAAAGGCGGGTTCCCTCATTTCATGCTGAAAGAGATATATGAACAACCCAGATCCATCAAAGATAGTATGAGAGGCAGATTGAATATTAAAAAAGATATTGTTGCTCTTGGTGGAATTATTGATTACGAAGAAAAATTTGTAAAGGCTGAACGGATTATCATCGTGGCATGCGGAACATCTTGGCATGCAGGGCTTGTGGGTGAATATCTATTTGAAGATATTGCGCGGATCCCTGTAGAAGTGGAATATGCATCAGAATTCAGGTATAGAAATCCGGTTATTTATGAAAATGATATTGTTATCGCTATTTCACAATCAGGTGAAACAGCAGATACTTTAGCCGCTATTGAACTTGCAAAATCAAAAGGTGCAACCATCATTGGAATTTGTAATGTAGTAGGCTCATCTATTGCACGTGCAACTCATGCCGGCTCATATACTCATGCCGGTCCTGAAATTGGCGTGGCTTCTACCAAAGCATTTACAGCGCAGGTTACTGTTTTGACATTGATGGCGTTGACAATAGCAAAGAAAAAAGGTGTAATTTCTCTTTCCAGGTTTCATGAAATTATTACAGAGTTGGAACTTATTCCTGACAAAGTAGAAACAACTTTGAAACTGAACGAAAATATTAAGGATTTGGCTGAAAAATTTAAAGATTCGCGAAATTTTCTATATCTCGGAAGAGGATACAATTTCCCTGTTGCACTTGAAGGCGCTCTTAAACTAAAAGAAATATCCTATATTCACGCCGAGGGTTACCCTGCTGCAGAAATGAAACACGGTCCCATTGCATTGATCGATGATAATATGCCTGTGGTTGTGATTGCAACAAACAAAGGAACTTATGAAAAGGTAATCAGTAATATTCAGGAAGTTAAAGCACGTAAGGGAATTATTTTAGCTATTGTTACCGAAGGAGATACAGAAGTAAAAAAGCTGGCTGACCATATCATTGAGATACCCGAAACCGAAGAGATGATGGTTCCGTTGCTTGCAATAGTCCCCTTGCAGTTATTAGCATATCATATAGCCGTAATGAGAGGATGCAATGTAGATCAACCAAGAAATCTGGCTAAATCAGTAACGGTTGAATAGACAGGCATCTCAAAGAAATTCCCTACTTACTTTGTTAATACCATTTTTTTAACTAACACCTTATTGTTTGTTTTCAGTATTGCATAATAAACGCCCGGAAACAAATTACCGGTATAAAATTCTACTTTGTTCTCCTGTCCTTTATTTACAGGGTTATTATACAATGTACTTATATGCTGCCCAAGATAATTATACACTTCTAAATTTACTGTACATTCCTGTGGTATTTTAAAGCTAATGGTTGTTGATTCATTAAACGGATTAGGCATTATTTCAAAGTATATTCCTTTTTCTTCGGCCAAATTATTAACTGTAACTAAGGGGCTGCAATGCTGCATTCCATAAATAAGTTTTGGAATATATGTATTTGAATCAATAAAAGGCATTGCACCATGTTCAAAGCAACAATGCATTCTACCTGCTTGCTGTGGAGTGAATGTTGCATCAGGACAATATGAATAACCCATCAGGTTTTCATAACCCCATGCTGGCCATGATGGCATACCGGCACTGCAACTATCCACTCCTACAGGTGGCGCACAAGTATAATTCCTTGGAGTTGGTGGTGTATCAGACATCAAATCACCAGTTGTATCTTGTTGAGAAGTAGTATAATCAACTCTATCACGACAAGGCCATGAACAACCAATATAAATATTATTTGCCGGATAATCAGTAGTTGTAAATGTATGTAATAAGCCATAATTATGACCTAATTCATGGGCAAGAGAATAAGCTCCCTGATAATTATTATTTAATACAACTGAATAATCTATTTTGATAGGATTGCCCGAGATGCCGAGATTAGGCCAATCATAAATAATCACATTACTTATGCTGTCAGGATTTTGAGGATATTGAGAAAGCATTGAAGTATCAATAAAAACAGTAGAATAGCAAAAATAAATTTTCCATGGATTATAATAATTGTTCACACCTGCAACCATTGAATCAACATTTTCCTGAGTTACACCATAAATATTTGAGTCAACAACAATAACCAGTAATGACAAATATCTAACAGTTGTTGATTCATCAGGAATAAAAGAATCCCTACTAGCCGGATAACTACATAGAGCAGCATTAGAAATCAAACAGTTGTTAAGGGATTTATCGCCATAATCGTTTTGCTCTGTACCGCAGAAATCTTTCGCTTTATTAGTTTTTGCATTTTGTGTATTGCAAGGCCCGCAGTAATCACCATGCGCTTTATGCGCCTGTAAAGCATTTTTATTAATGCACAACGTTTGAGGATTTCCTGTATTACTTGGCGGAATGTGGCAGATAAGGATTTTGTTTTTGCCGCAGGGAACATTATTTTGCTCGCAATTTTTCTCTTGAGCAAAAGCGCTATTGAAAATAATTAAGCCGATTATTGTCAACAAACTTTTCATTATTAAAAAGTTTTATTTCTTTTATTTTGCAACCACCATAAATAAATGGTCAATGGTTATTAGTCTTAGCAGCCAGTTTAGTAATTGGTCCTGATCTTTGGTTTTTTTCTGGCCATTAACCATGACTTTTGACCAAACCAACTGCCCTGACTATCAACCATAGACCTATTCAAAATGTACAAACCCGCCTGCCGGCTGCAGGTTTATCCCGTTTGCAGTATAGAATCGTACGCCCATTTTAAATAGACAGCTCCCCATGTAAATCCGGCGCCAAATGCAGAAAGAATGATATTATCTCCTTTTTTCAGCTTTGGCTCCCATTCCCATAAACATAATGGAAGTGTTGCTGCGGTTGTGTTCCCAAATCTATGAATATTAATCATCACCTTTTCTTTGTCGAGTTTCATTCTGTTAGCTGTAGCTTCAATAATTCTCATATTGGCCTGGTGAGGGACAAACCATGCAATGTCCTTTGTTTGTAAATTATTACGCTCCATAATTTCAAGTGAAACATCAGCCATTTTAGAAACAGCCCATTTAAAAACCGGTTGCCCTTCCTGATATATAAAATGTTCACGCGCATCAACAGTTTCGTGCGAGGCAGGTTTTACCGAGCCTCCTGCCTTCTGATGCAGGTGGATTCTGCCGACACCGTCAACCCTTAAAATTGAATCCATTACTCCGAATTCTTCAGAAGTGGGCTCAAGAAGCACAGCACCGGCAGCATCGCCGAAAAGCGGACAAGTTGCACGATCGGTATAGTCAGCAATAGATGACATTTTATCAGCGCCGACAACTATCACTTTTTTATGTGAACCACATTCGATAAATTTTGACGCGGTAACAAGAGCATAGAGAAAACCTGAACATCCGGCGTTAAGGTCAAAACTGAAGGCATTTTTAATGCCTGCTTTATCGCTTGTTATATTTGCGGTAGCAGGGAATTGCATATCAGGCGTTACGGTAGCGCAAATCAGGAGGTCAATTTCTTCGGGTTTGGTATTTGTTTTCGCAAGAAGACCGTTAACCGCTTCTGTAGCCATATCGGAAGTTCCTTTTCCTTCACCTTTTAAGATTCTTCTTTCTTTTATTCCTATACGAGTCATTATCCATTCATCGGAAGTATCAACCATTTTGCTGAGTTCTTCATTTGTTAATATGTATTCAGGCAGATAACCAATGACACCTGTAATTGCTGATCTGATTTTCGACATTTAAAAAAATTTGAATTAAAAAATATCAATTGGAACACTCATTTTCTTTTACCTGAGTGTAACTATTCATTGCAATCTTTATTTTTTCACAAAGCTTTGCTTCGTGTATATCTTTAGCAAGCAGGATCATATTCTTAATGGCGTTTTCATTGGATATCCCATGTCCGATAATTACGGAAGAATTTATTCCAAGAATAGGTGTTCCTCCATAGTTTTCATAATTAAACTTATCGAGAAAATCTCCTGAAAATCCTTTTTTATGGAATAACTTGTAAATTGACTCCGTTTGCTTAAGAACAATATTTCCTGTAAAACCATCACATATTATAACATCTGCTTTGTCTTTGAACAAGTCGTAACCTTCAATATTTCCTACGAAATTAAAATCCTTTGTTTTTTTCATTAATTTGAAAGTGGCCTGGCTAAGGATATTCCCTTTTCCCTCTTCTTCACCAATATTTAATAGTCCTACTTTGGGGTCTTTGATATTAAAGACATATTTGGCATATAACGAACCAATAATACCAAATTGATATAACACATCAGGCTTGCAATCAGTGTTTGTGCCAACATCAAGGATAATTCCAACACCGCCATTTTCTTTAGGAAGTATTGCCGATGTGCAAGGACGGATAATATCATGAATGGCGCCTACGCTATACATAGAACCAACAAGCATTGCTCCTGTATTTCCTGCGCCGGCAAATGCATCAATTTCATTATTCTTGAGCATTTCAAAGCCAAGAGCGATGCTTGAATTTGGTTTTAGGCTTAAAGCTTTGGTAGGGTGTTCCCCCATACCAATCACCTCATGAGCGTGAAAAATCCTGAAATCTTTCGGATTTTTTTTTGCTTCAAGCAAGTATGAGGTAATAATTTCCTCATCGCCAAATAAACAAAGCTGAATATCAGAAGATAATTCTTTATGGGCTAGAATTGTACCTCCTATGGTTGCTTTAGGGGCAAAATCACCTCCCATAATATCAATACCGATTTTCATCGTGGAGTATATTTAGACTAAGCCGTGGCTTCTTTTTTCTCAATGGCTAATTTGCCTTTGTAGAACCCGCATTCGCCACATACTCTGTGATATATGACTGATGCGCCGCAATTTGAACAAACAACAATAGTAGGTACAGTAGCTTTGTAATGTGTTCTCCTTTTATCTCGTCTCGTCTTCGAATGTTTATGTTTCGGATTTGGCATAAAGTAAATTTTAAAATTAAAAAATAATCTTAGTTTAAATTTAAGTTTTTCAATACATCCCAACGGGGATCGACTTCATTGATTTCTTTATTTTTGTGCTCTTTTAGCTTTTCGATAATTTCCTTGTTGCAAAAGGGAAATCCGTTTTCGTCTTCAGGATGCGTCCTTTTTGGAGGCAAGGCCAGGTGGATATATTCGTAAATAAATTGTGCGACATTGATTTTGTGTTCTGTTTCAGGGATCATGATAATTTCATCAGTCTCTTCTATCTTTCCTATTCCAATTTTTACAACAAGTTTGTTTGTTGAAAATATGCTGAAATCAAAATCATCAAGGCACCTGTCGCATATCAGATTTACAGTTCCTTCCAGCTTGAAATCCAAAACGAGCATTTTTACCTGCTTCTGTAATTCAATCCGAACATTTACCCTGCCTTGCTTTATTTCGGACCCGCTAAAATTTTCGAAGAACTTATCATCAATTAGTAATTCATAATGATAAGCCCCTGGTTTTAAATTCGTAAATCGAATCGAAAACTGGTCCAAAAAACTCAAAACTAATCGTTTTATTTAAAGAGGGCAAAAGTAATACTTCTTATTCAAATAAAAAAAATAGCAGGAATATTTATCCTCTTTTAAATAATGCCTTGATGATCATTCCGGCCATTTTGGGATTTTCTTTCAATCGCCTGGTGCAATATGCAAACCATTTTGTGCCATAAGGAACATACACGCGCATTGTATGCCCTTTATCGGTTATTGATTTGCGGAGGTCGGGTGTTACACCCAGCAGCATTTGAAATTCATACATGTTCTTAGGGACATTGTATTTTTCAATCAGTTTGTAAGCGCCATCCACTAACGGTTTGTCATGTGTTGCAATACCCACATAAATCTTGTTCCTGAGCATGAATTCAAGATCTTCAAGATAATGCTTGTTTATTTCTTCGTACTGCTTGTACGCAAGTTCTTTAGGTTCATTATAAATACCCTTGCAAAGGCGAAAATTAACCGGAATGTCAGAGCTGTTTAAATCCTGAAGATCAGTAACATCCTGTAAAGTTCTTTTCAGGTATGCCTGTACAACGATGCCGACATTTTTGGGAAATTCTTTTTTTAATTTTCTGAACAGTTCTATTTCCATGTCGGTACACTGAGTGTCTTCCATGTCAACTCTTACGAAATTATTATATTCCGCAGCTTTTTTAACAATTTCCCGGATATGTTGATAACACACTTCCTTATCAATCAAAAGGCCGAACATGGTTGGCTTCAGGGAATAATTGCCATCTATCTTGTTCTTCTCCGTTGTTTCGATTACATGCAGATATTCATTTTTGTTCTGCTCTGCCTCGTCCATGGTTTTAATAAATTCACCAAGAACATCAATAGTAATTTTAATACCTTGAGCATTCAATTCTTTGCAAGCAATAATAGCCTCATCGAGATTTTTACCGGCAACGTATCTTTTTGAGAAAATCCATACAAATTTTTGCGGCATGTAAGGAAGCATGGCTGCAATAACTTTGTTAAACATATTAAATGAAATTTTAGGTTTATAGTAAAGCCACCTGAAAATTCACAGATGGCTTTTATCCAATTGATTAATATCGCAAATTAATTGATTTTTATCGAGCCTACAGTTGATTTAATTATTTCTTCTGCTTTTGTTATTGTTCCTTCTCCTTTATTTAAAATGGTATCCTCAATCCAACTCGAAACAACCACGATATATGGGGCTTTGTAATATATGTATATATGTACTCTCATTGCAGGCATTGTTGGGTTGGGATAATACGCAGAAGCATGTTCTTTTTGGTTATAAACAAAATGAAAGAAATCCTTACCTTCGATATTTACCGTTTCATAATCTTTAGTGGTTTTCTTGAAAGAGAGTGCAGCCTGATAATCCAGCTTGTTGTTGTAATCAAAGTAATCCATATACTCCCATTTTAATTCGGTCTTATTGGTGCTGGTAAATAGCTTTAAAAGATCGCTCTTGATAAAATCAAGAGTATGTTTACTTTCATTGAAATATAATATCTTTATTGTAAGATCTTCGCCAAGTGATTTATCATTTACTTTTATTCCTCCTTCGTAATCATTGCTCACATCGTTTGGGTCATAAGTAGTATATGTGGAGTTTGAAGCGTTTACCAGTTTAATGGAAAGTTTATTGCTTTCATCCTTCACCCCGTCAGAAAGAGGGATTTGATTAATTGTAAGTACTCCTTCTGATAAAGCTTCGCCTTCATCCCAGACAGGAACCTGTTCCGAAATCCAGGCGCCTTTGTAATCGTCCCAGTGCGATTCTGTGTTATAAGAAAGAATGACCCACCCTGCAGTTTTTACTGTTGCAGTAATTTTATCCATATTCCACTTCCTCGGGTTTTCACAGAAATCCGCATCGGTCATGCAGCCGTCTCCAAATTTGAAATCACTGCTTTTCCCGTCAGCAGAGATAAGCAATAAAGAAATTTCACTTTTCCCTGCAAGTTTACTCTGAATTTTGTTTTTGTTGAATTCATAAATTGCCTTTACATCTAATGAACTCAATAATACTTTAACTGTAAACGCATCATACGTCGAAACATTGGCAGGCACAGGAACCTTAACAGTGATGTCCTTATATTCGCCGCATTTTGCTTCGGTGATTAAAGTTGCACCACTATTGGTGTAGAATTTACACTGCGCATTGCCCTTTACAGCAAGAGCAAGCATTAACAAAAGGAAAATAGTTTTTTTCATGTTCGAAGAATTTAAAAGTTATACATTCAAATAATAAATGCAATAGTATTAAAAATTTTTTACCGGACAAAATTTCATTTGATAGAAGATTTGTTTTATATAATCTGGCTAAATATTATTTTGATCCCGAAAAATCGGGACAAGTTGTGCTATGTAAAAGATTCCTCATTCCGCTTCGCTCCCTGCCCTACTATGTCACGCAGGAAAACGAGGAATCTTTATATTTATTCCAGCACCTTAAAAAAAGAAAACACCTACATAATCTTTGAAGGTTGCAATATTTAAACTATTTTATATCTTTGCACCCTTGAATTTTATTATCTCTCCGTAGCTCAGCTGGTAGAGCAATTGACTCTTAATCAATGGGTCACAGGTTCGAATCCTGTCGGGGAGACAAAATAAATGTCAAATATCAGATGTGTGATGTGAAATGTCAAAAGTGAATTTCTGTTTTATTATTTTTTTAATCAACATTTGACATCTGCATTTGACATTTTACATCATACATTTTACATATATAATCGGGGTGTAGCGCAGTTGGCTAGCGTACCACGTTCGGGACGTGGGGGTCGGAAGTTCGAGTCTTCTCACCCCGACTTTTTAAGCCTCTTTAGCTCAGCTGGTAGAGCAGCTCATTCGTAATGAGCAGGTCGCCGGTTCAAATCCGGTGAGAGGCTCAATAAAATGAAACTCCAAATTATTTGGAAGGTTTGGCAAGACTTATTCGTTCGCCTCGGCGAATTCGTTTTTCAAAATGATATACCATAAAAATCAATACTCCTGAAACGATCATGCTTCCCAAAACAGGTATGATCGCTGATTTTCCTGTCCCGATAGTTTCAAAGGTATTGTCAATAATTCCTTTATTTGCGAAGTACGACACGATAACCGCTGCTGAATTATTCACAAAATGCACGAGAATAGGAACCCATAGGGATCCCGACCAAACAAAAACATAACCGAGTAATATACCCATCATAAAACGGGGAATAAATCCGTAGAATTGAATATGTATAGCGCTAAACAAAAAAGCAGATAGAATAACTGCAATATGAATATTCTTTGACCACTGCTGGAAAAGTGGTTGGAGTATTCCGCGAAATAAAAACTCTTCGCCAATTGCGGGAATAACAGCAATCATCAACAGGTTAACAAAAAAACCGCCTAATGTTGATACATTAAGGAACGTATTTGTCAGTTGCATTGCTTTGTTTTCCGATTCTTTCATCCATTGTTCAATATTTGACAAAAAAGCAGGAAATTTCATCTGTTGGTTTATTTCGGCAAGGAAATTAATCAGCGGAACAGCAGTTAGAATCAGAACAGCGGCAATGATCATTGTTTTATAAGCAGGTTTGAAATTGATCTTCAGATAAGCGCTGATATTCCGGCCATCAAGAAAAGCAAAAAGAACAGACGGAACAAGAAAAATTCCAAACTGGCTTACTATCTGAAAATATTTTGCAAGGGCGACAATATCCGGATTTGATGAATTTCCCATATTAGTTAGATCTTTTAACACATCCGTACCGAAAAAAGGAACGGCAATAACCACTCCCAGCATCATTACCAAAATAACAGAGGAAAGAATTATAATTCCAAAAGTCATCAGTCTTAGATAAACAGGAAATTTATGTAATATCGGTGGTTTGTTCATAACCGGTAGATTATACCAATTCTATTTATAATTTTGTGTGAAAATAGCAAATTTTTATAACTACTCAATCAGCAGCAAAAATAAAACGCCACAGATTACACAGATTAAAATTATTAGGTATAGGGGTCAGTAGGACTCCTTACGGAGAAATAGAGGTATAAAGGTGTAAGGGAAAAGACTTATAACTTTCACCACCCCTATACCTTTATAACCTATACCTTTATACCTAAATAGTAATATCCAAAGAGGTAAATTCATGGTGAAAATCGGACATATTGAACTTGAAGAGTTTCCATTAATCCTTGCTCCAATGGAAGACGTGACGGATCCTGCATTTCGAAAAATATGCAAGCGGCTTGGCGCTGATATGATGTACACAGAATTTATCTCTTCCGAAGGACTTATACGCAATGCACATAAAAGTCTCATTAAATTAACTATAACTGAAGAAGAAAGGCCAATAGGAATCCAGATCTTCGGGCATGATATTGATTCAATGAAACAGGCTGCAGAGATGGCTGAAAAGTCAGCTCCTGATCTGATTGATTTGAATTATGGTTGTCCTGTCAGAAAAGTGGTGAATAAAGGTAGCGGAGCCGCTTTGTTACTTGACATTCCCAAGATGATAAAAATGACCGAAGTTATTGTAAAATCTACTTCTTTACCAATTACCGTAAAAACACGAATTGGGTGGGATGAAAAAAACAAAATTATTGTTGACGTCGCCGAAAGACTTCAGGACGTTGGCATACAAGCCATTACCATTCACGGGCGTACACGGTCGCAGATATACAGCGGTAAAGCTGACTGGACATTGATTGGAGAAGTTAAAAATAATCCACGCATGAAAATTCCTGTTTTTGGTAATGGTGATATTGACTGCCCCGAAAAAGCCCTTGAAGTAAAGCAGCGATATAATGTTGATGGCATAATGATAGGAAGAGCATGTACCGGAAATCCATGGATATTCAGGCAAATCAAAGAGTATTTCAAAAACGGGACAAAATTACCCGATGCCAGGATTTCAGAAAGAGTAAGAATATGCAGAGAGCATCTTGCCATGTCTGTAAAAGATAAAGGAGAAAGAACCGGAATATTAGAAATGAGAAAACATTATAACGGATATTTCAAAGGTGTAAGCAATTTTAAACAATATAAAATTGCACTTCTGCAAACCCACGGTCTTGCGGAAACAGAGGATGTTCTTTTTATGATTTTGAAAGATTATGAAGAACAGAAATAGGAATTGGAATTGGAATTTTTCACCCCCAACCCCCGCCAGCGGGGGACAAAAACCGTATAAGAAACTGATAGGATAATGAAAGAAATTGATAAGGTTGATTTTTAACCTATCCCCCGCTGGCGGGGGAGTAAGGGGGTGGACAAAATGGATGTAAACCAAAATAATAACTACTCATACAATAAATTTTTACAACCATATGCAAATGCTTTGCGAAAAAACATGACCAAAGCCGAAGCTTGTTTGTGGAAATACGCATTAAGAGCCAGGGGAATGAAAGGTTACCAGTTTCGCAGACAGCGTCCGGTTTTGCAATACATTGCAGATTTTATGTGCAAAGAACTCAGACTAATCATAGAAGTTGACGGTTCATCACATCATTATGATGAAACATATATAAAAGATCTGAAAAGGCAGAAAGACCTTGAAGATGCCGGTTTTAAAGTGATACGCTTTACCGATGAAGAAGTATTGAAGAATATGAATAATGTGATTGCAAGATTGGAAAATGTAATAGAGGAATTGGAATTTTCCACCCCCAACCCCCGCCGGCGGGGGACAAAGACCGTATAAAATCCCCGCCGGCGGGGGACAAAAACCGTATAAGAAACTGATAGGATAATGAAAGAAATTGATAAGGTTGACGTAGAGTAAAGGATTAGAAATATTAAATGACTTCAGCATCATGAAAAACATCCGTAAGAGTTTGCGGTGGTTTTAACAATATGGTATTAATACCAAGGCTTGCGGCCGTTTCAATATGTTGAGGAAAATCATCAATAAACAGAGTTTCTTCCGGCTTAAGATTGTTTTCTTTCAAGACCAGTTCAAATATTTCTATATCCGGCTTCCTTAGTCCTAAGCGAAAAGAATAATAGGCTCTTTCAAAGAGATCGGATAAATCTCTTATCTGATATTTTTCGTTCAGAAGTTTATTATATGTTAAAAAATGTAATGCATTGGTGTTGCTTAAAAGAAATGTTCTGTATTTACTTCTGCAGTTTAGTAACAGATTAATTCTTTCAACAGGAAAATCAAGGATCATAACATTCCATGCCTCATCAATCATATTATCCGTTACCGGTTCAGGAATAAATTTTTTAATTTCATCTCTGAATTGCTGTGGAGAAATCAATCCTTTTTCAAATGCATCGAAAAATTCGTACTGTGCATAACCTGAAAATATCTCGTTGATATTTGTAATACCGAGTTTATAAAAAGCATCTGTCGTTCTCTGAAAGTCAATATTCAGAAGAACTACGCCTAAGTCAAAAATTATATTCTTAATCATTCTCATTTACCGTGAGTTTCTTCCATATCAGGTCTTTCAATTTAACAAGGCCTTCGCCTGTGTGCGAAGAAATAAAAACATGAGGTATTCTTGGAAGCCCTTTCTTTAGTGCAGTTTCAAGCTCTTTATCTAAAAGGTCGCTTTTGGAAATGGCTAATATCCGTTCTTTATGAAGTAGTTCAGGATTGAATTGTTTCAATTCATTTAATAAAATATTATATTCTTTCTTTATATCATTACTGTCGGCAGGAACCATGAACAGCAAAATAGAATTTCTTTCAATATGCCGCAGGAAGCGTAATCCAAGCCCCCTGCCTTCATGAGCGCCCTCGATAATACCTGGTATATCTGCCATTACAAATGATTTATTATCATGGTATGCCACAATACCCAAATTCGGGACAAGTGTTGTAAAAGGATAATCGGCAATTTCGGGCTTAGCAGCAGATACTTTCGAAAGCAGAGTGGATTTGCCGGCATTGGGAAAGCCTACCAGCCCGACATCTGCAAGAATTTTTAATTCGAGTATCTTCCATTCTTCTCTTCCGGGTTCACCCGGCTGGGCATAACGCGGAGTCTGGTTGGTAGAGGATTTAAAATGCTGATTTCCCAGTCCGCCTCTTCCGCCCGGCACCAATATTACAGTTTCTCCGTCAGTAGTAATCTCGCATCCGATCTCACCGGTCTCTGCATCTTTTGCTATTGTCCCCAGCGGTACTTCAATGATTACATCTTTGCCGGTAAGGCCTGACCGTTGGTTATCCATACCATTCTGCCCGGGTTCAGCGACCACATGTTTCATGTATCTCAGGTGGAGTAATGTCCACAACTGCTTATTGCCTTTGAGAATGATATTCCCTCCCCTGCCACCGTCGCCACCGTCAGGTCCACCTTTTGGGATGTATTTCGCCCTGTGCAAATGAGCAGAACCCGCACCGCCCTTGCCGGAGCGGCAGCATATTTTAACATAATCAACGAAGTTGGAAGTGGACATTATTACATTAAGTTTTACATTTTAACTGCACAACAGTTAAAAATAATATTTTACACACTGGCAAAGTTTTCAATCACAGAGCAAATCTTTTCAAATATCTCATCAATCCTGCCTATTCCATAAACAGATTGCAATAATTTCTTTTTCTTATAATAATTCAGCAATGGTTTTGTCTGTTTGTTATACACATTCAACCGTTGCCTGATCACTTCTTCTGTGTCATCCGTCCTGCCCGATTCAATACCTCTTTTTACAAGACGATTAATAAGCTCATCTTCATTCACATCCAATGAAATTACAAGCGAAACAGGCATTTTGCGCAATGCAAGCATTTCATCAAATTTTTCTGCCTGCACAATGGTGCGCGGGAAACCATCGAAGACAAAACCCTTCGCATCCGAATACCTGTCCATCACTGAGAACAACATATCAAGAACCACTTCATCAGGAACCAGTTCTCCTTTATCCATGAAGCTTTTAGCCCTCATTCCAAGCGTGGTTTTATTGCCAATCTCGCTGCGGAAAATATCACCCGTGGAAATATGCCTCAGCTTATATTTTTCAACTAATTTAATGGAATGTGTACCTTTTCCTGAACCCGGAGGACCGAATATTATCAGATTTAACATAAACTTCTGTTTTATTTATCCTTAAACTTTAGAAATATGTAACCAATGTTATTCCATTATATACTTTGTGTGGGATGAATTATTACATTTGGATTTCAGGTAAAGGGTATAAGGACATAGGGTATAACCCGCTCTTCCTTATGCCTTTATACCTTATACCTCGTATGCCTTTTTGTATTCATGAAATGCTAAAATTTATCCCGTTAGCAGTATAATTGTTATTGAAGAATTTTATAAATATCAGCATAATTACGGCCGAAGCCATCGTAATCGAGTCCATAGCCTATTATGAAATCGTTTGGTATTTCTATGCCAACATAATCGAGTTTAATATCCATTTTGTATGCATTTGGTTTAAACAACATCGTGCATATTTTAATTTCAGCGGGCTCGAATTCTGTAAGGTTTATTAGAATATCTTTGATTGTGTGGCCGGTATCAACAATATCTTCAAGGATAACCACTGTTCTGCCTTTAATATCGTCTGCAAGCCCGATCAGCGTTTTCACGTTCCCGGTAGTATTGGTTCCCTGGTAAGAGGATGTTTTTAAAAAAGATATTTCGCATGGGATTTTTAACAGTTTGAAAAGGTCGGAGGCAAACATAAATGAACCGTTCAATATAACAAGGAAAAAAGGATCTTTCCCGTCAAGGTCATGATTGATCTTTGCAGCAATATTGCTTACAGCTTTCTGTATCTCTTCTGCCTTTATCGACAATGAAAATTCTTTATCTTTAATCTTAACGGTTTTCATAAAAACACCTTCGTTTCTTAAAGTTTAATAAAAAAATGGAACACTGATGACGCTGATGTTTATGATTTGCACTGATTTTATCAGTGATTATCAGTTGAATCAGTGTTATCTGCGTTCTATTAAATATATTCCAATTCTTTATTCGCATAAAATATGCAGGAATGCAAATTTATAAATTTAAGCATTATCGTTTTAATAAAAAATAAGTTTATTTTTGCATTAAAAATCCTAATCCCGCAAGTGCGGGACAAACCTATTTTTATGGCATCAAGAGAACCAAGAGTAAGCATTATTATGGGCAGCACTTCCGACTTGCCTGTTATGGAAGAAGCAGCCAAAATACTGGAAGATTTCCACATTCATTTTGAAATAAATGCACTATCGGCGCACCGTACTCCCGAAAAAGTGATGGAATTTTCAAAAAAAGCATACAGCCGCGGTGTGCGTGTCATCATTGCCGGAGCCGGCGGGGCAGCACATTTACCGGGCGTTATCGCTGCCTGCACACCATGCCCTGTAATTGGAGTGCCTGTCAAATCATCCAATTCGATTGACGGATGGGATTCTATTTTATCGATCCTTCAAATGCCTCCTGGTATCCCTGTTGCAACTGTTGCACTGAACGGCGCTGCGAATGCTGCTATTTTAGCGGCACAGATACTGGCAACCGGCGATAGCGAAATGCTGCAATCCATCATTGAATATAAAGAAAAGCTAAAAACTAAGGTTATCATAGCTAATGAAGAACTGGCTAAAGTGAAGTATAAATTTAAAGTGAATTAGAAGGGAAGGGATAAGGCATAAGTTATAAGGCATAAGGATAATACCTTGAACTTGGAATTTGAATTTTGGAATTTGAAACTTGAAACTAATAATCCCAATACTCCTGGTAAACCCGCTGTAAATAGGTCTTTCCAGCTTTTTCTATTGAATCCTTTTTATTCGCAGGTAATTTTTCCTCAAGGAATTTTTTCATGTTGTGTTCAAAAACAAATTCACCATCGCTGCACACCCAGCCAAATCCAACTTCAAAAGCATAATATGCAAAGCCAGGGCTGTACGGATTCAGCATATTTTTACTCCAGTTAAAATTATTGCTTTTAAATCCAAGTTGGTGTAAAAGTGTTGCTGCTACGTCAACCTGTGAGCCGATTTTATCGCATATAGTCCCTTTAAATTCATCTTTTATCACATCACCATATAACAGGAGGGGGATTTTATGATAAGCGGGAGACCAGTATTCACGAGCCTTGTAAGAGCTGTGACTATGATCGGCAACAATTACAAAAAATGTATTTGAGAACCACTTCTGTTTTTTTGCATTGGAAATAAAATCACCCAGACAACTGTCGGCGTAATAGGCAGCATTAACGTATTTTTTTTCGAGTTCGGGCCACTGAATGTTTTCTTTAAAGTTGGGGATATCGTAAGGGGAATGCGAACTGAGTGTGAAATATGCCGAAAAGAAAGGAGTTTCCTCTTTGTTCAGACCTTCAAGCAATTTTCTGTATACGAATTCATCATGAATACCAAGCTTTCCACGAGGGACATCATTATTGAAATCCGAACTTTCTATGATCTTTTCAAAATTGTTGTAGTAAATATAACCCCTGATATTTCCATAAGAAAGATCCCCGCCAAAATAGAAGGAAGTATGATAACCTTTAGAAACAAGCTGTTGCGTCAGGCTTGGCAGTTTAATGAATTTATCCGGTTGACGCGATATCTGTGCGAGAGGTATGGAAGGAAATCCACCAAATATGGCAGACATTCCTTCTTCTGACCTGGGACCACTGGCATATATATTTGAAAATAATATTCCATTTTTCTCAAATTCTTTAAAGCGTGGTGTTATTCCTTTTTCGCCACCCAATGATTCAACTAAATCGGCCGACCAACCTTCGAGAATGATCATCACTATGTTGGGGTTCTTCACCTTTAATACTTCAACAGTGGTATCCTTAATTATTTTATGAATTTCTTCCGCCGTTTTTTTTGCTTCAACAGGTGAAAAATATAAAAAAGGATTTTTATTTAGCGAATAAAAATTTTGATGCAAGCTATGGATCATGTTCCATCCCGAATTCACAGCAGTAAGATTCAGAATATTATGTTTTGAAAAATAAGCTATGCTTTGATTGATGGGTATCTGCTGCAACCCACCCCTCAGCCCTATACCAATCATAATCCATGAAACCGTAAAAAAAATAACAGTAAAGAAAAAATTCCCTGCAGCACAAGTAATTCTCTGAAAGAACCATTTTCTGTATGCCAAAAAACCCACAAAAAACTGGACTAACAAGATGAACAATAAAAAGAAAAAAACACCTGTAGCTGCTGAGTTGTATATTTCCCCTGGATTTGACAGGCACTTTATCGCCTTAGAGCCAAGCTTGGTTTGCCATTCTTCATATATGCCTGTTTCGCCGGAAGTAATCAGTGAATATATAAATATTAAAATCGAATGATAGATCAGAATCACTTTATTCATCCAATTTCTGCTAATCATTGATTGAATACCAAGTACAAGAACCGGAAACGTCATGATATAGCAAACAGTGGAAAGATCGAGCCTAAGCGCATGCCAGAATACCGCCAACACACTGACAATATCAATACCCCCAAGAAATTTATGGTAGTATATAAGAAAGGTGATCCTCGCAAATGCAAAGAACAGAAACCAAAACAGAATCTGCTTACCGAATGAGTTTAAAATATTCTTCATAATTTTTTTAGCTCAGCAAAAATAATGTATTTTAGCTGTCAATTTCTGAACTCCCTGTTATGATAAAAAAAATTACTTTTTCACTTTTTATAGCTTGTTTTGTCAGCATTTCTACTTATGCAACAGGCGAGAACTGGCCCATTGGCGGCAGGTCGTCAGGAATGGCAAATGCTTCAGTTACATTGAATGATCTCTGGTCAATCTGTAATAACCAGGCCGGGCTTACGGGTATCAAGAACTTTTCTGCCGGGTTGTATTACGAAAACCGTTTTGGGTTAAAAAACCTTGGATTGAAAGCCGGCGCTATTGCAGTCCCAACAAAATCAGGTATATTCGGCTTAAGCATAACACATTTCGGATATTCTCAGTATAACGAAAGCAAGATCGGGTTGGCTTATGCCAAAGCATTTGGCGCTAAATTCTCAGCCGGCGTGCAATTGGATTATCTTTCAACACATATTGCCGAAAACTATGGAAACTCCTCGGCGCTTGCTGCTGAAATCGGATTACGCTATCAGATCAATAAAAATTTATGTATCGGCGCTCATATTTTTAACCCGACAAGAGCTAAAGTGGCTGATTATAATAACGAACATGCCCCAACTATTGCAAGACTTGGATTGTCGTACGCATTTTCTGAAAAACTCATCCTGGCTGCTGAATCTGAAAAAGATATTGATTACGCCCCTGTTTTTAAAGCAGGAATAGAGTACCGCCCTATTAAGCAATTATACTTCCGAACAGGTATATCAACCAATCCTGTATTAAATGCATTTGGATTCGGCATTGAATTCAAGAGCTTCAATCTTGACTTTTCTGCTTCTTACCATCAAGCGCTTGGTTTTACACCCCAGGTTTCGTTGATATTCCATACTTCTAAATTAACCGGACAACCTACCATCGAATGAAAAATCATCTTCCATACTCCCGCATACCTTACAGATCGGTATTTATGCTAATGGGTTTCCTGTTTTTCATACCGTTCAGCAGCTTTTCTCAGAAAACGGAAGTAGATAGTTCGGACATAGACAAGGAAGATTTGAACCAGAAAATCGAAAACATTGCCGAGCAAACCGATGCAGAACTTGATTACACTGATCTTTTAGAAGAGTTGAACTATTACCTGAAGCACCCGATAAACCTGAACAATACAAATGCAGAAGAGTTGCAAAAGTTAATAGTCCTCAATGACATACAGATTAATAACCTTTTTGATCATATTGCAAAAAATGGCAAACTGATTTCCTTGTATGAGCTGCAAAGCATTAACGGATTTGACACCGAAACTATTAATAAAATTCTTCCATACATTTATGTTTCAGAAAATGTAAAATCACGACACTTTTCCTTCAAAGAAATGCTTAATAACAGCAGCAACTCATTGATGATCCGCTACCAGCAGGTACTTGAGGAGCAAAAAGGTTTTTCACCTATTACTGATTCTGCATTGAATGTAAGCCCAAATTCACGATATCTTGGCAGCCCTGAAAAAATATTTGTCAAATACAGATTTACTTATTATAATAACATCAGTTTTGGTGTAACTGCTGAAAAGGATGCAGGAGAAGAGTTTTCCAAAGGTTCGCAAAAAAATGGTTTCGATTTTTATTCTGCACATTATTACATGAAAGATTTTGGTGTCGTGAAAGCCTTGGCAATCGGGGATTATCAGGTTCAGTTTGGGCAGGGACTTACGTTATGGACAGGGCTTGGTTTTGGAAAATCGTCCGATGGTACAGGGATTAAGAAGAATGCTGCCGGCATTAAACCATACACTTCTGTGACGGAGAATATGTTTATGAGAGGCGTAGGAACAACCATTGGCACAAAAGATATTGAGCTTTCATTTTTCTTTTCAAGCAAAAAGATCGATGCTAATATCACTTCAATGGATTCATTGAGCAGCGAGGTCCTTTATATATCTTCACTTCAACAAACCGGCCTTCATTCTACGCCTAATGAAGTGGCCGATAAAGATGCAATTGGTGAAACAACCTTTGGTGGGCATCTCTGCTATAAAACCAAAAAGTTGAATATTGGTACGACGGTCTTTAAAAGTGAATACAGCGCCAATCTTCAGCGCCAGTTACAACCTTATAACCAGTTTCAGTTTAACGGAAAAGAAAATACCAATATTGGCATTGATTATAGTTATATTTATAAAAATTTCAACATCTTCGGCGAAGTTTCGCAGAGTGAGAACAACGCAAGGGCATTCCTGACAGGCATTCTCATGAGCCTTGATCAAAAAGTATCTCTTTCGGTTTTGTACAGAAATTATGATAAAAAATACCAGGCATTATATAGTTCTGCATTTGGTGAAAGCAGCACCCCTGCAAATGAAAAAGGTATTTACTTCGGTATGTTTCTGAAACCTCTTCGTGCATTCACCATAAACGCTTATATTGACAATATTTCTTTCCCATGGCTAAGATACAGAATTGATGCACCTTCCAAAGAGATCGACTATCTTTTACAGGTGAATTGGAAACCATCCAAAAAGCTTGAAATGTACATCAGGTACCGCCAAACAAACAAAGCAATCAATAATTCCGATCCGGATGACATGATTGATCTTACATCCGGAACGCTGAAACAAAATTACAGATATAATGCTTCCTTTAAAGTATCTCCGTCATTCACACTAAAAAACCGTATAGAATTAATGAGATATAAAATAGGCAATGGAACTACGCAGAAAGGTTATATCATTTATCAGGACGTATCATATAAGAAAATGAAAAGCCCTTACTCATTCTCTCTCCGCTATGCAATCTTTGATGCTGAAACTTATGACAGCCGGATTTATACTTATGAAAGTGATGTGCTTTACGCATACTCTATTCCGGCATTCTATTATAAAGGCACTCGTTTCTATATTACAACGCGCTATACGATTAATAGAAATATTGATGTCTGGCTGCGGTTTGCTCAAACATATTACAGCAACAGAAATGTAATAGGCAGCGGTTTGACTGAAATTAACGGGCATACAAAGTCGGAAGTAAAAGTGCAATTGCGTTTAAGATTTTAAATAATTAAAGTCAATGGTTTGAAGTTTATGGCAATTGGTTTAGTTATTGGTCAATAGTCATTGGTCATTTTTAAAACCATAGACATAAAACCCTGCCTACCGGCAAGGCAGGCAAACCCACTGCCATGACCTAAAACCTAAAACTAATTTGCAGAGCATTTTTTTGTATATTTTTGCACACAATCAACAACTATTCTCGAAACGGGATAAATTTGTGCATTTGTTAAATAAGTTATAGGGTATATGGAAATAGGGTATAAGGAAATAAAATAGTTGAAAATGATAGCTTTAAAGCTCCCTATATCTTATACCTCTGTACCTCTTATAAAATGAAAGATTTTATGCCGTTTACAGTATAACTATAGAGAGAAAATGATTAACAATATTCCTGTTGAATTGACCAATTTCGTCATTGTAACGCTGTTTTCGCTTATCATCGGCCTTGCACAACGACGCTTACATCCCCCAAACGAAGATTTTAAATCTTTTGGTACCGATCGCACATTCACATTTATCGGTATTATGGGTTTTGTTTTGTGTGTGATAAAGCCAGGCGATTATACCCTTTTTATTGGTGGAGGATTTGTGCTTATCGTGCTTTTAGCATTGTATTATTACGTGCGCATGGTAACCATGAAGATATACGGTATTACAACACTGATTGTAGCTTTATTAACGTATTGTCTGGCGCCTCTTATTATTACTCAGCCAAAATGGTTGTTTATGCTGGTTGTGGTAACAGTACTGATATTTACTGAGCTTAAAGAATCATTTGGGGTGATCTCTCAGAAATTTAACAGAGATGAATTTATTACTCTTGGAAAGTTTCTTGTAATTGCAGCCGTAATCCTACCTGCTATTCCAGATGAACCATTTGTTCCTTTCTTAAGTATCACGCCATACAGGATATGGTTAGCTGTTGTGGTAATTTCCAGTATTTCTTACCTGAGTTATCTGTTGAAAAAATTTGTTTTCAAAAACTCAGGAATAATTATATCCGGAATTCTTGGTGGTTTATACAGCAGCACTGCTACTACAATAATATTATCAAAAAAGAGTAAAACATCCGCTATTACAGGGAATCAATATGCAGCAGGAATCATTCTTGCCACAACCATGATGTATCTTAGAGTGCTGATTCTTATGGCCATTTTTAACCTTGTTTTATTCAATGAACTGTTGTTGAGTTTCGTTGTGCTTATCTTTGTTTCCGGTATTACCGCAGTTGTGTTGCTGAAATTGAAAAAGAAAGTGATTGCAGAAAATGACGATATAATAGGGAATGATAAAAACCCATTAGAATTCAAAGTGGCGCTGATGTTTACGTTACTTTATGTAGCTTTTACATTTGTAACGTATTACACGATCAATCGTTTCGGAATCCAGGGATTGAATATACTCTCTCTCCTGGTTGGCGTAACGGATATTGATCCTTTTCTTATCAGTTTGTTCCAGGGGAAATTCGCAGTTACAGGAAATGTATTAGCATTGGCGACTTTGCAGGCAATAATCAGTAACAATATAGTAAAAGCGTTATATGCTTATTTCCTTGCCGGTAAAAAAATCAGAAAAGCCGTAATAGCAGGGTTTACAGTAGTTATTATTGTAAATATCATCTTTGCGGTTATCTTATACTTTAAATGGTAGTCCCGAAGTTTCGGACGAATTTTTCATTTCAATAAATACGGTTGGGAGTTCTTAATCTGTGAATTTGTGGCGTTTTTATTCTTTACCATTATACCAGAATGTTATAGAACCATTATTTTTTATAAGCAAACCTAACAGTTTCAATAAATATTTCTTTTCTTTATAGGTTCCGCTTTGCAAGCTCTTTGACAAGCCTCTGGATGAAGCGTTGGCCCGTATGGGCTTGACAATGTGCTTGTAAATATGTTGGCAGGAAAAATAAAAACCACAAATAATTCATTTGCTTTTTTTATTTTGGAATTAAAACAGTTAGGAGGCTGTTAATTTTTTTTGCAATCGTTTTTTTAGAATAGGATGCATCACATAATATTGTAAAAGCGGTTCGTTTTTTTTTTCTTGTTTAATAAATGCAATCTCATTATTTATTAATTTATAAATGACTTTCCCAATTATTTCGTTACTTTTAAAAAAGCAATATTTACGGTAATCCACTATAAGTTTTAAATCCTTATTTTCAATATCAATTCTTTCCTGGTATAAAATATCACCTTCGTCAATACCTCTTGAAATTTTATGTACAGTCACATAAATACATTTATTTTCATATAATGCCCATTCTACATTGTTCATGCCACGATAGTAAGGTAATTTGGAAGCATGAACATTAAGAAAAACAATATTGGGTAGGTTTAAAACTTCTTCTTTTAATATGCCACTATTACAAACAATTATAGAATTTTCAAATTTTCTTAACTTATTTATCGTTGATTTGTCATTGATTCCTTTTGCTTTGATAATTCGAATTCTCTTCAAAAAAGCATCAATATCATTTTTTTCGTTTTGAGTGAGAGAAAATTCTATACTTACAGTTTTGTTTATTTTTTTGTAACGATATAAAATAAAAGATAAACATTTAAATCTATATTGTTTAATGGTTTTTATCAGAAATCTAAAATATTTAACGGCAGTATTAAATATGCCAGCATAATGCAAAATAATAAAGTCGGGTTCAATATTATTTTTTAGCATTGAATTGAGTTGTATCTGAAAATCAAAATTTTCTAAATCAAAAGTTGTTATACCTATACTCATATGTTTTAAATTCTTTCTTTTAAACATTCGTTTTCTAAAAACATTGAATCAACAAAATATTTAGTTGCCCAATTAGGAAAACTAAAAGATTCGTATCTTCCCCAAATTGGGAAAGAACCTGGTAGCGCTCCTTCTGTATTGGACGTTTCTTTTATTTTTCTATCCTGTATAAATATTAATAAATCATTCATTTTTAAAGCAGCATTCAAGTATTGTGTATTTTTTGTAAGTTTATATAATTTCATCCAAACGATAGCAATTTGTGCACATCCTGTTGTAATTATATACTCTGAACCATTCCAGAGAGCATCAAATCTTCCTTTAAGGTATTTGTTTTTATTAAAAACTTCAAATAATTTATCAGCACTTTTAATAGCTGCATTTATAAGTTTTTTGTCGTTAAGCAAAATACCGCAATCTAATATTCCGTCAATAGTATAAGAAATAGTATGCAATATTGGTTTATCATTTCTTTTAATTGTATTGTCGCAATCTTCAAACCAACCGTTTTGTAACTGTTTTTTTTCAATAATCCAGTAGAGATTTTTAATAGCTTTTTCTTTGTAAATTTCTTTGCCTGTTATTTCATATATCATCAATAAAGGAGCATCAATATAACTATCATATACTCTCGGAACATTCATGAATGCATTCTTTTTCCAGAATCCTTCGTTTTCCTGTATTTCACAAAGCCAATCACATGCTTTAATTGCTGAGTTCAGATACTTCGAATCATTTGTGTATTTATAAACACTATGCAAACCTCTGATAACCTGCCCTGTATTAAATACAACTTCAGGACGATTATCGTCTATACATTCACCTTGCCAACCTCCACTATTCTTTTGGATTTTTATTAACCAGTCTGCAGCAAGAATTGCTTTATTTATAATAGTATTATTGTTTTTTAAAATGCCATAATTTAATAATGAGGGAATAATATAACCAGTTGTTTCAACATACGAGCTCGACCATTTATTTACCAGATGATAGGAGCCGATACCATCATCTGACATTGAGTTTTGAGAATGTAATAGCCATTGAACAGCTTTTTCTAATGCTAATTCCCTTTCTTCTTCAGAATACGATTTACTAGACCAAGGATTAATGGTTGTGTTATTTATAACTTTTTGTCCTAAATAGAATCTTATAAAATCTGCAAAAACAATTTTTCTTACTTCAGAAAAAAAAAATGAGTAAGAAAAAAATCTCGTATAACGCAAAAGACTTTTAATCACTTGTATTTATTTTAGTAGTGAATAATTATTAAAAGTTTTATTGCAAATATAATTATTATTTTCTGTGCGTAGACAAAATTGCAACTCTTTGGCAAGTTTTGGTTTGCGGGCTGGTGTGTGGCTTGGCAATGTGTTGCAAGTGCGCTGGCAGATTTAGAAGTCGAAGGTTGTTGATTGGAAAAGTATTTTTTTTACAGCAATGCATCATACAATATTTCCACTGGGTGATACGCTTTCCTGCCTGTTCCGTCAAATATCTGTTGCCTGCAACTGGTGCCGGGTGCAGCGATTATCGTTTCGCTGTCGGTTTTTCTGACCTCAGGAAAAAGTACGAGTTCACCTACTTTCATTGACACTTCATAATGTTCTCTTTCGTAACCGAAAGCTCCTGCCATTCCGCAACAACCTGATTTGATTTCTTCAACCTCGTAATTGGCAGGTATTTCAAGCATTTTCTTTGTCGGCTCAGTTGATGCAAGAGATTTCTGATGGCAATGGCCATGCAGTTTTATTTTTCTGCTTTCCGCTTTAAATAGGTTTTTGCTTATGTTTCCCTTTTCAAATTCGGAAGAAATAAATTCATCAATCATAAACGAACAGGATGCAAGCTTATGTGAAGCGTCCCTGAGATGTTCGTCAACGAGTTCGGAATACTCATCGCGAAACGCGAGAATAGCCGAAGGTTCAATGCCAAGCAGCGGAGATTTATCGCAGACGATGTCTTTAAGCATTTCAACATTTTTATTGGCAATCTTCTTTGCTTTTCGCAATAAACCTTTTGAAAGATACGTCCTTCCGCTTAATGTATGTGCGGGCAGTTCCACACGATACCCAAGTTGAGTGAGCAGTTTCACCGCTTTGATTCCTATTTCCGTATCATTATAATCGGTGAACTCATCAGCAAACAAATATATTTTACCTTTTGTTAATTTACTTTCATCTCTTTCGGCAACAAATTTTTTAAACCATGATCTGAGTGTGATCTTATACAATACAGGGATACTGCGCTTTGTAGCAAAGCCAAGAATTGTTTTCGCAATCCCGGAAAATAATTTATTCGTTACAAAAAAATTGAACACAGCAGGAAAAACAGCGCCAATGCTATTCGTTCGCGTAATATGTGCTATCATTCTGGTGCGAAAAGGCAGGCCGTTCTCATCATAATAATGCTGCAAAAATTCTGCCTTAAACTTTGTGATATCTACATTCGACGGACATTCCGATTTACAGCCTTTGCAGGAAAGACAAAGATCCATTACATCATAAATTTCTTTATGATCGAATGGGTTTTTATTTGGTGAATTTGTCAGGAATTCCCTGAGAATATTGGCTCTTGCGCGCGTGGAATGAATCTCGTCTTTTGTGGCCATAAAGCTTGGACACATGATACCACCGATAATATTCGATTTGCGGCAATCGGCAGAACCATTGCATTTCTCAACGGCTCTAAGTATTCCCTTGTCATGAGAAAAATCAAATACAGTAGTAATTTCCTTAACAGGTTTACCGGGTTCAAAGCGTAAACTTGAATTCATGCGTGGAGTGTCTGTTATTTTGCCCGGATTAAAAATATTTTCAGGGTCCCACGTTCTTTTTATATGTTTTAAAAGTTCATAATTATGCTCGCCTATCATCAGCGGAATAAACTCTCCCCTGAGCCGTCCATCGCCATGTTCACCGCTCAACGAGCCTTTATATTTTTTTACAAGCATCGCCGTTTCAAGCGCCACTGTGTGGAACAACTCAACATCAGCCGGGTCCTTCAGATTCAGAATAGGCTTGATGTGTAGCTCGCCGGTAGCTATATGAGCATAGTAAACAACACCTAATCCATATTTGTCAAGCATTGCCTGAAGTTCTTTAATATAACCGGGTAGTACTTGCGGGCTTACAGCGGTGTCCTCTATCACAGAGACGGGCTTCCTGTCGCCCGGCACGTTGGAAAGCACTCCCAATCCGGCTTTGCGAAGCTCCCACACTTTTTCAATGTCGGAACCATATACTATCGGAAAATGAAAGCCATAACCAGCAGCACGCATATCTTCTTCCATTTTGCGCGCTTTTTCTGCAATCACATCTTTTATATGTTCTGCAAATTCAACAATTAAAATAGCGCCGGGATCGCCTTTCAGAAAGAACCTGTTCTTTTGCTGTGTGATATTCATTTTGGTGAGATCGAGTATAGCTTTATCCATCAGTTCAATGGAAACGGGATCATGCCTGAGTGCGATCAGATTGGCATGGAGCGAGTCTGTCACAGAATTAAGATGAACGCAGACCAACGCTTTTTCTTTTGGCGGCAATGGAACTAAGTTAAGTTTGATCTCGGTCATGAATGCTAATGTGCCTTCGGAACCGGCAATAAGTTTGCAGAAATTGAAAGGAACGCCACCTTTTTTGAATGGTTCGCAATCTGACAAAAGATCTATGGCATAGCCGGTATTTCTGCGTTTGAGTGATTTATCGGGATATTCTTTCAGTATCTCATGCTGATTTACGGGGTCGCTTAATATTTCATGAATATTCCGGTATATCTTGTTTTCTAATGAGTCGCCTGCTAATTTTATCTGAAATTCTTCTTTTGATAAAGGGGCGAATTCCACTTCACTGCCATCACTTAAAATTGCCTTAACAGAAATTGTATGATCCCTTGTACTGCCATATATCAAAGAATGTGCGCCGCATGAATTATTTCCCACCATCCCGCCTATCATACAACGCGAAGATGTGGATGTTTCAGGTCCAAAGAAAAGACCTTTTGGTTCTAATAATTTATTCAATTCATCAGGAACAACACCCGGTTGCACACGCGCCCAGTGTTCCTGTTCATTGATCTCGAGCGCTTGCGTCATGTATTTTGAAACATCCATAATGATGCCTCCGCCAACCACCTGCCCCGCTAATGAAGTTCCTGCAGTTCTTGGAATCAGTGATATTTTATGTTTTACTGCAAAGCCAACGATTTTTTTTATATCTTCAGTATTTTTCGGAAGAGCAACAGCAACGGGTATTTCACGGTATGCCGATGCGTCTGTGGCATACATCAGCAAACTGGCTTCATCAAAGTATAAATCACCTTCAATAAATTTCCTCAATTCAACAAATTTATCTTTTTCTGTTTTCAGGCTCATATAATTTATTTGATGGCATCAAATTTAACCTAAAATTTATTATACACTGTTCAAAATTCATGAGCTTGAAACTAATATAGATCGGCAATATGAGGAATGTGCGGATCACATTAAGTTTTACAAACAAATTTTCCCGTTTTTTCTTACAGATTTTATGTGTATATTTGTAAAATATTAGAACCAAGCAATCTTTTGCATATTAATTTTTATTTTTATGAGAAACATAGCACATCAATACGTTACCAATCCTTCCGGTGAAAAACTTTTTATACTTCTGCCGATTAACGAATATGAACGCCTTTTGAAAGAAGCCGAAGAACTTGAAGATATTCGCCTTTTTGATGAAGCTAAAGCCGACAAAACTCCTTCTATTCCTGCTGATGAAGTTTTTAAAATGATTGAAGCTGAAAGAATGAAGGCATGAAATACAGGTTAACGATCAAAAAGAAGGCTATTATATTTTCATATAGTATTTGTGTGTGTTCGAAAATTCACGTAAATTTGCAGAATGTTAATACTTAGCAAGCTTACGCCCACTGTATAAATTTAGCTACTATGAAAATATTATTAGACATACCTGACAGCAAAGTATATTCTCTTATGGAATTACTCAAAAGTATTTCATATGTAACGGCTAAACCTATTACTGATGCTAAAGCTAAACTGATGGAAGAAATAAGGGAAGCTGTTGAAGAAATGAAATTGATCAGGGCAGGCAAAAAGAAAGCTCGTAACGCTGAAGATTTTTTCAATGAATTATAAGGTAAAAACAATTGCTGTATTTGAGAAGCAAGCAAAAAAACTTATTAAAAAATACGCTTCTCTGAAAAATGAACTTTTAGAACTTGTACAGCTACTCAAAGAAAAACCTGAGCAAGGAACGTCCATTGGTAAAAATTGTTATAAAATCCGCATTTCCATTGTTTCCAAAGGCAAAGGTAAATCCGGTGGTGCAAGAGTGATTACTAACTTCGTGGTGACCGAAGATACTGTATATCTTTTATCAATATACGACAAATCAGAAAAAGAAAACCTTACCGACAAAGAACTCCATGGATTGCTAAAGTATATTCCTGAGTAATAAAACATAAAGCCCCATACAGAATAAAAAATGATTTATTTACTTTTGGAAAATTATTTACTTGAAATTTTTATTTATGTCAGAAAAAATATCAGATAAAATAGCTTCGGGAGTCGTTTCCGGAAAAGAACTTCAGGAAATTTTCCGTATTGCAAGAGAAAATGAGTTTGCACTTCCTGCCGTAAATGTGGTAGGGACAAATTCCGTTAACGCAGTTATGGAAGCAGCTAAAGCTGTCAATTCGCCTGTTATCATTCAGTTTTCGAATGGGGGAGCGCTGTTCTATGCAGGAAAATCCGTTTCGAACGAAAATGAAAAAGGCGCTATAGCCGGCGCTATATCAGGGGCGGAACATATTCACAAAGTTGCCGGATTATATGGCATTCCGGTGATCATACACACCGACCATGCAGCAAAAAAGCTGCTTCCCTGGGTTGACGGGCTGCTTGATGCCGGAGAAATTTATTTTAAAAAACACGGCAAACCCTTATACAGTTCGCACATGCTCGACCTTTCCGAAGAACCGCTTGAGGAAAATATTGAGATTTGTAAAAAATATCTTACAAGGATGAGTAAAATAGGGATGACGCTCGAGATAGAGCTTGGTGTTACCGGTGGCGAAGAAGATGGTGTTGACAACACAGG
>Ga0265296_1001311_pt1 | contig 29181 bp, 34 predicted proteins | sample MunlanPumphouse1_FD_189073 | JGI IMG/M metagenome (GOLD analysis project Ga0265296, IMG submission 189073) | Groundwater microbial communities from a municipal landfill in Southern Ontario, Canada - Pumphouse #1 | ecosystem: Environmental > Aquatic > Deep subsurface > Groundwater | place... | reverse complement strand
CAAAGGTTTCGCTATTCCAAATTCTTTTGCTAATTTCTTCACGCTCTTTTAAATTTAAACGATGATATTTTGCTTGCATGGCAAGATTTTAAAACTTTTAATAATCTTGCGCTAGTTTCTTGAACTCTCCGTTCTCCTCATTGACAAATCTGGGATTATTTTGTAGTATAAAAATAAATTTGAAACTTAAAAAGAAAGGAAGTATATGAAAAAATCTGCTTTTTTATTGTTACTTTTTGCAAGTGTTCTAGTTTGGGTGGTTATATTAGCGCCAAATATTGAACAAAAAATATTTACAAGCACAAAATTTGAAACCAAAACTGAACTTGAGAAAGAATACCAATTCATGAAAATTATCAGCATTCCTGAATCCGAAAAACTAACGGCCGTAGATTGCTACGGCCAACAACTTCAAAAATTGGAATGGTATATCCATTCCAAAAATGCGGGAAGTTTTTGTCCAATTAGCGGTGATTATTACCTTAGTGACTACGAAAATGCTGACGTTCTTGGGAAATACTCAGCATTTAAAGCCACAGGACAGGTAAAATCCGATACGATAGACATAATCTGTCCCGCGTATGATGAAGATGAAATAGCTTATCACCAAAATGTGAGAGCCAAAATACTCACTTTTGGTAAAAGATTCATAAAATTCGGTTTTGACGGGGAAAAACCAATTTATTGGATAGAAGAGCCGAAACTTGAAAAAGATGAAAAAAGGGAGGAGTGAATATTAAATAAAAGAGGAATTATTATTCCTCTTTTTTATTGAATTATTTATTAAATTAAAGTATAATAGACATATGGCAAAAAGAGGAACAACACTTAGTCCAAAAAAGAAATCAAGACATTCTCATAAAACCAAGAAGCGATTGGAAATAAAGAGAGCCATGCTTGCCCGAAAGTAGAGCTTTTTCAAAGTCTCACTACTGACTTGAGAAAAAAACTGCTTGAAAAAAATTCAAATAAAAAACCGCCCTTCGACAAGCTCAGAGCAGTTTTTTATTACTAACTTTTTCTAATGTATTCTGCTATTTCAATAATTTCTGCAATTCTTGCGAATACTTTAGCGCAACTGCTTGAGCGCGAGCAGGATCTTTCCCCAATGCCTCGCCGTAAGCTGTAACATTCTCTTCTGTTATGCCATATTTCGCGAATAAAGTCTTCATATTTGCAGCGTAAGTAGCCGGATTCTTTTGCGCTTGATAAGCAGCCTGAACGATTAACTCTACATAGATATCATCAGTCATTTTACCAATAGTTCCTGTTTGTCCACTAGTTACTGGTTCACTAACTTGTCCACCACCCATTCCAGGCTGTGTTGCTGTTGTTCCTCCAGTTGACGGAGTGGAAACAGATGTTTTTCCAATGCCCCATGATGAAAATCCGCCTCTCCAGAAATACCAGCCGGCAGCCGCAATAACGATGATTACTATTATTATGATTAAAGATTTTTTTGAATTCATATTTCAATTTAATTTTTATTTTATTAATTTTTCGACTTTGTATTTTAACTTCTTAGTTAAAATTTAAACTGTTCTCCAAGCTTTCCAATTATAGGCAATGGTTTTTCTTCTCCTTTGGATGCGGCTATTATTCCAATTATCATTAAAATAAATACTGCTAGATTAAGCAATCGGTCGATTATCCAGAACTGCCAAGGAATAATATAAGCCAGTATATAAACGATAATCCAAGCGATGAAGATAAGTAATCCCTGTTTGATATGGTATTTAACGAACGGATCTTTTTTTGCGTCGGTTAAAAGCGGAATAAAAAAGATAATATAAGCCAGAATTGCCATGCCTGTATTTTTTCCTTTGGAAGGCTGATTGGGAGCGGAAGGTTGATTTATTTCTGCCATATTTTTAAATTATTTTATTTTATAAATTTTATTTAGTCGACCTTTATATATGCTATATTTTATCACAATATGATTAATTAATCACTTGCTTGAGCCGGTATATACCAAACTTTAATACTTTGATCGTCACTATAATATTGAAACTCTATTTCCGTTCCCTCCTTTGACATCACGAGCCTGCCCGCATCTGCGGAAACTTCATTTGTCGCAGTTTCAAATCCTTGTTTCAGATAAGATTCTTCCAACTTGGTTAAATCTTCGGGTATTATTACTCGTGGAACTTTAAGCTCTGCCGTGAACGATCCCGTATAATCACTATACTTGCCGTACGATATAACCTTGGATCCGCCAAAAACTTTTTCTATTTCTATTTTCATGTTTTCAGTAAAAAATGGCGAAGTCTTGCTGCTTAAAACGACTTCTTCGGTTTCCTTGAATAAATCATTCTGAGTCTCTGCGGCCTCTCCACCTGTCCCAGTTCCTAATCCCGGTTGTGCAACACCTCCGCCAGGAATCATTCCTCCGCCAAAATTTGATAAATCACCCTTCCCCGGAACTCCCGATACTCCACTAGAATACATTTTTTCAATATTCTCTTGGGTGCACCAGCTTTTTGTTTCTGGGTCCTTTATATACTTGCAGAGACTAGCATCCCTATAGTAAAAAGCTCCCATGCTATAACATTCATCCTGTGATTCTGTGTCAGATTTCTTGCATTCACTAATAAACTCTGATTCGCTCGGAACTATTTGACCCTGTTTTTTCATCGCACCCATCATGCTGTCATCTCTAATTCCCCCGATAATTCCTTTGATACCACCTCCGCTAAAAAGACCTTTTTGATAACCGAAATAAGCCACTATACCGACCACTATCACCACCGCTATAATAATTAATGTTTTTTTGTTCATATTTTTACTTAAAATTAATTGATTAAATTTGACCTTTTATTAATTATACACCAATTTACATTCCCATTCCAGTTCCAGAACTGCCTCCAGGAATTTCCGGTGGTGGAGTTATATTCTCCTGTTGTTGCTCCTGCATCTTTTTTATATAATCCAATTCTTCCGGAGTCAGTTTGTTATATTCTTCTTGCATCTTTTCTTGCGCATTTTTTATATCTTCCCAATTAAGAGACTTTCCACTAGACGGGATTTCATTTCCTTGCGGAATTATGCCTTTGAGCTGTTCCTGCGCTTTTTTCAGAGCTTCCAAATCTTTCGGAGACAGGCTGCTACCGTAAAATTCTTCCATCTTTTTTAGGGATTCCATATTTATTCCTCCGCCAGGCGGAATTTTTGTTCCCGGCATCAAGCAATTTAAAAGAATACTTTGAATGTCGCTCGTTCCTTTGGGCCCGTCCCCGATAATTTTATTTATCAATAATTTGACACAGCCTTGCACTTCTGGCGATGCTTGTTTCATTCCATCTTCCACCATTTTTAATGTCGCTTCTTTTGAAACCTCAATGGCTTTTTCAATTTCTGATTTTGTATTTTCGGGAGCTTTTTCCAGAGCATTTTTTAATACTTCCTGATGTTTTAAAATTTTCTCATTAATTGCCGTTTTTTCTTTCGTTTTTTCCAATGCCTGACCAAGTTGTTTTTCGTATTTTTCAAGAGTTTTCTCCGCTATTTCGAGTTTCTTTTGCCCTGAGCTTGTCGAAGGGTCTCCTTTTTCTGCCATTTTCAAATATTCAGCCAGTCTGACTTCCGAAAGATGCAAAAATTGCTTGGCTTTATTTTCCGCGCCGAAAGTGAAAAATGTCTGGATTGATTCTTTCCAAGATTTAAGAAAGTAAAAATTGCTGTCAGGGGTCAAGCCTGAATCGGGAAGACTAACAGAATCTTGGGCAAAAACACTGGTCCCAATAGTTAAAAAAGATAACAAAAGGATTGAAAAAAGTATCTTTTGCATATTTATATTATAACAAAATTTTCAATTGTTCGCAGTGGATAACTCTTTTTTAAACCTAGTCTTTTGTTTTCCACAAAATTTGATATAATTAAAAGATGTTAAAAAATAAAGTTGTATTAATTACAGGATCATCAAGCGGTATCGGCGCGGCAACCGCGCGCATTGCCGTAGCGCAGGGCGCGAAGGTTATTCTCCACGGAAAAACGGAAGACGATAATTTGAAAGCCATAGCGAAAGAACTTCAGGCTGAATATATAGTTTGCGATATTAGGGATAAAAAAGCGGTGGATAAAACTGTAGCAGATATTCTTAAACATTTTCCAAAAATTGATGCATTATGCAATGTGGCCGGCGCAATAAATCCAAAACCTTTTCTTGAAACAACTGATGAAGATTGGCTTGATGCTTATTCAGTGAATTTGCTTGGAACTGTCCATTTTTGCCAAGTTCTTATTCCTCACATGCAGAAAAATAAATTTGGAAGAATTGTGAATATAGCTTCGGTTCGCGCTTATTCGCAGGGAAGTTTGGCAAGCCGTCTGCCTTATTGCGCATCCAAAGCGGGAGTTGTTAATATAACGGCTGGGCTGGCGAAAGAATATGCGGAAGATAATATTTTAATTAATTCAATTTCTCCCGGAGGCGTTAATACAGCCATTGCAAAAATATATGGAAATGGAGCTATTGCAAAGCGAAATGCAGACGTGCCTCTTAATCGCATTGCCGAGCCGAATGAAATAGGGGAGATGATTTGTTTTCTCATAAGTGATAAAGCCAGCTACATCACAGGCCAAGATTTTCTCATTGACGGTGGCTACACAATCGGAAAGAAATAAAAAACGGAAGCAAGGCTTCCGTTTTTGGTTTTTACAAATCATCGATTAAATACTTTATGGCATCTTCTGCTCTGTATGAGCTATTTTCATCTGCCATTAAATACTGAAGAAAGGAAGTATCGTCCCCCAATGTAATAATTGGAGGTTCTCCAGGATTACCTAGCCCACAAGTGGCAAGTAAACCATTACAAAGACAACCTCTACCTTCAGTGTCACAGGAATTTCCTCCTTTTTGATCCCTATATATATCATTTGGTTCGGCAGAACATCTATAACCAGTAGTTCCGTCCAGTTTTTTATAAGGACAACGAAGTCCTCCTTGGTCACATATGCGAGCTCTGTCATTATATACTTTCTCTTCGGAAAGAGTTTCATCTATGACACCAACCTTAAATGGATATCCAGTCGGAGAAATTCGCATATCAGTTTTAACTTTTAATGCTTTGTTAAAACCAAGCCTACGAGTCTCGTTGCGAAATCTAGTATACATACTAGATTCTTCGCAAAGTGCAAATATAGATCCAGCCTGGATTCCTTTTGCGCCAACAGAAAGGGCATACTGTAATTTTTCAGGAGAAGAGTAGGAGCCACCAATCCAAAACGGCAAACCCAGGTCAGCTATTTGAGAATAATTTACTTCATCTTTCTCACCGTAGCTGACTTTATTTCTAGGCGGAGCATTATGTCCACCGGCAGTCCATTCTTCAATCACAAACCCATGGATGCTATCATTTGGCAATTCTCTCTTAAGTTTTATTGCTAAAGTATTAGAAGCAACAATTGGAATGAATCTTGGTTTTTTCATAGAAGAAAGTTCTGTCCCAAAAAAAGTTTTTGGGTTAAAGCTCATTATTGTCCAGCTTTTAATTTTTTCACCATCAACATCAACTAGTATGCGATAGGAAGCTGTTTCACTTTTAGAAATAGCATTTATCACTTCGGGAATATGAAGTGGTATGCCTGCTCCCATAGTAATGAAGTCTACACCGGCAAGCATTGCGCCGGTAATAGCATACACATGTGGCATTGCTACTTTTTCCAAGTAGTTAATGCTCACTGGATTTTTGTGACCTTGTTTTGCGAGCCATACAAATGTATGGTTAGCGCAAATTGTTAGCGAGATTAGAAAATCTGGAGGATTGACCGTAAAAAATGGGACTGCTTTAAATGAAACACCATTTTTTATTCCACCCTCAACAAAATATTCTTGTAATACTCTCTTCGCATGTTCCTGAAAAGGAAAATGCGAAAGTGCTCGCCGAAGATGTCCACCCGGATCACCCTTTTGTAAGATACGAGCCATTACTATTTGAATTGCTGTTCCAGATACTGTTCCTAGCCCTCCTAGCATGGAAACAGTACGGGCCAAGTTCCAGCTGGAGATATTTACCCCCATGCCACCTTGAATGATTTTTGGTACTGTTTCCATGTTTTTCGTTTTTTATATTGTGAACTAATTTATTTATTTTTTTTCAAATCAACTAATTTAGTTATTTGTATAAAGAATACCACATTTGAAAGTTTTCTACAAATAAAATTTTTGCTAAAGATTTCATTAGCGGTTAATTATATTTGTTCTACTATCCTGACGGTCGTCAGAATAGTAGAACATTATTCCCATAATAAAATTTTTGCTAAAGACTTTATTACCGTGTATAATATAGTTATTATTAAAACTAAACCAAAAACCAAAAACCAAAAACCAAAAGTAGTTATGGTTAGCGGGGGATTTGACCCTATTCACATAGGGCATGTTCGTTATATGCAGGAGGCGAAAAAATTAGGCGACAAATTAATTGTCGTTTTAAATAATGACAATTGGCTAAGACTGAAAGGCAAGCCTGTTTTTATGCCAGACAAAGAACGCAAGGAGATTATAGAAGCATTGTCCTGCGTTGATAAAGTAATTATCACGGGACATTCAAAAAATACTAAAGACATGAGTGTTTGCAAAGAATTGCTTAAAATCAGGCCTGATATTTTTGCGAATGGCGGAGATAGGTTTGCCGACAATATACCGGAATTTAAATTATGCAATAATTTAGGCATACAAATGGTTTTTAATGTTGGCCGTGGAGGTAAGGTCAGAAGTTCGTCTGATTTATTAAAAGAATACTCAAAAAAGATTTCCACCAAAGCGCCTGTCCGCCTTTGGAGGAGATCCGCCTTTGGCGGAAAAAAATAAAAAAGTGGTATAATTACCGATATATGATCAAGGATAAAGTTTTTCAAATAGAACGTCCCTGGGGAAATTTCAGGCAGTTTACTCTAAATGATACTTCGACTATAAAAATTATCACAGTAAAGCCAAATGAGATTCTTGCCCTGCAGAGCCATAAAAATCGCTCTGAGTTTTGGCGTGTCATTAGTGGTGATGGGACTGTTGAAATAGGAGAAGTTAAAAAAGATGCCATAGTTGGAGATGAACATGAAATTGCAGTTGGTGAAAAACATCGTTTAGGGGCTGGTCCAAATGGCATTCAAGTTTTAGAGATTGCCCTTGGGGATTTTGATGAAGAAGATATTGTTCACTATGAAGATAAATATGGAAGAGTTTAAATTATATGTTTGTTGTAAAACGATTACAAAATAATCCGATCTTAGTTCCCAACAGAGACCATTATTGGGAAGAATTTGCGGCATTTAATCTTTGTCCAATTAAGCATAATAAGGCAACCTATGGGCTTTTTCGCGCGATTTCCGCAGTGGATATGCTAAGAACTCCCCATCAGAGCTCCATTATTGGCATTGGAAAAAGCAAAGACGGAATACATTTTGAAGACAGGGTTCCGTTTATTATTCCCAAAGAAGAATGGGAGCAGTTTGGCTGTGAAAATCCGAAAGTAACATATTTTGAAGGCACTTTTTATACTTTTTATACCGCTATTTCAAAATATCCATTAGGACCCGAAGGCATAAAAGTTGCTGTTGCTCTTTCGCATGATTTAAAAAAAGTTGATAAACGGCATTTTGTCACGCCTTTCAATGCCAAAGCAATGGCGCTTTTTCCTGAACGAATTGATGGGAAAATTACTGTTATTTTCTCCGCGCACACTGATTCACCCCCGGCTAAAATGGTTATTGCACAAATAGATAAAATGGAAAAATTATGGTCGCCATCATTTTGGGAAAAATGGAATGAGAAAATTGATGATTATATTATTGATCCTAGGCGTTCGCAATACGATCATGTGGAGGTTGGAGCTCCTCCATTTAAAACAAAATATGGCTGGCTTCTTATCTATTCTCATGTTCAAAATTACTTTTCCTCGTCGGAGAATTTGGAAAAAATTTTTGGCATTGAGGCTCTTTTACTTGATTTAAACGATCCCAGAAAAATAATCGGCCGAACTCGCGGTCCTTTGCTTGTGCCCGAAGAGTCATATGAACTTTCTGGTTATGTCGGAAATGTAGTTTTTCCGAGCGGAGTCTTATTGGAAAAGGATACGCTTACTATATATTACGGTGCTGCTGACACAACGGCTTGTTGCGCGCGCGTTAATTTAACTGATCTTATCTTCAGCATGCATCCGGAGTATTCAGACCGCTGGCGTTTTAAGCGATCTTCGGCAAATCCGATTATTACTCCTAAAATTGAGCATCCATGGGAAGCGAAAGCGACTTTTAATCCAGCAACGATACTGCTTGACAGCAAAACTCACATTTTATATCGCGCCTTATCCAATGACAACACTTCTTCAATAGGATATGCGATGACAAAAAATGGAGTTGATATCGTAGAGCGTTTTGCTGATCCTATTTATGTTCCGCGCGAGGAATTTGAAAATAAAAAAATCAATAATGCGAATTCCGGCTGTGAAGATCCGCGTTTGACTAAAATCGGCAAAAATATTTATATATGCTATACAGCATTTGACGGCATCGGCCCCCCGCGCGTGGCTATTTCATCTATTACAGAAAAGAGTTTTCTTTCTCATACATGGAAGTGGAAAAAACCATTTCTTATAACTCCAGAAGGCTTTGATGATAAAGATACCTGTCTTTTTTCTGAAAAGTTTCCTAATGGCTACTTTGTCCTGCAACGCGTCGGCAATGAAATTGGCGGCGATTATTTGCATTCGCTTAATTTTAAAAAGGAAACCATAAAAAAATGCATTAGAATTATCGGGCCTCGGACAAATGCGTGGGATAGCGCTAAAGTTGGCATTGCCGCTCCTCCTATTAAAACAAAATATGGATGGCTTTTGCTTTACCATGGCGTTTCAAAAAGTCATAGCACATATCGCACCGGAGTTGTTCTGCTTGACCTTAAAGATCCGGCAATTGTCCTTGCGCGCGGCACTGAACCGATTTTTGAACCAGAAGAGCAATATGAAAAAATCGGCATTGTAAATAATGTTGTCTTTCCGTGCGGAATGGTTGTCCAGAAAGGTGTTTTATATATTTATTATGGAGGAGCTGATAAAGTTGTTGGAGTGGCCACAATGGAATTGGATATCATTTTAAAGGCATTAATCCATGGGATGAAGTATTGATTATAAAGTTTAATTTTTGTGCTATAATAAAGTTATGACCCATTCGATAAACTTAGGGTCATGGTGAGTAAAACCGAACCATGAAAATAAATTTTCAAGCAAAAAATATGGAGCTTACGCCGGCTATCCACGATTATGTGATAAAGCGAATTACAAATTTAGGGAAATTGCTCTCAAAAATTGAGGAAACAAGCGGTGAAGAAGTTCTGGTGCATTTTAGTGTCGCTAAAACGACTAATCATCATAAAATGGGAAAAATATTCCAAGCTGATTGCTCTGTTTTAATAAAAGGAGAAAATTTTCATTCCAGCACCGACGAAGAAGATCTTTATCAGGCAATAGATGTAGTTAAAGAAAATCTTTTCAGGGAAATTAGCAAACAAAAAGATCGCAGGCAGGCATTGTTTAAACGCGGAGCTACTAGCGTTAAAAAAATGATGAAAGGTCTCTCTAAAAGAAATCCTTTTACCTCAAAATACTAATTTAGTTAGAATAATCAGTCTCTTTTCCTCCTTCTGGAATTACTTTTTTAATTACAAATTTATTGTCTTCTAGTTTCGCGTCTGTAATTATTATTCTTTTTCCGTTTTGAAAAAAGAAAGTTCTTGGCCAAGTGGCATAAGCCCTGAATTTATTGTATAAATCACTTGGAGGCAAGGCCTCCAAGTCGACGAGACCGTCTTCTTTTTTTATTTTTTTGCAGTAGGTAGCTTCATTTTCATTTTGTGGAGTTAAGTTTCCCCCTGACAAGGGGGAATGCCCAAAGGGCAAGGGGGTTGTATTCAATGTTTTTACCAAAAGTTCGCCTCCAATTTTTATCAAGCGTTCGCGCAACTCTGGGGCTTTCTCGTCCGGAAATATCTCAACCTTTTCTTGGGTAACAATCGGCCCCGAATCCATTTTATATTCCATTTTCTGGATAGTTACTCCAGTTTTTACATCTCCATTTAAAATTGCTGATTCAACGGGCGATGCCCCGCGATATTTTGGGAGCAAAGAATAATGAATATTGATTGAGCCGAATTTTGGTGAATTAATCAAATCTTCCGGCAAAATTTTTCCATAAGCGACAACAATAAATAGGTTATAGGTTATAGGTTTTAGGTTATAGATAAATTCTTCGTCTAGTTTTTCTGGCTGGAGACAAGGAATGTTATTTTCTGTTGCCCAGACTTTTACCGGCGGAGGAGTTATGAGCATTTTGCGCCCTTTTGGCTTATCAGGCGAAGTAATAATTAAAGATGGAATATACCCGTTACTTTTTAAAATCTCTAAAGTTTCCGATGCGACGTCCGGTGTTCCAAAGAATGCAAATTTTATATTTTTATTCATGGTTTTAATTCACCTCACCCTTCGCCCTCTCCTTGATAAGGAGAGGGTTGGGGAGAGGTCATTTCGGCAATTCTTCTTTTATATCCTTAGCATGGTCAATGAAAAGAATTCCGTTTAAGTGATCAGTTTCATGCTGGAAAATTTGAGCAAGCAATCCGCTTGCGCCTCTGGTGAATTTTTTTCCATTTTCGTCATAAGCGGTCACGGTTGATTTTTTTGATCTATGGGCATTTCCGTAAAGCCAGCGCACAGACAGGCACCCCTCCAATATCCATTCTTTTTCATGAGAAAGCTTGGAAATTTTCGGATTGATAAAAACCAAATCCTTCGGAACTTTACTGCCTTTTGGCAGTGCCTCACCTCTTCTGAAACTTTCATGAAAAATTTTTCCGGAAACAATGAAAATTCGAAGAGGATAACCAATTTGCGGAGCCGCTATTGCCACTCCATCATTTTGACTTTTCAAAGCTTGAGACATTTCTTTCAATATTTTTTTTATTTTTGGAGTTGTAATTTCACACACAGAAATTTCCTTAGTATTTTTGCGCAACACTTTATTTTCCTTTTGAACGATTTTACGAATCATTTAATTTCTTTAAGATATTCCAGAAGTTTGGAAAGTTTTACAGTTTCTTGGGATCTATTGGACATATCTCTTACAATTACTGAATTATCAAATGCCTCTTTTTGTCCGAAAATAAGCGTGTAGGGTATAGCCAGTTTTTCAGCAATTGCCAACTGGGAACCAAGACTATCCTTTGAAAGAGATTGAGCGATTGGAATGTGCGCTTTGCGCAATATTTCAATTACGTTCAGACTTTTTAACTTTGCTTCAGATCCCAGTTGAATAAAATAGATTTTTGGTTTCTTTAGGATGCGAGGTGAAAGTTTTTTATACCAAGGCGAAGCAACTATTCTATCTACACCGATAGATATTCCTACCGCTGGTATGTCTTTTTTATTTCCAAGCTGGCGACCCAAATAATCATAACGCCCGCCACCGGCAATCTGTACCGGCAATCCGCCTTCCTCTGGATTTTCCGTGTAAACTTCAAAGACAGTGCGGGTGTAATAGGAAAGTCCACGCACCAAATTTTTATTTATATTATATTGGATACCCATTTCTTCCAAATATTCTAAAACTTCTTTAAAATGTTTTTTACAAGAAGAACACAGAAAACTGATGGAATCTGGAGCGTTTTCATTTATTTCTTTTGTTTTTTCTTCTTTTGAATCTAAAATACGAAGAGGATTAATTTTTAATCTCTCACGGTCAATAGCGGGAAGTTGATTTTTGTATTTTTTATAATAATTAACAAGTTCTCTAATATATATATTTCTGCACTCTTTATCTCCGATTGAATTAATATCAACGGAAAGATTTTGCGCTCCGGCCTCTTCAAAAATACTCATGACAGCTTTAATCACAAGGGCATCCATGATGCCTTTATCATTTCCCAATATATCCAAATCAAATTGCCAAAATTGTCGGTAACGTCCACGCTGCGGTTTGTCGTGTCTGAAAATTGGACCATATTCATAGAACATCACCGGTTGGGGCATGGTTTGCATTCCGTGTTCAATATAGGCGCGCATCAGTCCAGCAGTATGTTCCGGCCGAAGCGCCAAATGATCTCCACCTTTAGTTTTTAAGGTATAGATTTCTTTGTCTATAATGTCAGTGCCTATGCCTATTGAGGAAGTAAAAACTTCTTCCTGCTCCATTATCGGAGTTTCAATTGGTTTAAAGCCGTAATAAACCGCGACTTCTTGGGCTTTCTCAAAAAATCCTTGGAAGTAATAATATTCCTCGTTCATTATATCCCTCATTCCTTTCGGAGAAGACAAATCTTTTTTTTCGGTTTTTGTTTTTTTTGTTTTGCTCATGGTTCTATTATATTCACCATGACCCTGAGTTTTTCGAAGGGTCATATTTTTAAAAATTATTCTTTTTGTTTGTAGCTTCCGGGCATTATACCTATTTTATTTATCGGCAACAGACGCAGAAATGCTTTTCCAACCAGAAGATTTTTTGGCACAGCTCCCCAATAGCGTGAATCGGAACTGGCAGACCTGTTGTCTCCCATCACAAAATATTCATTATTTTTTAATTCAAAATGCGTCATATTGTTCGCAGTATTTTTTACATAAGGCTGGTCTATTTTAAATCCTTCGGGGTGTTCTTCATTGGTTATGGTCACTTCGTTTCCTTTTATATCGACTGTTTCATTCGGGAGGCCGATTATTCTTTTAATAAAAAATTTTGTCGTATCATTTGGATATCGAAAAACAACGACGTCATCTCTTTTTGGACTATTCAACCTGTAGGAAATTTCATCAATTATTAAATATTGCCCGTTCTCAAAAGTTGGAACCATGGAAGAGCCGGAAACAATAAACGGCTGGGCGATGAAGATTCGGATGGGGATAACGATAGCTATGGCTATGATTGCGAAACGCGCCAATTCCCAAAATTCTTGTCTGCCAGATTCTTTTTTTTGCGTTAAGTTTTTTAAAATTTGCTTTACCTTTTCTGTTTTCATTATCGTATTTTAACACAAAAAACCCTTGACATGGCACAAAGTTATATTGTGTAATTAAAAATTACGAATTACGAATTACAAATTTCTGCTATTATAGAGTTATGAAATTAGTAGTCGGTTTGGGAAATCCAGGAAAAGAATATGAAAATACCAGGCATAATACCGGGTGGATTATGCTTGATTTTATTTTGGGCAAAAAAATTGACTGGAAACAGTCTTCTGGAACTAAAGCCCTTTTTTACAAAGATTCTGTAGCTGAAAAACCGGTTGAATATATAAAACCTACAACATTTATGAATAATTCTGGCGTTGCTGTTGCTTATGTAAAAGATAAGCATAAATTGAAATTGAAAGATATTGTGGTTATTTACGATGATGTTGATTTGCCTTTGGGAAAAATGAAAATATCTTTTGATCGGAGTTCAGGAGGACACAATGGCTTAGAATCGATAATTAAAAAATTAAAATCAAGAGAATTTGTGCGAATCAGAATCGGTATTTCTTCGGAAACTCCTTCTGGAAAATTGCGAAAGCCAAAAGGGGAGAAAGCTGTGCTTAATTTCATATTAGGCGAATATAAAAAAAGCGAATTAGACGAACTTAAAAAACTTTCTAAAAAAGTGTCGGAAGCCATTGAAGTAATTTTTTCTGAAAGCAAAGAAAAAGCGATGAGTTTGTATAACTAAGAACCTCATCCCCAGCCCTCTCCTTATTAATGAGAAGGGGAAGAAGAACCTCACCCCCAGCCCTCTCCTTATTAAGGAGAGGGGGAATAAAAATATATGACTATTTTTTATAACAAATCTAAAAATTTAGCTAAAAGAATTTTATTGAGAAAATCTCAAACTCCACAAGAAACTATACTTTGGAGCAAGTTAAGAAATAATCAATTGGGTTTTAAATTTAAAAGACAATATTCTGTTGGCCCATATGTTTTGGATTTTTACTGTTCTTCAAAGAAATTAGCCGTTGAGATAGATGGTTCACAACATATTGAAAATAAAGAATACGACAATCAAAGGTCTGATTATTTATCTGTATTTAATATAAAAGTAATTCGTTTTTGGAATAATGAAATAAATACGAATATAGATGGAGTTATTTTGAAAATTACGACTGAATTAAACGCACCCTCTCCTTAATAAGGAGAGGGCAGGGTGAGGTGAATTTTAAAATTAAGAACCTCACCTCAGTCCTCTCCTTGTAAAGAAGAGGAGGAAATATAAATCTATTAAAATACCCTTATATTACAAAGCTTTTTAGCTATTGACTTTTTAATTTCAATATGCTATCATGTAGGCAGTAAATAGTTCATTAAAAATATCCATGTTTTTTGTTTTTAGGTTGGGAATTAGTGGATTGTCTTGATTTATCAATTCTTTTGGTAAGTTGGGACAATTCTCTAATTCTACAATAATAAATAAAATTAATATAAACCTTAAAAACAAAAATTATGAAAACAACACAGAAATTTCTAATGCTCACAATCCTGATTGGATTAGTGGCTTTCATTTTTGGATCTTTAGCAGCCATAGGAGATGTTCCTCAAAGCTATCCTTTGGGAGATAATGATACAAGTATTTCCAATACCATTGCTGCTATTGGTGCGATCTTAATCTTTTTATCTGCATTTGCTTGGCTCGTAAAAGTAACAATCAAGATTTTTAAAAACAGAAGCGAAGGAAAAGACAAACACAAGGCATGGTCATTTTATACATGTGTGATTTTATTACCAATCGAAATGTCGTTAGCTCTTTGCTTTGCACTTGCGATATTAGCAGATCTCAGATATGTTTATGAATGCTGGTTCTATGCGTACGAAGTAATTTTCTATTCATTTCTGGGTATAGTATTTTCCCCGGCATTCTGTCTTTTTATTGGTCTTGGTGAAGTTATTCTTTTTTCCATAGTAATTTTCAATAAAAAGCTAACAGAAAAAAAGGTATAAAAATAACCCGTTTCGGCGAAAAGAAAAACTCTTTTCTCGAAACGGGTTTTTCTTTTTTTATATCTCCTTCACTCCTTCTATTATTATACTTTTTTCGCCGTTGCGAAGAGAGACTTTGCCGGTTAAGGCGACGCATTTTTCTGGAACAAGAATATCCATACTTGTTTTAAAAATACTCGGAAAAGCCACGGCTTCTATGGAATCAGTCAGGTCTGAAATTTTTATAAACGCCATACGTTCATCATTTTTTGTAATAACCTGCCTTGAAGTTTCAATGATTCCGGCAATTGTGACTTGCATATCTTTTCCAAACTGCTCTTTTATTCTTTTAATATTCACGTCTTTACTTTCTAGTTTTTCCCGCAATCTATCAAGCGGATGTCCTGAAATATAAAGTCCCAGCAATTCTTTCTCCCAAAGCAATTTTTCCGCTTGAGACGCTTCCGGCGCATTTTTGAATTTAAATACCGGTTCTGCTTCCGTCATTCCGCCAAATAGGGAAATTTGATTTGCTGACTGCTTGGAATTTTCGCGATTATACTCCAGCATGTTTTCAAGATTAAAGAGAAGTTGCCCGCGTTCTCCAAAATCATCCATAGAGCCGGATTTAATCAACGCCTCCATTGATTTTTTATTTAAATTTTTATGCTTGATGCGGTCCAGGAAATCGGTGATGGACTTGAATTTTCCGTTCAGTTTTCTTTCGCTGATTATCGCGTCTGAAATATCTGTGCCGAGATTTTTTATGGTATAAAGTCCAAAGCGAATTTTTTCAGATTTTACAGAGCCTAAACCTCTGTCTAAAGACAGAGGTTTAGGCTCTGGAGAAGGTATACGGATTACCGTGAATCCTCCGTAACTTTCATTTATATTCGGAGGGAAAACTGGAATGTTCATCTTCTTGCATTCATTTATTATTTCAGCGATTTTTTCCACATCGCCGGATTCAGCTGTGAGAATTGCTGTCATATATTCAACCGGATAATTTGCCTTCATATAAGCCGTCTGGTAAGCGACCTTGCCATAACTTGCGGCATGCGCTTTATTAAAACCATAAGCCTGAAATGGTTCAAAAAGCTTCCAAAGTTTTTCAGCAAATTCTTGAGTTTGTCCATTCGCAACTATGCCTTTAGTGAATTTTTCATACTGAGCGGCCATTTCCGCTGGGATTTTTTTGCCGACAGCCTTGCGGAATTTATCCGCTTCTTCCCAGTTATAGCCGGCCATTTCAAGAGCGCAGAAAAGAAGGTCGTCTTGATAAACAATCAACCCGTACGATTCGCTTAAGAATTTTTTCATCCGCGGGTCTAAATATTTAATTAATTTCGGATTATGTTTGCGTCTGATATATTCGGGAATTATTTCCATCGGTCCCGGGCGATAGAGCGCCACCATTGCGTTAATGTCATGGATTGACGTGGGCTTCAGTTCTTTTAAATATCTTGTCATGCCGGAACCATTTAATTGGAACAATCCTTCTGTTTGGCCTTTCGCAAGAAGCAAGAAAGTTTTCTTGTCATCAAGCGGAATATGTTCTATGTCTATGTCTATATTGTAGAATTTTTTTACCAAGCTTATGCTATCCGCCAGAATGGATAAGTTTCTGATGCCCAAGAAATCAAATTTTAAAAGGCCGGTTTCTTCAATGCTGTACATATCATATTGGGTGATTATTTTTCCGCCTTTTGGATCAAATTGAACAGGCGTATATTCATAAAGCGGTTTTGGCGAAATAACTACTCCGGCGGCATGCACAGAAATATGACGTACGCAACCCTCCAGCTTCTTTGCGAGATCTATTATTTCTTTTGTGTCTTTTTCTTTTTCATATGCTTGTTTCAATTCCGACACTATTTCCATGGCATGATCTATAGTCATCGGCATTCCTTGCGACCCAAGAGGTATCATCTTGGAAATTCTGTCGCCTATAGCGTAAGGATATGCAAGCGCGCGCGCGACGTCGCGCACCGCTCCGCGCGCCATCATCGTGCCGAAAGTTCCAATTTGCGCAACTTTATCTTCTCCGTATTTCTTTTTGGCATATTCCAAAATTTCATCTCGCCTATTGTCCGCTATGTCTATATCAATATCCGGCGGGCTTGGCCGATAAGGATTCAAAAATCTTTCAAAAGGAAGCTTGTATTCAATCGGATTTATGGTGGTAATTCCAAGCAAATAAGAAACCATTGATCCTGAAGCCGATCCTCTAGTAGTGGTTAAAATTCCTTTGCTTTTGGCGAATCTGATCAAATCAGAAGCTACTAAGAAATATTTTGAATAGCTTTTATTTTTAATAATAGACAATTCATACTCAATTCTTTCCTCGACTAGCTTGGTTTTTTCCATGCCGTGTTCTTTCATGCCCATATAAGTAAGTTCAGTCAGTTTAGTATCCGGGTCAGTATCATCCTCAATTTTAAAATCGGGAAAAACCCACTTGCCAAGTTCCAATTCTAGATTGCACATCTCGGCAATTTTTAAAGTGCTTGAAACAGCCTCCGGAATTTCCTCAAAAATCTCCAAAGCTTTTTTAGAATCGATAAAATAATAATCATCATCGCCGAAAGACAATTTATTTTCGTCTTTTATGTCGGAATTTGTTTGAATTGCCAGAAGCGTTTCATGGGCTTTTTTATCATCTTCGCAAGGATAATGCGAATCAACCGTAGCAACCAATGGTATATTAAATTTTTTTCCTAGCGCAATAATTTTATCTCTGACTTCTTTATCGCCTGGCAGGGTCGCATGCTTCATAATTTCCAAAAAATAATTTTCTTTCCCAAAAATTTCTTGATGTTCTTTTATTATATTTTCAGCTTTTTCTTCATCTCTATTTTGCAATGCTCTGGAAAGTTCTCCGCCCAAACATCCTGAAAGGCAAATAATTCCCTTTGAATATTTTCGCAAAATTTCTTTGTCCATTCTCGGCTTGTAATAAAATCCTTCCAAGTTTGAAATGGTAACAAGATGAATCAAATTTTTATAACCTTCTAAATTTTTTGCCAAGAGCGTGAGATGATAACGCCCGCTGTCTATATTCGGTTCTTTGTCCAATCTTGAGCGTTCAGAGATGTATGCTTCTACGCCGATGATTGGTTTTATTCCTTCTTTTTTTGCGAGTTTATAAAATTCAATTGCGCCGTACATATTTCCGTGGTCGGTAAGAGCAATAGCCGGCATTTGAAATTTTTTAGCAAGCGCCACTAAATTTTCAATCTTAGAAAGCCCGTCCAAAAGGGAATAGTGCGAGTGCATATGCAGGTGAATAAATTTTCCTTCCATTTTTAAAATATATCACATTTTATCAAAAACTCTTAAATATAAGGACATAAATTACTTATTTGAAAAGTCTTGACTATTTATTTTAAACGTGTATAATTGAGACAAACTAAGAATAATTGTACCTTATAATAATAAATAGTAAAAAATAATAAACTTAAATCTAGAAATATGAAACAGACAATCGTAGCTCTGGTAGCTCTACTTATTACCAGTCTCTGTGTGCCAGAGATGACAAAAGCACAAAGTGATGGAAGTTTTTACTCTTCAGTGGGCTTAGGTATTGCCTTCAATGCCCCTGGAAAAAATATTTCTTTAAAAAACCCGGCTCTTGATATTACAGTTGGTAAACTAATAGGAGATTATTTTACTCTGGAAACGAAAATGAGGATGATGACTCCGTATTCACCTACAACCAGAGATTCATCCTGGGTGTATGATCCAGGGGATTCAATAACCCCTCCCAGTTCTCATTACAATCGTTTTTACCAAAAAACAGCAACATTACTTCTGAACTTTGGAGTTTCCGGAGGAAGTGAAGCTGGATTTACTGGTGGAATAAATACTGGGGTTGGTGCGGCCTTTGTCGAAGTAAAGGACGAATTGGGTGCCTGTCCGATTTGGGACTTTTCCCTAGAAGGTGGCTACAACTTTGGCAGTATTTCAGTAATCCTGAGTGCCACTTATTCCTATCTTTGGAGCACTGGAGATTTTTTACCCAGCGATGGATTTTCAACCATCGGAGAGCTCAGAATTCGTTATTATTTCTAGCCGGCTAGTCATTAGTATTTAATTGGGGGTGCGCAGATTATTTTTGCGTCACCCCCATTTTTTTTATAAACATATAGCTAGTTTTCATTTTCGTATGGGATGCTATAATATAAGTATTAAAAATTTATTTAAACAATTATGAAAACAATCAAAGTGGCTATTAATGGTTTTGGGCGCATTGGCAGGTCGTTTTTAAAAGTTGCGTGGGATAGACCGGAAGTTGAAATAGTGGCAATAAACGATATAGGCGATATTTTAAACATGGCTTATTTATTGAAGCATGACACGGTTTATAGAACCTGGAATCACGAGATTAAAACGGAAGGACAGGAAATAATTATTGACGGCAAGAAAGTAAAAGTTCTAGCCGAAAAAGATCCAGCTAAACTTCCTTGGAAAACTTTGGGAGTTGATGTAGTTGTAGAATCAACTGGATTATTTACTTCTTATGATAAAGCAAATGCGCATATTAAAGCAGGCGCAAAAAAAGTTGTAATTTCCGCGCCAGAAAAAGGCGGTGATGGAAGCATAAAAGGCGAGACTATTTTACTTGGAGTAAATGAAGAAAAATTTGGCACTTGCGATATTACTTCAAATGCTTCCTGCACGACAAATGCCGCTAGTCCGCTTATCGCTATTTTAGATGAAAGTATTGGAATTGAAAAAGCAATTTTAAATACAGTGCACGGATATACAGCTTCCCAAGGAATTGTTGATGGGCCAAATAAAAAAGATTTTCGTGAAGGTCGAGCCGCAGCGCAAAATATTGTTCCGTCTTCGACTGGTGCGGCAATTGCTGTGACAAAAGCATTTCCAGAACTGACTGGACTTTTCGATGGAATTTCATTAAGAGTTCCAGTTCCAGCTGGTTCTATCGCAGATATAACTTTTATTTCTAAAAAATCTACAACAGCAGAAGAAGTAAATGAAATTTTAAAAAAAGCGGCAAAAGATTCTCGCTGGAGCAAGATTTTTACAGTCACTGAAGAACCGCTCGTCTCGTCTGATATTTTAGGTGAATCTCATGCATCAATTGCTGATTTGAAAATGACGAGAGTTGTCGGTGGAAATTTGGTAAAAGTAATGAGTTGGTATGACAACGAAATGGGATATACATATACATTAGTAGAGCACGTGATTAAAACGGGGAAATTTATTAGTTAAATAAGTGTGTGGGTATACATATACATTAATAGAGCATGTGATTAAGACCGGTTTAACTATTAAATAATATTATGAAAAAAATTTTGATTGGATCAGTAATAGTTATTTTTATAGGAATATTTTTTGTTCTCCCGCTTATTCCAAGGGATTTTGTGTTAATGACAAAGATGCAAAGAAAAGCCCAAGAAGATGCTTGTAAAATTTATAGTTGTGGCCTTACTATTATGCTTACACCATATAAATATATTGAACAGTCGTTTACTAATTTAGTTATAAGAAATAAAAATATAATAAATGAAGAAAATTTAACGGGAGAAAGACCAGAAGTTCCAGTTTCTAATCAATAATTATTAAAAATATATTATGGAAGTCCATTATTATAATCAAAAAATTATTAGTTTTATAGAATCGCTTGGTGATAAGAGGCGTTCAGATGTTTATAAAACTGTAAATGTCTTAAAAGAGTTTGGATATGAAGTAGAATTACCTTATAGTCGCAGCCTAGGGCAGGGGCTTTTCGAGCTTCGTTCGGTGAATTCCGGAGTAAGATTACTTTATATTTTTTATCAAAATAATGCTCTTGTTTTGCATGCTTTTATAAAGAAACAGAATAAAATTTCCAAAAAAGAACTGGATTTGGCAAGAAAAAGACAAAATACACTTAGATAGGTATCCACTTGCAAGATATAACACATATGTGATATACTAGAAACATGAGTAAAAACAAAAAAACAAAAATTAAATATAATTATGAAGTGGGAAAATATAATCCTGTATCACACACAGAGGTGCTTAAAAAAGCGCTTAAAGATCCTGCTTTTAAAAAGGCATACGATGCGCTTGAACCGGAGTACGCTATTATTAGAGCTATTCTTAAAAAACGAATCGAAAGCAAGATGTCGCAGAAAGATTTAGCCAAGAAACTTGGCACAAAGCAATCTGCAATTTCACGCCTTGAATCTGGCACTTATAATCCGACACTTTCTTTCCTTAAAAAACTTTCCACTGCGCTTGGAAGCAAATTAGAAGTTAAAATTTAGATAAATAATATGAAAATATACATTGGAACAGATCATGCGGGGTTTGAATTAAAAGAAAAAATCAAAGAATACTTGAGTGGCTTGGAATTGGGTTATGAAGTAGAGGATAGAGGCGCTTTTAATTATATAGAAAATGACGATTATCCAGATTTTGTAAAACTGGTTGCCGAAGATGTGGCAAAAAATAAAGGAAGTTTCGGAATTATTTTAGGCGGTTCCGGACAAGGCGAAGCAATGTGTGCCAATAGAGTAAAAGGAATTCGCGCGGCAGTTTTCTATGGTCAAAAAGAGTTAATTGGAGATATTGATGAGGAAGGGCATAAAAGTTCCGATCCTTTTGAAATTGTAAAACTTGCCCGGGAACATAATGATGCAAATATTTTGTCCATTGGCGCGCGTTTCGTGGAAGGAGATGAAGCAAAGTTTGCTGTTGAACTTTTTTTAAGTACGAAATTTCCCGGTGAGGAGAGACATGTTAGGAGAATAAACAAATTTTAATGGTGGAAATTATTCCGGCAATTTTGTCGCAAAATTACGAAGATTTAAAAAATAAAATCGCCTTGGTACGCGGCATTGTTCCAATTGTGCAGATAGACATTTGTGACGGAGTTTTTGTGCAGAATAAAACATGGCCATTTTCTACTGGCGGAGCAAGTGATATTAATTTTCAGAGAATTTTAAATGAAGACGAAGGAATGCCGTTTTGGGAAGACATCAATTTTGAACTTGATCTTATGGTTGATGACGCAGTCGAGAATTTTGATATCTATACGAAGCTTGGCCCAAAGCGAATAATTTTTCACATTGAAGCCATGGAAAGCTTGGAAGAATTTAAAAACTTTTTAGAAGGCATTGATACTTATGTTAGAGATTCCATTGAAATTGGCGTGGCAATAAATACAACAACGCCAATTGACCAAATTCCCCCCTTGATTAATTGCATTGATTTTGTTCAAACTATGGGCATAGAAAAAATCGGCTTTCAAGGGCAGGATTTTGACGAAAGAGTTATAGATAGTGTAAGAACCCTGAAAGAAAAATATCCGGATTTAATCGTTTCTGTTGACGGAGGAGTTAATCTTGAAACGGCGCCCATGCTTATAGGTGTAGGCGCAGACCGTCTCGTTGCCGGCAATATGATTTTAAAATCTGACGATATCAAAAAAACTATTTCTGAATTGGAAAATCTAGGATAATTTATAAATTTTTAGATTAAAAATAATTATGAACAGAGTAAAATTTGCAAGGGATGAAATTTATGATTTTTTATTGTCTTTTGACGATGGAACTGTGGCTAAAATACTTGGCGATTTGGAACTTTTGGATGAATTGGGACATTTATTGAGACCTCCAAAATCAAAAAAGATAGTGAAGGATTTGTATGAACTAAGGGTGCTGGGGAATTTATCTATAAGAATTTTTTACACATTTTATAAAAATAATATAGTCGTATTGCATGCATTTGTTAAAAAGAGCCAAAAAATTCCAAAACAAGAGCTTGAAAAAGTTATTAACATATTAAGGTGCTTGCATTAAGATAGCATATTTGCTATCATGGATAATATGAAGACATTAAATCAATTTAAAAAAGAAGCTTTTAGAAGGGGAGGGGTAAAAAAAGCTTACATCGAATTGCAACCAGAACTTCAAATTATTAAGAAGCTGGCTTTTTCTAGAGCTAAAAAAGGAATGAGTCAAAGAGAATTGGCAAAAAAAATTGGAGTGACTCAATCTGTTCTTGCCCGTTTTGAAACCGGTAAAACCAATCCAACTCTTTCATTTCTCCAAAAAATAACAAATGGTCTCGGTTTGAAGCTGTTAGTTAAGTAAAGTATGGAGTATAATTATTCCAATGGCTTATCTATCAGAGGAAAAAGTTGGAAAGTTAGAAAAGATGGCAAACACTATCCGCCAATCTATTATTAAAATGCTTGTAGAGGCGGGAAGCGGGCATACAGCTGGAGCATTGGGAATGGCGGATGTTTTTACTCTTTTTTATTTTCACATTTTAAAACACAATCCAAAAGAACCACTTTGGGAGGAGCGGGACAGGTTGGTGCTTTCAAATGGGCATATTTGTCCCGTGCTTTATGCGACTATGGCGCACGCGGGATATTTTCCAATTGAAGAATTAAAAACTTTGCGAAAATTTGGCGCGCGTTTGCAAGGCCATCCTCATAGGGAATATTTGCCATTTATTGAAAATTCTTCTGGACCATTAGGCGAGGGACTTTCTCAAGCAGTTGGTATGGCTTTGGCTGATAGAATTGATGGTTCGACGACACTCACCACAAGTAAAAAAGATAAAGATGGTTCGGCTATGCTCACCACAGGCAGATTTATTTATTGTTTTATGTCCGATGGGGAATTAGACGAGGGAAATACTTGGGAAGGAATAATGCTGGCGGGAAAAAATAAATTAGGAAATTTAATTGCAGTAGTTGACAGAAATAATATTCAATTAAGTGGAAATACGGAAGATATTATGCCACTTGAACCATTGACCGACAAATGGCGGGCTTTTAATTGGCAGGTCCTGGAAGTTCCGGGACATGATTTCAAAATGATCAATGAAGCCGTGGAGGAAGCGCAAGAAAATCGCAATAAGCCGACAGTAATTATTGCGCATACGATTCCCGGAAAAGGCGTGGAAGAATTTGAAAATGATTACAAATGGCATGGCAAAGCACCAAGCAGGGAACAAGGAGAACAAGCCTTGAGAGAATTACGAATTATGAATTAAATTATGAATTTAAACCTATAACCTATAACCTATAACCTATAACCTATAACCTAATTTTATGTTAAATCCAGAATTAAAACTTAATACTAAGATATTCAGCAAGAACCATGAAAAAGTTTCAATGCGAGAGGGATTTGGCAAAGGACTTTTAGAAGCGGGAGAGAAAGATAAAAATATAGTCGGACTTTGCGCTGATTTGACTGAAAGCACGCAGATGAATTTATTTGCGGAAAAATTTCCGGAAAGATTTATTCAAGTTGGCGTAGCTGAACAAAATTTAGCAACAGTGGCTTCTGGCATGGCTGCGATGGGCAAGATTCCTTTTTGCGCTTCCTATGCGATTTTTTCTCCGGGGAGAAATTGGGAACAAATAAGAACAACTATTTCTTATAATGACAGACCAGTAAAAATTATCGGGAGTCACGCAGGTGTTTCAGTTGGTACTGATGGTGGAAGCCATCAAGCTCTTGAAGATATTGCTCTTATGCGGGTATTGCCGAATATGGAAGTATTTTCTCCCTGCGATGCAATTGAAGCAAAGAAAATAACTTTAGCTATGGCGACTAATCTGTTATTTGCAAAAAAGCCGGCATATATTCGTCTGGCTCGTGAAAAAACTCCGATAATTACGACAGAAGAAACTCCATTTGAAATTGGAAAAGCACAGGTTTATTGGATACCGGATATCGGTCTTGCGCAAGTTGGGATAATTGTGACGGGCGCGCTTGTTTATAATGCAATTATTACAGCCAAGGAATTGGAAGCCGATAGAATAAAAACAAAAATTATGAATTTATCTTCTATCAAACCGATTGACAAGGATGCAATTATTGCGCTGGCAAAAGAAACCAAAGCGATAATTACAGTGGAGGAGCATCAAATTGCCGGAGGCATGGGCTCGGCAGTAGCGGAAGTTCTAGCGCAAAACTACCCTGTGCCGATTGAATTTGTCGGCATTCAAGACAAATTCGGCCAGTCCGGCACAGCTGAAGAACTTATTAAGCATTACGGTATGGATAAGGATTCTATTAAAGAGGCAGTCAAAAAAGTTTTAACTAGAAAAATTTAGTTCTCAGAAATATTATTTGCGAGATCCTTTATATTTTCCATATTTCTTATTTTCTCTTCTTGTAATGGAATGAGTTTTTCTAATTCCGCGTGTCTTTTGCTTAATTTTTTCTCATATTCATCTATATTTATTACCCCCTCAGGAAGAGTAATCGGTTCAGATCCTTTTGGAAAAAGTTGGTCCTCAATTGTTCTCATTTCTTCTAACATTTCAAATAGAATTTCCTTTTCTTTTTCAAGAGGACTAATCTCTATTTTGTCTTTTTTAGCCCAGTCAGGTATTTTAAAAGGTCTGCTCTCTTTTCTAAATTTTCCATGCGATGGTAACGATTTGTTTTCCATAATTTTAATTTATTTTTTTAACTTTATAATTCTCCGGAGCGTTTTTTAGGTATTCTTCCAACTTTTCCCGGGAAAGCAATCCTCTCTGCGCGCCGATGTCTTGGACTACGGACATTGAATTTATCGGTCCCCAAGCCAATGCTTCAGGTATTCTTTTTCCTAAAGCAAGAGCCGTGGTGAAAGTGGATGAAAAAGCGTCTCCGGCGCCGGTACGATCAACTGGCTTGTCCACATCAGGATACATAGGCGTAAAATAAATATTTTTACCGTCAGAAGCGTATGCTCCGTTCGGACCGTCGCTAATTGAAACTATTTTGGGACCCAATTTATGTATGCCGTTCACGAGAGTTTTAATATCTTTAGTCTGGATATTTAAAATTTTTTCAGCTTCTTCTAAATTACAGAAAAAGATTTCCGTGCGCGCGTAAATATCTTTTAATTTTTCCGTGCCTAAACTTATCTGAAATGTCCCAGGCTGGAAAGCAAGTTTTGTTTCCGGATGATTTTTCAAATATTCAGCAATTTCCAAATGGTATGGCATAGAATTGTCCGCGAGCGAGCTTAAATAAATCCAGCCGATTTCCGGCAGTTTGGGCAGTTTGTAGTCAAATTCGGTATGTTTTATTAAAATTGTGCGTTCAACGCCGTACCAAAGCACGTAATGGTAATTTGTTTTTTTGCCTTTTTCAATCTGCACAAGGTCGGTAATAACTTTGTCTTTTTTCAATGACTCAAGGCATTCTTTGCCGTTCAGGTCGTTCCCGATATTCGTCAAAGAGGCCGAAGAAAGCCCAAGTCTTGAAGCAGAAACAGCAGCATTAGGACTGTTGCCGACAGCGCGAATTATATCCACTGATTCATAAGGCACTTTGTCTCCGAAACGAACGCAAAGCTCGCACTCGTCAGTGTCTATTTTGCAATGCACGTGCGCGTCTTTCAGTTTTATAAATGCGTCTGTCGTGATATCCCCAATTGCCAAAAAATCTATTTTTTTCATATATGTGCTACTATTATAACACTTGTCCCGTTAAAAAATCAACGGGATTAATATAAAAATAGACATTATTATTAAATTTTTTAATGGGATGAAAAAATTAATTTTGGTTTTAGTGGTTGTTGTTTTCTTTTGCGGATTTAAATTAGCAAATGCGTCAGATGTGATTATTAGTGAGTTTGTTTCTGATTCTAATTCAGGAGAACAAGAATGGGTAGAAATTTTAAATACCACAGGAAATCCAATAGAGCTAATTGGTTGGAAATTAACAGAACTTACTTCTCCGAGTACAAATCCAGTTGAAAAGGATCTTTTGTCACTTTCAGGGACTTTACCAGCTGGAGAAGTTTTAGCTTTTGATGTTGGTTCAACAAAATTAAATAATGGCGGAGATTCTATTGGTCTTTATAATGGTTCTAACGAAACAGATAGAGTTACTTTTGGTACAGTAAAAGATTATTCACAAGATTTAAGCGCTCCATCTAAAGGAAAGTCAGGCGCTTTTATTTCTGGTAGTTGGGAATCAAATCAAGATCCAACAAAAGGTGAATCAAATCCAAATTCTGGAAGCAGTGATGAAAATAACGATGAAGAAGACACAACTGATGATGAAGATTCTTCTTCTGATTCTGAATCTGAAACTGCAACTGAAACAAAAGCAACAGCAACGCCGACGCTTAAAACAAAAATTTTGACTAAAACTTTGGCTTTTGTCGGACAACCGACTGAATTTTCACTTGATGTTAAATATGGAAGCAGTACTTATACTACCGGAAAATATTTTTGGAATTTTGGAGATGGGGATTCCAGGGAAGTCATAAATCAACCCGGGGGAATTTATCATACCTATTTTTATTCAGGAGAATACGTGGTTTCATCGGAATATTATAAAAGTTATCTCTCCCAAGTTCCGGATGTCGTGAATAAAATTACAATTAAGGCAGTTCCTTTGACGGTTTCAATTTCCAAAGTAGGCGATGCGAAAGATTTTTTCATTGAGCTTACGAATAATTCCGGTTATGAAATTGACATTTCCAAGTGGCTGATAAATGCGAATGGAAAAATATTTGTTCTTCCCAAGAACAGCATAATTCTGCCTAAGAAACAAACAACTATTTCAGGCAAAATTACGGGCTTTGTTTTAGGCGATGAAAAAATTTTAAAACTAATTTCATCAGCAGGGGATACTGTTTTTGATTACAATCCTCCAATTATTCAAACTGAAATTATCGCAGAAGCTCCAATTTTAGCCCCAATTTCAGCCCCGGCAAAAGTTTCTGTTGCAAATGCAGAGAATAATAATCCGATAGAAAACGCAATTTTGCTAGAAAATCAAATTCCTGTTCCTGATGAAAACTTATTTGAGAATTTACCAGCTTCGCCTGTATTAAGTGAACAAAATACAGAAAATTCTAATTCTTATTTTTTATGGATTGGCCTGTTTTTCTTCCTCGGTGTTGGAGCTAGCGCAGTCTATTTTGTCAGACGTGGCAGGAATAGCAGAACCGGTACTCAAGTCGGGAGCAACGCTGGGGATGATTTCAGCATCTTGGATGAGTAACTCATCTTTTATTTGAGGGTCAAGATTATCTATATTGTCTAAGATGTCCACCTTTTCCATTATTTCTAAATCAATTTTATATTCTTCTTCAAAACTTGCTTCACCATTTGCCAATTCATTTTCAATAAACTCCACTTCATCGCCTTTTTCTTCTATCAGAGTATCAATTTTTTCTTGATGAGTTTGAATCAATGCTTCTAAATTTGTTTTAGTTAAATTCGCAACTTCCGGATCTTCTTTGCTCATTACTTCCAAATTATTTTCTATATTTTGTTTTTCTGTCGCTATTCCTGTTTCCGCAATGGCGCGTTTTTCCGGTGTTATTTTATTTTTTTTGATTAATGTTTCCACCTCTTTGAATCTTGTTTCAATTTTTTTATATTTAACCGTATTTTTTTCTTCCATAGTGAATGCAAGCTTCTCTTCGATTTTTTCTTTTATATTTATTTTTATGGGATAAAGCAAATCTCCCGGCAGAGCCGAAGCTGAAGCGTAAGTAAGTCCGCCGACTCCGATTATTGTCAGCAAGAGCGCCGTTCCCACAATTTTACTTAAATTGGCGAAAGAAAATTTTGAAAAATACGGCGATATTTTCAAATAAGGAGATGGAAAACCTTTGACCGGATTATTATTTGCAAAAGTTTCAACTCTAAAACGGATAGAAGTTTTTTCTTCCCCGGTCATTTTTTCATTTTTCATCGCCTTTATTAAATTATTAAACTTGTTTTCCATCCCGTTTTTTTTATTATTTTTCTTCTAATATAGTTTTTAATTTTTCCAATCCTCTGTGAATTTTCACCGAAATATTATTCTCGCTTTCTTTTATTGTCTTTGCAATTTCTTTTATTCCCATATCTTCCACAAAACGGAGAATTATCACATCCCTGTATTTTTCATCCAATTTTTCTACGGCTTCAAAGGCCAGTTTGCTTTCAAAGATATTTTCTACAACAGAAATTTCATCCCTGTCATTTTTTACATCAAAGCCCTGCTCAGTCATTTTATCCAAAGATTCAGCTTTTTTCCTGCGCCTATTGTCTATGATCAAATTTCCGGCAACTTTGTATAAAAACGCTTTCAGGTTTTCCACCTTCTTGCCTTTGGAAAGATGTTCCCATGTTTTGATAAAAGTGTCCTGAGTTAAATCCAAGGCTTTTTGACGGCTGAATGTTTTATACAGGCAATACCGAAAGATTGCATCGGAAAATTGCTCATAGGAATCGTTGAATTCTTTATTTAAATTTTGGCTTTTTGCTTCTACCATTTGAGACGTTTTA
>Ga0265296_1001310_pt1 | contig 29190 bp, 28 predicted proteins | sample MunlanPumphouse1_FD_189073 | JGI IMG/M metagenome (GOLD analysis project Ga0265296, IMG submission 189073) | Groundwater microbial communities from a municipal landfill in Southern Ontario, Canada - Pumphouse #1 | ecosystem: Environmental > Aquatic > Deep subsurface > Groundwater | place... | reverse complement strand
CAGGCGCAATACGTATGCTTATGGCCGGCGCGTATATTTATCTTCCTTTAGGATTCAGGGTGTTAGAGAATATCCAGGGGATTATCCGTCAGGAGATGAACTCATGCGGCGCCAGTGAGCTGCTTTTACCGGCCTTGCACCCGCTTGAGCTTTGGCAGAAGACCGGGCGCGACAAGGACCTGGGGGAGGTAATGTTTAAGTTTACCGACCGCCGGGGCAGGAAATTAAGCCTGGGGCCCACGCATGAAGAGGTGATTACGGATTTGGTCAAAAGCCAGGTTTCCAGTTACAGGCAGCTGCCTTTGGTTTTATACCAGATACAGACTAAATTCCGCGACGAGATCCGGCCGCGCTTCGGGTTGATCCGCGCCTGTGAATTTATGATGAAGGACGCGTATAGTTTTGACCAGGATGAGGCGGGTTTAGACAGGAATTATGAATTGATGTATGAGGCCTACAAGCGGATATTTAAAAGATGCGGTTTGGATATACTGATTACAGAAGCAGATTCCGGAGTTATGGGTGGAAAGGTCTCGCATGAATTTATGGTCCAGGCGCCTCTTGGCGAAGATATAGTCTTGGTGTGCGCCAAATGCCGGCAGGTTAAGGCGCATAAAGAAGAAAACGCGCTTTGCCCAGGATGCAAGACCCCCATGGATAAGGTTAATGCCATTGAAGTCGGGCACATTTTTAAATTAGGAACAAAATACAGCCAGGTAATGCAGGCTAATTTTTCCGACCACCTGGGCCAGCTTAAGCCGATAATTATGGGTTGCTATGGTATTGGAGTATCGCGCCTGGTTTCGGCGATCATCGAGCAGAATAATGACGCCGACGGGATCATCTGGCCCCAAGAGGTTGCACCCTATCAAATTACAGTTTTACCGCTGGACGTAACTAACCAGGAGGTTATGCGCCAGGCAGAGGATTTTTATAAACAGCTAAATGACGCGGGTTTCTCGGTTCTTTTCGATGACAGGGATCAGCGGCCGGGAGTAAAGTTCAAGGATGCCGATCTCTTAGGCATACCGCTGCAGGTAGTCGTGGGTAAAGAATCATTGAGGAATAATTCATTAGAGTTAAAGAATCGGCGCACGCAGGAAAAGTTGATTAAACCTGCCGGGGAGATATTGGCAAAGATCAGGGATTTCTACCATGGTTAACCAGGATATACTTGTCCAGTTGAATAAGATTATCGGCGAAAATCTTGCGGAAAATAACTTTGAGCTGGTTGAGTTTACGCATAGGTATGAAGGCAGGGACCTGGTTTTGCGCCTGTTTGTGGATAAGCCGGAGGGCGGTATAACTATGGATGAATGCGCAAGCCTTAACCGCTCACTCGGGCAGCTACTGGATGAAAAGGATATAATTCCTGTCCGCTATATCTTAGAGGTTTCTTCTTCGGGGCTTGACCGGCCTCTTATGTCCAGGAAAGATTTTATGCGCTGCCTGAATAAGCAGGCGGTATTTTTTCTTAATCAGCCGGTAAACGGTAAATTACAGGTACAGGGGCGGATTACCTCGGCAGGGGATACGAGCGTATTCATCGATGATTCGGGGCAGGTTTTAGAGATCCCCTTAACAAAAATAAACAAGGCAAAGTTGATAATATAAGAGAGCGCTCCGTAAGTCAAGCGCTCATTAAAATTGGAGAGAATAAAATGAGTCAGGAACTATTGGCAATTATCGAACAGATCGAACGCGAAAAGGGGATTAAGAAGGAGATCATGCTTGAGGCCGTAGAAAGCGCGCTGCTTTCCGCCGCCAAGAGGGTGATTGATTTAAAGCCGGATGAAGAGTTTAAGGTAGAGATAGACCGTTCAACCGGCGATATCCGCGTCTTTCGCAACAATGAATTGGTAACCGGTATTGATTTCGGGCGCATTGCCGCTTCTACCGCTCGCCAGGTAATCATTCAGAAGATGCGCGAAGCGGAGAAGGATGTGGTTTTTAATGAATTCCAGAACCGCGTGGGGGAGATTGTCAGCGGTACGGTTTACCGCTTTGAAAAAGGCAATATTATCGTGGATCTCCTGGGTAAAGCCGAAGGCATCCTGATCAAACGCGAGCAATCCCCCGCGGAGGAATTTAAGCAGGGGCAGCGCATCCGGGCATATGTTGTAGAAGTCAAGAAGGATACCAAAGGCCCGCAGATTATTTTGTCCCGCGCGCATCCTAATCTGGTAAAAGAGCTCTTTGAACTGGAGGTTCCGGAGATTTACGAGGGGATCGTGGAGATAAAGGCTATATCGCGCCAGGCAGGAGAGCGTACTAAGATATCGGTCTCTTCAAAGAATGACAAAGTTGATTCTGTAGGCGCCTGTGTGGGTATGCGCGGGAGCCGCGTAAGAAATATCGTTAACGAACTGCAGGGGGAGAAGATCGATATCGTCCGCCATAATGATGATGTGCGCGAATATATTAAGGCTGCTCTTTCTCCTGCCAAGGTTTCCGAGATAAAATTAGATAAAGAAAAGATGAAGGCGTCGGTCGTGGTTGATGATGACCAGCTTTCCCTGTCTATCGGTAAGCACGGGCAGAATGTGCGTTTGGCTTCCAGGCTGGTCGGCTGGGAATTGGATATCCGTACTAAGAGTATGATTGCCGCTGAGGCGCTTGGTGGTAAGCCTGAGGAAAAAGCTGCTCCCCAGGTTCAGGTGGAAGTCAAGGTCCAGGAGAAACCAAAGAAGGCGAAGAAACCGAAGAAGGAAACCAAGAAAGAAACCAAGAAAAAAGGTTCTTCTTTAGAAGTCCTGTCAGGAATCGGTGATAAGATTCTTGCGAGCTTGAAAGAGGCGGGTATTAAAAGTATAGAGGATATACTTAAAGCTAAAGCAGAAGGCTTGATGAAGATCAAAGGTATCGGGGAGAAAAAAGCGGGAAAGATTATCGCGGAAGCGAAGAAGCTGTCTTAAAGCTTTCTAATATAAGTGGCTTTGGCTACTGGAAGCCAAACCACGGTTTTCCAACCAGAGGAAGAGATCATGCCAAAAACAAAAAAAGAAAAAACAGCGGCTAAAAAAATAGTCAAGCCCAAAATTAAAGTTATCTTAAAGGCTAAAAAAGTAGCCGGTAAGGCGCACGCGGTAAAACCAAAGGCCGCCCTTAAGCCGGTTAAACATAAGGCCGTTGTGCATACTCACGAAAAACTCCCTAAGGTCAAGCCGGCGGTTTTGCATCCGGTAAAACATGAGCCTGCACCGCCTGAAGTAAAGCCCGTCCAAACCGCGGCTTTGCCTATTGGAGGGCAAACCGCGGCTCTCCAGCCAGCGGCTCTCCAGCCAGCGGCTTTGGCAAGCGGAAGCCAAACCGCGGCTCTCCAGCCAGCGGTTGTTTCTCTGCCTGCCCCAGGTAAAGAGATTGAACTGGAGCTTCCGATCACAGTTAAGGACCTGGCTATAAGATTGCAGGAGAAGCCGTCGGTGCTTATCAAGCAGCTTATGGGTATGGGGGTAATGGCAGGGATTAACCAGGCTCTGGATGAAGCGGTGGCAAGTAAGTTATGCTTAAAGTATAATTGCGCGGTCAAGAGGGCCCCGGATGCCGAAGAAATAGCCTTGCAGGAACATAAAGAAAAAGATAAACCCGGACAGCTTAAGGCCAGGCCACCCATAGTTACTTTTATGGGCCATGTTGATCACGGCAAGACTTCTCTTCTTGATGCTATACGTAAAACCAAGGTTGCCGAAGGTGAACACGGGGGGATTACCCAGCATATCGGCGCTTACCGCGTTATTCTTCCCGAAGGAGAAATTACTTTTCTGGATACCCCGGGCCACGAAGCATTTACCGCTATGCGCGCCAGGGGGGCCGGTATTACGGATATAGTAGTTCTGGTAGTTGCCGCGGATGACGGGATTATGCCGCAGACCCAGGAAGCCATTGATCATGCCCGCGCTGCCGGAGTTTCCATCATTGTTGCCATAAATAAAATAGATAAACCGCAGGCCAATATTGACATGGTTAAGAAACAGTTATCCGAGATAGGCCTGGCAGCCGAGGACTGGGGAGGTAAAACTATTACTGTTCCCGTATCCGCGAAGACAGGAGCGGGTATAGATAGTTTGCTGGAGATGATCCTTCTGCAGGCTGAGGTTATGGAGTTAAAGGCAAATCCTGACCGTTCTGCCAGCGGGGTCGTCGTAGAAGCGAAGATGGCCAAGGGCAGGGGGCCGGTAGCCACTTTACTTGTGCAGAATGGTACGTTGCACCTGAATCAAAATATAATCGTAGGTAATTTATACGGAAAGATCCGGGCTATGCTTAATGACCGAGTTCAAGCGGTAACGGTTGTAGGCCCTGCTTCTCCCGTAGAGGTCCTGGGGATAAGCGGGATTCCGGCTGCCGGGGACAAGTTTTTTGTGATCGAAGATGAAAAACAGGCAAAAAACCTGGCAGAGGCGCGCGCGGAGAAAGATAGGCAGCAGCAGATAAAGATCGTAAAAAGAGTAAACCTGGAAGAGCTGCATGCCCAGATTCTCGCGGGGAAAATCAAGGAGCTGAAATTAATTATCAAGGCGGATGTTCAGGGGTCTCTGGAAGCGATTAAAGATACCCTGGATAAATTGAATGTTTCGGAGATAAAGATTGATATAATCCATTCAGGGGTAGGTAATATCAATACCTCAGATGTAATCCTGGCAGTGGCATCCGATGCGTTGATCCTGGGATTTAATGTCAGCGCCGATGACCTGGCCAAGGAGCTGGTCTCCAAGGAAGGCATTGATGTAAAAATATACAGTATTATTTATGAACTGGCTAATGATATCAAGGCCGCGGTGGAAGGGATGCTTGAGCCAAAGCTTAAGAAGGTATTTTTAGGCAGGGCTGAAGTAAGGAAGGTTTTTAAATTGTCCAGGTCAGGGATAATTGCCGGTTGTTTCGTAACCAAGGGTAAGATCAACCGCAACAGCCTGGTAACGCTCCTGCGTAACGGCCAGGTTGCTTTTGAAGGCAAGCTTTCAAGCCTGAAGCGTTTTAAGGACGATGTGCGCGATGTCGCCGAAGGCTTTGAATGCGGCATGAGCATAGCCGGGTTTGACCAGCTTCTGGAAGGGGATGTTATCGAGGCCCACGAAATAGAGAAGATCGCGAGAAAACTATGAAAAAGCGTATATTAAGCGGGATGCGGCCTACGGGAAAGTTACACCTGGGCCATCTGGCGGGTGCCTTGGATAACTGGATAAAGCTCCAGGATGAATATGATTGTTTTTTTATGGTTGCGGATTGGCATGCGCTGATGTCGGAGTATGAAAACCCCGAGAACCTCAAGGACAATATGCTGGATAATGTCATTGACTGGTTATCCTGCGGGATCAATCCCGATAAATCCGTAATCTTTATCCAGTCTCAAGTGCCGCAGCATTTGGAGCTTTTCTTTATTCTTTCGTTGATTACGCCTTTGGGCCTGCTTGAGCGTTGCCCTACTTACAAAGAGCAGCTGCGCGAACTGACTAACCGCAACTTAAACACCTACGGGTTTTTAGGCTATCCGGTTTTGCAGGCTGCGGACATCCTGCTTTATAGAGCCGATGCTGTGCCGGTAGGGGAGGATCAGCTGCCGCATTTGGAATTGACCCGCCAGATTAGCCGTAAATTCAACCACCTTTACCCCGTTAAAAAAGATACTGCTTTTCCTGAGCCTAAGGCGCTGCTTACCGAAAGCGCGCGTCTTTTGGGCCTGGATGGCCGCAAGATGAGCAAGAGTTATAATAATTATATTGCCTTATCCGAAGAGCCGGAAATTATTCGCAAAAAAGTACAGAATATGTTCACTGACCCGGCGCGTATCCGTTTAAGCGACCCCGGGCATCCGCACAAATGCAATGTTTTCAGTTATTATGCGGTATTTTTCCCCGCGATGAAAGAGGAGGGGGAAAAGCGCTGCGCTGAACCTAAAATCGGCTGCACTGAATGCAAGAAAGAGCTGGCCGCAAAACTTATCGGTTTATTAGCTCCTATCCAGGAAAAAAGGCGCGCTTTACTTAAAGACAAGAAACATATCCTTGAGATATTATCGGCGGGAAGACTGAAGGCATCCGCCGTAGCGGCCAGGACCATTGCGGAAGTAAAAGAGCTGCTTAAGATATAAAAAAGATGAATTATAAAATAAGATTAGAGATGTTTGAGGGGCCGCTGGATCTGCTGCTTTATCTGGTGAAAAAGGATCATCTCAACATTTATGATATCCCCATCGCTAAAGTTACCCAGCAGTATCTTGAATACATTAATCTTATGCAGCTCCTGGATTTAAATATTGCCGGTGAGTTCCTGGTTATGGCAGCAACCCTTATGCAGATAAAATCCAAGATGCTGCTTCCGGCTGAAGAATCGGCGCAAGAAGAGCAGGAGGACCCGCGGCTAGATTTGGTTAAGAGGCTCCTGGAGTATGAGAAGTTTAAACAGATCGCCGAAAAGTTAAGGGAAAAAGAGATCATCCAGCAGGATGTTTTTAAGCGCCCGAAAACAGAGGCGCCTATTGATGCCAATGCGCAAGGCAAAAAAGAGGTTTACTTTGAGGCCAGTATATTTGATCTGATCAGCGCTTTCTCCCGGGCCTTAAAAGATATTCCCAAGGAAGTTTTTTATGAGGTAATCAAAGATCAGTTTACCGTTGAGCAGAAGGTGCATGATATTCTGCATCTTCTTTTAGTCCAGACAGAGGTTAAGCTCTCGGGATTATTCAGCTCGGCTAAAAGCAAAATGGAGATAATTGTAGTTTTCCTGGCGGTTTTGGAGCTTGCAAAAATGAAGGAGATTATTGCCAGGCAGGACGCGGCATTCGAAGATATAACCATATTAAGGAACAAGGAAAACATTATACCTTATGAGCGAAGCGACCAGACAAACCCTGCTTAAGGCTAATCCGATAATCAACGATATCAAAGAGTCTGAAGAGGATGTGGTTTTAAATATATCCCTTCGGCCCAAGAAATTTGCCGAGTTTGTTGGCCACAAAGATATCGTGGACAACTTGAAGATCGCTATTCAGGCAGCCAAACAAAGAAAGGAGCCCTTAGAGCATGTGCTTTTAAGCGGGCCTCCGGGGCTGGGCAAGACCTCTTTGTCGCATATTATTTCGCATGAGATGGGTGCCAAGATCACCGCAACCAGCGGCCCGGCTATTGAGCGGGCCGGAGATTTAATCGGCATACTCACTAACCTTGAGCAAGGGGACATTCTTTTTATCGATGAGATACACAGGATGTCCAAGGTAGTTGAGGAATTTTTGTACCCTGCGATGGAAAGTTTTCAAATAGATTTTGTGATCGATAAAGGGCCATACGCCAAGACCATCAAGTTTAATCTTAAGCCTTTTACTTTGATCGGCGCGACTACGCGTACCGGCCTTTTGGCCGCGCCCTTGCGCGGTAGATTCGGTATACTCTACAGCCTGGATTTCTATAAGGTAGAGGACCTGGCTAAGATTATACGGAATTCAGCAGGGCTCCTGGCAGTTGAAATCGATGAACAGGCTTCTTTGGAAATTGCCAGGCGCTCCCGCGGGACCCCGCGTATTGCCAACCGGCTCTTACGCCGGGTACGGGATTATGCCCAGGTTTTAAAAATGAAAAAGGTGGATGCCACTGTTGCCTCCAAGATCCTTAATGAGATGGGCATTGATCAGGCAGGCTTCGATGAACTGGACCGCAAGGTCTTAAAATTAGTCCTTGAGGTATTTAACGGCGGTCCGGTGGGTGTTGAATCTTTAGCTGCCAGCCTCAATGAAGAGGTGGATACTATTGCCGATACGGTTGAGCCATATCTTTTAAAAGCCGGGTATTTAAAACGCACTTCCAGAGGCCGCTTAGCCACTAAAAAGGCATTTGAACATTTTGGTTTAAAATTCAATAAAGAGCAACAACAAGAGGCCTTTTAGCAGTTTTTAGCGATGGAGATATTATTACATACCTGTTGTGCGCCTTGCCTGATTTACCCATTAGAAAGGCTAAAAAATAAAGGATTCAAGGTTAAAGCGTTTTATTATAATCCCAACATTCATCCTTTTAGCGAATATAACAGGCGCAAAGAGGCGCTTGAGGCCTTAAGCAAAGATCTACAGATAGAGGCTGAGTGCCCGGAGTACAGGCCATCTGAATTTTTCCAGGCAATTAATACCAAAGAAGGAAGGCCGGAGCGCTGCGCGATCTGCTGGTCTTTGCGGCTGCAGAAAACAGCCACCCAGGCAAAGGAATACGGATTTGGCGCCTTTAGCACAAGCCTGCTGGTTAGCCCGTATCAGGATCAGGAACTGCTAAAACAGTTGGGCAGCCAGGCAGCGAGCAAGGCAGGGGTGGATTTTTATTACGAGGATTTCCGGCCCGGTTTTAGAAAGGCGCATGAAGAAGCGAGGCTTAAGGGGATCTATTGTCAGAAATATTGCGGGTGTATTTATTCGGAGATCGAACGATGCAAAAAAACGCTAAATTGAGGAATAAAACTGTAATTTTATCTTTAGCCTGTTTCCTGCTTATGTTGGGTGTGGCTTTGGCTATCGGAAGCCAAACCATGGTTCTCCAACCAGCAGCTTTCGCGCAAAGCGAAGAGGCTAAGGAAACTTTTCGCCAGGGGATTTGGGTCTCGGTGTTTTCCGCTAAATCCGTGCTTTATTCAAAAGACGGGGTGAATAAACTGATTGCCCAATGCAAAAAGGCAAAGATCAACGAGATCTACCTGCAGTTATTGCAATCCGGCAATGCTTATTATGATTCCAGGACCTGCGATAGATCAAAATATGACCAGATGGTCAAGGCAGCCGGGATGGACACGCTTGATTTGTTGCTCAGAGAGGCCCAGGAGAACAATATCAAAGTCTTTGCCTGGGTTAATGTCTTAAGCTTAGGCAAGAATGATAAAGCGGATATCTTAAATAAATTCGGCAACTCAATTTTAACCCGCGATCAGCATGGAAGACTCTCAAAAACCGAATCCAAAATGGAGTTGGATAAATATTATTTAAGGGAGGAGCAGATATTTTTAGAACCCGGTGACCCCAGGGTAGAGGAATATGTCCTGACCATTATCAATGAGATCATCAACCGTTATCCGTTGATCAGCGGCCTGCATCTGGATTATACGCGTTATCCTTCGCCTGTGCCGTTTGTGCCGGGGTCAAGGTTCATGAAGTTCGGCCTGACTTACGGTTACGGCATAAAGAATGTGGAGCGCTTTAAGGAGAAAACCGGGCTTAATGTGTTGGAGGCATTAAATAACGAGGATGAGTATCTGGCCTGGGATAATTGGAAACGCCAGCAAGTTACGGATTTGGTGCGCAAGATTTCAAGTTTAGTAAAGGTCAAGTCAGCGGATCTGCTGGTTTCCTGCGCGGTAATCCCGCTTACGGAACGCGCCTACAGCAATGCCTTCCAGGACTGGTCAGCCTGGCTTGAAGAGGGCCTTATTGATTACGCCGTGTTGATGGCCTACACCAAAGATAACCAGTTTGCCAAAGAGGTAGTCAAATCCGCCTTAGGCCACCGCGCTAAAGGTAAAATATATATCGGCATGGGCCTGTTTTTGATGAAAAATAGCCCGGACCTGTTTTTTAACCAATACAAGATGATCACGGATCTGAAACCCGACGGTGTTGTATTTTTCTCAATTGACGATTTAACCGACCAGATAATCGGTTATTTGAATTGATCTTATCCAGCCCTTCCTTAAATCATGCTAAAACTTTCTGAATTTGATTACCCGCTCCCCAAAGAGCTGATCGCTCAATACCCCCTTAAAAACAGGCAGGACTCCAGGCTCCTGATCGTAAACCGCAAGGAGGGAAAACTTAGCCACTGCGTATTTAAGGATGTAGTATCTTCTTTAAGAAAAAACGATCTTTTGGTGCTTAATGATACAAAGGTGTTACATTGTCGTTTGATGGGCAAAAAAGCCACCGGAGGCAGGGTTGAGATATTGTTGACCCGGCGTATTAGCGCTACAACTTTCTCTTGCCTGGTCCAGCCAAGCCGCACCAAGCCCGGAGAAAAAATATTTTTCGCGGAAGGAAAAGTCATCGGCATATTGAGCAAGCGCGGTGAGATCAGCTTTAAAGCGGCTGACGCCGACGCCATATACAATTATGGCATCGTGCCTTTGCCGCCTTATATAAAACGCGAGCCCGAGGATTCAGATAAAGTTGCTTATCAGACGGTTTATGCCAAAAATGAAGGGGCGCTTGCTTCCCCGACTGCGGGATTGCATTTTACGCAGGAATTACTTCAGGAGATTAGCGGCCGCGGGGTTGGCCTGGCTTATGTAACGCTGCATGTGGGCTTAGGCACATTCCGTCCGGTTAAGTGCGAAGATATCCTGGAGCATAAAATGGAGCCGGAGCATTTCATCGTTCCTGATGCTACCATTGCGGCCATTAACCAGGCAAAAGCGCAGGGAGGCCGGATCATTGCCGTCGGCACAACTTCCTTAAGGGTTTTAGAGACTTATGCATCCGGTAAAAAAGAAGGGGATACGGATTTATTTATTTACCCGGGTTATAAATTTAAATTGGTTGATTGTCTCCTTACTAATTTTCATCTGCCGCGGACCACTCTTTTTATGCTGGCTTGCGCTTTTGGTGGAGAACAACTGATCAAGCAGGCGTATCAGGAGGCGGTTGAGAAGAAATACAGGTTTTACAGCTACGGCGACGCAATGCTTATAATTTGTTGACAAACTCAATTTTTATTGTATACTTTAATACAGAGGATTGTATAATAACATACAATATATTGTATGAAATATCGGATAGATAAACAGGGTTTATTAGACAGGATAAGCGCTTGGGACAGTTTCCTGAAAAGGAAAGTGCATTTAATCGCTTGTGGTGGGACAGCAATGACACTCTTAGGTGTTAAGGCCTCAACTAAAGATATAGATTTGCTTGTTCCTAATGAAGATGAGCATGATTATTTAGTTAATATCCTACAGCAACTTGGGTATAAATCAGCAAGCGGGTGGGGGTGGTCGAGAGAGGATGGTTTCATCTTTGATTTGTTCAGAGGTAATTCTATACACACAACTCAATTATTGGAATCGCCCTTGAAGGAAGGGAACCATACGTTGGTTAAAGAGTTTAACCGTATTTACTTAGGGGTACTTAATTATTACGATATAATAATAAGTAAATTATTCAGGGGTGCGGCTATAGATAATGAGGACTGTTTGACTTTGCTGAAGATTAAAAGAAGCGAGATAGACTTGGCTAAACTGGAAAAACGATTTCGCGAAACAGCTTCTTATGAGGTATCGGAAGAGGTTGTTATTAAAAACTGGGAACATTTCTTAAGGTTGGCACAAAAGGAAGTGGTATAAAAATGGGAAAAGAGAATCTTTTGAAAAGATTAGCTTCATTGGGGTTTCCGCTCTTAGAGGTCGAGAGAGATGAAGAGGCTAATTCGACCCTTGCAGATTTAGTTGAATCTCATGACCGTAGGCTTTGGGAAGGATTCCCTGTAGTCCTGGCCAATAGCGCTGAAAAGGGCCTATTTGATTATGATAAGGTGGAAGAACATCTTAAATCGCCCTCTGATAAGGTAAATCTTGCCTTATTGATAGAATTCTCACTTGCGCTATATAAAACGTTAAACTTAAAATTCTCATGGGTGGATAAACTGCATTCGCTTTTTAACAGTGAAGATACTAAGCAGCAGTACGAGAGGTATTTGGTGGCCTTCGAAAATAATCAAGATCTTTTTGTTCAGAATAGTGTTATGTCCAGCCAAAGAGTAAAGGCTACATTCGATAATTATTTTAGACAGACGCAGGCGCATCTTGACGATCTTCTTTCAGTTAAAGAGGTGATGGGGGTCGAATATTCGCTCTCTCAGGTTTTCTCTCCAAAACAAAAAGAATTGTTTTTGAAAAGGCTACGCAATGAGAAATTAACAAAAACTGAAAAAGAGTATTTCTCGCGGGTAGTAAAAAAACGAGTTTTAGCTCTTGCTAATCCTGAATTGCATCGTTTAGCCCAAAAATTACTTCAGGGTTTATAAGGCAACCAGGTAGTAACACTAAACGATTTAGATTAGGTAATTCTAATGTAGCGTCTGCCTTGGCTTGTTTCTCGTAGGGACGCTTGTTGCGGCCCAGCGTGCCGCAACTGCGCTCGGGTCGGCTGGCGTCGCTCTGCCAGGCTTCGTAGATAGCCGGGCAACCGTGCCCGCTCCTTGCCTCCACGTCCTGCTCGAAATCAAGCCAAGCCATCCGCTAACCACACTTCATCGGCATAGAGCGAGGTGATCTAATTTATTAGAATATGGGCTTAATGGGAAGTTAGGAATGAAGATCAGTATTAGCAAAATTCAAGTAGCAGAAATGCAATTAAATGAAGCTATCTTTTTGTTTTTTGATAAGGCCTCCCCTATAGTTATTGAAACATTGATAGGTGCTGTTCTAGGCGTGTTAATACCACTAGGTAAGAAATACGGCATCGAAGCTCCCTTCCATGATTCAGATAAGATAAAGCCAGAATATAAGAAGCTATGGATTAAAACTATACGCAAAGCGCAAAATTTTTCTAAACACGCTGATAATGATCCGGAGGCAGTTTTATCTTACGAAACCGATACTTTACCTTTTCGTATTATTGAGGCATGTCATTTATTTAGACATATAGCATCCAATAAATGTTTGAAATATAGACAATCTCAATCTGCCGTAATGTTTGAAATATGGTTTCAGCTTAAAAATCCTCACTTATTGAAAGAGCCAGTTGAGACCAATAAATTCTTTCAGACTACGGGCATATTGAAAATTTTCAATATAGATGATTTTGAAACTTTGAAATTAGTAGCGGATAGGTTTCGAATAAGATTGTAATCTTTTTATTTCATTACTTTGCCTAGGCGCATTTTGGGCATAAATCTCAAACAGGTGCCTGCAACTCGCTGTATTTCATAAAGTAAAGAAGGAAGAAAGTGGGACACGACATTTAATTCCTCAGATAAAAGATAATTAAGTAATGTGTCCCCAGAATTAAAAGGAGTTAAAAATGCCATGGAAATTATTGTTTCAAGTTTTAGCTGCTATTTTTAGTGTTATGGGGGTAGTGTGCGCCCTTCTACCTACTCCTAATCGAATCGTATTAGTTATAGCATTTGCTTTAGTGGCCACTATCTTTGGACTCTTAACTCCTTTTTTGAAAATTGCAATTCCAGAGATTGATTGTTCTATAACCTCTTCATCATTAAATTACGCAGAGGGGCTGCCAATTGATGGGGTCACATGGGAAAAAGATTTTAGAGAATATTTTCTGTGGGTTAGAAATAAAAGTAAGCAAGCCGAAGCATATGATTTCAAGATAGATATGGATATGATAGGATCCATAGTAAAGTATGAGATTTCTTCCCAACAGGGTTGCGAAGAGATCTTTTTTTCACTTAATACCACTGATAGATTTGGCATAGCTGAAAAAGGCGTAATTACGGAGACGACTAAGCTCCATTCAAACAATTTACAAATAAGTACTGAAAAGCTGTCTTCTGGAGGTTATTATAAAGTAAGGTTGATTGTTAAAACTGCTCCCGTAGAGGAAGATACTGGTATTTTTATAATAAAATATCGGTATTTGAATGTTGGAGGTGAGAAAATAAATCAATCTTTTGTATATAATATTCTTACAAAAGATAAAATTAGTAAATCTTTGTATATAGATACCACCCATCCTATTATTGGGAATTTTGAACGGAAGACAATTCTGACTTTTGGAGAAACAGTCAAGGTAACATACGAGCATAAGCCAGATTCTGCAGAAGCACATAATAATCTCGGGGTTATTTATGCTCAAAAAGGAGAGATAGCTAAGGCAGTAGAGGAATTTAAATTAGCCATTAAATATAAACCTGATCTCGCTGCGGCTCATAATAATCTTGGCGCCCAGATAGTAGAAACTGACAAAGCAATAGAGGAATTTAAGTTAGCTATTAAATATAAACCTGATTTCGCAGAAGCTCATAATAATCTTGGAATTGCTTATGCTAAAACAGGAGAACCAAACAAGGCAATAGAGGAGTATGAGTTAGCTATCAAATTTAAAGTCGACTATGAATGGGCTTATTATAATCTTGGAGTTACTTATACTCAGACAGGAGAATTAGACAAGGCTATAGGGCAATTTAAGTTAGCTATTAAATATAAACCTGATTTCGCATGGGCTCATTATAACCTTGGAGTTATTTATAAAAAACAAGGAGAAACAGACAGGGCAATAGAGGAGCATAAGTCAGCCATTAGATGCCAGCCAGATTTCGCGGAGGCTTATAATGCTCTTGGAATTATTTATGGTCAAGCAGGAGAAACAGACAAGGCAATAGAGGAGTTTAAATCAGCCATTAAATATAAACCCGACTATGCAGAGGCTCATAACAATCTTAGAATTACTTATAAAAACCAAGAAGTAAAATAAAGTAAGGAAAAATGAGCTAAGGATTATTTTAGCGGGGGGGCGAGGATTGGACTCGAGCAGTATCTCAAAATTCGAGCGGGCAGGGATGCCCCGCTAAAGGAGTCCCGGCAGAGCGAGAATTTTGCCGAAGCGCAGCGAGCCTCGCCGGGGCGAGCAAGCGGTGCTGCGAGAGACAATCATCGACAGGACCCGCGATAAATAAGACAAGGTGGACGCTAAATGCATTTTTTTAGTTTTTAAAATGAGCAGTAGCTCATAAAGGAGGGATAATGCCGCTTGTACAGAGAATATTGTTTTATATACCTATAATACCATTAGGGGCGATTATGGTTTGTCTCGCGGTGGGGTTGTCGGTAGCAGGGCTTTTAATCGTATGGCGATTTGTTCCGCGCCAGATGTTTAAAGCGCATAATGATTTAGCCAGCGCAATATTTCAGGCAATCGCGATGGCCTATACGGTATTACTTGCTTTTGTCGTAGTCATATCATGGCAAAATTTTGATAAGGCTGGAATGCATACAGAAACAGAAGCTAACTGCTTAGTTGATCTTCACAGGTCTAGCGCCGCATTCGGGAAAGTATTTGAAAACAACACCCGTTCTCTTATAAAGGAATACGCGAGCGTTGTTGTAAGTGAAGAATGGGCAGTCCTTGGCCGTGGCCAGGAAAGCGAAAAAGCCAAAGGCATATTGAGAAATATATGGGCACTTTATACGGCCTATGAACCAAAAACGGAGAAGGAAAGTATATTTTTTGCTGAATCAATACATAAACTTGATGAACTGCGCGAAATGAGAAGATCGCGTATAATAGATTCAAGAACCGGGGTGCACCCTGTATTATGGTTTGTTCTGGTGGCAGGTGCGATAACGACCGTAAGTTTTACATTCTTTTTCGGTTCGGATAAATTTATTAACCATGCGATAATGGCATCTATGTTGAGTGCATTAATTGCGCTGATATTACTTACTACACTATCTTTTAACTTTCCATTTACCGGAAGCGTGAGCATAGATCCAAAAACATTTCAGCAGGTTATTAGTTTCTAGAATATGTTTAAACTAATTCATCAGGATAAAAATAGCAAAGCGCGGCTGGGCAAGCTGGTTACTGCTCACGGCGAAATTGAGACTCCGGCATTCATGGCCGTAGGCACGCATGCCACGGTCAAAGGGCTTATGCTTAAAGATGTGGAGGAGGCAGGGGCGCAGGTAGTCCTGGCAAATGCCTATCACGTATATTTGCGCCCCGGCATAGAAGTGATCAAGAAAGCCGGAGGCCTGCATAAATTTATGGGCTGGGATAAGGCCATACTTACGGACTCTGGAGGCTATCAGGTCTTTAGCCTGGCTTTGTTTCGCAAAATGCATGACCGGGGAGTGGAATTCCAGTCGCATATTGACGGCCTGAAACACTTCCTTACCCCCGAAGATGTGATCCAGATCCAGAAAGACCTGGGTTCGGATATTATCATGCCACTTGATGAATGCGTGCATTATCCCTGCGCCAGAGACCAGGCAAAAATAGCTATGGAGAGGACTATCTCTTGGGCAAAAAGATCGCTTGCCGTGCATGAAAAGGGGAAGCAATCATTATTCGGTATTATTCAGGGCGCCACTTATGATGACCTGCGCGAAGAGTGCGCAAAGCGAATGGTAGATATGGATTTTGAGGGTTATTCCATCGGAGGGGTTTCTGTTGGCGAGTCCAGCAATTTAATATATAATATCCTTGAGCTGGTCGCGGGTATAATTCCGGAGAATAAGGCGCGCTATGCAATGGGGATAGGCTATCCTTTTGATATAGTGGAGGCAGTGGACCGGGGGGTGGATATGTTTGATTGTGTGATCCCCACGCGTTACGGCAGGAATGGCACTGCCTTTACGAGTTCGGGCAAGATGATTATCCGCAATTCTCCATACGCGGAAGATTTCCGTCCGCTGGATGAAAAATGCTCCTGTTATGTCTGTAAGAATTTCTCCCGGGCTTATCTTCGGCATTTGTTTAACGCCAAAGAGATGCTGGGACTGGTTTTACTTAGCCTGCACAATGTTTATTTCTTCCTGGATTTGATGCGTGGGATCCGCCAGGCGATCAAAGAGGACAGGTTCAGCCAATTCAAGCAGATGTTTTTAAGCGGTTATAATAACCAGATATGCGCATAGACATTATTACTATTTTCCCTAAGATGTTTTCTGCTGTGCTGGATGAGTCTATTATCAAACGGGCGCAACAAAAAGGTAAGGTCAAGATCTTCGTGCATGATCTAAGGGATTATTCCCTAGATAAACACCGCAAGGTTGATGACCGGCCTTTTGGCGGAGGCTCAGGTATGCTCATTCAGGCGCAGCCGATATTCGCGGTAGTAGAGAAGATTAAGAAAAAGATCAGAGGTAAGGCAAAAGTAATATTACTGTGTCCCCAGGGAGATAGATTTACTCAAAGCAAAGCTAAAGCATTATCCAGGCGCGGGAATTTAATACTTATCTGCGGGCATTACGAGGGGGTGGATGAAAGGGTAAGGCAATATCTGGTGGATGAGGAAATTTCCATAGGGGACTATGTTTTAACCGGAGGGGAGCTTCCGGCAATGGTCCTGGTGGATAGCATAGTCCGGCTTATCCCCGGAGTATTGGGAGATAAAAATTCCTTGAATTTTGAGTCATTCGAAGGTAATCTATTAGAATATCCGCAGTACAGTCGGCCAGCTAAATTCAGAAAGTGGCCGGTTCCGGAAGTTTTGGTTTCCGGGGATCATGATAGAATCGCTGCATGGAGAAAACAGGAGGCCTTAAAGCGGACTAAAGAGAGAAGGCCGGATTTACTTAAAAATAAAAGCAATAGAAAGGAGCAACAAACAAATGGATAAGTTAGAAATGATCGAAGCGGCCTTTGTCCGGAAAGAGATGCCCAAATTTAATGTCGGGGACACGGTTAAGGTGCTCACCAAGATCCCGGAAGGCCCGGATAAGTTCCGCCTGCACCCTTTTGAGGGGGTGGTGATCGCCAAGAGCGGCTCAGGGGGCAAGATAAATTTTACCGTTAGGAAGGTTTCTTTTGGCGAGGGGATCGAGCGCGTATTTCCGCTATATTCCCCGGCTATCGAGCGTATTGAGATCATCCGCTCCGGTAAGGTCAGAAGGGCCAAGCTTTATTACTTAAGAAGCAAGGTCGGCAAACACGCCACTAAGATCGAGAATAGCGACGAAAAAGCAAAATAGTGCTGCGTTACGAAAGAAAGCTTAAAAGCCGCGGTTATGATTTGATCATCGGCGTGGATGAGGCAGGCAGGGGCCCCTTAGCCGGGCCGGTGGTGGCAGCAGCAGTGATCTTAAAAAGTTTTCGGTTTACTAACCGCGTTGATGATTCTAAAAAGCTAACAGCAGCCCAGCGCAAAGCGGCGTTCTTTGAAATAAAAAACAAATCCCTGTACGCGATAGCAGCAGTGGGGCATAAGCAGATCGACCGGATCAACATCCTGCAAGCGACAAAGCTTGCCATGCAAAAGGCGATCTTAAGATTGCTGAAAAAATTAAGCCCCACCCAGCGAAAGCGCGCGTTTGTGATCATTGACGGTAATATGCGGTTTGATCTGGACCTTCCTTACCAGAGTATTGTCAAGGGGGACAGTAAATCTTTAAGCATCGCCGCTGCTTCTATACTGGCCAAAGTAAACAGGGACGCACTGATGGAAAAATACCACAAGCTTTACCCGCAATACGGTTTTAATAAACATAAGGGCTATCCTACGCTGGCGCACCGCATGATCTTAAAAAAAATAGGGCCTGCGGCCATTCACAGAAAGAGTTTTCTAAAGTGCCTGGAAAAAATTTAGATTTCGGCAAAGAAGCGGAAGATGCGGCAGTAAAATTTTTAAAGGCGCGAGGGTATAAGCTCATCAGGCGTAATTATAAAAGTAAATTCGGCGAAATTGACATTGTCGCCGATGATAAAGGCGTTATCTGCTTCGTGGAGGTAAAGGCCAGGCATTCGGCATTGTTCGGTTCTCCCGGAGAAGCGATATCCCGGCATAAGCAAAGACAGATTTCTAAAGCCGCGCTCTGCTATTTGAAAGAAAATAACCTGCTTGAACACTCGGCGCGCTTTGATGTCGTAACGCTCTTATATGCTCAAGATCCACCGGAGATAGATCTGATTAAAAATGCTTTTGAGTTAAGCTATGGAATATAAAAATCAAAATCTAACTAAATACTTAGATGACCTTTCCGCCAGGCTTCCTGCTCCGGGGGGAGGATCGGCAGCGGCCTTAAATGCAGCTATGGGGGCAAGCCTGATCAGCATGGTAGTTAACTTTACTCTGGGTAAGCCCAAATACGCGGCCTTTGAAAAGGAGCTGAAGGATATCCTGGCTAAGTCCGAGAAATTAAGGAAGGATCTCCTGGATTTGGTGGACCTGGATGTGGTTGCCTATCAAAGCAAGGATATCAGAAAAGCATTGGATGTGCCGCTTATGCTGGCCAGGCTAAGCTGTCAGGCAGCCAAATTATGTCCGCCGTTAATAAAAAAAGGCAATATTAATTTAATCAGCGATGTCGCGGTAGCGGCAATTCTTTTGGAATCGGCTTTTGTTTGCGCCGGTTTTAGTATAGAGATCAATTTAGAAAGTTTGGGCCAGAAGATACTGGCCCGGGGAATCAGAAAAGAAATGCAGCAGATGAATACAATTGTCCAGAAAATACGTAAAAACACGGAGGCCAGCGTTGGCAAAATTATTAGAGGGTAAGCTTTTAGCCGAGAAGATCAAAGAAGGGATCAGGCGCGAGGTCGCTTCTTTGAAAAGCAAGCCGGTCTTAGCCAGCATCATGATCGGCGAGAATGCCGGAGCGGCAAGCTATGTAAAATCACAGCAGAAACTTGCCGAGGCCCTCGGCATAGAATATCAGCTGCATAAATTAAGCGAGGATACTCTGGAAGCGCATTTAATCGATTTTATCCGGAAATTAAACGTGAATAAAAGCGTGCATGGGATTATCATCCAGATGCCTCTTCCCCATCAGATAGATTACAAAAAAATCAGCCAGTTTATCCTCCCTGCAAAGGATGTAGAGGGGATGCATCCGGCAAATATCGGAAAGATCCTATCCGGCCGCGCGAAAATCTTGCCTTGCACACCCGCGGCAGTAATGGAATTACTGGATGCCAGCGGGGTGGATTTATATGGGAAGGAAGTTGTAATTGTGGGGCACAGCGAGATAGTCGGTAAACCATTAGCGCTTTTATTATTGGAAAAGTTTGCCACGGTTACAGTCTGCCACATCGGCACATCAAAGGCCGGAAAATTAGAGGAGCATGTTAAAAAAGCAGAGGTTTTAATTGTTGCTGTTGGCCGGGCTGGCTTGATTAAAGGTGAATGGATTAAAGAGGGCGCTGTGGTGATCGATGTAGGGATAAATCGCCTGGCTGATAAAATTGTGGGAGATGTGGAATTTGAAGCGGCGGGAAAGCGCGCCGCATATATTACCCCAGTTCCGGGAGGGGTGGGTCCATTAACCGTTACGATGTTAATGCGCAATTTAGTGGAAGCTGCCAAAGAGCAGCAATGTAGTATTTAAGAAAGGAGTAAGGCATGGAGAAGGATAAGTTCCCTTTTGGGGCGGCGGTAAAATTCGGATGGCAGAAGACCAAGGAAAACTTCTGGAGCCTTATCGCGGTTACACTGATCTGGATAGTAATCAGCAGCATGTTCAGCTATTCTTCAAAGAATTTTGAAAAAACTATGCCTTTTGCATATTTTATTATCCAGGTCTGCTCAACGGTGGTTAGTATGATCATGACTCTGGGAATAACCAGGATAGGCCTTAAGGTTTATGCCGGAGAGAAATTTGAAGTTTCCGAGCTCTTTGAAAGTTACCGCCTCTTCATCAAGTATTTTCTCGCTTCGATTCTTTACTTTTTGGCAGTGCTCGCAGGCCTTATTTTATTAATTGTACCGGGGATCATACTCATAATCAGGATGGGCCTTTATACCTATTTGATCGTGGATAAACAAATGGGGCCGGTTGAGGCACTTAAGGAAAGCATGAGGCTGACCAAGGGGAATGCCTTTAACCTATTCTTATTATGGTTCCTTTTGTTAGGCGTATTATTGCTGGGTCTTTTAGCTTTAATAGTAGGGATAATTGTGGCTATCCCCGTAACGGTATTAGCCTATGTTTTCGCGTACCGTTATCTGGAAGGCAAGAATCAGGTAGCGCAAAGCTTACCACAGGTTCCATAAAGGCTTAAAAATTATAAATGACTTTCAAAGAAAAACTGCAGGTAGGGAAGTTTTTGGTTACTTCAGAGGTCGGCCCAGCCAAAGGTATCCAGACTGAAAAATTACTGGAGGATGCCGAGCTTATCCGTACAAGGGTAGATGCGATCAATGTTACGGATTTACAAAGCTCGGTAATGCGCCTGGGTTCCCTGGTAGTAAGTTCCCTGCTTAAGCAAAAGGGTTTTGAGCCGATTTACCAGTTAACCTGCCGCGACCGTAACCGCCTGGCTTTGCAATCCGATTTATTATCCGCAGCCGCGTTGGGGATCGAAAATGTCCTGATTTTAACCGGAGACCACCCAGCCTTAGGTGATCACCCGGAAGCAAAGCCCGTGTTTGATTTAGATTCCGTTCAATTATTACAGGTAGCCAGGAAGCTCCAGGAAGGCTTTGATATGAAGGGAAATAAGTTAGATGGGGCTTTGCCGAAATTCTGCCTGGGCGCGGTAGTTAACCCGGGTTCAGACCCATTAGAGCCGCAGATTATGAAGATGGAGAAAAAGATCGTTGCCGGGGCAGAATTTTTTCAGACCCAGGCGGTTTATGATATAAAAACTTTTGAGAATTTTCTCTCTAAGATAAAGCATGTCAAGGTACCGGTTATGGCAGGGATCGTTTTATTGAAATCCGCGGGCATGGCCCGTTACATGAATAAGAATGTGGCGGGTGTATTTGTCCCGGATAACCTGATTAAAGAGATGGAGGAAACCAAAGATAAAGTGGCTACTTCAATTGAAATTGCCAGCCGCCTGATCAAAGAATTAAAACCTATGTGCCGGGGGATCCATATCATGCCCATTGGGTGGGATAAGGTGGTTCCGAAGGTGCTGGAGGCGAGCGGATTATAAATGGCCAGCCTACCCCAGATACCCGGAGCAAAGAAAAAGGGCGTATTATTATTAAGCTCCGAGGATGATTTTAAGAAGTTAGACGGGTATCTTATCAATGATACCGTTTGTATTGACGGCCCGGCTAAAGCGGCGCTTGGTCTGGCTAAGTTAATTCAGGAAAAACATAAAGTCGGCATCAAGATCATAAGCACGGATAAGTTCCAAGGAGAGTTGCCCGCGGATATTGAAGTGATTGACAGCCCGATCCAGGAGATTGTCGGCGAGGGCAGGGCAGAGGCGGTTAAATTTAAAGGCGGAAAAGCAATCGGCGTATGTTTAGTTATCTTTACGGATAAAGGAGAAGAAATGGCCGAATTACTTATACAACTTGGGACAAAAGGAACAGATACGGTATTAAATCTTACTAAAGACGCGTTAAATAAACAGATAGTTAAAAAAGGAAAAGATTCAGCGATTGCCTTTCCCGAAACCAATTATTATTTCCCGCTTATTAACGCGCTGCTTAACATTGAAGTAAAGACCCTGGTTGACTGCGAGGTTGCATTAAAGGAGGCAGAGGGTTTGAGTAAAAATATCCCGGCTAAGACCGGATTAAATATAGCCCCTTTAGGGGGGATCCTGAATAAGGGGGTGGCAACTCTGATTTGTGAAGAAATATTAGCGGCTTTATCTATCGCAAATAATGAACATCCTAAAGGCGGCATAGGGTTTATACCCGATAATATTTTGCGCTCTCTGGGCCTTCAGTTAGTTGACGGCAGAATTTCCGGGATTGCCGTAATCCTTGGGCCGGCCAAGGATGAACAGGCAGCTGTGGATTTAATCCGCGATTTTCAATCTAAAAGCATTGTCAGCCTGCTGGCGGGCAATGTTAACGGCATTACATTTAAACAGCAGCTTGAGAATAAAGGGGTCCAACTGGGGCTGGAGAATTATATTGTCCCCCTGGGGGAGGATTATTTATCCGCGATTTACGCGGTGAATTTTGCGGTGCGCGCGCCTTTGATTTACGGAGGGTTTAAATCCGGCCAGTGGGAGGAGATCGCCAATTATATACGCAACCGCGTCTCGGCGTTTGTCCTGCTTTTAGGCCATGTTGACGAAGTTTTAGTGGCAACAGGATTAGGGGCTTTGGCTTTTGGCCTGCCGATTATTACCGATTTGGAGGTCCCGCAGCTAGGAAAGATAGATACTACTTTGTTTGAAGCTTTGGTTACGGAGAAAGATTACAATAAGCTGCCGTCTAAATGCATATTGACCCGCGGGATAAAAGTGAAGATGGCCCAGGTGGCTGTGCCTGTGCCGTATGCCGCGGCATTTGAAGGGGAGCGCGTGCGCAAGGAACAATTGGCGGTTGAATTTGGAGGCAAGGCCAGCGCGGCTATAGAATTCCTGAGCATGAAGGAGGAGGCCCTTATTGACGACGGTAAGGTAGAGTTGATCGGCCCTGATGTTGATCAGCTTCCTGCGGGGTCAAAATCCCTGCCCCTGGCCATCGCGGTAGATGTCTTTGGCCGCAAGATGCAGAAGGATTTTGAGCCGATCTTAGAGCGACAGATCCACCGTTTTGTAAACTATGCCATGGGGCTTATGCATATGGGCCAGCGCGATATGGTCTGGATCAGGATCTCCAAGGATGCCTTTGCCAAAGGTTTTAGGCTTAAGCACCTGGGGGTTATCCTGCACGCCATGCTGCATCAGGAATACAGCGCCATAGTGGATAAGGTACAGGTCAGGCTTTATACTAACCAGGCGGATGTGGATAAGCTGCTTGCCGATGCTCAAAAGGTTTTCGACCAGCGTGATGAGCGCCTGAAAGGGATGACCGATGAGAGCGTGGATACATTTTATTCCTGTTTATTATGCCAATCCTTTGCCCCTAATCATGTATGCGTTGTTACCCCTGAGCGTTTAGGCCTATGCGGGGCATACTCCTGGCTTGACGCCAAGGCATCTTTTGAAATTATTCCTACCGGCCCGAATCAGCCGATTACCAAAGGGACTCTCCTGGACTCAAGGCTCGGCCAATGGGATAACATCAATGAATTCGTGCGGCAGAAATCAAACAAGACCATTGACGCGGTGAGCATGTATTCATTGATGAACGGGCCGCAGTCATCCTGCGGATGTTTTGAATGTATTGTGGCGATCGTCCCTGAAGCAAACGGAGTGATGGTTGTGCATCGCGATTATTCCGGGCTTACTCCTTCGGGAATGAGCTTTACCACTTTAGCCGGCTCAGTCGGGGGAGGGGTGCAGACGCCGGGATTCCTGGGTGTCGGGAAGCTCTATATATTAAGCAAAAAATTTATCTCGGCTGAAGGCGGATTAAAGAGAGTGGTCTGGATGCCTAAGGAGTTGAAAGAGATTTTAGGCGATAAATTAAAGAAAAGAGCGGGGGAGCTGGGGATGCCGGATCTATTGGATAAAATTGCCGATGAGTCAGTGGCAACTAGCTCTGAGGATCTCCTGGTTTACCTGGAAAAGGTGGCCCATCCGGCATTAACCATGGACCCGATTATCTAGATTTTACTTGACGCGCTGATTTTAGAGTATATAATATTTAAAGAATAATGAATAACCGTTACCTGCCTAAATTCGTAATTTCTACTGTTATAACATTATGCGTTTTTTGTTTTGCGGGTATGCTTTTCGCGCAAAGCAAACCAGCCGATTCTACCAAAGAAGGCATTTCTGCTGAAATGCGGGAGCAGGCCGTGAAATACCGGCAGGCAGGGCTGGAATATCAGCGCATGGGTAATCTAGAAATGGCGATGAGTTTATATCAGAAGGCTATTGTCATTGATCCGGGTTATGGTGTTACCTATAATGATTTAGGGGTTGTTTATGAAAGCGAAGGTTTGCTCCAGCAGGCAGAGGAAAATTACTTAAAAGCGATCAAGGTTGATCCCTCTTATCTAGGCGCTTATGCAAATTTGGCGCTGTTTTATGAGAATCAGCGAAAATTAGATAAAGCGGCATTTTACTGGGGTCAAAGGGCTACTCTTGGTTCGCCGGATGATCCCTGGACGCAGAAAGCGGTCAGCCGGCTTAATGAGGTCCGCACGGCTTTATCCAATCAGCCGGTTGCTTATGGCCGCGAAGATGATGTTTTAGGTTTACTGAAAGATGTTTCAGCTTCCAAATCCGTACTGAATAAAGATGATAAAGCGCTTGCCCTGGATCACTTTCGGAAGGCCAAGCTGAGTTTTAATAAAGGTGATCTGGCTGCGTCATTCAAAGAAGCATTGGATGCCCAGTACTTAGACCAGGATAACCCGGAGATTGAAGCGTTTATTGAGAAGACAGAGTCAAGGGCTCTGTCTCGATAGAGCAGCGTACCGCAAAAACCTCTTTCCTTATATTGCATTCCTTAACATTATAGTTAATGGTTGATAAGAGCCTATTCTTAATTGACACAACTGCATTCTGCTACCGGGCTTTTTATGCCTTAAGCGGCCTTGCTACCTCTTCGGGCCAGCCGACAAATGCCGTTTATGGATTCTTGAATATCCTGAATAAAATCCTCAAGGATCAGAAACCGGATTACCTGATTTGTTGTTTTGATGTTTCCCGCGACACCTTCCGCGTTAAAAAATTCGCAGAGTATAAAATACAAAGGCCGCCTATGCCTGACAGTTTAAGCAGCCAGATACCTGTGATCAAAGAGATTATCGCCGCTTACGGGATCCCTATCTTTGAAAAAGAGGGTTTTGAGGCCGACGACATTATTGCCGAGCTGGCCAGAAAGGCCGCTGCGAAGAAAATGCGCGTGACTATTGTCAGCTCCGACAAAGATATCCTGCAATTAGTTAATAAGCATATTGTGGTTTTTAACCCTTATAAGGAGAACGGCTTATTTTATGATGCCGCGGGCGTAAAAGAGCGTTTTGGGGTAGAACCCGCAAGGATCGCGGATATTATCGCGCTGGCCGGTGATGACGCGGATAATATCCCCGGTGTTCCGGGGATCGGGGAGAAGACAGCCGCAAGGCTTATACTGGATTACGGCACTCTTGATAAAATGCTCAAGCATATATCAAAGGTAGAGCCGGAGAAGATTAAGCAGGCGATATCCGAACACATCCAGCGCATAAAATTAAATAAGGAATTGGTTGATTTGCGCCAGCGCCTGGGCCTGAAGCTGGATTTAAAAAAAGCAGAAGTCAGGGAGCCGGATTACGCGGCGTTATCCCGGATTTTTAAGAAGTTGGAATTTAAAAGCCTGCTTAAAGCTCTTCCTTTAGAAGAAAATAAAACCGCTGAAGTTAAGCTGTATAGCTGCGATGCGGGACAATTAAAAGATTTACTAAGCCATTGCAATGAGCTTACGCTTTACGGCGGCTCAGTTGATGATCTGTTCTTTGCCATAGATGACAAATTTTTCAGCGCAAAGCCGGCCTGTGAAGAGCTGCGCGCGGCAATAGCGCAAGCCCGGATAAAGAAGACAGGCCATGACTTAAAGTCGCTAAAAGTTTCTTTGTTTAAAGAAGGTTTGATTTTAAATGGTTTGGATTTTGATATCATGATCGCTTCCTACCTATTAAACCCGTCGCGCTCAAGTTACGCGCTTACGGATTTGGCTCTGGAAAACCTGGGGGAATTTATCCGCGATGAAGGCCTGCAAACAAAAGATGGATTGGCTTTAGTGGTTAAATTAAAGCCGAAGCTTTTAAAGGCCCTGAAAGAAAAGGATTTATTCCGGCTGTTTAGCGACCTTGAGATGCCCTTAGTCAGCGTCCTGTCGCAAATGGAGCAGGACGGGATAAAGCTGGATTTAGAGTTGCTTAAAACCCTTTCCCGGGATATCGAGCATAGGTTGATAAAATTAATCGCGGATATTTATAAGGCAAGCGGCACGCAATTTAATATCAATTCTCCCAAACAGCTGGGCCAGGTGCTATTTGATAAGCTGAATCTTCCGATAATCAAGAGAACCAAAACCGGACCGTCTACTGATGAAGAGGTGCTGAAGCGCCTGGCGGATAAACATGAACTGCCCGTTCTTTTATTGGAGTACCGGCAGCTGACCAAGCTTAAGAATACTTATGTTGATGCTTTACCCAGGCTGGTAAATCCAAAAACCGGAAGGGTGCATACATCTTTTAATCAGGCCGGAACCGAGACGGGAAGGCTTAGCTCAAGCAATCCTAACCTGCAGAATATCCCGATTAAAACGGATATCGGCAGTAAAATAAGGCAGGCGTTTATCGCTTCAGGAAAAAAGAACTGCTTATTATCCTGCGATTATTCGCAGATAGAGTTAAGGGTGCTGGCGCATCTTTCCGGGGATGATACTTTGGTTAAGGCATTTCACAGCGATCATGATGTGCATCGCCTGACGGCTTCTTTGATTTACAATGTTCCTGAATCTGAGGTTAAGGATAGCATGCGCGAGACGGCTAAAAGGGTGAATTTCGGGATCATTTACGGCCAGAGCGCGTATGGTTTAGGCAGGGACCTGGAAATACCGGTGCAGCAGGCCCAGGATTTTATTGACGCGTATTTTTTACGTTATCCCAAGGTAAGGGATTATATCGACGCGCAGATCAAGAAGGCAAGGGATGAGGGGTTTGTCACCACACTCCTGGGCAGGAGAAGGTATATCCCGGAGATCAACAATAAGAATATGGGTATCCGGCAGTTTGCCGAGCGTCAGGCGGTAAATACTCCTATTCAAGGCACAGCCAGCGATTTGATAAAGCTGGCGATGATTAAGATAGCGGAGCAGATCAAAGAGAAGGGCTTGAAGGGTAAAATGATTTTACAAATTCACGATGAGCTGGTTTTTGACCTGCCGGTTTCCGAGCTGGATATTTTGGCGCGGCTAGCGAAAGATAAAATGGAGCATGTGATGAAACTGGATGTGCCGATAAAGGTGGATATGAAAAAGGGCGCCAATTGGCTGGAGATGGAGGCAATCAGATGAAGATAGTTATGGTTGCTTCAGAGGTAGTGCCTTTTGCCAAGACCGGAGGGCTTGCCGATGTGGCAGGTGCTTTGCCTATTGCCTTAGAGGAGCTCGGGTGCGAAGTGATTATAGTCATGCCTGGATACAAATGCGTAAAGGGTATATCATCTTCGCTTGTGGGCAAGAAAATAAAAGTTTACTTTATAGAAAACGACCTTTATTTTAACCGCGCCGGACTGTATGTGGATAAACAGGGAGATTATAAGGATAATTTGGAGAGATTTGCTTTCTTCTGCCGCAGGACGCTGGATCTATTAAAAGAGATAAATTTTGCGGCCGATATCCTGCATTTGCATGACTGGCAGTCAAGCCTGGTCGCCGTTTATTTAAAAAATCTATACGCTAAACAGGCTTTTTACGGCAGGATGAAAAGCATCCTGACCATTCATAATATCGGCTATCAGGGCCTGTTCCCCGGAGATGATTTCGCGAAGCTTGGCCTGGATGAGAGCCTTTTTAATATTTCCGGCCTTGAATTTTATAACCGGGTAAACCTGCTTAAGGGCGGGATAATCTTTTCGGATTTTATCAATACTGTCAGCCCGACTTACGCTTTGGAGATCCAGAAGAAAGAGTTTGGTTTCGGCTTAGAGGGCCTGTTAAGCCGGCGTAAGAATGTCTTAAGCGGCATATTGAACGGCCTGGATTATTCTATCTGGGACCCTGATACGGATAAATTTATTATCAAGAATTTTTCTCAAGCGACTATAGAAAATAAGGTTTACAATAAAGCCGAGCTGCAAAAAATATGCGGCCTGGAGGTTAATAATGATATTCCGGTTTTGGGGATTGTTTCGCGCCTGGCAGAACAGAAAGGTTTTGATATCATCGCGGATGGTCTAACGGATATCTCTAAATTGGGCGCGCAGTTAGTTATCTTGGGGACCGGTAACTTAAAGTACCATCAGATCCTGGGTGAAGCGGCCAGGAAGCATCCTAAAATGATTTCTTTAAATCTGAGATTCGATGACCCTCTGGCGCATAAGATCTACGCGGGCAGCGACATCTTTCTTATGCCTTCAAGTTATGAGCCCTGCGGCCTGGGGCAATTGATCAGTTTGCGTTACGGGACGATCCCGCTTGTTTTTAAGACCGGGGGCCTGGCAGATACCATAAATAAGGATAATGGTTTTGTTTTTTCCAGGCATACCAAAGATGACCTGCTTAAAACCGTTAAGAGGTGTCTGGCAGCCTTTAAAGATAAGAAAAAGTGGAGCGCTTTAATGAATAATGCCATGCGGTGCGATTTCTCTTGGGAGGCTTCCGCTAAAAAATACATCCAGCTATATGCCAAAGCAAAAGAAGGATAAATTTGTAATAGGGGTCACCGGAGACATGGGAAGCGGTAAGAGCACAGTCGCCAGGATGTTTAAAAACCGCGCTTGCGAACTGATTGATGCCGACAGGGTGGCGCATCAGTCTCTTTACCGGGGAGGGCCGGTTTATAAAAAGATCGTAAGTTTTTTCGGGCCGCGCATTCTTAAGGCCGACAAAAATATTGACCGCGCCAAACTTGCAGGGGTCGTATTTATTCATAAACCCGCTTTGAAAAAACTTGATTCCATCGTGCACCCGGAGGTAAAAAAGGAAATTTTCCGGCGGATCAGGAATTCTGCAAAAAGGATCGTTATATTGGACGCGGCATTGATCATTGAGGCAGGCTTAAGGAGGAAGCTTGATAAATTGGTGGTGGTTA
>Ga0265296_1001309_pt1 | contig 29203 bp, 33 predicted proteins | sample MunlanPumphouse1_FD_189073 | JGI IMG/M metagenome (GOLD analysis project Ga0265296, IMG submission 189073) | Groundwater microbial communities from a municipal landfill in Southern Ontario, Canada - Pumphouse #1 | ecosystem: Environmental > Aquatic > Deep subsurface > Groundwater | place... | reverse complement strand
AATACATAACAAACCAAGAGGCTCATCATGCCAAGAAAAATATTTTATCGGAATCCCCACTCCGCAGCCATCAGGCGGAGGAGGCTCGCCTCAGAAGGCGAGACCCTTCAGGGTTGGGGAGCGTCAAATAGTTTAAATGATAATAACACCCATTCAGCGTTAGTAAGAGTTTTTCAGATAATTCTAGTGTACCTCTTGGCTTCATTGCTATTGCTACCATGATCTGTTCTCTCGTCCATTCTAACGGTCTTGTTCTTCTAGTATTATTTCTTTCTCTGATCTTTAACTTAACTTCTAATTTCCTTTTCTTTTCTGGATGATAACAACCGATTACATCCCGAAATCTTTGAATCGAATTCGCTCTTATCTGAATAGCATAGTTATCTTTCAATTTGTCACTCTTTTTTCTACTAACCCTGCCTGTCGCTATATCTAAACTTTTCATTAATTTCTTTAATTCTTGAATAAGTGCCTTACTCCTCATTGCAATTGCTATATTTGTAGAAACGGTTCCTTCATCATCAAATAAGGCTTGGATGAACGCAGATTTACACTCTTCTGAAGCAGTAAAAATCTGTTTAGGTAAACGATTAGGATAACTAAATCTTACATCAAACACATAACTGAGCAGATCAGTAATTGTTTTTTCAAAACAGATTGTTGGCACGGTTAAGTATCCGTCATAAGGTCTAACGTTTCCCATTACTTTCAGATCCTCTCTAAATCGTTCCCTTAATTCTTTACAACTATTAGAATAGTATGGCGTCTTACCTAACGAAGCAGAACCGTCTCCGATCATGTTGGCTATCACTCGGTATAACGCTGGAGACTCTTTAATTGGGAGAATAGGATTTATCAATGATTTTTCTTGTTTTCTGATTTCTAAGATATTTCCTTCTATCTTCTTTCTTAAATTTTCATCTATATATTGAAAAGATTTCTTCAGAACAGAAATGGGAGTGAATTTTATCGGCTTTTTACTTTTATACCAATATCTTGCGTAATGATATCCCTGAATACAATTTCTGTCAGTATTTAAGAATCTTGCATAAGTTGCTTGCGAACCAAATTTTCTATACATTGCTTTAAAAAATTCATCACGTGTAGGATTACTCATTAGAACATACAAATCATCCGGAAAATCCCAAATATGCCACTCTCTTTTCCCCATTCTTATTATTAATTTCCTTCATTTAAAAGCGTTACGCACGTTTGGCGCTAGTGTCGTTAGTGGCGCTTGATAAAACTCAATCTCTTTGCTACCTAACCCTTTAATTCTTCTTTCGTAACTCAACCAGTTTCTTAATAAATATTCCTAAAACCTCTTAAAATCACTTGTTCTTATCTCTTAACAAAAGGTATAAATCCTCCGCCAAATCCTTGTACCGATTCTTTGGACCTGCAATTTTCTTATCAAACATTTCAATAAAAACACTATGCACATCATTTAAAAATTCACTTTTATCTTTGACTCCTCTAAACTTCATAACAATTTCTTTAATTTCAGGATCGTACTCGTCGATATTCGTTTTATCACTTACATATATACCAATTGGATCATACTTGTTCATTATCCTTCTTAGTTTATCTTTCGTTTTATTCTGCATCTTTTAGGAAAGGGTAATGAAATTTATAAGCCTAAGCCTCCTTTTCTTGGAAACTTCGCGGATTTTTCGCAAAAAACTTATTCTAACCTTTCAATTCTTCTTTCGTCGGCCATACCAGTTTTCCTCTTAAATCGTACACTGGTGCTCGTACAGTTGGATGATTTTCAGTTGCCTCTAGCATTTCCCAAACCACTCTTCTCACCTGCTCCTTTTTAGGAACCAATACTTGAACACCAATAATTAAATCGTCAGTAAATCTTCCCTGAATGTCACCCCAGTTATCTCTATAAAAATCTCCTTTTAAAGAAAGTGATCTATCTCTACTAATCCGGGAAGAATTCAAATAAACGATCATGGAGTAAGTCCCATACTCTGCCGACCATGCGACACTCCTTCCGCTTTTCAAAAAAGCTATTGCTTCTGCTAATGCATCCATAAATCTCCCGTCGGATATTTTGAAATCGTCCTCTCCGAACCTTCTCAACACTTCTGCATAGTCTTTTCTATTGGAGCGATCATAGGCGAGTATTGCTTTTTCTAATTGTCTTTTACTAATCTTCAGTCTATCCCTAATTGTAGCTTTTGCCTTGCTCTCATTTTTTTCTTTTTTTATTTCTTTATAGACATCTAACACGTCATAGTATACTACAGAATCAATTGCATTTTGCTCCCAATCTGTTTCATACTCTGCTGTACTTCCCCAAGCGAGACTTGTTTCTTTTTTTCTTACATTAAAATGGGACTCTTGTAATTCTTTAAAAGAACGATCTGTACAGATTGCTTCTTTTTCTATTAACCCCGCTCCAGTTGTAAAGTAAGATTTACTCTGCCTAAAATCAACAAACCGAATAATTAGTTTCTTCGAACTTTCTAATTCAACAATTTTCCGCTTTACTGCACTCATCCAATCAGTCATAACAGCGTTTTCTAGACTCATTTTCCTAATAAACATTCCTAAAACTCTTTAAAGTTACTTGTCTACTCCCATAATTCTTAAAAAGTCATTAACTCTCAAAATCATATGCCTGACCAGAGAGAAATAGCACTCAATCACTTAAAACTCTATGGACCTTCATTACCTGTACAAATCTCAAAAGCCTTGAATACGAACATTCTCTTTGCAGCGGCAGTCTTATCAGAATTAACTTCAGCAAAAAAAGCACTCTATAGCCACGCAGCAATCGGAGGAAGTAAAGTCTATTACTTACCCGGACAAGAAGCAGCACTAGGAGAAAAACTCTACCCTTCCTTAAAAGGCAAAGAAAAAGAAGCTTACGAATTATTACAAACAAATAAAGTCTTACGCGATGTAGAACTCTTACCCTGGCAACGCGTAGCACTACGAGACTTGAAAGACTTCGCAGTACCCTTAACCGTCAGCTTAGGTACTACCGCAGAATTATTCTGGAGATTCCACCTCTTAAGCGATGAAGACGCAAAACCCTACATCGAAGGATACATTGTTCATGAAGGAGCAACACCCAGTAAAGAGGTAACTAAAGAAATAATAAGAGAAGCAGAAGTTAAAGAAGAACTTAGACAAACAGAACCTCCTACACCTTCTCTTAAAGAAACACAACTCTATGAAGAACAAGAAACTACATTACAAGAACTTAAACAACAACTCCAATCACTCGCAGAAGAAAAACAAGAACTAGCAGAAATGAAGAAGAATTTACGAGAAGAACTTTTGAAAGAAATGAAACCTCAAGACGTTAAACCGCTCTTTGAAGAAAACACGAAACAAGTTGTCTTTGTGGGAGCACCAGAAGAAAAACAAAAAAAACCAGAAGGTAAATTCTATCTGAAAATAAAAGAATACTTGGGAGAACATAAGATTGAAATCTTAAAAGAAGAAATGATCAAAAAAGACAAAGAATTTGATCTGATTGTACGCATACCCACCCCGCTAGGATTACTCACTTACTATTTGAAAGCAAGGGATAAAAAAGCAATCAACGAAGCAGACATTTCCTTAGCACACAGCGAAGGACAAATGAAGAAATTACCCTGCGTTTTCTTAGCTACAGGAAAAATGAATAAAAAAGCAGCACAACTCGTAGAACAAAAATTACAAGGACAAGTGCTCTTTAAAGAACTTTAAAAACCATATCTTTTTGTAAGAATTTTTTTCTTTTCTTCAAACCTTTTATTGAAGTCTCGTTCTAGGCTTTCTAATTGTTTTTCCCAAATTTCAAATTGGTTTTTATTAGAAACGAATTCTTTCATATCTTGCACTAATCCTCTTAAAGTGTGTATCTGTTCTTCTTTTAGACTATCTCTACTCGTTAAATGATTCACGACTCCATTTCTGATACTTATAATTGATCTTAAACTATCTGCACCCATGCTTGTGATTATTCCCAATCTTCTCTGTTCTGTTAAACTCGCATCTTTTGGAAGTAATTTCTTTCTTCTTTTAGCCTCTGCGCTGACCTGCTCAAAATATTCTTTTTTTACTACTTCTTTACCAATGGATTCATACAAATCAATAATCTCTTTACTTTCTTCTTCAAGTTCTGCTCTTGCTTTTGTAACAATAAGAATCTTAATCAAAACTCTCCTTTCAGCGTTAGTAATAAAACTGTTCTTTTCAAGTCTTCTTTCAATACCGACAATAGCAGATCTATTCCCCATCATAAGTGTTGCTCTCCTCGTTAATAAACTTTTTAACTCTTTTAGAATAGGTTCTATATCCTTTTTAGAATATTCATCCATAAATCATTCGAGTGATAAAGTGTTTATATAATTACCTAAAACTTATTCGACATCAAAGAACTTTAGGATATCTTCCACCAATTACCTTTTCTATCTCTCGATATTTATTTTTAAATTCTGTAGGCATTGCTCTAATCCTCTTCTCTAACATTCCCAGACTTTTTCTATCCTTCATATTAATCTTAAACCTCTCAAAGAACTTGAGCAAACGATCTAACGCACCCTGAGTGAGGCCTGCTCTTTTTACTGACTCTCTTTCCCTCCTTAATGATTCTATTTCTGTTCGCATAAAAGAATCTACATGATCATAATTCGATTCTTCAATCAACCTTTTCGTAATCGCTACATAATGTTTCTTTAACTCTCTCGTTTCAGACTCAATACCTCTCTTTGTATAATACATTACCACTTCATTCCTTAAACTACCTGCTTCTGTACTCGTCACAGCTTCGTTCATTTCTAACTTTATTACAACTCTCGCAACCCACTCTTTATCTTCAAACCTTCTCTGATAAAAATCCTTATCCTTTAACACTGGTTTGAGCGCCTCTAAAATTGCGCCTAAATCCTCTTTTGTTAACCACTTCATACTCCCCTTCTTAAAAAAACTACTATTTATATATGTACGTTCCACCCATTTTTATTATGAAATACCTCTTTGTTTTAGGAAGGGATCCAGAACTATCCGTAGCAGAAATAGAAGCAGTCCTAGAAACAAGAAAAATCCCCTTTAAAATACTAGAAACCACCCAAACAATTCTTCTTCTAGAAACACAAAAGAAATTACCTTCACTTATCAACATCTTAGGCGGAACAATTAAAATCGCAGAAGTTTTAACATCAGAAACAAGAGTTGATAGAATTGAATATGAATTACAACGAAAAGAATTCTACTTAGGCACAAGCAATAAGATCACCTACTCCTTTGACGAATTCAACAGCGACCTCTCCAGCTTCTTCAACGATTACCTCAAAGATTATTTTAAACAAATAAAACTAAAAGCACAATTCCGCTCAGATCCCACTCCAAGCCAATTAGCAATCAGCAAAGATCATTTAGACTTTGTCATCTTTAAATCCCACATCGCAAAAACAATTGAAGTCAGCAATCCAAAAGAACTCAAAACACGAGACTTAGCACGACCAGCAGTAGACTACATGAAATCAACTTCACTACGCTTGTCTAAGATTCTTATTAACCTCAGCAGAATTAAAAAAGATCAGACATTACTCGATCCATTCTGCGGCACTGGAAGCATTCTCCAAGAAGCATTACTCTTAGGGGCAAATGTTGTAGGCATGGATCAAGATAAAGAAAGCATGGAACACGTAGAAAAAAATCTAACATGGCTAAATAAAAAGTATAAAGTCGGAGTGTTCCATTTGATTAACGCAGACGCAGCACACTTAACAAAACACATTAAACAACTCATTGACGCAGTCGTCACAGAACCTTACATGGGGCCTTACATCCGAAACTATCCAACCATGATGCAAGGAAGAACATTAATCCAAGAACTAACAGATCTCTATGCTGACGTTCTAGACCAGTGCCAACGGATCTTATTAAAAGACAAATACGTCGTAATCATCATTCCCCGCATTAAAACAAAAGAAGGAACAACATTATTCATCGCCTTTGATCGGATTGCAGAAAAACATTTCACTATCGAACAAAAATTCTTCTACGCCTACCCCGAAAGCAAGATTTTACGAGAAATCTATGTGCTGAAACGAAACTAGCATTCCAAATATTAATAAATCCTACAACTCCAATTTCTCTATGCGAAAAAGAGGTCAAATCACTATCTATGTTCTTTTAGGATTAATCATTCTCGGTCTTGTTATGGCGAGTTATTACTTTCTTAACTTCAATCCTTTCAAAACTAATCCCAATGAATATGACTCATTAACACTCTCCCTTAACGATTGCTTTACTCGAATAACTGAACAAGGAATTTTACTTATTGGTATGCAAGGCGGTTATTATTCTCCTCCATCTTCTTCCAGTCGTTACTATTCGTTTTCTATCCCCGCTTATTTTTCTAAAAATATTACTAAAACGCCCTCAGTTGAACAGATAGAGAAACAACTCTCTTCTTACCTTGTTGACCATGTCCCCCTCTGTATTGCCAAATTAGAAGAAAACCCTTCTGCATTTAGTTTTAATACATCAAAAGCTACTGCAACAGTTACTATTCAAGAACAGACAATGCTTGTCAAGATTAATCACAATATCCGTGCTTCTACTAATGTAAGTACTATTAAACTAACTCCTTATCAACAAGAAATTCCTTTCAACTTTAAAGAAAAATATGAGATTGTCAACCTTATCATAGACGAACAACGAAAAGATGCAAACGCTGCACCAATCGGCTATCTTACTAGTATCGCAACTGAAAAAGCATTTACGTTTGATACACTCTCCCTCAACAATAACACCCTCTTTTACTTACTCTATTTTAATTCAACTTTACAAGGAGGAGAACCGTTTCGATACGGATTTGTAGTAACCTATGACTGGAACTAAACAATTAGTGTTCGCTGTTTTATTTCTTTTACTTCTTAGTATCAACGTTTCTGCATTTGCGCTCTCTCAAGCCTTATCCTGGACTATGGCTGCTAAAGACGGAACATGGACTATTCAGGCATTAGACACGGCGGTACCGGGTGCAGGACAAGCAATCAACTTTGTTATTAATCCTCAAGGAAGCATTGAAGCAGCAGGCTTAGGAAAAATAAAAGAAGCACTAGGACCAGCAGGAAAAATCATTGACGGAATCACAAATCCCCAAGGACTAATTACTCAAGGAGCACTAGAAACCATAGCAAAAGATAATCCGGAAACAGCAGGGGCACTCGGAGAAGTTCTTACTGTTAAAAACCAACTTAGCAATCTGGGCATTAAAGATGCTACGCTTAACCTTGATAAAGAAGGAAGTATCACCGAGCTTTCACCAGTTTACTCTCAGCCTGGAAAAGAAGCAGGAATAGGAAATATTATTGGCAAGGATATTAAAGAAGATGACTTTAAAATAAGAAATGTAAAACTCTCTAAAGAAAACGGAATCACAACTATCGAAGCAGGAATTGGATCTGAAATAAAAATAAAAAACAAAGAAGGAAAAATAATTACCTACAAAGACTTCCAACCTGGAACATTTTTTAAATTTGATGAAACCGGAACAATTACAGAAGCAACCATTCTTCCCTCTGCTTCAGGATCGTACTACCTCGATGAACGTAAATTAAACTACTTCGATGGAGGGGGGGCTAGTAAATCAAAAACACGAATCGTTTACAAAGATGGAGCTATCTCCCTGAGCGGATCAACAACTGATGATAGATTTCAGCTAGAAGAAACTGATAAAACTACAAAGAAAAAAACAATAATTGAAATAAGACTCTTTCAAACAAACTCCCAACTTACCATTAAAGATAATCACTATTCTGGAAAAGGATTTGAAATAGAAGCAGAAAATAACCCTCGCCTTCGCGTTCACTCTGGTGGACTCCGTTTGGGCAAAGAAATTATTTTTGATCCTAACTCTGAATTCGAAATCGGTTTTGGAGACCCAATCAAACTTACTAACGGCGGAAAAATAATACTTAAACCATTTGAAACAACACTTGCTAGTTGGAAAGAATCACGTTCCACTAAACACTTTGAAGCAATTATTGAAGGAGAAGAAATCTATTTTAATGTAAACAAACGAGCAAAAGGAAAAATTAGCCTTTATTCTGATTATTTTTACCAAAACAGAATTAAACTTCATGAAAATACTCAACTGGATTTGATGGATGGGATAGATGAAACTACGCTTACCTCGCTCGTTTCAGAAAAACCAATCCTCTATTACACTACTGTGGGGGAATGTAGTGTTGGTCAAAATTGTTTAGAAATTAATAAAGGCGCTCTTCTCGTTAATTCTTTAGGAAATAATAATCTTCGCATCCAAGATTACAAAGGACAAATAACAAGCCTCACTTCCAAAAAAATAACAGACGCTAGTAAGGTGGAGTTTACTCAAAAAGATACGACTATTGTTTTCTCAAAAGACCCTTTTAAGGTTCAGGGAAATCTCAAAGATACATCTGTTGAATCCATTGACACCGAATACGTTAAAGCAGGACAAACAAGAATTCAAAAATTCCAACTTATCGAAACTACCCCCCTTTCCTCAGAAGCACTTTCTCAACCACCAGAAAAAATTCCTACCTTCTCCGAATGCCCACCCTGCCTTACTGTTGGAGGTTCTGTAGACCAAACTCTAAAAGTTCGCCTTAATAGTCTAAACGCAAACAAAGCCCAAGTAAAAGCATATATCACAGAAAACGAAAACGTTTATGGCGTAAGGCCCATGAATCTTTTAGGTTACTATGATGATAAACGAGAAGAAAAACTTATCACTTCTCTCAAGAATGCAGCTGAAAAATATCCCGACTTGAGCCCCACACTTTTGATCGCTGCTGCAAATCAAGAAGGTCTTATTTTATGGACTGGAAATAAATACTACAAAAATCCAGATGCTAAAGTTTCAGGATTCAACGATCTTGGACTTGACAAGTTTTCTGAACGAGTTGGAAATAAAGAACTTCAGACTAAAAAAATTGAAGAGTTAAAAAATAGTGCAGAAGGCGCTAAAATTGATCTTAAACTGGCACTTGAGGATCATGCACCTGCAGACAAGATTAAGGAATTAAGAACGACTGTTCAACAAACAGCTCAAAATCTGAAAGACTATACACCTGAAAAAAATCTAAAAGAAACTGGCTGTGGCATTAATTTAGATAAACCTTGTTTACGTCCAGACTTTACCGAATTTACTTTGGATCCTAGGGAGAATGAAAAATATGAACCCGTTTATAGCGCCAATTTCCCCACTTTAGAACCCGCACTAGAAGCTTTCGGGGCACAGCTCTATCAAACACAAAGTAAATTCCTTTATGACGCAAGAAGAACTGGAATAAATACAAATGGATTAACCAAAAAACAAGTAGACTATTGGACGTATGTGTATTATAACTCTGGTGAAGCAGAAGGATTGAAATTCTTAAAAGGCGCAAAAGAACGAGGAGAATTAATTCCTAAAAATAGGATACTTCCTCCAACTAAAACTATTAAAACAGCTTCAGGAGGCACACGAGAAACAGTCAACGCAGAACATAATGCAATGCGCGTTGCAACATCAGCAGAACTACTTGATATCCACAAAATCTTTGACGCTCCAAAACCAATTCTACAGCAAGTTAGTACAAAATAGGTGTAAGATTACTGCGTAACTCCTAGTAAGTAATTATAAATAATAAGATTTAAATAGATTCGATTATCTTAGATAGACATGGCTGGAATGGAATTAAGATTAGAAATGCACCCACTGCAGGACAGCTCTAATGCGGATAAGTTATATAACGGATCTTACAAATTTGAAGTAGATGTAGATGGAGAAAAAATTCCTTATGTCTTTTGCCCAGACACAATCTTATCTACTAATAGTAATTCAAAAATCGGCTTTTTAGATCACGATCGAATTTTTGTTTCTAAAAAACTTCATCCCGCACAAGTTCCCTTTGTTGTCCTTCGCTTACACTATAATGGAATGGGTGTTGACACCTTAGAAGATAGATTTGGAAAAGGTACGTTTAACGGTCTTCCAGACTATCAGGTTAGAGCAATTACTCTTCAAGCTACTTTAGATTATGCTAAAGACTTCCTTAGACCAGAACATATGTGCGATCTTATTGAACGCTTCAAAACAGAACCAGACTATGAACCTCGTTGGCATGATGTGATCTTTAACGAAGTGGCAGCAAGCTATACTGCAGAACGCCCTACTACAGCTCTTGCACGAAGAGAACAGCAAAGCCTAGATTTTTACGTAGAACGTGTCGGCGAGTATGTTGATGCACATCATAGAAACAAATTTGTAAAACGTTCTCGTGGCCTTTCAGATGTTACTTCGGCACTCCCCGCACTTAGTCCATTATACAGCGCAGATATTACTAAGGCGGATAAAGTTATGCAAGCAATTGAATCCGATTCAGTTTTAAGCGAACGAATTGCAGACCTCATCCCTCTTATTGATCAAATAGCAACTCTTCATAATGGGGATACTATTCGTGCTGGAAAAGTTGAAAGTAGACTTCTTTATCTCTGCTCAAATGAAGCTATGGAAAAACCAAAATCAGCTCCTCTTGTCTATGTTGAAGGCGATAAACACACAAACGTTTATCGCGTAAGTAATCACGCTCACTCTTTTTTCCCTAGTCTTAGAACTCGTTTACAGAAAGAAGCTATGGATGATTTAAAACAAGCGAAAAGAGCACTTGCAGGTGTTAATGAAGTTGTTACAAAAGTTAATAGTAAATCTCCACTCTCCACTAGAATACAGAACTCGCTTCAACGTCTTCTTCCCGCAACCACTGCTCCTGCTGAACAACGAGCTCTTGTCTATCCGTTACCCGTTCTAGAAATAGAAGAAATTGGCGATGGAATCACTGAGCACGTAGCTGATCTTGCACTTACTACTACACTTGCTCCCCTTAAAACAAGAGATTTATATAAAGCACTGCGAGTTCAAGCCGGCCTTGCTGCTCTAGGCATTTCAATACCCCCTGCTCTAGAAGAAGTTATTCGACAAAATCAAAGAACACCACTTCTTATGGGTGTAGGGAAACATTAATTTTTATCGTACAACTCTAATAACCTATCCACATCTTCCTTTAGAACTACCCTTGCAGAAACGATTCCTTTTCTCCCCCTATGGATTTCTCTCATGAATGCATATGCTTCTTCCTCTGCAGGTTTTAATGTGAGCCCTGCTATCTTTTTCGTTCTATACCTCCCATGCGGGCTTTTGATATACCCTCCGAGGAAATCTCTAAACCCTGCTAAGTCCTTCTCTGCTGAAGCATCTTCCTTCACTCTGTCTATTAGTTTTTTAATTCCATAACTCACCGATCCAAGAGGAACATGAAAAACACCCGGCCACCATTCTACAGTTCCTTTCTCATCTTTCTTTAACACAGAAAAAACATCTGTAGCTCTTTTGAAAAGAGCAGGATCTTCTTTGTATAATTCCAATGTTTCAGTAAATGCAGTGCGCCATTCTTCCATAATCGTACTATTTCTTCGGTATCCCCTTGCTGCTTCGCCAATATGTTTAATAAAGTCCGGAAGTTTATCTACATCACTTGGAGCTATCATTTCTCCCATCTGTCTAAAAAGAGGTACGACGTTTCGCATATAAGTCAAACCCATACGCAAAAACGCATTTTTATCCATCCTGGTTATTTCCCCCAACAACTTTTCTAGATGGGCAGGAGTATGTCCTTTACTTCTTAATTCGTTGGCTATATCAAAAAATTCTTTTAATCTTCGCTCTACAGTTTTACCCGCACAAAACCTTTTATCAAGGGGTAATCTATCAATGCCACCAAGAATATCTCCTGCTTCTTTACTTGAAAATTCATAAGAAAGCGCGAGGTTTACTATGGCTGAATGTACCCTAGCCGCTCCAACGACTCCTAAACCTTCATCCACAAATACATACCCCTTCCTTGCTAAACGTGCAAAATCAGTCATTCTCTCTTCTCCGTTATACTGTTTAAGAGTCGATTTTGCTAACCGTCCAAATTCTTCTACATAGATACACTCTTTACCTATCCATCCTGCTCCAAGGATAAGTTGCGCAGAACTTGCAACCAGGATCATTTTTTCCAAAGAACCTGCTTCGTTTAATGCAGAGGTAGTAATAGTCAACGCTGCTGGAGTGTAAACTTTTAGCGCATCCTCAAGAATGCTTCTCGCATACAACTCTGCCCATTTATCTTTCTCCGTAGCGGGAAATGAATTATATGCCCTTCCTCTATCTCTCTCTAAAATATCTGCAAGCCTCGCTTCAAATCCGATTTCTCCTCCTTTCCTTTTCGGGATTTGAGAAAGAGGTATAGTCGCTTTTGGCCATAGGTCTGGGTTTACGACATCGCGGGTGTAGGGGGTAGAACTTTTCCGTCGAAGCTCATCTCTTCTTTGTTCATACTCTTTTTGATTATCCGCATTTTGCCTCTTTTGCTCTGCCGCCATTGAAGCTATCCTATCCTTGAATGTAGCTCTTGGGGGTGGGTGGGCTGGTTCTCTTCCCTTTTTCTCTTCTGCAGTCTCGATCTTTGCGTAAGCCTCTGCAGCTTCTTTAAAAATTCTTTCTGCTTCGCTGTTCCCTGGATTTTTGTCTGGGTGATGCTTTTTTGCAATAGCTTTGTATGTTGTTTTTACTTCTTCGAACGGTGTATTTGCAGGTAATCCTAACTTTTGATAATAACGACTAAGATCCATAACTTTTATAATGACCCAATCTTTAAAAAACTTTCTTTAATTGTTACTTGAGAGTAATTAAGGGGGGAAAGCTTTATCTGGTGACCCATACCCTTTGATTACATAGGGCTTGCTACAAAATAAATCGCCTGATTTCAACAGAGGGTATACTTAAATTTTGAATTGATCTTTGGGCATTTTAATTCGGGTTAAGCCAATAATGTGCTAAAACAGAATTAATCTTAAATAGTCTCAAACTCTAAATTTAGCATGCCTGAATATACCCTCTGGAAAGATTTTAGCACAGGACATTTTCATCTTTATCAAGGAACAGACCTTAACAAAACAACAAGAAGAGAAGTGTTTTCCACCTACGGCTTTCCCTTTTTAATTAAAGATTTAACAGACGTGCTTAAACAACAAGATGAACCTGTTACGCTTCATTATGCAAAACAAGGAGAAACAATGTGGCCTACATCTACTCTCGATAGAGATCAACAACTCATCTTAGACTCAGTCCTAACACTTTATAACCAGCTTGTTCAACCCCGTAAGAGCAAGAAGACTTCCCGCAAGCTTTAAAAAGCACGAACTTATCCACTTTTTTATGGGAAGAATCAGAACCACACTCATTAAACGAACAGGCAAGAAAATCTTTGTTAAATATCCAGAAAAATTCACCGCAGACTTCATTGAAAACAAAAAATCAGTTAGCGAAGTCGCAGACATTCCTTCTAAAAAACTAAGAAATTTATTAGCCGGCTACATGGTCAGATTAAGAAAAGCACAGCATTAATTCTAAGAAAGATTTATTAACTTCCCTTTCAAAATTAAGATAGAGGTGTATGATTGGAATCAATTCTCTTAGATATTGGATTAATCATCCTTTTTGCAGCAATCCTCGCAAACCTCACTCGCATAGCAAGACAACCCTTAATCTTAGGATATGTCTTAGCAGGAGTCTTCATCGGACCGCATCTCTTAGGTATTGTCCATAATTTAGAATTAATTAAAACCTTATCCGAATTAGGAATAGCCTTCTTACTTTTTATCGTAGGATTAGAATTAGACTTAAAGAAACTTAAATCTGTCGGAAAGTTTTCTGTTACAACAGGCATTGTTCAAGTTTTAGTTACCACCACCTTAACCTTCTTCATTGCTTACTACTGGCTTAACCCCCTCCAAGCACTCTATGTTGGACTTGCAGTCGCATTCTCCAGCACCATGGTCGTCATTAAATTACTTTCAGATCAAAACCAATTAGATACGTTACACGGAAGAATTGCAATAGGAATTTTAATTATTGAAGATATCTTAGCAATCCTAGCATTACCCTTACTTGCCGCTTCTAACGACTTTACCCTACGTTTTATTATCATCGCCTTTGCAAAAGCACTCCTCCTCTTAGGAACGACTTATTTGCTTGCAAAAACAGTTCTTAAAAAAATCATCCACTTAAGCGCACATAATTCGGAGCTCTTATTTGTAACCTCCATTGCAGTCTGCTTCCTCTTCGCAACCCTCGGATCAGCCCTAGGATTCTCCATCGCTATTGGCGCATTCCTCGCAGGAGTCTTAATCGGAAACTCAAACTATAGCATCGAAATCATCGGCAAAGCAAAACCCTTACGAGACTTCTTCGTCGTCATCTTCTTTGTTACCCTAGGAATGCAAATCCAATTCTCCTCCGTCCTCAACAACCTCCCCCTCTTCTTTGCCCTTATTCTCCTCGTCTTTATCCTAAAACCCTTCATCTTCTTCTTTATCCTGAAACTCTTTAAATGCAGCAACAGAACCTCCTTCATTACCAGTATTTCCTTAACTCAGATTAGTGAATTTTCTTTAGTTCTCGCACTCCACGGATTTCTCCTCGGAGCAATCACCCAAGAAACCTTTGATATTATCATTATTTTAGCAGTTATTAGTATTACTTCAACTTCTTATTTAATTAAATATCATCGCGGTATTTTCTCCAGATTTGAAAACCTCCTCTTACCGTTAGAAAAATTTGGAAGTAAAGAACTAGAATACTTACCCCGAGAATACACAAACCACATCGTCGTCTTTGGCGTTCACCGCATGGGATTAAAAATCGTCCATACATTAAAAGAACAACGAAAAAAGGTTGTCGCAGTAGACTACAACCCTGAAACTATTAAAACATTAATCAGCGAAGGCATTCCTTCTATTTATGGTGATTATGGGAACCTGGATGTCTTACACGCAGCACGTATTGGCAAAGCAAAAATGATTATCTCCACCATTCCTAACTTACAAGAAAACCAACTCTTACTCAAAATCGTAAAAGGCGTGGATAAAAAGATCCTTGTCTTCGCAGCAGCACGCACCGCAAACGAAGCCTTAGAACTCTATAAAGCGGGAGCAGACTTTGTCGCAGTCCCAGAAATCTTAGCCGGACAAAAAATCTGCGACTATGTAACCCACTTAGCAACAAAAGATATTAGAAAATGGGGACAAAAGAACTTTACTGATTTGAAAAAACATCCGAGTCTAAACACTTAATATTTATTTATTCCGATAATTCATTCCTTTAATCACTTCTTTCTTCTTCACTTTTCTTAACGGATTCATCGTCTTCATACTCTTGAGTGTTAAATCATCAACTTCACCCTTATCGATCCTTTTCTTTATCTTTGCTAACCCTACTGTGGTTAACTCGTATGTTCCGGGGAGAGGAAATGATGCAGTCGCAGCTAATCTCACTGCTTCAGCCTTTGCTCCACGATACGCACTCTTTAACTTCGTGTTTCCTCTTTTCTTATGAGTTTTATAATATTCATATCCAAGAATACCTGGAACAAGAAGTCTAACTCCTTTGACTTTTCTTACTTGTTTTCTTACATTCTTCCTAAACTTTGATTTCATGAACAATGTCTGATTCTAACGTTTATAATGCTTTGCGAACAACAATTCATTTAAACGACCATCAGATTTAATTTCTATGCAAGAATTTACTATAAATAATTATTTAGAAATCAAGAGGTCAGCAGCACCCAGCTTTAGCTTTGACAGAACAAAGATTGCCTACTTACATAATGAAACAGGAACTTTTCAACTTTACTTAATGAATGTTGATGGAACTAACATCGAACAATTAACTTTTTATCAAGAACCCCTCTCTTTTGCTGCATTCTCTCCAGTAAAAAATGAAATTCTCTTTGGTATGGCAGAAGGAGGCAATGAAAAAACCCAATTCTATTTACTTAACGTTGAAACGAGACAGATTAAACAATTAACCACTAATCTGAACGCGATGCATCGCTTAGGATCGTGGACCCGGGACGGAACAACCATCAGCTATGCTTCAAACATTACGAATGGAACAGACTTTCACATCTATACTCTCAACTTAGAAACAGAAAAAGAAACTTGCGTTTATAATCAACCGGGCTGGCATGAAGCATTATCTTTTTCTCCAGATGGAACAAAAATTGGTATTGCAAAAATAACTTCCATTTCACAACAAGAACTGTTTATTATTGATTTACTAACAAAAGAAGAAATCTACAGAATTAAAGGCAAAGAAAAAAGTCAATACGGAAGCCCAATCTGGTTAAACAATAATCGTGAGTTCTATTTCATTCATAATGATGGAACTGACTTCATGAATATACATTTATTTAATTTAGAAACAAAACAGTTTACACCTCTTCTTTCTTTCAATTGGGATATTGAAGGAGCAACGTTAACAAGGGATAATAACCATTTAGCACTTTTAATTAATGAAGAAGGATATAGCATTCTCAAAATCTATGAAACTGCAACATGGAAAGAATTACCTTCACTCTCTTTCCCAAAAGGAATTACAAATAGTCTTAGCTGGTCAAAAAATAGTACTCACCTAGCTTTTACATTTGAGAGTGCAACTAAACCTTGTGACATCTGGACTTGGAATAAAGAAACAAATGAAACTAAACAATTAACTTTTACAAAAATTAATATTCCTCTTGAAACGTTTATAGAACCGCAACTAATTAGATACCCGAGCTTTGATGATTTATCCATTCCCGCCTTTCTTTATTTACCTAAAAATAAAACTAACGCTCCCGCTCTCGTTACTATTCACGGCGGACCAGAAGGACAATACACTCCCAATTTTACTCCACTATTTCAATATTTTTTAAGTAAAGGCTATGCGATCATCGCACCAAACGTAAGAGGAAGCACGGGTTATGGAAAAAAATACTTAGCGTTAGATGATCGAGAAAAAAGAATGGATTCTGTCAAAGATTTAGAGTATTTACATATTTATCTACAACAAGTAAAAGAAATAGATTCAAATAAAGTAGCACTCTGGGGAGGAAGCTACGGGGGCTTCATGGTCTTAGCAGGACTAACCTTCCAACCAGATTTATGGGTAGCAGGAGTAGATATTGTTGGCATTTCTAACTTTGTTACCTTCTTACAAAATACAAGTCCTTACAGAAGAGCATTAAGAGAAGAAGAATATGGATCACTAGAAAAGGACAAGAAGTTTTTAGAGTCTATTTCACCATTTAACTTTATTGAACAAATAAAATCTCCTTTAATGATCATCCATGGAAGTAATGACCCCAGAGTTCCACTCACCGAAGCAGAACAAATACATCATAAATTAAAAGAATTAGGAAGGGATGTACAATTACTTGTTTATCCCGACGAAGGACATGGTTTGGCAAAATTAAAAAATAGGCTTGATGCTTATCCGAAAGTTGCAGAATTTTTAGAGAAGCATTTTGAAATAATTTAAATAGGGGGATTCTTTTAAGACTTTTATGAATATCCGATCTTATACTGCTAAAGACTACCCATCTCTTGTAAGGTTCATGGAAGAGTTACAGGATTATTTAATGAACATTGATCCCTTAAAAAGATGCAGACGCCTAACTGACTATGGCAAGACTTATACCAATAATTTACTTAAAGAAATTAAAAAAAGCAAAGGTGTAATCTTCTTAGTTGAAGATAAAGGTAAACTGATTGGAATTGTAGCAGGTGAAATTAAGAAACAAACCAAAGAAAACCTCTTAGAATGCGTTCCCTCTAAACCTGGATATATTAAAGAATTATTTGTTTCAAAGGAATATCGCTCGAAAGGAATTGGGAAACTTTTAATGGATCACATTGAAAACTATTTTAAGAAAAAGAATTGTACTGTTGTAATCATCAATGTACTCACCGCAAATCCAGCTCATCAATTCTACAATGACTTGGGATATAAAGATAATTATACGGATGTAATTAAAGCTTTAAAATAAAAAATGTCGGTGGGCAGATTTGAATTCGACGTCAATTACTTTGACTCTGCCGACATCTGCCTCTCTCACTTAATTAGCTATGAGAGCAGTGTTCTACCGGGCTAAACTACACCGACATCTAAAATCAAGCTAAACTAATCTTTTAAAAGACTTTTGGATTTATTCTCTTACTTCTTCTAAGCTTTTAACTAACGTTCTGTAATCTCCTAATTCCTGCACTTTCCCAATTGTTCTTCGTAACTCTTCATATTCAAGGACTACTTCCGGGAATCCTTCTTGAGTATCTATATATCTATTACAAGTGTTTACAAACGTGTTCAAACTCCTTCCCAATGCTTTCACCTGCTTTTCTCCCTCAAAGAGTAAATCGACAGCAGCAATTTCCCTGTGGTGTTCTAATTCTTCGAAATCTATAGAAGCATAAGAAGAAGCAATAAATCCATAATCTTCATACATTTTATTAATTATTTCTTTTTTTCTTTCTTTACTTTTGTTAGGATTAATTACTAAATCAGCATGCCCTCGAAGAATACATAATGCATTGCCAAAACCTCTTGCTCTATAAATTCTTTCTTCTCCCGTCTCCGGATTTTTACTAAAATCATACTCTCTTAGTCTTCTTACTAAATCTAATTTTTGAAGCATACTCCCTTTCAACAAGAAAATTATTTAAAACTCCCTATTTCAATAAACTCTTCAACTTCTCAGCAGTCTTCTCCATCTCGCCTTCAGGATAACGATGAGCAAACCACTTCTCTACAATAATTCCGTCTTTTTGGAAACGAGGAATAAGATGAAAATGTACATGGGGAACAACTTGACCTGCAGCAGCTTTGTTATTTTGTAATACATTGACTCCTTCACTAAATTTGGTTAATAAGCCAACCATTTTCTGCACTGTTTTCATTAACACATGCATTTCATTTTCAGGCATATCAGTTAATATTTCAAAATGTTTCTTAGGAATAACAAGAAGATGACCTCCTTTAGGAGACGCTGGAGCAATATCTAAAAACGCAATCGTATAAGGATCTTCATATACTTTTACAGCAGGAATCTCTCCTTTTACAATTTTACAAAACACACACGTATCCATAAAAAATGCCACACTCCAACTTATATAAAACTACTTATTTTAATTCCATTCGTAAATATGCAAAAAATAATTCTGGACTAGGATCTTTCCCATCAACCTGCTTCTTCCAGACAATATGCTTTTCACTATCACCTATTCCAATTGGAGAAACTATTCTCTGTAAATACACACCGCTCCTTCTATCATCTTTAGGATGGGATAAGACACCAATATTTTCTCCATAGCACTCTGGACTTAAAACAACTCTTACGCTTCCATCTTCATTTTCTTTAATATGTTTTGCAGAAACATAGAACGGTGCATTACCAATATTTACCTCTAAACAACAATAGGGTATTTTTTTAATTGCAATAAATTCATCTCTTAACTTTGGGTCAGGTTCTTCGCTAGGGGGAACTTGAATATTTGCTCCAAATCTTTCAAAACTCTCTCTAATACAATAACTTTCCAAATAATGAACATTAAATCCTAAACTTTTTAACACCGCACCAAGAACAGGAGTAGATTGATGACAATGATTCTCGTAGCATTCTTTTCCTACTTCATAAAAACCATATTCCTCTAAAAAAGAAGTGTAATTCGGAGTTGCCTACCTGTTAATTGCAGCATTACATTAAGAATCGTTTGATGAGGATCTGAAGATTGGAATCTATTAAAATCAGCTTTTACTTTTTCTTTCTTTAACTTAGGAAAGATAACTTCTAATGGAATTTGTTCTTCCCTTACTCTTAAATCTAACTTTTCTCTTTCAAAGTCCATACCCTCTTCTCTTTTAAGTATTATAAAAGGATTTCTTCTTTGGAAACTCTATTTTAATAAATGGACAGGGCGGGATTTGAACCCACGGCATTCCGGATGCCATCCGGACATTCTACCGAACTGAATTACCTGCCCAATATTCTATTGAATTTTCTTTTACTATAAATAATTATCCAACTCTTTCTTTCTCTACTGCTTAGATACATTCGTATCCATCCTGTTGATACACTTGTAACCAAAAATTATATAAAGAATAGATACATTCGTATCCGTATTAACGTTACAGGCGTAACCATGAAAATCGAAAACCATTACAAACGATTGAAAGAAAACTATGAAGTCATTGAAGAAAGCCTAAAAAAAGACCTTAAAGACCGGCAAAGCACTCTTGGCTTTAGCGTTTCCGCTGCTTCTATTCACCTTATCGAAATCTATTTACATCAGCTTAATCTCATCGATTCCAGCTTTCTTCTCAAACACGAATGGTTTAAATCCAAAAACAAGCTTGCTGAAAAATTAAGCTTTAACTTTCCAGAAAAAGAAAAAATCCTTCATCTTCTTAAAGAAATTCAAGAAAAAAGAAACGATTTCTGCTACGGACCACCGAAAAAAGAAGGAGAACTCCTCTCCTACCTTGAAACATTCAATCAACTTAAAAAAGTATTTGAACAACTTGGAGTTGACAATGAAAAATAAATACCTCCCTTACACCCTTCACTTTACTTCCTTTATCCTAGAATCCCTTGAACTAGAAGATATTCAACACATCATCCTCTTTGGATCAGTCGCTAGAAATGAAGCTACAAAAGAAAGTGACATTGACCTTTTTATAGATATCACTAGAAACGAAAAGCATTATAAAAAAAAAATAAAATTATTAGAAGAAGACTTTTACAAAAGTAAATTCTATCTTACCTATTGGAAACCAAAGGGATTTGAAAACAACTTCAATCTCATCATAGGAAAACTAGAACAATGGAAAGAACTTAAAGACAGTATTATCTCTTCAGGGATTACTCTCTATTCCAAATACAAGGATCTTCCCAACACATTTACTCACCACACTCTTCTTTCTTTTGAAAATATCAGACCAGAATCAAAACGAGTTTCATTAAATAAAAAGCTTTACGGCTATAACTTTAAAGAAAAACACTACCTGGGACTACTTGAAAAATATAATGGAGCTAAACTAAACAAAGGAACTATCCTTATTCCTCTAGAACATAAAAATCTTTTCCTCAACCTCTTTAGAACATTAAAAATCACTGTAAAAATAAAAAATATTATCGAATACTAATCTTCACTTTTACTTTCAAGAATCTTTCCACAATCCTTCAATTGCTTCTCACTATTAATCAAACTCTTTAACACTTCTTTCAACTCCGCAGTCTTCACTCTAATCTGTTGCATAGAATCCCTCTCTCTAATTGTTACATCCTTTTTCTTTAAAGAATCATGATCGATTGTTATACAGAACTTCGTTCCAACTTCATCCTGCCTGCGATACCTTCTTCCTACACTTCCACTCGTATCATAGAAGACGGTAAACTTATTTTGGAATAAATCTTGGAATACACTCTCCGCAAACTCAGGCAATCCATCTTTATTTGTTAACGGAAATACTGCTGCGTCTATAGGGGCAAGATAGGCGGGGAAGCTGAATAATGTCCTTTCTTTCTCCTCTTTATAGAATGTATCAAGTAATGCAAGAATATTTCTATCTACACCAAAACTTAATTCCAGTACGTGAGGCAACACTTTCTTTGCTTTACCCCCTTCATCAATTGTTACTTCTAACTTCTCACCAGAACCTTTCTGATGACCGCCTAAATCATGATCGGATCTATAATGAATACCGCCCGCTTCTTTAAACCCACCGAACACTTCTAAATCTAACTCAATATCAAAATGAATCTTATTATAGAATGCCCGCTCTTCTTCTGTTAACTCTCTCAATCTAAATTTGTTTTCTGGAATTTTTAAAACATCTACATAAAATTGCTGTACTTTAACCATGTGATAAATATAGAATTTGGGTAATTTTAGTTTTTCATTTAACTCTTTACACGACACTTTCTTCAACTTTTTATCAGAATAAATAATTACCTTTTCATCTTTGACCTCATTCCAAGCAGGATGCTCATTCACCTTATCTGCATCAAAAAAGATTTGTAACTCCGCCTGAATAAACTCTCTTAACCTAAAAAAACCCTGTCTAGGACTAATTTCATTTCTATAAACTCTTCCAATTACTGCTAAACCTAATGGTAACTTTCTTCTTGTCGCATCAAACTCTCTCTTAAACGCAAGATAAGGAGACTGCGCCGATTCGGGTCTTAGATACATACTTTCTTCACCAAAGGCTCCCACTTTCACTTCAAACATCATGTTAAAGATACGAACCTCTGAAAGCTCACTCTTACAATTTGAACACTTTATCTTATGATCTTTAATCAATTTTGTTAACTCACTCTCTTTTAATCCGGTTACATCGACTTTTGCTTGCTCTTCAATAATCTGATCTGCACGAAAACGCATATGGCATTTCATACATTCAGTTAACGGATCATTGAAATTCTTTAAATGCCCAGAAGACTCAAACGCCTTCTTAGGAAGAATAGTACAATCATCAACCTCATAAAAATTACTATTTAACGATAAGAAAAAAGATCTCCATTGACTTTCCCATTTTTGTTTAATCTTCGTACCTAACGAACCATACGTCCAAAAACCAGCTTTCGTTCCATAAATCTCAGCAGAAGGATAAAAAAAACCGCGCTTCGTCGCAATATCCTGAATCTTCTCATACTTTGACTTTTCCATAAAAACAACCAGTGAACTACAGATATTTAAAGCTTCATGCTGGTTTAGGAATAAAAATAAAGATTGCTCTTAACGCTTCTTTAAATGTTCTACCTTCTCTTAACGTTGTCATTCCATGTATCGTAACCTTATTAAGAAGATGGGGATCATATACTGCAATACCGAATCTATTGGTCTCATTAAGAAGCTTTGCAATAATTCCTCTCCCTTTTTTAAACCAAGCATAATTGATTACCTCATGTAAATCATACCAGACATGTTGTGCATGACCTGCATAAGAGAACATTCTGTTAGAATCATCTCCGGTTTTAAGTACCTTTTTTAACTTTGAATATTCAAATCCACGATAAAGTAAATCCTCCTGATACAATCCTTCTCGCTTTAACTCGCGGGCTATATTAATTTCTAGCTTTTTTTTCAATTTTTTCCAATCTTTAGTTTCTTCAAGATCAAATTCAATCTGGATCAGTTGCATATACCCTTATCTTTCTTAGAAGTCTTTATAAAACTTGTCTCATTTTCTTTCTCTTATGGATTTTGATTTCCAAGAACAAACAGTCATAGCAGCACTTAAAGAAAGAAAAGTAAAGAAAGCACTCCTACAATTACCTGAAGGCATTAAGAAAGAAGCAGTTCGTTTAGCTAATCTCTTTGAACGTGAAACCTCTACTGAAATTATCGTATCTGGAGAAACCTGCTGGGGAGGATGCGACTTAGCACTAGAAGAAGCACAATCCTTAGGAGTAGACTTACTCATCCACTATGGACATGCACCGTTCATTAAAAAAGCAGACTTTCCTGTTCTCTATATTGAAATGCAAGATGCACAACCAATTAATCATTTATTGAAGAAGTCTGATGCATTTGTAAGTAAAGATAAAAGAATTGGGATTGTCGCCAGTATTCAACATTTACATCAATTAGAGGAAGCAAAACAACATTACGAAGCACTGGGTAAGGAAGTTTTTATTCCACTCAAAAAAGGATATGCTGCTTATGACGGACATGTCGTAGGATGCGAATATAACTCCTTAAAATTAATTAAAGAGAACGTAGATTCCTTTATTGTTATTGGAAACCAATTTCATTCATTAGGTGCAGCACTCTCTGTACAAAATCCAGTCTACTTAATTGATGTGTACAATCAAGAAGTTGTAGATATGACTGCCTTAAAAGATAAAGTGATCAAACAACGTTTATTTGCAATTAATAAATTAAAAGATGCTTCTAAAGTAGGCATCATTGTTGGATTAAAACCTGGACAGCAATTTGGAAAGTATAATTTAATTAAGAAAAAGTTTCAAGATCAAGGAAAACAAGTCGTCTTAATTACGATGAGAGAAATGACCAATGATAAATTATTAAATTTCTATGATATCAACGCCTTTGTAGAATTAGCCTGTCCAAGAATTGCAATTGAAGATTATTCTAAATACGAACGAGCAATCTTAACCTTCCGAGAAGCACAAGTAGCCTTAGGTGAACTTAAGTGGGAAGACTTAATTGAACACGGATTTTTGTAAACCTTTTTATACTCCAAATTAGATAAATTCTTTATGAAAAAAGGTGAAATTAACTATTTTTATAATTTTAAAACCTACTTCAGTTTCTTTAAAAACTATCGAAGTTATGTCTTTCTGCTTCTTTTAGCTGTTTTCTTCATTGAGGCAAGTCATATTGTAGACAAATTTATCTTCAAAGAACTTATTGATCGAGGAACTGCCTTTGAAGGAGGACAATTACTCCAATCGTCCTTTCTTCACTTTATCCTTTTAGCAGCAGCTCTTTTCCTTTTCGCTCTCTTTTTAAGATCCATCAGTGAGTGGATAAAACTTCATTTTTTGAATATTATTGAAGCAGGGATCATGCGTGATATGGAACGGCGATTCTTCAACCATATTATTCATCTCTCTCATGAATTTTTCACTACTCACAAAACAGGATCTCTCATCTCTAAATTAATCAGAGGAAGATCAGCAATGGAAAAAATGACTGATGTTTTCGTCTTTAACTTCCTTCCCATGATCTTTCAACTTATCCTTGTCTTTGGTTCTATTGCTTATTTTGACTTTACCTCCGCCTTAGTAATAATTCTTGTTGTTCTTGCTTTTATTATTTACAGTTTTCTTCTTAATCGCCTTCAACAACCTTCACACATTCTTACGAATGATACTGAAGATCTAGAAAAAGCGATGATTAGCGATATCTACACCAACATTGATTCTGTTAAATATTTTGGCAAAGAACACCACATCAAAAGAAAGTTTGGACACATCTCAGAAAAAGTTAAAGAAACACTTATGAAAACCTGGAACTTCACCCGCTGGCTTGACTCCGGACAGACACTTATTCTCGGTTTCGGATTCTTCTTCTTAATTTACTTCCCCATCAAGAGCTTTCTTGCAGGCACTATCAGTATCGGAGCATTGGCTTTTATCTATTCAACCTACGGAAACCTTGTCAGTCCGCTTTACAGCTTTACTTATGGAATGAGGGGATTCACTAACACCATGGCAGACTTCCAATCCCTCTTTAGATACGCAAAAATAGAGAATACAATCAAAGATCAATCAGGTGCTACTGAACTGAAAATTAAAAAAGGAAGAATTGAATTTAATAATGTTAATTTCCACTACAAAAATAGATTAGTTATTAAAGATTTCACCTTAACTATCCCTCAACATACAAAAGTAGCACTTGTTGGACCAAGCGGAGCAGGAAAAAGTACGCTTGTTAAATTGCTCTACCGTTTTTATGATGTAGATGAAGGAAGTATCACTATCGATGGCATTGATATTCGTAATGTCAAACAAGAATCATTACGTTCAGAATTAAGCATCGTTCCTCAAGAAGCAGTGCTCTTTGATGATACTATCTATAATAACATTGCCTTCTCTAAACCGGAAGCAACAAAAGAAGAAATTATGAAAGCAATAAAATTCGCACAACTAGATAAAATCATCAAACGCTTCCCTAAAAAAGAATACACGCTCGTAGGAGAACGAGGAATTAAACTCTCTGGCGGAGAAAAACAAAGAGTTTCTATTGCAAGAGCACTCTTAGCTAATAAAAAAGTCTTAGTTTTAGATGAAGCAACCTCAGCTTTGGATTCAGAAACAGAACATGATATTCAACAGGACTTAGAGAAGCTTATGAAAGGAAGAACTTCAATTATTATTGCTCACCGGCTATCAACAATTATGAAAGCGAATATGATTGTTGTTGTGGATAATGGAAAAATTGTACAGATAGGTCATCACAAACAATTAATTGCAAAGAAAGGGTTGTATCAGAGATTATGGCACTTACAAAAAGGAGGATATATTAAATAAGCTATCTTTGAACATGAAAGAAAAAAGTTTTTTTAAATCCAAAGTCTTCTACCTTTACTTAAAGAACTCATTAAAAAATTTATTTATTTCCTTTTAACTTACTTAACACTGCTTTTTCTGAAACAATAGCAGAATTACCAGAAGGATCTTCAATAATAATCTTTAACGGTTCATCACCACATTCAACCTTCCATAATCTTTTTAACAAATTCTTAGCTTTCTTTCTTACATCCTCTTCATCAGTAGCATCTCTTTCACCTTCTAAAATCTTCTTAAAACGTCCTAATACTCCTTCAACATTAGAAACAAATCCTTCAGCACCAACACCTGGTTCTACAGACATCTTCATTCCAGGAATCTTAATGCTTGCTTCAGAAGAACGAACAACTCTTACAGAAAGATCCTTCGTATTCTCAACAGTAAATTCAATCTTACATGGTTCCTTGTGATCAACAGCTTCAACATCGGAAACTCTATAACCGCATCCACTACAATTCATAGAAAAAACAAACACCTTCCCAAAATACGGAATATCCTGTTCATCTTCCATTAATGTCAATTTATCCTCTTGACACATTGGACACTTTTCATTATCAACTTTATCCATAAACACTCACAGAGAAGGAGAATTTATAAAGCTTATTATGGGCTTTAATATTTAATTAAAAAAATTATTAAAAAAGAAAAAATTTATTGGTCTTCGCCTTTAGGTTCGCCTGCTTCTCCACCCATCTCACGATAGATATTAGCAAAACTTGGAGTAACAACAATCCAATCTTCACCAAAGCCAGCAATATCGCCTTCAATAGCGTCACACGTCTTCTTTAATTTACTTACTGCGCGTTTAACTTCAACTAAGTCCTTTTCTTTAAGTGGTTTAATATTAACAAGGGCAATCGTAAAACCCTCTCTTAATGCATCAAGCGCAGGTTTAATATCAGCAAAATCCTCAACCATAAACGAACGAACAACTACCTTTGCTTTACCAGCACGATCAGAAGGCTGAGAACTAATCTCTACATAATCCTCGCCGAAGTCTTCAGATGAATTAGAGTCTTTACCAGAAAATTTTTGTTTGATTTTGTCGAATGCAGATCCCATTTTTTACCTCTAGTATCTTCATCGACTGAACGCATATATAAACATTTCTATGAAATAACACAAATACTCCTTCGTATAGATCTTAGCCATCACTTTGTAATAGTTGTATGCAGCAACTAGAACTATTTAGTTTGATCTTCTTCAAGCGTTCTCTTAATTCCTTGGGTGTGAATTAAAAGTGCTTCTTTTTCTGGAAGGCTAGAACTGAGAATGTTTCTCTCTTTTAATAGTCCTGATAACTCTTTTACCATCTCAACGGAGGTGGAGCGGAGCGCTATCATAGCTTCTTCTTGTTCTTCATGGGATTCAAATAATTGTCCACTTGCTAAGGCAGGTGTACCCATAAGTTCTTGACTAAGGGAATGTTGTCCTGCAAAAGAAATACTGAATGGATCTCCATACTGATCTTTTATAACTGTATCAATTCCGTAAGTCGGTGCGCTAAAGAAAAGTCTTTCAATAAATGAGTTTTTATCTCCACGTAAAGCTTCAAAATAAATAATGTTTTCTCCATTGACATATGCTCCAAAGATGTAAACATTTGGTTCTTCTTTTATAATATTAATACCTTGGTGAAGATCTTTAATGGAATTGTTAGCGCCAAGTTGTACGTTTCTTTCTTTAAAAATATCTTTATTGCTGAACTCTTTTTCAACAGAACATCCGCTTAATAGAAAAACAACTAGAATAATAAATAAACTTGCTTTATTCTCTTTAGAAACCATTTTAAGTTGGATGACTTTTGGATATAAAAAGACTTGCTTTCCATTCTCCAATTAATTTCTTTACTACTTACTTTCTAACTGACTTACTACTTTTAGAATTTCCATCTGCATATACCTAGGAACATTTGGATCCTCAGCAACATCACTTAACTCCTGCACGGACTTAGCAATACACAAATTTAGATTCTTTGCCTCAACATCCTGTAAAATTGCAATTGCGTTTTGAATTCTTTGCTTTACATTCTTAGGAACACTCTCATCTTCCTGAATCATCAATAAATCACCAACTATTAGCTGTAAACTCTCGCTCTCATGCATCTTTCCCACCTTCTTTTTTAATCTGCTCTAGCACTTCAGCCTGAATCTTCTGTGCCTTCTCTCTTAATTGAGTCTCTTGCTTATCCACATTCTTTAATTTCAACGCTAATACTTCTTTTTTAGACTCAAGATCGCTCTTTAGGACATCTTTCTTAGCAGCCATCATCAACGGACCAACTATTCTATATACTTCACCAGAACTCTTACCCAACTCATCTAACGCATTCTCCACCTCAACCTGCTGAGCCTGAATCGATTGTTTCTGCATTAAAAAAGACTGCATATTTTGCTCAAGCATCTGCAATTGAGCAATCTGTTTTTGTGTTTCTTCATTTTCCATCTACTTACACTGCTTCAACAATCGTGCTTGTTGATCTTGGTTTAAATAAAATCTTCGATCCACAATACGGGCAACGAACTCTTTTTTTTACGGTATCATGTTTAATTTCCTTCTGGCATTCAATACACTTATAGATTGACATTTATTCACCCCTTGGCCAATACGCTCGGCCAGCAAATACATGTAAACACTTTCTACATTCCCAAATACCTTTCGCAGTTCTCTTTAATTGTAACTTATGACAACGAGGACATTCATGCTTAATTTTTTGCCTTCGTTCAACATCAAGAACTCTTTGCTTAACTTTTAAACCGTAACGAGCGCCAAATCTTCCCGTTGTTCCAACTTTCTTTGTGCCTGCTCCCATTTTGTAAAAGAATGTCTTTGAGATTAATAGGGAATTTATAAAGCTATTGGCAGGATTTTGACCTCTATAGAAGGGTGAAACTGAATAAGAGTGAGGTAAATTCTCAATTTTTTTTAATTAAACTGAAATTAAATAAAAAGTGGGGCTACCCGGATTTGAACCGGGACCACTACCTTGCATGTATTGCTATCCCAAGGGTAGTATCCTAGCCAAGTTAGACAATAGGTAAGGTTCAATGATTCGCAAACCACTGAATCCCCATTATGGTTAACTTGGGATCCCTTGTTACTAAAAAGCACTTCCTAAGCATTAATAAAAGTTACTACTTTAACAGTACCTCCGAATGACTTCTTTTTTAATCTCCTTTTGGGATGGAACCAAGTGCTACAAAGCACTTGGTGGACGTTTGTTTGATTTTTTAGTCTTAAGGTATGTTTATTTTTCC
>Ga0265296_1001308_pt1:22500-29262 | contig 29262 bp, 24 predicted proteins | sample MunlanPumphouse1_FD_189073 | JGI IMG/M metagenome (GOLD analysis project Ga0265296, IMG submission 189073) | Groundwater microbial communities from a municipal landfill in Southern Ontario, Canada - Pumphouse #1 | ecosystem: Environmental > Aquatic > Deep subsurface > Groundwater... | reverse complement strand
CGGCGAGTGCGCAGGAATCGGGGGACCGCGCGGCTATTCGAGCGGAACGGCGCCGCCCGTGGCGCCGCCGCTGCTGCCGCCACCCTCGGCGGTGCCGCCCGTGCCCGACCCGGATCCGCCTGCGGAACCACCCGTGCCCGACCCGGACCCACCCGTACCGGATCCGTTGCCCGAACCGGTGCTGGGCGCCGGGGTCTGGGTCGCGGCGGGTGGCGTCGTCGGCGTCGACGTGCCACTGCCCGAGCCCCCACCGCCCGTGCCGCCGGTACCCCCGGTGCCGCCGCCGCTCGACGTGCCGCCGCCGGACGACGACCCGGTCCCTCCACCGGTCTGCGTACCGCCCGTGCCCGAAGACCCGGAGCCGTCACCGGACGAGCCGCTGCCCTCGACGGGAACGCCCTCGCTGCTGCTGCCGCTCTCGCCGGGGCCCGGAGCCTCGTCGTCGCCCTCGTCCTCGCCGAGCGGGACGTCGGGGCCGCTCGGCGCCTTGTGGTTGCCGGACTTCGACCGGCGGTCGAGGATCTCGGCGACCGCGCGCTGGAACTGCCCCCAGATCGCGGCGGGGTAGGTCCCGCCCTCGACCGGCTCGCCGTTGTACTCGGTCTGCATCGGCTTGCCCGAATCGGGATAGCCGACCCAGACGGCGACGGTGATCTCCTTGTTGAACCCGACGAACCAGGCGTCCGCGTTGTTCTCGGTCGTGCCGGTCTTGCCCGCGGCGTAGCCGCCGTACTGCGCCCGCTTGCCCGTACCGGTGCTGACCACGCTGCGCATGATCGCGGTGGTGTTGTCCGCGACGCCGGTCGAGATCACGCGCTTGCGCTCGGTCTTGTTCTTGATCACGCGCTTGCCGGTGTCGACCTCGGTGATGCCGACCGGGCCGCCGTTGGGGGCACCGAGCGAGCCCTCGACCCGCAGGCCGCGGGTCGCGAACGTCTCGAAGGCGTGCGCCATGTCAAGCACCGTGACCCCACGGCGCGGCGCGCCGAGCACCACGGCAGCGTTGCTGGAGACCGGCGTGCGGATGCCCATCCGCTCGATCAGCTTGGCGATCGGCTTGGTTCCGACCTTCTGGCCGACCTGCGCGAAGACCGCGTTGTCGGACCAGGTCAGCGCGCGGGAGAGCGTGGTCTGCCCGGAGTAGGCGCTCTCGGAGTTGGTCACGCGGAAGGTCTCGGTGCGGCCCTTCTCGTCCTTGACCTTCAGGTTGAGCTTCTTCGACGCCCAGACGGAGTCGGGGGAGACGCCGTCCCGCAGCGCTTGCGCCAGCACGAACGGCTTGAACGAGGAGCCCGGCTGCCGCTGGCCCTGGGTGGCCAGGTTGAACGGCTTGGTGCTGTAGTCGTCGCCGCCGACCATCGCCCGGACCTCGCCGGTGCGGTTGTCGATCGCGACCATCGAGGCGCGGGGACCGTCGGGGTCCGGCAGGAACATCTTGATCGTGCGCTCGGCCGCGTCCTGCATCGCCTGGTCGATCGTGGTGGTCACCTGCAGGCCACCCTCGTAGGTGCGCTGCGCGCCGAAGCGGTCGACGAGCTGGGCGCTGATCCAGGAGGCGAAGTACGGGTTCTTGGTCTCGAGCGTCGGCGGCTCGATCTCGTCGCGGGACGGCAGCGGCTCCGAGATCGCCTGTTCGTAGGACGGCCGGTCGATCCGCTGCTGCTCGAGCATCTTGCGCAGCACCTGGTCGCGGCGGCGCAGCGCGGCGGCGGGCTCGGTCACCGGGTCGTACATCGTCGGGGACGCGATGATCGACGCCAGCAGCGCCGACTCGGCGGGGGCCAGGCCCTGAGCGCACGGCTTCTCGGGCATCCGGCAGCCCTCGAGCTCGGGCCGGTTGCCGAAGTAGGTCTTGGCGGCCGACTCGACCCCGTAGGCCCCATTGCCGAAGTAGACCCGGTTGAGGTAGTTCGTGAGGATCTTCGTCTTGCTCCACTGCCGCGTCATGTGGAACGCGAGCGCGGCCTCACGGAGCTTCTGGAAGACGGTGCGCTCGTTCTGCGCCTCGAGCGACATCTTGATCAGCTGCTGCGTGATCGTCGAGCCACCCTGCGCGGCGCGGCGCTCGACCACGTCCTGGACGACGGCGCGTCCGATGCCGCGGAAGTCGACGCCGCTGTTGGACCAGAATCGCTCGTCCTCCATCGCCACGACGGCGTCCTTCATCGCCGGCGAGATCTGGTTCGCGGTCACGATGTGCCGTGACGAGTCGGCCAGGATCCCCATCGTGCGGCCGTTGCGGTCCAGCAGCACCGAGTTCTTCGCCGACTGGAACTCCTTGGCGGTATCCAGGTCGGGCAGCTCGCGCGAGACGGCCATCATCATCCCGAAGACCAGCGAGACCACGGCGAGCGCGCCGATCGGGACGAGCAGGGCCAGCAGGCGCAGCCAGCGCAGGCGAATCCGCGGTCGTTGGGGCGGTTCGGGCGGGGGCGGCGGCTGCTCGCCACCGACGGCACCGGAACCACCATCGAACGCGGACGGACCGCCGGGACCACCCGGCGCGGACGCGCGGGTGACCTGGGGGCGGGCGGCGGGGCCGCTCCACCACGGGGCGTGAGTGTCGTTCGGTCCGGAGTTCACGGGAGCGAGAGGTCCTCGGAACCGCATCGAGTTCCGGCGATCGCGTCGGCGATCTCCGAGAATTGTGCGGCAACGCGATCCATGTCGCGCCGGAAGGACGGCAACCTCCGGCGTTCGAATCGCGTTTCGAGACCACCAGTATCCTAACATCGACCTCATGCCTGACCCGCGAAGCGACGCTGCGTTCCTCTCCCGAAACGTCGCGGCCGTACAGCCGGAGGGGGCCTTGGAAGCCCGATTGGCGGCCGCCGCCAAGGAAGACCGCCCGCTGCGCGTCAAGCTCGGCATCGATCCGACGGCGCCGGATATCCACCTAGGACACGTCGTCGTGCTGCAGAAGCTGCGCGAGTTCCAGGACCTCGGGCATCGGGTGGTCCTGATCATTGGCGACTACACCGCGCGCGTAGGGGACCCGAGCGGACGATCGGCCACCCGGCCGGTGCTGACCGGCGAGGCGATCGAGCACAACGCGACGACGTACCGCGAGCAGGCCAAGCGGGTGCTCGACCAGGACTTGAAGCTGCTGGAGGTCCGGCGCAACGGCGAGTGGCTCGACATGCCGATGGACCGCTTCCTGACGCTGGCGCGGATTCCGAAGGTCGCGCAGCTGCTGGAGCGCGACGACTTCCACAAGCGCTTCACGGCGAACAAGCCGATCAGCCTGCTGGAGCTGCTCTACCCGCTGTTGCAGGGGTACGACTCGGTGGCGGTCGAGGCCGACGTCGAGATCGGCGGGACCGACCAGACCTTCAACTTGCTCTTCGGGCGAGACGTCCAACGGGCCGAGGGGCGGCCCGAGCAGGCGGTGATCACGATGCCGCTGCTGGTCGGCACCGACGGCGTGCAGAAGATGTCGAAGTCGCTGGGCAACCACATCGGGATCACCGAGACCCCGGAGGAGATCTTCGGACGGACGATGCGGATCCCGGACGAGACGATCGCGACCTGGAGCGGACTCCTCGGTATCGATCTGTCCCGGTGGCCCGAGAACGAGCCGCGAGAGCGCAAGCGGGCCCTGGCCCGGTCGCTCTGCGAGCGCTTCGCGGGCCTCGGTGCCGGGGAACAGGCCCAGGAGGCTTTCGACCGGGTCTTCCGCGACCGGGAGATCCCCGCGGAGATCCCGGAGCACGTGCTCGAGAGCGGGGAGGACCCGCTGCATCTTCCGGCGGTGTTGTCCGCCGCCTTCGGGGTGTCCCGGTCGGACGCGCGTCGTGCGATCACGCAGGGAGGAGTCCGCGTGGACGGCGAGGTATGGCCGGCCAGGACGCTGGACGCCGAGCCGGACCAGCTGATCGATCGAGCGCTGCAGATGGGCAAGCGCCGGTTCGTTCGTCTGCGCAAGGGCTAGTCGCAAGGCGCAGGACGCCCGGGGAGACGAGATCCGACCGGGGACGGCTCTCGCCGAGCGGCCGGCGGATTCTCGGGATACGCGGGAAGAACGGCCTGTACGGCGTCTCAGGACCGGATTCGTGAGATTCGGGTGAGGCGCACGACGCGTTGATTTTCAAAAGCTGTATATTCATCGAGTCGCTGAGAGCAGCGGTGCAGCGCGGGGCTCGGGGGTCGCAGTCAGGCCGTCATGAGACTCTGCGGATGTGCTAATGTTCTCAGCCCGCACCAAAGCAGTTCGGTGCGCGCCTCCAGCGTTTGAACACCTGGTCCGAAGGGCGCGGCGGTCTTTGAAAACGCAACAGCATGCGTGCATCTCTTGTAAGAGAGGTGTACGTCCAGGTTCGATTATTCGAACTTCTTTATGGAGTTCGGTTTTTGAATAGTGCATCTTGGCTCTTTTGGGAGTCGGATGTTTTTCCGTCATGTTGGGGGTGCCGTAGTGTACTGGTGCCCCTGTTTTGAATCGTGACAATCTCTCTGTTCATGTCCTGCGGGATGTGGGCGCTATGTGAATTTGATTCATGTGGTACTTCACGGAGAGTTTGATCCTGGCTCAGGACGAACGCTGGCGGCGTGCCTAACACATGCAAGTGGAGCGACGAACCGGGGCTTGCCCCGGGGCAGAGCCGCGAACGGGTGAGTAACACGTGGGTTACCTGCCCCGATGACCGGGACAACCCGTCGAAAGACGGGCTAATACCGGATGTGCCCCTTGGGGGAAAGGAAGCTTCGGCCTCCGCATCGGGATGGGCCCGCGGCGCATTAGCTAGTTGGTGGGGTAATGGCTTACCAAGGCGACGATGCGTAGCTGGTCTGAGAGGACGATCAGCCACACTGGGACTGAGACACGGCCCAGACTCCTACGGGAGGCAGCAGTGGGGAATCTTGCACAATGCGCGAAAGCGTGATGCAGCAACGCCGCGTGCGGGAAGAAGGCCTTAGGGTTGTAAACCGCTTTCAGTTGGGACGAAGCTTCGCGGGTTAATAGCTCATTGGAGTGACGGTACCTTCAGAAGAAGCGCCGGCTAACTACGTGCCAGCAGCCGCGGTAATACGTAGGGCGCAAGCGTTGTCCGGAATCATTGGGCGTAAAGCGCGTGTAGGCGGCTGAGTAAGTCTGCTGTGAAAGTCCAGGGCTCAACCCTGGGATGCGGCAGATACTGCTTGGCTAGAGTACGGGAGGGGCGAGTGGAATTCCTGGTGTAGCGGTGGAATGCGCAGATATCAGGAGGAACACCTATGGCGAAGGCAGCTCGCTGGAACGTTACTGACGCTGAGACGCGAAAGCGTGGGGAGCAAACAGGATTAGATACCCTGGTAGTCCACGCCGTAAACGATGGATACTAGGTGTGGGGGGTGTCAACTCCCTCCGTGCCGAAGCTAACGCATTAAGTATCCCGCCTGGGGAGTACGGCCGCAAGGCTAAAACTCAAAGGAATTGACGGGGGCCCGCACAAGCAGCGGAGCATGTGGTTTAATTCGACGCAACGCGAAGAACCTTACCTGGGCTTGACATGTTCTTGATCGGCGTGGAAACACGTCTTCCTTTACGGGCAAGATCACAGGTGGTGCATGGCTGTCGTCAGCTCGTGTCGTGAGATGTTGGGTTAAGTCCCGCAACGAGCGCAACCCCCGTCGTATGTTGCCAGCATTTAGTTGGGGACTCATGCGAGACTGCCGGTGGCAAACCGGAGGAAGGTGGGGATGACGTCAAGTCATCATGCCCCTTATGTCCAGGGCTACACACGTGCTACATTGGCGTATACAAAGGGTTGCGATACCGTGAGGTGGAGCGAATCTCAGAAAGTACGTCTCGGTTCGGATTGTAGGCTGAAACTCGCCTACATGAAGGTGGAGTTGCTAGTAATCGTGGATCAGCAATGCCGCGGTGAATACGTTCCCGGGCCTTGTACACACCGCCCGTCACACCACGGGAGTGAGCAATACCCGAAGCCGGTGGCCTAACCCGCAAGGGAGGGAGCCGTCGAAGGTAGGGCTCGTGACTGGGGTGAAGTCGTAACAAGGTAGCCGTACCGGAAGGTGCGGCTGGATCACCTCCTTTCTAGGGAGCCCTGAAATATGGGCAGCCACTGTAATGGGCCGTTTTGGTCTGTTGGGTGGTCCTGAATGTTGACCGGACCTGGTCGTTTTCACGCTTCCCTTTTGGGTGGTGTGTTTGTGCGTGCTGTTGCGTTTTGAGAGACCGGGCATCCTTTGGGGTGCTTGTCCTTTCGGCGGTCTTTGAAAACTACACAGCAATTTTTTGTTCCTCACAGCCCCTTTAGTCTTTCCGTGGGTTGTGAGGTTCGGGTATCACCCCGGCGACGCGCTATGCAAAAGCGTCGTTGGGATCACCGTCAAGATAATAAGGGCACACGGTGGATGCCTTGGCACCTGGAGCCGATGAAGGACGTGGACGACTGCGATAAGCCACGGTGAGGCGTTTAACAGCCTTTGACCCGTGGATTTCCGAATGGGGAAACCCAGCGCTAGTAATGTGGCGTTACTCCCATCTGAACACATAGGGTGGGTAGAGGTAAGCGGGGGAAGTGAAACATCTCAGTACCCCGAGGAAAGTAAATCAACCGAGACTCCCTGAGTAGTGGCGAGCGAAAAGGGATCAGCCTAAACCGTGCACGTGTAAGTGGCTACATGTTGCGTGTGCGGGGTTGTAGGACAGCGATGTCAGTCGTAGCCGGCTGGCCGAGAGTTACAAAATTTCATGGTAGGCGAATCGCGTGGAACCGCGAACCGTAGAGGGCAAACGTCCCGTAGCCGAAACCATGG
>Ga0265296_1001308_pt1:0-20000 | contig 29262 bp, 24 predicted proteins | sample MunlanPumphouse1_FD_189073 | JGI IMG/M metagenome (GOLD analysis project Ga0265296, IMG submission 189073) | Groundwater microbial communities from a municipal landfill in Southern Ontario, Canada - Pumphouse #1 | ecosystem: Environmental > Aquatic > Deep subsurface > Groundwater... | reverse complement strand
GGCCGGATCTGGAAGGGCAGTGATGCCTGTAGGAGACCGGTACTAATGGTCCGAGGGCTTGACGGTTTTTGTGATACCTGTTGCTGTGTAGTTTTCAGAGTCCCCCGTTGGGGGTTTCTCATGATTTTCCGGTGGTTATGGCGAGGGGGATACACCTCTTCCCTTTCCGAACAGAGCAGTTAAGCCCCTCAGCGCCGATGGTACTTGGCCCGCAAGGGCCTGGGAGAGTAGGTCGCCGCCGGAATTACTTTTGCGCCCCGCCATGTTTGGCGGGGCGCACTTCGTTGTAGGACCAGTTGTGAGGGTGCCGGTATGCGGCGCGTCGCTCTCTGTCGGTCGAAGTCGGTTTTCGTGGTGTTCATTCACGCGTCGCCGCTTCCCCGTAAGGGGCCGATGCCGTCCCACCGAGGTGGGCGTCTGGCGCGGTTCGGCCGGTCGGCCGCCACTGGGCACCGGGGCGGGAAACGCCCGGCTCCGCTGGTAGCCTTGCCGAGGTCCGCAGGAGGACTTCGGCGGTCCCCGGTCCGCCCGTCTTCGTCCCCCGTCTATCCCCGGAGCAGCCTGTCGCTATGGAGAAGTTCGTCATCGATGGAGGCCGCCCGCTCTCGGGAACGGTTCGACCCGCCGGCAACAAGAACGGCGCACTGCCGATCCTCGCCGCAGCGGTGCTGACCAGCGAGGACGTGATCATCCGCAACGTTCCGCTGATCCGCGACGTCTCGTCGATGCTCAACCTGCTCGAGGGCCTCGGCGTCCAGATCGAGTGGCTCGACGACCATGCCGTCCGCCTGAACGCTTCCGCGTTGACCCCCGAGTCCGGGCTCCGTCGTGAGGACGCCGAGCGGATCCGCGCCTCGTTCCTGCTCGCCGGCCCGCTGCTGGCCCGCTTCGGCCGCTGCGAGATGCCGCCGCCCGGCGGCGACGTGATCGGCCGCCGCCGGCTCGACCCGCACCTCGACGCCTTCCGCGCGCTCGGCGCGACGCTCGAGCTCGGTCGCGACATCGAGATGATCGCGCCCAGCGGGGGCCTGCGCGCCGGCGAGCTGTTCATGGACGAGCCGTCCGTGATGGCGACCGAGAACGCGCTGCTGGCCGCCGCGCTGACGCCCGGCACGACCGTCATCGGGAACGCCGCCTGCGAGCCGCACGTCCAGGACCTGGCGCGGATGCTCGTGAAGATGGGTGCCCGGATCGGAGGGATCGGCTCCAACGTCCTGACCGTCGACGGTCAGGCGGAGCTCGGCGGCTGCGACCACACGGTCGGTCCCGATCACATCGAGATCGGCTCGTTCATGGCGCTCGCCGGCGTGACCGGGGGAGAGGTCCGGATCACCGACGTCGACCCCGACGACCTGCGGATGATCCGGCTGGTCTTCGGTCGTCTCGGGCTGCGCTCCGAGCTGGACGGCACCACGGTCGTCGTCCCCGGCGACCAGGACCTGCGCACGGCGCGCGACGTCGGCGAGCACAAGATGAAGGTCCAGGACGGTCCCTGGCCCGCCTTCCCGGCCGACCTGACGTCGATCGCGGTCGCGCTCGCGACCCAGGCCGACGGTTCGGTGCTGATCCACGAGTGGATGTTCGAGAACCGGCTCGTCTTCACCGACAAGCTCGTCGGGATGGGTGCCGACATCACGCTCTGCGACCCGCACCGCGCGATCGTCAGCGGTCCCTGTCGCCTGCACGGCGAGCGGATGACGTCGCCCGACATCCGCGCCGGAATGGCGTTGCTGATCGCCGCGCTCTGCGCAGAGGGCCGCAGCGTGATCCACAACGTCGACCAGATCGACCGCGGCTACGAGGCGATCGATACGCGCCTGCGGGCTCTCGGCGCGCAGATCGATCGGGTTCCCGAAGAGACCCCGGTCGACGTCGGCTGAGAACCGCTTCGGGTCCTCCGGACGGGGCGCACGTCGCGCCGCGTCCGGACCCGCGATGATCCATGGTGATGACGTTGCCCATCCCCAGCGGCACGCGGGACGTGCTGCCCGAAGAGATGCGCGAGCGCCACGCTGTGGTCGCCGCGCTACGCGAGCTGTTCGAGACCCACGGTTACGGTGAGGTCTCGACCCCGACCGTGGAGTACGCCAGCGTGCTCGACCATGCGGGCCTCGCGGCGGTCGGCGACGACGCCACGCGGCCCCGCTTCCGGTCCGTCGACGAGAAGGGCGAGACCCTCGCCCTGCGCACCGACATGACGGTGCCGATCGCGCGCCTCGTCGGCTCGCGGTTCGCCGACGCCGAGCTGCCGATCCGCCTGAGCTACGTGGCCAACTGCTACCGCGGCGTGCGCCCCGGTCGCGGCGAGTCGCGGGAACTGCTGCAGGCCGGGATCGAGCTCTGCGGTGCTCCGGCGCCGGACGGCACCGCCGAGGCCCTGACCGTGCTGGTCGGCGCGCTCGACGCGGTCGGGCTGTCCGAGGCCCGGGTCGCCGTCGGCGACGCGTCGCTGTTCCCGACGCTGCTCGACGCGGTCGGCATCACCGGCACCGCCCGCGCGGCGATCCTGCACGAGCTGGCGACGCGCGACATGGTCGGACTGGACCGCGAGGTCCGGGCGGCGGCCGACGACGTGACCGCGACGATGCTGCTCGAGATCGCGTCGCGTCGTGGTGCTCCGTCGCTGCTCGACGAGATCGCCGACGACCGCGCCAACGCGGCCCTCTCCGGTCTGCGCGAGCTGATCGCCAAGCTCGATCAGGACGTCGCTTCGCGGCTGATCCTCGACCTCGGGTTGACCCGCAAGCTCGGGTACTACACCGGGGCGGTGTTCGAGGTCTACGCGCCCGGACAGGGCCACGCGATCGGCGGCGGTGGCCGCTACGACGATCTGCTCGGGACCTTCGGTCGCCCGCTGCCCGCGGTCGGGTTCGCGCTCGACGTCGACGCGTTGCACACCGCGATGGTCGGGACCTCGCGGGGGATCTGGCGGGTCGGCTGGTCCGCCTCCGAGGACCGCGACGCGAAGGCCGGCTCGTGAACGCCTACGGACTGCGGATCGCCGTGCCGCGCGGCGTGATGATGAAGCCGACGCTCGACAGCCTCGACCGCGCGGGGATCGACACCGCGGAGGTCCGCGGGAACGACCGCAAGCTGCTGTTCGAGGACGCCGGCATCGTCACGATGCGGCCGTCCGACGTCGCCACCTACGTCGAGTCGGGGGCCGCGGACATCGGCATCACCGGCAAGGACGTGCTGATGGAGCAGCACACCCGCGACGTGGTCGAGCTGGCCGACCTGGAGTTCGGGTTCTGCCGGATCGTCGTCGCGTCGATCGCCGGAGAGCCCGATCCCGCCGAGGTCGCGCTGCGCCGGCTCGGCATCATGCGGGTCGCCACCAAGTACGTGAACATCGCCAGCCGCTACTTCGAGCAGACCGGTCGGCAGGTCGAGATCGTCGAGGTCAAGGGCTCGGTCGAGCTGGCGCCGCTGACCGGCATGGTCGACGCGATCGTCGACCTGACCGCGACGGGCACGACGCTGCGCGAGAACGGCCTCGTGATCCGCGAGGAGATCGCCACGACGACCGGCCGGTTGATCGCCAACCCGGCGTCGCACCGGCTGAAGGCCGAGGCCGTCGACCGGATCCGCGAGGTGCTGCTTGCCGGTTGAGCGTCTGACCGTCAACGCCGCGCGCGACGCTGCTGCCGCCGCGACGACGATCCGCGCGCTGGTCCCCGGTGGCGGACACGTCGCCGAGGCCGTCGGCGAGATCATCGCCGGCGTTCGCGGCGGGGGCGACGCGGCCCTGCGCGGGTACGTCAGCCGGTTCGACCGCGGGGACGAGTCGGTTGCCGACGACGACGTGCGGATCACGGTCCCCGACCGCGAGCTCGACGCCGCCGTGCAGCAGCTCGATCCGCAGCTCCGCGATGCGCTCGAGCTGGCGATCGCCAACGTGCGGACCGTCGCCGAGGCGACCGTCCACCCCGACCGCGACGTCGACCTGCCGCAGGGACAGCGCGTGCGGGTGCGTGAGGTGCCCGTCCGCCGGGCCGCGGTCTACGTCCCCGGCGGACGCGCCCCGTACCCGTCGACCGCGATCATGGGCGTCGTCTCGGCCCGCGCGGCCGGCGTCGACGAGGTCGTCGTCGCCACGCCGTCCGACGACCCCGTGCTGCGGGCCGCCTGCCGGCTGGCGGGCGCCGACCGGGTCTTCGAGATGGGCGGTGCCCACGGCATCGCCGCGCTGGCGTGGGGAACCGACACGATCGATCCGGTCGACGTGATCGTCGGGCCCGGCAACCTCTGGGTCCAAGAGGCCAAGCGCCAGGCCTCGGGCGTCGTCGGCATCGACGGCTTCGCCGGCCCGAGCGATCTGCTCGTGCTCGCCGACGCGGACGCCGACCCGACGCTGGTCGCGCTCGACCTGGCGTCCCAGGCGGAGCACGGTGCCGGGTCGCTCGTCGTCCTGGTCACCGACAGCGAGGCGCTGCAGGACGAGGTCTGGAGCCTGCTCGAGCCCGGCATCGCCGGCAGCGAGCCGCTGACCACGTCGCTTGCCGCCTACGCATCGGTCCTCGTCGACGGTCCCGCCACCGGGCTCGCCGTCGCCGAGGCGTTCGCGCCCGAGCACCTGGAACTGATCGGCGGCACGATCGAGCCGCTTGCCGGTGCGGTTCGCAGCGCCGGCTGCGTCTTCGTCGGCGACGCCGGCGCGACCGCATTCGGCGACTACGTGGTCGGCAGCAACCACACGCTGCCGACGGACGGAGCCGCCCGCTTCGCGTCCACGCTGTCCGCCCGGACCTTCCGGCGGACGATGTGCGAGGTCCACGTCGGACCCGCCGCCGACGCGCTGGCCGAGGCCGGGGGACGGATCGCCGACGCCGAGAGCTTCGTCGTGCACGCGGCTTCCATGCGCGCGCGGCAGAATAGGACGAGCCGATGACACGTACCGCGTCCATCCAACGCTCGACCGGTGAGACCCGGATCGAGCTCGAGCTCGACCTCGACGGGTCGGGCACCGGGACGCGCACGACCGGGGTCGGGTTCTTCGACCACCTGCTGGAGCTGTTCACGCGGCACTCCGGGTTCGACCTGAAGGTCGGAGCCGAGGGCGACCTGCAGACCGGCAGCCACCACACCGTCGAGGACACCGGACTGGTGCTCGGCCAGGCGATCTTCGAGGCGCTCGGCGACCGCGTCGGGATCCGTCGCTACGGCTCGGCCGTGGTGCCGATGGACGAGGCGCGCGCCGCCTGCCACATCGACCTGTCCGGCCGCCCGTTCGTCGTCTACGACGACCGCGACCTGCTGCCGCCCGGCGTCACCGGGGGCTTCGAGCATGAGCTGCTCGAGGAGTTCGTGCGGGCCGTCGCCGCGACGTCGCGCAGCACGATCCACCTGGAGATCGAGCGCGGTCGCGGTGCCCACCACATGATCGAGGCCGGGATCAAGGCGCTGGCTCGCGCGCTGCGCGTCGCCGTGTCGGTCGACCCGAACGAGCGGGGCGTGCCGTCGACCAAGGGGACGCTGACCGAGTGACCGGTGCGACCCCCCTCGACGACCTGCGTCTAGCGGTCGTCGACTACGGCATGGGCAATCGCCGCAGCGTCGAGAAGGCGCTCGAGCACGTCGGCGTCCAGGCGGAGGTCACGGCCGACCGCGAGCGGATCGCGTCCGCGGACGGCCTGGTGCTCTGCGGCGTCGGCGCGTTCCCAGCCGGCATGCAGCGGCTCCGCGAGAGCGGGCTCGACGACCTGGTGCGCGGCCTCGCCGGCGAGGGCAAGCCGCTGATCGGCGTCTGCCTCGGCATGCAGCTGCTGTTCGAGCGCTCCGACGAGCGCGGCGGCGACGACGGACTCGGACTGCTCGCCGGCCCGGTGCGCGCGCTGGAGGCCCCGACGGGGCTCAAGCTGCCGCACATCGGCTGGAACCAGGTCCGCTGGACCGACAACCCGTCCCCGGTGCGCGGCGCGCTGCCGGACGCGACGGCGTTCTACCACGTCCATTCGTTCGTGGCCCGCCCCGACGATCCCTCCGACGTGCTGGCCACCGCCGAGTACGGCGGCCCGTTCGTCACCGCCGTGAGCCGTGGCAACGTCCACGGCGTGCAATTCCATCCTGAGAAGTCGTCGGCGGACGGCCTGCACGTGCTGCGGGCGTTCGCCGAGACCTGTACGTCCACGAGGTGTCCCACGTGATTCTCTACCCGGCGATCGACATCCTGGACGGACAGGCCGTACGCCTCGTCCAAGGCGACTACGACCAGAGCACGGTGTACCGGGACAGTCCGCTCGAGGCCGCCCGCTCGTGGGTCGAGGCCGGAGCACGGTTCCTGCACCTGGTCGACCTGGACGGTGCCCGCGAGGGCGAGCCGCGGCACCTCGACCAGCTGGCCGAGATCACCCGTGAGCTCGACGTCCCGGTCCAGTGGGGCGGGGGACTGCGCTCGATCGAGGCCGTGCGCGACGCGCTCAAGGCCGGCGCCGAGCGCGTGATCCTCGGCACCGCCGCGATCAAGGACCCGGACTTCCTCGACAGCGTGCTCGGCAGCCACCGCGACCGCGTGATGGTCTCGATCGACACCCGCGGCGGCAAGGTCGCCACCGGGGGCTGGCTCGAGACCACGTCGATCGACGGCGCCGAGGCGATCACCCGGCTGCAGCAGCGCGGCGTGCGGCGGTTCGTCTACACCAACGCGGACCGCGACGGGATGGAGAACGGTCCCGACATGGACGAGGTCCGCAGGATCGCTACTGCGGTCCGCGGGTCGTGGATCTTCTCGGGCGGGATCGGCACCGCCGACCACCTGCGGCAGCTGGCCGACGCCCGGCTGGTCAACCTCGGTGGCGTGATCACCGGCAAGGCGCTCTACGAGCACCGCTTCACGATCGCCGAGGGCCACGCGGCCCTCCAGGCGCGCTAGACCCGCTACTCACCCCGACCCACCTACCCGCCTGCCGATGCACCTCAAGCGCGTGATCCCCTGCCTGGACGTCGACGCCGGACGCGTCGTCAAGGGGACCAACTTCGTCGGCCTGCGCGACGCGGGCGACCCGGTCGAGCTGGCCGCGCGCTACGACGCCGAGGGCGCCGACGAGCTGGTCTTCCTGGACATCACCGCGACCAGCGACCAGCGCGCGACGATCGTCGACCTGGCGCGTCGTGCCGCGGACGAGCTGTTCATCCCGTTCACGATCGGCGGCGGGATCCGCTCGGTCGAGGACGCGCAGGCGGTGCTCGACGCCGGCGCGGACAAGGTCGGCGTCAACTCCGCGGCGGTCAAGCGCCCCGAGCTGATCAGCGAGCTCGCCGACCGCTTCGGCGCGCAGTGCGTGGTGCTGGCGATCGACGCCAAGAGCGTTCCGACCCCGCCGGACCCCGAGCGGCCTGAGGACCGGTGGGAGGTCTTCGTCGCCGGCGGACGCACCCCGACCGGGCGGGGCGCCGTCGCCTGGGCCCGCGAGGGCGTCGAGCGCGGCGCGGGGGAGATCCTGCTGACCTCGATGGACGGCGACGGCACCACGTCGGGCTACGACCTGCCGCTGACCGGCGCGGTCGCGGCGGCGGTCCCCGTCCCGGTGATCGCCTCGGGCGGGGCCGGCACGCTTGACCACCTGGTCGAGGCGCTCGAGTCGGGCGCCGACGCCGCGCTCGCCGCGTCGATCTTCCACTTCGGCACCTACACGATCGCCGAAGCGAAGCAGCGGATCGCCGAGGCGGGGATCCCGGTCCGGCCGATCCGCGTAGACGGCTAGCCTCGGCGGGCCGCGGAGGCTCCACCGCCGGCTCCCGAACGACGACCGGTCGTCGTTCGGCGTCCGTGGGATGTCGTTCGACGACCGGTCGTCAATCGGCGCGGGCCGCGCGCTCCGCCTTCTGGTTCGCGCGCCGCGCCTGCTTCGCCTGGCGCAGCGACGTCTCGTCCTTCGCCACCTGCCCCTTCGGGACCAGGTGGTACACCGACGTGTAGGTGTTGATGTACAGCCGGCGGCCGTCGGAGATCCCCGGGTCGAACGCGCCGCTGCGGTGGCTGTAGAGCAGGTCGCCGTTGCTGGCCCGGCGGATTCCGAGCGACTTGCGGCCGAGGTTGGCGTACATCACCAGATCGCCGACCACGGTGATCCCGCCCGAGATCCGGCCGCCCAGGTTGCGCGACCAGCGGGTCCGGCCCGATCGTGCGTCGAGCGCGAGCAGCTGCCCGCCGTAGGAGCCGATGAAGACCGTCGGTCCCTTGCCGCGGACCGGGGCGACCGCGGGGGCGGAGTAGACGAAGCCCTCGGCCCGGCGACGCCAGGCGATCCGGCCCGTCTCGGCACCGACCGCGACCACCGAGCGGTTGATGTTGCCGACGAACACGCGACCGTAGGCGACGGCCGGGGTCGAGTACAGGCTGCCGTCCAGGTCGGTGACCCAGCGCTTCTTGCCGCTGCGCGCCCAGATCGCGTGCAGCCGCCCGCTGTAGTCGCCGACGTAGAGCGTGTTGCCCTCCATCGCGACCGCGGCCTTGACTGCCCCGTTGGCGCGGTAGCGCCAGACCACGCGTCCGGTCACGCGGTGCAGCGCCAGCACCTCGCCCTTCTCGGTGCCGAAGACCACGTGGTCGCCGGCGATCAGCGGCGACGACTCGGTCCGGCTGCCGAGCACGACCCGCCAGACGCGCTTGCCGTTGGACGCCCGCAGGGCGATGATCTGACCGCCGGCGTTGAACTTGTTGCGGCGCAGCACCGTGGCGTAGATCCGGCCGTCGGCGCAGGCGGGGGACGAGGCGGCGAGCCGTCCGACGCGCTTCTGCCAGACGGTGCGTCCGGTCCGGCGGTCGATCGCCCGCAGCAGCGCGTCGTTGCGCAGCACGTAGAGCCGGCGGCCGCAGAGCACCGGCGGGAACTCGAGCAGCACCTTGCCGGTGCTGCCCCACTGCTCGGTCAGCGGCGGACGGATCGTCGTGTTGCGGGTCGCGAACGGCTGGTAGCGGGTCCGCTGCGGATTGCCGCCGTAGACCGGCCAGTCGGCGCCGTCGTCGTACGTGTCCTCGGCGTCCTCGGGGGCCGCCGGGGCCTCGGGAGCGGGCGGATCCTCAGCGACGAACTCGACCGACGGGTTGGAGACCTCGCTCGGTCCCCGCAGCCGGTCGTAGGCGACGAACGCCCCGCCGATCAGCATCGCGAGCACGATCACGCCGACGCAGCCGAAGCAGCCCCAGGGGCGGCGGGCGTCGTTCAGAGGGGAACCGGCCATCCGGACAGGGTACGGTCCGGCCACGTGCCTGTCCGCCGCCTCCCCGTTCTCGAGCCCGCCGACGCGTGGTCGACGCTCCGTCGTAGCGCCGTCGCCCGGCCGTTGGTCGACGCGACCGGACCGGACGACGAGGTCTGGGTGGTCGGCGGCGCCGTTCGCGATCTGCTGCTCGGGATCACGCCCCACGAGCTCGATCTGGTGGTGACCGCGCCGGTCGACGGACTCGCCCAGCGGCTGGCCCCGGTCGTCCGCGAGCACGAGCGGTTCGGCACGGTCACCGTCGAGCCGAGCCCCGGGGTCCGCTACGACATCGCCCGGGCCCGCCGCGAGCGCTACGCCGCAGCCGGCGCGCTGCCCGACGTCGTCCCGGTCGACGCGATCGACGCCGACCTGGAACGGCGCGACGTGACGATCAACGCGATGGCCCTGCGCCTGCACGACGGGGCGTTCGTCGCCTATCCGGGCGCGCTTGACGACCTGGCGTCCGGCACGCTGCGGGTGCTGCATGGGCAGTCGTTCCGTGACGACCCGACGCGGGTCTGGCGCGTCGCGCGCTACGCCGCCCGGCTCGGCGGCCGCGTCGAGCCGCAGACCGCCGCGTGGGCCGCCGTTGCGGACCCGCGCACGATCAGCGGTGCCCGGCACGGTTCCGAGCTGCGGCTGGCGCTGGGCGAGCCCGATCCGGCGGCCGTGCTGGCGACCCTGCAGCGGCTCAACCCGCGGTTCCTGCCCGAGGGTTTCGAGCCGTATCCGCGGGGCGTCGACCAGGCGCTCGCGCTGCTGCCGCCGGGCGGTCGCCGCGACCTGGTCCGGCTGGCGGTGTCCTGCGCGGGAGTCAGCCTGCCGATCCTGCTGCCGTGGATCGAGGCGCTGGAGCTGACCGTCGCCGAGCGGACGATCGTCGGGGCGGGATCACGGTCGAGCACGCTCGCTCCGTTGCGCGACGCCCGGACCCCGGCCGAGATCCGGCGGGCCGCGTCGGGGGCGGGGGACGAGGTCGTCGCGTTGGCCGGCGGGCCGAACGCCGAACGCTGGTTCGAGTCGATCCGCTACGTCCAGCTCGAGATCACCGGCCACGACCTGCGCGCCGCGGGCATCGAGGCCGGTCCCGAGCTGGGGCGGCGCCTGCAACGGGCGCTGGACGCCAAACTGGACGGCGAGCTCGATCCGTCCGTGCCCGTCCGGGAGGCGGAGCTGCGGGTCGCGCTCGCCGACGAACGTCCCGCCGGAGCCGTCTGATCCCGTGACTTCCCCCTTCGTACGCACGCCCGAGGGCCACCTGGTCTGCGACCTGGGCCACGCGGTGGTCCGCTTCACCGGGCGCCGGGGTGGCGTGTCGGACGGCCCGTACCGCTCGCTCAACCTCGGCAGCTGGGGTGACGACGACCCCGCGGCGGTCCACGAGAACCGCGCGATCCTCGCCGGATACGCCGGAGTCGGGCCGGAGCGGATCGCTCAGGCCGACCAAGTCCACGGCACCGACGTGCTGGTGATGACGGACGATCGCGACCTGCCCGGGACCGACCTGGCTGCGGTCCGCAATGCCGACGGCGTGGCCACGGCGCTCGCGAAGACCCCCTGCGTGGTGCTCTGCGCCGACTGCGTCCCGGTCGGACTGGTCTCCCCGGACGGCGTGGCGATGGTCCACGCGGGCTGGCGGGGGCTGGCGGTTGGCGTGCTGGAGTCCGGCCTGCGCGCGCTGGCCGAGGCCACCGGCGCCGGAGCCGGGTCGGCCGTCGACGTCATCGCGGTGATCGGGCCGAGCGCCGGACCGTGTTGCTACGAGGTCGGCGCCGAGGTCCACGCGGCGCTGGAGCCGTGGGGCCCGGACGTCCGGGTCGGCGACCACGCGGACCTGTGGGCGGCAGCCGCAGCGCGGTTGCGGGCAGCGGGGGTCTCGCGGATCCTGACGGCGGGGGAGTGCACGATCTGCGACCCCGACCGCTACTTCTCGTACCGGCGCGACGCCGGGACGACCGGACGACAGGCAGGCATGGCGTGGTTGAGCTGATTCCCCAGATCGATCCGACGTTCGTTGCGGCGCGGCTGATCGAGACGCGCGAGCGGATCGCGGCGGCGTGCGCGCGCGCCGGACGCGACCCCGACGCCGTCGAGATCCTCGTCGCGACCAAGTACCTGATGGCCGATCAGGTGCCGTTGCTCGCCGACGCCGGGGTAACGATCGCGGGGGAGAACCGCGCCCAGGCGCTGCTCGAGAAGGTCGCCGTGCCGGGCGCCGAGCGGCTGCGTTGGGAGTTCATCGGGCAGCTCCAGTCCCGAAAGGTCGCGGAGATCCTGCCGCACGTCCGCCGGATCCACTCGGTCTGCAGCGACAGCGTGCTGACGCGGCTCGAACGGCATCGCGACCTGGCCCGGCCCGACCTGGACGTGCTGATCCAGGTCAACGTCAGCGGCGAGGACGCGAAGGACGGCGTCGATCCCGACGCGCTCGGCGACGCGATCGCCCGTTGCCCCGTCCCGGTCGCGGGCCTGATGACGATGCCGCCGTTCGCGGAGGACCCCGAGCAGAGCCGCCGCTGGTTCGCCCGTCTGCGCGAGCTGGCCGACCAGCACGGCCTGCGGGAGCTCTCGATGGGCACGACGCAGGACTACGTCGTAGCCGTCGAGGAGGGGGCCACGGTGGTGCGGCTCGGCAGCGGCCTGCTGCGCGCGCCCTAGCCGGTCGCCCCGGAAGAGAAATCCGGGCGAAAAGGAGGAACCGGGCCGTCGTGACAGAATCAATCGCCGTCATGGCCTTCCGCGACGCTTGGCACAAGGTGCTCGTGTACTTCGCTCTTGCTGAAGAGCGAGATCCGTACGCAGACTCCTACGACGATGAACCGGAGTACGACGATCGACGCGATCGCGAACGGGATCGCAGCCGCGATCGCGATCGCGAGCCCGCACCGGTCCGTCGTATCGCTCCGCGCCGTCGTCGGGAGGACTTCGACGACATCTTCAGCGACGGCGATTCCGGCGGTCGCTCCGGCGGCTCGCACCTGCGGCCCGTCGGCGGCGGCGGTGGTGGCCGCGGCGGCAGCGACGTCCGGGTCCACCTGGTCCTGCCCAAGTCGTTCAACGACGCCCAGCAGATCGCCGACCGGTTCAAGGACAACATCCCGGTCGTGATCAACCTGCAGACGTCGGACTCCGATCTCTCCAAGCGGTTGATCGACTTCGCCAGCGGTCTGACCTACGCGCTCAACGGCGGCATGCAGCGGATCGCCGACAAGGTCTTCATGCTGACGCCCGCCAACGTCTCGATCTCGGCCGAGGAACGGGCCCAGCTGATCGAGAAGGGCTTCTTCAACCAGAGCTAGGGGCGATCCCGCCCCGGGTGACGTCCGCGGCTCGCGGAACGTCGCCGCCGCACCGACCCGCTGCGTTGCCGCGGTGGGTCGACCGGTACCGTTCACGGTCGACTATGCGTCTGGGATATCTGGGATCGGGCAACATGGCCTCCGCTCTGGCGCGAGGCATCGGCGAACCCGCGCTGTGCTTCGATCCGGTGCGGGAACGCGCCGAGGCGCTCGCCGCCGCGATCGGGGGCCGCGCGGTCGACACACCGCAGCAGCTCGCGGACGAGGCCGACGTCGTCGTGCTCGGCCACAAGCCGCCGCAGCTGGCCGACGCCGCGGCGACGATCCCCGGCGCCAAGGCGGTGCTCTCGATCCTCGCGGGCGTGGAGCTGTCCGCGTTGCGGGCCGTGTACCCCGACCGGCCGGTGGTCCGGGTGATGCCGAACACCCCGTCCGGGATCGGCAAGGGCGTGACGGCCGTCGCCGCCGAGTCGGGCGAGCCCGACGCCGACGAGCGCGAGATCCGGGCGGCCCTGCTCGAGCGCCTCGGCCGCTGCTCGACCGTCGTCGAGCTGCCCGAAGCGCAGATGGCCGCAGCCACCGCGCTGTTCGGCGTGCTGCCGGCCTACGTCGCGGTCGTCGCCGAGGCGATGGTCGACGCAGCGGTCCGCCACGGCATGTCACCGCAGGACGCCGGCCGGATGGCCGCCGCCGGGATCGAGGGCTCGGCCGCGTTGCTGCGGGCCCAGGACCACGACACGCTCGCGGTCCGCCGCGCGGTCACGTCGCCGGGCGGCTCGACCGCACGGGGGCTTCGGACCCTGGACCAGCACGGCATCCGCGAGGCGTTCCAGGACGCCTTCGACGCGGCTGCGGGCGTCTCGTGAGCGCGGTGCTGGAGACCGTCGCCCTAGCGTCGGCCCGCACCGAGGTCGCGGACTTCCTGAGCGCCCTGATCACGGTCTACACGATCATGATCTTCGCCTACATCCTGCTGTCGCTGGTCCAGACGGCGGGCGTGCGGATCCCCTACAACCGGGGCGTCAGCCTGGTGATCGGGTTCCTCAACGACGCGGTCGAACCGTACCTGGCCTTCTTCCGGCGGTTCATCCCGCCGCTCGGCCCGCTCGACCTGTCCCCGCTCGTCGGGATCATCCTGCTCCAGGTCGTCGGTGGACTGGTGGTGCGGCTTGTCGCGGGATGACCAACGCGCCGGCGGGCTCGCCGTACGTCGCGCGGCCGCGTTGGCGATCGCGATCCTGGTCGTCGACCAGCTGACCAAGCGGCTGATCGTCGCCTCGATCGAGCAGGGGCAGGTCAAGACCGTCCTGCCGTTCCTCGACCTGGTCTACGTCCAGAACCGCGGCGTGGCGTTCTCGAGCTTCTCGGGCCAGCCGTGGGTCGTCGGTGCGCTGGTCGGCGTGGCGCTGATCGCGCTGGCGATCTGGTTCGCCCGCAACCGCACCATCCGCTACGCCTGGATCGCCGCCGGGATGCTGGCCGGCGGCGCGATCGGCAACATCCTCGACCGGCTGACGGTCGGGCACGTGATCGACTTCCTCAAGCCGCCGTCGTTCCCCGCCTTCAACGTCGCCGACTCGTCGATCGTGGTCGGGATGGGCGTGCTGATCCTCGCGATGGAGCTCGAGCACCGACGCACCGCGCGCCGGGAGCAGGCCGCGTCGCGCCCCACCGCGGGAACCGAATGAGCATCGAGCAACTGGTCGTCGGCCCGGAGCAGCAGGGCGAGCGACTCGACGTCGTGCTCGCCGAGCTCTGCGGATCGCGGGCCCGCGCGCAGCGGGCGATCGCCGCGGACGCGGTGACCGTCGACGGCGTGCGTCCGCAGAAGCGGCTCGCCGTCCAGACCGGGCAGACCGTCTCGGTCGACCTCGGCGCGCTGGTCCGTCCCGCAGCGCCGTTCCGCGAGGACGCGCCGACCGTTCCGGTGATCTACCAGGACGAGCACCTGCTGGTGATCGACAAGCCCGCCGGGCTGGTCGTCCACTCCGGGGCGGGACACGACGGACCGACGCTGGTCGACGCCGTCGCCGGGTTGATGAACGCGTCGACGCCGCCCGGAGGCGACCCCGAGCGCCCCGGGATCGTGCACCGACTGGATCGCGACACGTCCGGGCTGCTGCTGGTGGCGCGCAGCGACGAGGCCCACCGCCTGCTGCAGCAGGCGATCCGCGACCGCGACGTGACCCGCGAGTACCTGGCGCTGGTCGACGGCCGGCCGGACGCCCGCTCCGGCACGATCGACGCCCCGCTCGGACGGGACCGGCACTACCGCACCCGGCAGTCGATCGACACCGACACCCCGCGCCGCGCGGTCACGCACTTCGAGATCGAGCAGGCGCTGCCGCGCACCACCCTGCTGCGGGTCCGCCTGGAGACCGGCCGGACGCATCAGATCCGTGCCCACTTCAAGGCGATCGGACTGCCGGTGGCGGGGGACCCCGACTACGGGCGGCAGCAGTCGGGGGTGGGCAACGCCCATCCGCTCGGCCTGCGGCGACAGTTCCTGCATGCGGCGCGGTTGTCGCTCGTCCACCCGATCACGGGCGAGCCGCTGGAGGTCACGTCGGAGCTGCCGGCGGACCTCGCCCAGGCGCTCCAGCGGGCGCGCTCCGGGAACTGAGTCGCGAGCGGGCCGACGCAGACCGCGCCGACGGCTCCGCTCTGGTTGAATTGACCTCGGTGCCTCCCGTCCTGGGAGGGCCGTGTCGTTATTCATTCCTACCCCGCTGGGGATCCCGGAACGTCCCTGCCCGACGCTGTGTCGGGTCCGCGCTCCGGACCGGTGGGTCGCTGTTCACCGCGTTTCAAGGGAGTACCCATGGCCGAGATCGGCATCAAGGACCTGCTGCAGGCAGGCGTCCACTTCGGACACCAGACCCGTCGTTGGAACCCGCGCATGGCGCGGTTCATCCACGGTGAGCACTCCGGCGTCCACGTCATCGACCTGCTCCAGACCGTCGAGCTGCTCGCGTCGGCGCAGGACTTCGTCTCCGGCATCGCCCAGCGTGGCGGCACCGTCCTCTTCGTCGGCACCAAGCGCCAGGCGCAGGACTCGGTCCGCGAGGCCGCCGAGTCGTCGCGCATGCCGTACGTCAACCAGCGCTGGTCGCCGGGTCTGCTGACCAACTTCCAGACCTCCAGCAAGCGGATCAAGACGCTCAACGACCTCGAGCGCCTCGAGGCCGAGGGCCAGCTCGAGCTGCTGCCGTCGCAGGAGCGCATCGCCCGCCGCAAGGAGCTGGCCAAGCTCCAGATCAACCTCGGTGGCGTGAAGGACCTGCGCCGCGCGCCGGACGCCGTCTTCGTGATCGACGTCAACAGCGAGAAGATCGCCGTCGAAGAGGCCCGCAAGCTGCGGATCCCCGTGATCGCCCTGGTCGACACCAACGTCGATCCCGACGGCGTCGACTTCCCGGTCCCGGGCAACGACGACTCGATCCGCGCCTGCGGCACGATCGCCCACGCGATCGGCGACGCCGCCGCCGGTGGCGCTGCCGCCTGGTGGGAGGCCGAGGAGGCCCGCCGCGCCCGCGAGAACGCGGACCGCGAGCACCGTCAGGCGATCGAGGCCGAGCAGCGCGAGGCCGAGGAGGCCCGTCGCCTCGAGGCCGAGGAGCAGAGCGCCGCCGCCGCCGCCGGCCAGGAGGCCGAGCAGCAGGCTGCCGACCAGGCCGCCGCCGACGCCGCGACCGAGGCCGCTGCGACGGAGGCCGCCGCTGCCGAGGCCGCGCCGGCCGCAGAAGCCGCGACCGAGGCGCCCGCCGCGCCGCAGGACTGAGGAACCCGCATGAGCACGATTACCGCTGCTGACGTCAAGGCGCTCCGGCAGAAGACCGGCGCCGGCATGATGGACTGCAAGAAGGCCTTGCAGGAGGCCGACGGCGATCTCGACAAGGCCGTCGAGATCCTCCGGGTCAAGCTCGGCAATAAGGTCGGCAAGCTGGCCGACCGTGACGCGTCCGAGGGCACCGTCCAGGCCGCGTCCGTGGCCGACGGGACCCGCGGCGCGCTGGTCGAGGTCGACTGCAACACCGACTTCGTGGCCCGCAACGAGGACTTCATCGCGTTCGCGAAGGAGCTCGCCGCGTCGATCGCCGCCGACGGCGAGGCCGGCACGGTCGACGTCGAGGCCCTGCTGCAGGCCGAGTTCAAGGCCGGCCAGACGGTCGAGGCCGCGCGCACCGAGCTCTCGGGCACGATGGGCGAGAACGTCGTGATCCGTCGCGCCGAGCGCTTCGTCGTTCCGGGCGAGGGCTCCGTCTCCAGCTACATCCACGCCACCGGCAAGGTCGGCGTCGTGGTCCAGATCAACGGTGCCGGCGACGCCGCCGCGCTCGAGACGCTCGCCAAGGAGGTCGCGTTGCACGTGGCCGCCGTTCCGGCGACGAAGTACGTCTCGGGCGACGACGTGCCGCAGGACGAGCGCGACGCCGAGCTGCGCGTGTACGCCCAGCAGGCCGAGGCCGAGGGCAAGCCCGAGGCGATCCGCGAGAAGATCGCGGGCGGCAAGCTGCAGAAGTGGCTGAAGGAGATCGCCCTGCTGCCGCAGGAGCACATCAACCCGGACAAGCACGACGGCAAGACGATCGAGCAGCTGGCGAAGGCCGTCGGCGACGACGTCACCGTGGCGCGCTTCGCCCGCTTCCAGGTCGGCGAGTAGCACCGAAAGGTCGCGGCCCCTCCTGATGCCCTCGGATTCGACCCCGGCCGTGTTCCAACGCGTCCTGATCAAGCTCTCCGGCGAATCGCTGATGGGCGATCAGGAGTACGGGACGGACCCGGACCGGGTCGCCGCGGTCGCCGCGGCGATCAAGGGCGTCCACGACCTCGGCGTCCAGGTGGCGATCGTGGTCGGGGCCGGCAACATCTACCGCGGGATGGCGGGCGCGGCGGCCGGGATGGACCGCGCCACCGCCGACTACATGGGGATGCTGGCGACGGTGCTCAACGCGCTGCCGCTGCAGGACGCTCTGGAGAAGCTCGAGATCCAGACCCGCGTGCAGAGCGCGCTGGACATCACCGAGGTCGCCGAGCCGTACATCCGGCGCCGGGCCGAGCGGCACCTGGAGAAGCGCCGCGTCGTGATCTTCGCGGCCGGCACCGGCAACCCGTTCTTCACCACCGACACCGCCGCCGCGCTGCGGGCCGCCGAGGTCCACTGCGACGCCATCCTGATGGCAAAGAACGGTGTCGAAGGGGTCTACACCGCGGACCCGCGGACCGACCCCGACGCGCAGCTGATCGACGAGATCACGCACATGGCGGCGATCGAGCAGCGGCTGCGCGTGATGGATTCCACGGCACTGACGCTCTGCATGGAGAACCGCCTGCCGATCCACGTCTTCAACATGGACGACGAGCGGAACATCGTCCGGATAGTGTCAGGCGAACGGATCGGCACCCTGGTCCGCACGCCGGCGTGATCAGCGCCGGCTGACCAGGCCGATCGCGCTACGTCGCCCACCACCGAAAGGTCTCTCATGCCCGACGACTCGATGATCGACGAGTTGCTGTCCGACGCCAAGGATCGGATGACGAAGGCGGTCGAACAGACCTCCGCCGAGATGGCGACCGTCCGCACCGGCCGCGCCAGCCCACACCTGCTGGACCGCGTCGTGGTCGACTACCACGGCGTTCCCACCGCACTTCGCCAGCTCTCGCAGATCGGCGCCCCGGAGGCCCGGCTGCTGACCGTGCAGCCGTACGACCCGTCCTCGATCAAGCTGATCGAGAAGGCGATCTCCGACGGCGACCTCGGGGTCACCCCGTCCAACGACGGCAAGATCATCCGCCTCGGGATCCCCGAGATGACGGAGGAGCGCCGCAAGGAGATGGTCAAGGTCGCCCGCTCGATCGCCGAGGAGGGCCGGATCCGCGTGCGCAACGTGCGCCGCGACGTGCTCCAGGACCTCCGCGCGCTGAAGGACGACGGCGACGTCGGCGAGGACGACGAGCGTCGCGCCGAGACCGAGCTGCAGAAGATCACCGACGCGACGATCAGTGGCCTCGACGCCCAGCTGAAGGCCAAAGAGGCCGACATCCTCGAGGTCTGACCCTTCGTGACCGTTCCTGCTCCATCCGGCGACGTGTCCGCGGTTCCGCGGCACGTCGCGATCATCACCGACGGCAACGGCCGTTGGGCCCAGCGCCAGAACCGTCCGGTGGTCGACGGGCACCGCGCCGGGGCCGACGTGGTGCGCGCCCGGCTGCGCGACGCGGCCGAGCTGGGGGTCAAGGAGCTGACGGTCTTCTCGTTCTCGACCGAGAACTGGTCGCGGCCCGAGCCCGAGGTCCAGGGCCTGATGGCGATGTTCGCCGAGCGGATCGAGCGGGAGACGCCCGAGCTGGTCGAGGAGGGCGCTCGGATGCGGTTCATCGGCCGCCGCGAGGGCGTCGATCCGGCGCTCGTCGAGCGGATGGACTGGGCCGAGGCCGAGACCGCCAAGGGCGACGCGATCACGCTGGTCGTGGCGTTCAACTACGGCGGCCGCGCCGAGATCCTCGACGCCGCCGAGCGGTACCAGGGCGGGGGCGAGGACGCCTTCCGATCGCTGCTCTACGCCCCGGACATCAGTGATCCGGACCTGCTGATCCGGACCTCCGGTGAGCAACGGATCAGCAACTACCTGCTGTGGCAATGCGCCTACAGCGAGATCATCTTCGCACCCGAGCTGTGGCCGGACTTCGACCGGCCGGCGTTCGAGCGCTGCCTGGACGCGTACGCCGCCCGGGACCGTCGATTTGGGGGGCGAATCGCCTGATGGCACGCTTTCGAGGACGCACGTCGCAGCACGACGGGGACGACGAGCCGGGGGACGAACGTCCCGCGGACGAGCCGTCCGTGGCTGCGGAGGACGCAGCTCCGGCCGCGCGGCCCCGCGGCCGACGCCGTGAGGCCCGCTTCGAGCTGGAGTTCGGCGACTTCGAGCCGGCCGAGCGCGAGACCACGCTGACCGGTCAGCCGACCGGGACCGGACGTCGTTCGGGCTTCGGGGAGCGGACGGACACGGGCACCGGGTCACGGGACCGCACCGGTTCGACGGAGCGCACGGGTTCACGCGATCGGACGGGTTCCGCGGACCGCACCGGGTCCCGCGACCGCACCGGCTCGACCGAGCGCGGACGTACGCGGGGCGACCGGTCGGTCACCGGCACCGGCGAGCGCTCGTCCGATCCCGTCGCCGACGAGATCGAGGCGCTGGAGCGGTTCGAGGACGCGATCGAGAGCGTGCGCTCGACCTCCAAGCGCAGCGGGAGCGACCTCGGCGCCCGCGTGCTGGTGGCGATCCCCGCCGCGATCTTCGCGATCTTCCTGGTCGCCCAGGGCGGCCCGATCTTCGTCGCGGCGATCGCGATCTTCGGCGCGATCGGCGTCTGGGAGCTGTCGCGGATGTTCGCCAAGGCGCGACCGTCGCTGGTCGCCGGCACGATCGGCACCGTCGCGCTGATCGTGCTCGCCGCGCTCGAGGGGCGCGAGGCGATGCTCACCGCGCT